>Ga0307440_1000284_pt1 | contig 24438 bp, 19 predicted proteins | sample SalMarWE160410MG_FD_202150 | JGI IMG/M metagenome (GOLD analysis project Ga0307440, IMG submission 202150) | Salt marsh sediment microbial communities from the Plum Island Ecosystem LTER, Massachusetts, United States - WE1604-10 | ecosystem: Environmental > Aquatic > Marine > Intertidal zone >...
ACTCCGAGAGGAGGATCTCGTACGGGGTCATCCCGGTTTCGCGCATGGGAACGAGGTCCAGGTCGAGGCTGACGCCCGAACCGGCGCGCCCGGCCATCTCGAAGGAGGATGAGGTCAGGCCCGCGGCACCCATGTCCTGGATGCCTACGATGACGTCCTCCGCCATGAGATCCAGGCAGGCCTCGATGAGGAGTTTCTCCGTGAAGGGGTCGCCGACCTGGACGGTGGGACGCTTTTCCTCCGTCTCCTCGGAAAACTCCGCGCTCGCCATGGTCGCGCCGTGGATACCGTCACGCCCCGTCTTGCTGCCCACGTACAGGACCGGGTTGCCCACGCCGCTCGCGTAGCCCCTGAATATGCGGTCGCTCCTCAAAACACCCAGCGTGAAGGCGTTGACCAGGATATTCCCGTCGTAGCAGGGGTGGAAGAGGACCTGGCCGCCCACCGTCGGCACGCCCACGCAGTTGCCGTAGTCTCCGATGCCCTTGACCACGCCCCGGATGAGATGCCTGGTCTTGGGATGGTCGGGCTGACCGAAGAACAGGGCGTTGAGATTCGCGATGGGCCGGGCTCCCATGGTGAACACGTCGCGGAGGATTCCGCCGACTCCCGTGGCGGCCCCCTGGTAGGGCTCGATGTAGCTGGGGTGGTTGTGCGATTCCATCTTGAAGGACACGGCCCATCCGTCACCTATATCCACGACGCCGGCGTTCTCCCCCGGCCCCTGGAGCACGTGCGGTCCCTCGGTGGGGAAACGCTTCAGATGGATTCGCGAGGACTTGTACGAGCAGTGTTCGCTCCACATGACCGAGAAGACGCCCAGCTCAGCGTACGTGGGCGTCCGGCCGATGATGGCCAGAATACGTTCCCACTCTTCCTTCGTAAGGCCGTGCAGAGCGGCCAGTTCTACCGTGACGGCGGGCTCAGGCATGGGCGGTCTCCAGCGTTTCGATAGCCGACTCGAGAATCACGGCGCCGTCGGCGGATCCCATCAGGGCTTCGCTCGCCCTTTCGGGGTGGGGCATCATGCCCAGCACGTTGCGGCCTTCCGACAGAATTCCGGCGATGGCGTCGAGCGACCCGTTCACGTTCCAGTCCGGGTCGATCTCTCCCTTCGGGTCCACGTACCTGAACGCGATGCGATCTTCGCCCTTCAGCCGTTTGAGCGTCTCGGCGTCCGTGAAGTAGTTGCCGTCGCCGTGGGCGATGGGAATTCTCAGGACGGCGTTTTCCGGGATGGATCGGGTAAAGGGTGAGTCAACCGTTTCGCACCGGAGATGCACGTCCTGGCATAGGAAAGTAAGGCCGCTGTTTCGCAGAAGCGCGCCGGGCAGCAACCCCACCTCGCACAGGACCTGGAAACCGTTGCATATTCCCAGAACGAGCCCGCCCTTGCGCGCGTGTTCCACGACCGCATCCATGACGGGCGTCCTCGCGGCCATGGCCCCGCATCGCAGATAGTCACCGTACGAGAATCCTCCGGGCAGAATGACGAGGTCGGCCCCGTGCAGGTCACGGTCGCGGAACCAGGCGATCTCCGTATCCAGGCCGAATAGTCTGGAGGACCACTGCTCCGCGTCGTGGTCGCAGTTGGAGCCCCAGAATTGCACGACGGCGACCTTCATGGCTCGACCACCTCGACCCGGTAGTTCTCGATGACGGGATTCGACAGGAGCTTCGTGCAATAGGCCTTGAGGCGGTCTTCGGCCTCCGATTTGGAGACCGGCCCGGTCTCGATGTCGAAGAACTTCCCCTGTCGCACGGAAACGACTTCCTGGAAACCAAGCGTCTTGAGCGCACTGGCGACGGCTTTACCCTGCGGATCCAGGACTCCCTCTTTCAAAAACACGTGTATCCGGGCTTTCATCAAGGTCTCCTTAGCCAAGAATCATGGAATCACGCGGCGGCGTCTTTTGCCGCTGATGAACCACTTTACCAAACCTCTGAGCGGGAGACCATAGGGGAAATCCAGGATTGGGGATGTGGGAATTGGGATTTTGGATTTGAAAGACCGCCCGGAAGTGAGGCGCGGGGCTTTGCCCGAGGGCTAAGGGCTAAGGGCTGAGGTCCAAGGCCGAAAAGCCAGAGGCGAAAGGCGGAACTCGGAAGGCGGAAGGCCTTCGAGGGCATGCAGACGTCGGACTCGCCTACTCACCTATTCTCCTGCTCACCTATTCACGGCTTCTTCGAAGGACTCCCCCCCGAATCGATCACTTGACCACTTGATCTATTGGTCACTCGATCACTGGATCACTCGATAAACGTCCGGCCATGGGCTATATTGAAATAGAGTCGCTGCGGCGTGGGGGTCGAACCGCCGGAGTCCAGGAGGTGACAGGTGGGCCCAAATCCGAACGATGACGTCCTACCGGATCCGGCTACGACGAAGAGCAAGGGATTCACGCTGAAGGGAGCTCTCGCTTTTGTAGAGTACAGCTTCGGACCCAAGGGCGTGGCCGACCTTCTCGAAGCGGTGGACGAGGAGACCAGGCAGGTCTTGGAGACGAACGTCCTGTCTTCGAGCTGGTATCCCTTCCGCGTTCAGGTGAATCTCTACGAATCGGTCGATCGGGTCTTTGGAAAAGGGGACCTGGCGCTCTGCCGGGAGATCGGCCGGTACACGGCCGCCCGCGAGTCTTCCACGATGCACAAGCTGATCCTCAAATTTTCGAACCTAGAGATTTGGCTGAGAAGCGCCGCCCTCATGTGGTCGATGTACTACAGCTGCGGGGCCATCCGCCCGGAAGGCTTCTCCGCGGACAGCGGGACGATCCGCGTTTCGGGATTCAACCCCATCAGCAAGGCCTTCTGCTACGACCTGGCGGGGTGGCTGGAGAAGACGGCCGAAATGAGCGGCAAGAAGACACCGGCCGTGATCCATACGGAATGCGTGCTCGACGGCTGTCCGGAATGCGTTTATTCAGCCACATGGAAGCCGTGAGACCACCTGCTGGCAGTGCTAGTCGAAGACCCGCATGAAAATCTCGTCCACGTTCGTCAGGAATGTCTTGGGATCGAAGATCTTCTCGAGTTGCTCGCGCGGGATTCGCTGCGCCACATCCGGTTCCGACGAGAGGAGATCGATAAAGTCGCCTTCTCCTTCCCAGCACCGCATGGCAGCCTTCTGAACCACAGCGTAGGCATCCTCCCGCGTCATGCCGGCGCGGGTGAGGGCCAGCAGGCACTGCTGGCTGTAAATGAGGCCTCTCGTCTTCTTCAGGTTGGCCTCCATGGCTTCCGGATAGACCAGCAGGCCGCCAAGGATCCCGTCGAGTCTGTGGAGCATGTAGTCAAGGAGCGTCGTGGCGTCCGGTATGGTCACCCTCTCCGTGGACGAGTGGGAAATGTCGCGTTCGTGCCAGAGGGCCACGTTTTCGAACGCCGGAACCAGGTAGCCGCGGAGCAGACGGGCCAGGCCGGTGATGTTTTCACAACCCACGGGATTACGCTTGTGCGGCATGGCCGAGGAGCCCTTCTGTCCCTTGCTGAAGGGTTCTTCGACCTCCCGGACTTCGGTGCGCTGCAGGTGCCGTATCTCGGTTGCGATCTTTTCCAGGGTCGCCCCTGTCAAGGCGATGGCCGCGAGAACCTCCGCGTGGCGGTCCCGCTGTATGACCTGGGTCGAGATGGGATCGGGCCTGATGCCGAGCTTGCGGCACACGATCTCCTCGACCGCGGGCGAGAGGTGCGCGAAGGTCCCGACCGCCCCGGAGAGCTTCCCGACGGCGATCACGTCCCTGGCGTTTCTAAGGCGCCTGCGGTTGCGGTCCATCTCGGCATACCACAGAGCGAACTTGAGTCCGAGGGTCGTGGGCTCCGCGTGGATGCCGTGGGTGCGCCCGATGAGCACCGTGTCCTTGTAGGCCTGGGCCTGTCTCTTGAGCGTTTCGCGGAAGTTGTCCACGTCCTCCAGGATCAGGTCCATGGCGTCCCTGGTCATCACCGCCAGCGCCGTGTCGACGACGTCAGAGGAGGTCAGCCCGTAGTGAAAATAGCGGCTGAGATCTCCGATCGAGTCGGCCACGGAGGTGGTGAAGGCGATCACGTCGTGCTTGACACGGTCCTCGACTTCCTCGATCCGCGCGACATCGAACTTCGCCTTGGCGGCGATCCGGTCGGCGGCGTCCTGCGGGAGCATGCCCAACTGGGCCTGCGCCGAAAGGGCGGCCAGTTCGACCTTGAGCCAGGTACCGTAGCGATTCTGGTCGGACCAATGGGCGGCCATCTTCGGCCTCGTATAGCGCGGTATCATCCTCTATCCCTCCCAGGGGGGGGCGGGGTCAAACGGCCTGGCCACCTCCACCCTGACCGGCTTGTCCCCGAGCGCCTCGCTGGCGGCCAGGACAGCCAATTCCGGTAGATTGTTTTCCCTCGACAGATGCATGAGGTAAACGACCTGGGTTCCCCCGTTCACGGTCTCCGACAGCAGACCGGCCGCCTGCTCGTTGGAGAGGTGCCCCAGGCGACCCTTGACGCGGATTTTGACGTCGAGCGGGTAGGACCCCCCCATGAGCCGGTCCACGTCGTGGTTGAACTCCAGAAGCAGGCAGTGGGCGTCCTTTACGCGCTCCCGCACGAGCGCGGTCGGCGTCCCGAGATCCGTCGCCTGAACGGCTTTCACGCCTCCCGCCTCCAGAACGTAGCCGAAGCATTTCCTGGCGTCGTGGGGGAGGGGAAAAGGCGTGACCGCGATGTCCCCGATCTGCATTCGGACGCCGCCCCTGACCGGTTCGAAACAACCGGGCTCTATTTCTTCGAAGGCCCTGTTTTCAAGGCACTCGGGCGCGACGAAGAGGGGTATCCTCCTCTTCTTGAGAAAGACGCGAAGGCCCTGTACGTGGTCGGTGTGCTCGTGCGTCACGAGAATGCCGGAAAGGTCATCCGGTTCGACGCCCACCGAGCGAAGAAGGTGCGTCACGCGCCTCGCCGAGAGACCGCAGTCCACGAGAAGCCTGGTCCCGCCGGACGTGTAAAGGGCCGCATTCCCCGTCGACCCTGAGGCCAGGACCTGCACCCGGAGGCTCATCAGCCCATGCCTCCCGTGTGACCGAATCCCCCATCGCCGCGCCGGGACACCGTGAGATCCCCTGCTTCGGAGACGCCGCACATCGTCACCGGCGCCACCACCATCTGGGCGATCCGCATGCCGCGCTCCACGACGAAAGGGATCTCTCCCAGGTTGCACAGTATGACGCACACCTCTCCCCTGTAATCAGAGTCGATGGTGCCCGGTGCGTTGAGAAGCGTGAGGCCGTGTTTGAGGGCGAGACCGGACCGGGGCCGGACCTGGCCTTCGTAACCCTGCGGAATTTCCCAGACGAAGCCGGTCGGAATGAGTTTGCGCGCACCGGGGGGGAGTTCGACGGGATCCTCCAGGGCGGCGCACAGGTCGATACCCGCGGCGCCTTCCGTCGCCCTCGCGGGCAGGGACAGACCTCTCGCATGCGGCAACCTCTTGACCTTAGCGGTTATCACGTCCGCCCCGACAACGGTGAGAGGACGTCCCCTTTCAGGGTCGAGGACCGCCCCATGACACACACCAGCGCGTTGTCCGCCGTGAAGAGCCTTCTGGCCTCGCGCGCGGCCCGTTTCGCCGTGACTCTCCCGATGCCGTCGATCATCTCCTTCGCCGACCGCTGTTCTCCGAAGTAGAGCTCGTTCCGGGCCAGGCGGCCCATGCGGGCGGCGGGGGATTCCAGGGAGAGGATCATGCCTCCGATGAGGTTGTCTTTCGCGATTTCGATCTCTTCTTCTGAAAGACCGTTTTCGATGACGTCCTTCAGGACGTCGATCGTCTCCCGCACCGTCGCCTCGGCTTTGGAGTGACTCGTGGCGGCCTGGATGCTCAGGAGCCCAGTGTCGGTGAACCCCAAGTGCTCGGCCGAAATGGAATAGACCAGCCCCCGCTTCTCCCGGATTTCCGTGAACAGCCGGGAGGACATGGTTCCTCCGAGGCAGTTGGCGAGAACCATGAGTACGTGGCGGTTGGGCCCGGAGGCCGGCTCGGCGCCGAAGCCCATCACGATCTGTGCCTGTTCCAAGTGGTTTCTCTTGAAAACGTCCTGACCGCTCTTGAACGACGGAACCTTGAGAGGTCGGAGCGCCTTGTTTCTCAGACCGCCGAGGAGACCGGCGACCAGTTCGCGGGTTTCCTTCAGCGTCGTGTCGCCCGTGGCCGTAACGACCATGTTCCGAGGCTGCATCATGTTCCTGTAGTGCCTCATGACGATGGCCCGGGTCATGACCGAAACCGATCCCACCGTCCCCTGCACCGGCCGCCCGAGAGGATGGCCCGGGTAGGCCCTGGCGAGAAAGAGGTCTCCGACCAGGTCGGAGGGCGTGTCGTTGACCATCTTAATCTCTTCCAGGATGACCCCGCGCTCCCGCTCGAGTTCGTTCTCCGGGAAGGCCGCGTTGACCAGCATGTCTCCCAGGACCTCGAAGGCCTCGGGAAAGTGGGCCTTCTGAACGCGAAAATAGAAGCCCATGATCTCCCTGGACGTGAAGGCGTCCAGGACGCCACCCATCCTGTCGAAGCTCTTGTAGATGTCGGTGTAGGTCCGGGTCGGGGTTCCCTTGAAAACGAGGTGCTCCACGAAGTGGCTGGCACCGTTGGTGGCCGGGGTCTCCTGGCGCGATCCGCTCTCGACCCATACGCCGGCCGTCACGGAAGGATAGTGCGGCATACGCTCGACGACTACCGTCAAGCCGTTGGGAAGAATGGTCTTTTCCACTCGCGTCGCTTTGGGCATGCTACCCCCTGTCCGATGAAGTTCAGGATAGCACGTGATGGGACGGTCGACAAAAGCTCGTCCCGGGGGTGAGAGCCCCCGAAAAAAAGCGTGATAAAATTGGTGACCAGAACACGTAGGGGAACATTCTAGCAAGGGGGATGCCTGCCATGAAGCGACTGTTCGCCATCTTTTCAATTGCCGTATTGCACCTTTCACTCTCGCTGGCTCTGCCGGCCTCCCCTCCGGGTCCCGAGCCGATGACGGTCGTGCAGCCGGCCTACGTATCGGCCGTTGACCCAACGCCCGTCACATGTATGGTTTACGCGCCGTCAGCTTCGGGCGGGCGGCTGGCCGTCTACCTGATGCATCCCGGGGACGGCGGTGAAATCCTTTTGTCAAACCAGCGGGTTTCACTGAGCGCCGGCGGCAACGAGGTGACGGTCCGGCTACGGCCGGAGAGCTTCGACGTGGTGCCGCTTTACGACGACTTTACCCTGCGGTTCCTGCTGACCCAGGATGACGGGTCCGTCGTTTCGAAAGAGGTCGAGTCCACCCTCCTGCCCAGAGAGGCGGCGTCTCTCGGCTCCCAATGGTCGGTGGCCTTTCAGGTGAAGCCGTCCCTGCTTTACACGACGAGAAACAGCGGCCTGGATATCAGCGTCTTCAGTCCGAAAAGCGCGGCCAGGACCGCGAAGATCAAGATCAAGTTCATGGATGAGCGGGGCAAGAAGAAGGTCAAGATGCCCCCTAAGGAGGTCCTGCTGCAGCCGGGATCCAATACGGTTCACCTTTCGGTGCCGTCGGACGTGGCGGCCCTTGCCTCGCAGAGAGGCGATGTCCGGGGAAGGATCGTGCTCAAGGTGCGCGGCGTGGTGAAAGCCACCGACGAGGCACCGCTCGATTTCGACCTCCAGGCCTCCGCAACCGCCGATCGCAATACCGGCCGCGCACCGCTCGACGTAGCATTTCAAGGCGCCGCATCGGGCGGTGCGCCTCCTTACGCGTACGCGTGGTCTTTCGGCGATGGGACTTCTTCGGTCTCCAAATCCCCGGACCACACCTACGTGGACCAGGGCGACTATTCAGCCACGCTCACGGTGACCGACGCCATGGGAGGGACGGTCGTCGTTTCGGTAGACGTGAATGCAGGTTATCCGGAGCTTCTCGTGTCGTGCCAGGCCGTCCCCACCGTGGGGGTCGCTCCCCTGACCGTCCTGTTTTCCACCTCCTCCGAAGGCGGTGACGGCCATTACACGTACACCTGGAACTTCGGGGACGGAGAGCAAGCCACCGTAGCCTCGCCGAGCCACGTCTATCAGAACGCCGGAGCCTTCGAGGCGCGCCTCACGGTGACCTCCGGGGACCAGACCGTTTTTTGTTCCCGGACGATCACCGCCGTCGTTCCGACCTATGCCCTCAGGGCTTCCGCAGGTCCCGGCGGCGTCATCTCCCCCTCGGGGACGATTTCGGTCACCCAGGGTGACGACCTGGCCTTCACTATTACGCCGAACCCCGGCTATCAAATCGCGGACGTCAGCGTGGACGGCGCTTCGATCGGCCCCGTCCCGGCCTACACTTTCATGGATGTCCGCTCCGATCACACCATAAGTGCCGTCTTCGTCCGTATCACGCACGTCGTTTCGGCTTCCGCGGGCCCGGGAGGGGCCATTTCGCCGGCGGGGCCCGTAACCGTTTATCAGGGAGACGATCTTGTCCTCGCCATCACCCCGGACCCGGGCTTCGGCGTGAAGGACGTCACCGTTGACGGGATTTCCGTGGGACGCGTCTTGTCCTACCACTTCACGGACATACAGACCGACCACACCATAGCCGCCGCCTTCGAGCGCGCCGAATTTACCATAGCCGCCTCCGCCGGCACGGGCGGAAGCGTGGACCCCTCCGGAGCCGTTTCGCTGGCCCGCGGCGCAGGCATCACGTTTGCGATGACCCCGGATGCCGGGAACTTCCTCGATGACGTCCTGGTAGACGACGCATCGATCGGGCCCTTCGCAACATATTCATTCGAGGACGTTCAGGCCGATCACACCCTGCGGGCGGTGTTTTCAGTGAGACCGCCCGGTGCCTTCATCGTGAGCGCCCTGGCTGGCCCCGGAGGACATGTCGCTCCCGCAGGAGCACTGGTCGTACAGGCGGGAACCGATCAGCCGGTGGTGATCACGCCGAACGTCGGTTATCACGTCGTCGACGTGAAGGTCGACGACGTGCCCGTGGGGCCCGTCGGAGTTTACACATTCACGACCGTCCAGACCGACCACACGATTCTCGCAACCTTCGCCCGGGACGTGCCCGGCGCCTTTCTGATAACGGCCACGGCCGGACCCGGGGGGACGATCGATCCGAGCGGAGCCACGACCGTCCTGCCGGGCGGCGACCAGGCCTTCACCATCACCCCCGCCCCTCTGTACCAAGTGCAGGATGTGCAGATAGATGGAATCTCCATTGGCCCCACAACGATCAGCACCTTTACCGGCGTGGACAAGGATCACACCATCCATGCCACCTTTTCGCGCGCCGCTTATCTGATCAAGGCGACCTCCACGACGGGTGGTTCCATCGACCCGGTCGGGAACGTAACGGTCCCGCCCGGCGGGGATAAGGTATTCACGCTCGCGCCTGACCCCGAGTACCGGATCGCCGACCTTCTCGTGGACGGCGTTTCCCAGGGAGCGATCGACACCTACACCTTCTCCGGAGTAGCCGCGGACCATACCATCGAAGCCGTTTTCGAACCGGACACGCTCACCGTTACGACCAGCGTTACGGGTAATGGTTCCATCGCGCCTTCGGGGACGGTGCACGTGTTCAGGGGGAACGACCTGGCCTTCATCATGATGCCCGATCCGGGGTACCGCACCGGCGACGTCGTCGTCGACGGGACGTCGGTGGGCCCGGTAAGCCCGTACACCTTCCACGACGTGCAGACGGATCACACCATCGCCGTGACCTTCGTCCCTGACGTGCCGTCAATCTTCACGATCTCGGCCACCAGCGGATCGGGCGGGTCCATCTCCCCCTCGGGCGATGTCTCCGTCGTCCAGGGGAACTACCAAGTTTTCTCGATCACGCCCGAGACCGGCTACGCAGTCTCGGATGTGCTCGTGGACGGTCAATCCGTGGGGGCGACGTCGAGTTATATCTTCTACAGCGTGCAGGAAGACCACACCATACACGCCGACTTTGCTCCGGCCGGCGGCCCGCCTTCTCAGAGAGCCAGCGGCACCAGCTCGAACTTGTCCACGTCCACGAGCCCCTTGTCCGTCAGCTTCAACGACGGGATGACGGGTAGTGCCAGGAAGGCCAGCGTCATGAAGGGCGCGGGCAGATTGCATCCGCAGGCCTTGGCCGCATCGTGAACCGCAGCGAGGGCAGAGGCCGTCTTCCGTGCGTCGCCGCGGCTCATGAGTCCGCCCACTGGGAGCGGGAGCCGGGCCAGGACCTCCCCTTTCCTCACGACCGCAAAGCCGCCTCCCATGTCCGCCACAGTGCGCGCGGCATGGCTCATTTCCAGCGGAGAGGCACCGACCAGAACCAGGTTGTGGCTGTCGTGGCTGACGGTTGAAGCGAACGCTCCTCCCTCGAGGTCGAAGCCCCTGGCGAAACCCAGCCCGACGTTTCCCGTGCCACGGTGACGTTCCACGACGGCCAGGAACTGAATCGGTTTTCCAGGCCCCGCATCGGAGGCGTCGCCGATTTCGCTCCGGGTCGTGATCTGGGCCGGCTCCACCCCTATGACCCTCACCTGCCCCGATGACGGAAAGGCGTTCAACTTGGCATCCAGGTCCACCGGCAGTCGTACGGAGGACAGCATCGCGTCGGCGTTTTTCCTCTCGATCGCCTCCAGGAGACGTCCGTTCTCGGCGACCTTTCGCCCTCGATGGTAAACGGCGCGCACGTTGAAGGATTCGAGGCTGTCCAGGATCGCCAGATCGGCCCGGAATCCCGGCGCTATGCCGCCGCGGTCCCTGAAGCCGTAGACCTGCGCCGGGTTGAGGGTCACCATCCTCAGCGCCCACAGGGGATCGACGCCGGCGCCGACCGCGACCCGCAACGCGTTGTCCATGTGCCCTTCCGCAACCAGGTCGTCCGGGTGGCGGTCATCGGAGGCGATGCAAAGCCTCGCCAGCGTGCCTTTATCCACGACCGGGACCAGGTCGAGCAAGTTCCTGGCGGCGGAGCCTTCTCGCATGAAGACCCACATTCCCCGGCGGAGCTTCGCGCGGGCTTCCTCGGCCGTCATGCACTCGTGATCGGTCATTATGAGGGCGTTCAGATATGCATCGAGGTCGGGGCCGGCCAGTCCGGGCGAATGGCCATCCACGGGAAACCCCCGATCGCGGGCGGCGGCGATCTTGTGAATCACGTCGTCCACGCCGAAAAGCACGCCCGGAAAATTCATCATTTCGGAGAGCGCCGGCGCGTCCGGGTAGGCATCCAGCGCGCCGGCCACGCTGTCGGCGTCGAGCGTTGCTCCGGCCGTTTCAAGGTGGGTGGCAGGCACGCACGATGGGATCGAGAAGAAGATATCCATGGGCAGGTCACGGGCGGATTCCCGCATGTAGGCGTAGCCCGCCATGCCGAAGACGTTCACGATCTCGTGGGGATCGCTCACGGTGGCGCCCGTGCCGTGCGGCACGACCGCTTCGGCGAACCCCTCGGGGGTGAGCATGGATGATTCGATGTGGATGTGGGGATCCATGAAGGAGGGTGTGAGGTAGGCGCCCTGCAGATCCACGACCTGATCCGCCTCGCGCCCCTCGCCGCCAAGGGCGCAGACGCGTCCTTCCGCCACCGCAACCGGGCATTCGAGCACTTCGGAGGTGAATGTCGAAACGACCTTTCCGTTGACGAACAGCAGGTCACCGGGCTCCTCGCCGCGGGCCACCCGAATACGCCTCTTCAAGGAAGCTGCTTCCAATTTTTCAGTCATCGTTCCCTCTTGCGCGGCCGCCGATTGCTTCGAGCGCGGGTTCAGGCCTCGTTCTCAACCTCAATGAAGAACGTCTCCAGACCGAAGCGTGTTCCAAGGTGACCTCCGAGGGCCTGCACGCCCACCCTCTCGGTCGCGTAGTGTCCCATGGCGGCAAAGTTGATACCGCCTTCCCGGCAGAGGTAGGTCACGGGTTCACCCGGCTCGCCCGTCACGTAAGCGTCGAGCCCGAGCCGCAGCCCGGCTTCCGCCTCTTTCGCCGCCCCGCCGCTCACGATGCCTGCGGTCGTGATCGTCTCCGGTCCCGCCGGGACAACGTGGGCCGTGTGGCCGTAGTAGGTCTCCAGTTTCTTAACGAAAGTGGCCCTGTCCACCGGCGAGGCCAGCTTGCCCGCGAAGCCGATCTGGGTGCCGTGGTATTCGGCGAAGGGTTCCAGGTCCTTCAGTCCCAGGTCCCGCGCAGCTACGGCGTTATTGCCGACCTCGGGATGCGCGTCCAGCGGGAGGTGATAGGCGAAGAGGCTGCATCCCGCATCCAGGAGGATTCTGATCCGCTCCTTGAGGATGCCCGTAACGGGCGCGGGCCAGTCTTTCCGCCAAAAGAGCCCGTGATGAACGATGAGGGCATCGGCCTGGGCGGATACCGCCTTCCTGAACGCTTCTGCGCACGCGGAAACGGCAGTGGCTACACTTTTCACCTCGCCACGGCCTTCGACCTGCAGGCCGTTGAGCGAATCGTCATCGAAACGCACGAGCTCGAGGTACCTGTTCAGGTAGGTATCCAGTTCGGACAGGCGCATTGATTCCTCCTTATTTCGTCGGCAAAAGCCCGGGGCGGGCGCCGCGTCGGCGGCATCGAGACTCAGCCACCGCCTTCGGCCTCCAGGATCTTCACCAGGGCTCTTTCGGCACCGGGAATGTCCTCCGGGGTGTCTACGGCGCACCCCGGCCATTCGACTTGCGCGGCGCGGATAACGACCCCATTTTCCAGGGCCCTCAGCTGTTCCAGGCTCTCAGAAGTCTCCAGGATGCCACGGGGCCATGATGTGAACTCCTGAAGGAACGGCTTTCGAAAGGCGTAAATACCGACGTGGCGCCAGATGGCGGCCCCTTCGAATGGCACATCCCTGAGGTGCGGAACCGGGCTTCTCGAAAAATAGAGACACCGGCCTTCCCCACCGAGGGCGACCTTTACCACGTTGGGCGCTTCGTATTCGCGCCGGCTTCGTACGGGCGAAACCAGCGTTCCCATGTCCAGTTCGGGTCGCTCCAGCATCAGTTCAACAAGGGCGGAGACGCTTCGGGGGTCAAGAGTGGGTTCGTCGCCCTGGAGGTTGAGAACGACATCGCACACCGCATTCCTGACCGCCTCGAACACCCTGTCAGAACCCGTGGCGCATTCTCCGGTCAGCACGCACCGCCCGCCGAAGCCGGCCACCGCATCCTGGATGCGGCGATCGTCCGTGGCGACGAGCACTTCGTCCACATTCCGGGCGAGCAGGGAGCGCTCGTACACCCACTGGATCATTGGTTTGCCGAGAATCGGCGCCAGCGGCTTTCCAGGAAACCGGCTGGATGCATACCTGGCTGGAATTACGCCCACGACCGTCACGTGCGACCTCCCGGCTTCCGCCCCGATGGGCGCGTTCCAATTCCGGCGCCGGCGGCGTTCGCCGGGCGGAAACGTCGTCACCGATCAAGGGTGAAGTGTAGCAGAGGCACCGCACCGCGCCAACAGGACGGAAACGCGGCCGGCCTTGACACCCGCAGGCAGGGGCGTAAAATCTGCAGAAGAGGCATGGGCTTAGGTCTATTGCTTTAAAGACCTCGGTTCTTCCGTCAGCCCGTATATCGGATTCATCATGGGGGCATTTCGCATGAAAGCACATTGGACATCCCGAACCAGACTTAGCGGCTTCGTCGCGGCGTGCGTTCTGGCCTCGCTCTGCATGGCCTGTGCAAAACCGACGAGGATTGCCATCCTCCCGAAGGATTTCGTTCTGCGCAGCAAGGGCGCCAGCCGGCTCGTTCAGGCGACGGTGCTCGACCAGAAGGACCGGCCGATGGACAAGGTCAAGATCTCGTACGAGAGTTCCGACCCTTCGGTCGCAAAGGTGAACGGCAACGGGAAGGTGACGGCGGAGAAATCGGGAGAAACAACCATTACCGTTAAGGCCGGCAAGCTGTCCGGAACGGTGCACGTAACCGTCAAGATCATCGCCTCGCTGGCCCTGTCCCTCCCCCAGTCAGGCGCCGTCGGTCTACGAGGGGCGGTTATCCCCCTGTCCGTATCGGCGGCCGATGACGAAGGACAACCTGTCGACCTGGAACCGGTCAGATACGTTTCATCCAATCCGCAGGTGGCATCTGTTGACGACAAGGGAAGGGTCACCCTCCTGGCAGACGGTACTGCGATCATCACGGCGACTCTCTTCAACAAAAAGGCGGAGCTTCCTCTCAACGTGCAGATACAGACGCCGGCCGCCATCCAGGTCGACAAGCCGCACCAGTCATTCAAACTCGGCGCCACGAAGCCGCTGGCCTTCGCGGTCATTTCCGACAACGGAAGCCCGATTCACGTTCCGGCGGCATTCGATGTGTCCGAACCCAGGATAGCCAGCGTGGATAAGGACGGCAATCTGACCGCCTTGGCCCGCGGGACGACCACCGTCACGATCGTGGCGGGCAAGGCGAAGAACACCGTCAAAATTACGGTACACTGAGGACAACGTGAGAATAGGCATCAATGGGCTCGGCAGGATCGGCAGGGGCCTTCTGAAGGTCCTTGCCGGGGATCCTCGTTTCGAACTGGCAGCCGTCAACGACGTGGCCGGACCGGCTGTCGTTTCGCACCTCCTCAAGCACGATTCGTACTACGGGGCATGGAACAGAGACGTTGCCTCCGACGGCGGGTACTTAACCGTGGAAGGAGTGGGCGTTCCCTTCTACCACGCCGATACGCCGGATCAGATTCCGTGGCGCGAATCCGGTATCGACGTGGTGGTGGAAGCCACAGGCCGTTTCAAGGACCGTGCGAGCTTGGAGGGCCACGGATTGCCGGTCGTCTTGACGGCAGCCAGCGTCCAGGCTGACCGCATGGTCGTTTTCGGCGTCAACCACCACAACATCCGGCCTTCAGACACGATCCTGTCGGCCACGTCCTGTACGACGCACTGTGTCGTCGCACCTCTTTCCGTCCTGAGCACCCGGTTCGGGGCCCGAGCGGTCCTTTTCAATACGGTCCATTGCTACAACGTCAGTCAGACGCTCGTGGACGCACCGCAGAACGACTTCAGGCGAGCCAGAGCAGCGGCCCTCAACATCATCCCCACGACGACGAGCGCCTCGGTTGCCGTCGAGGCCGTCCTTCCCGGGCTTAAAGGCAGAACCCGGGGAATGGCCGTCCGTGTCCCGGCCCCTGCCGTATCGCTGACGGAACTGACCGTGTTGACCGAAACCGCAACCACCCGCGAAGACGTGCTAAAGTGTCTTCAGGAAGCTGCGGAAGGGCACCTGGCCGGAATCCTGGCCGTTACCGAAGAGGAACTGGTCTCACAGGATTTTGTGGGTAACACCGCCTCGTCCATCATCGACGCCGGCCTCGCGCAGGTTCAGGACGGTCTCGTGCGCATCATCGCCTGGTACGACAACGAATGGGGATACATCAACCGCCTGGCAGACCTTCTCGCGTATCTCGGGGAGAAGAAACAGTGAACAGGTATTTATCCGTACGCAACATGGAGGTGGCGGAACGCAGGGTCTTTGTTCGCGTCGATCTGAACGTCCCGATGGAAGGCGGCGCCATCGCGGACGACACGCGAATCCTGTCGGCCCTTCCCACCTTGAAGTACCTCATGGAAAAGGGCGCCGCCGTCGTCGCCTGTTCTCACATGGGGCGGCCGAAGGGGAAGGTTGTACCGGACCTGTCCCTCGCTCCGGTTGCGGCGCGCCTGCGAGAGTTGCTCCTGCCGCGGGAGGTTCTCTTCGCCTCCGATGTCGTCGGGCCCGATGCCATGGCCCGCGCCGCCGCACTCGGGCCCGGAGAACTGCTCCTCTTGGAAAATGTTCGCTTCGAGCCCGGCGAAACAAATGGGGATCCTGCACTGGCATCCAGTCTCAGGAAGCTGTCCGACCTGTACGTCAGCGATGCATTCGGGGCGGTTCACAGGGCGCACGCGTCCGTCTCCACGCTTCCGCCCCTTTTCCCACAGGCCGGGGCGGGGTTTCTGCTTATGAAGGAACTCGACTACCTGGAAGGCAAGCTCGGCGACCCGGTGAAGCCCTACTCGGCGTTTCTCGGCGGCGCCAAGGTTCGGGACAAGATTCCTGTTCTCAAGAACATGGTCCACAAGATCGACAACCTGTGCATCGGTGGGGCTATGGCCTATACTTTTCTGCTCGCGGAAGGCAGGAACACGGGAAGGAGCCTCGTAGAAAGGGACCTCGTGCAGGCCTGCCGGGATATTCTGCTGGCCGCCCGGAACAGAGGGGTAGCCGTGTTCCTGCCCACGGACCACCGGGTTGCCGCATCCATCGATTCCGGCGAGGACTCGACGCGCGTCGCCGACCTTGACCACGTCCCCGATGACCTATCGGCCTTCGACATCGGCCCAACCACGTCGCACACCTTTGCGGACGTCGCCGCCCGCAGCAAGACGATTTTCTGGAACGGCCCCATGGGCGTGTTCGAAAAGCGGCCCTTTGCACGGGGCACTCTGGAACTCGCCCGGGCGATAGCAAAGTCCGACGCCGTAAGCGTCATCGGCGGCGGCGATTCGGTATCGGCGGTTCACACAGCCGGCGTGGCCGGCAGGATCAGCCACATCTCGACCGGCGGGGGGGCGTCCCTCGCACTACTGGCCGGCGATCCTCTGCCCGGCCTGGACGTGCTCACTCGCGCCTGACGGCCTCCCAGCATCCTTTACCCGGCGATAGGAGGGCGACACCCAACGACCATGAAAAAGAGAGGGCGGCCGAAGGCCGCCCTCTCGTATCATCTCTTTGTGTCGGCCTGCGGGCTACTCCATCTGCACCCAGTCGCCGAAGGTTATCTCGGACGACGATTTGAGTATTTTGCAACAGGCCGTATTATCTTCCGTCGTCAGAACAACAGCCTCGCCGATGTACTGGCGGATGGAATCTACACTACCGTCGTCGATCCACGCCGGATAGTCTGCGCTCCTGGCCGAGGCAGTTCCTGCTTCCACCTTCGCGACCTCGGTCGGGGAACCCTTGCCTTCCTTAAGATCGCCCTTGTATTTCCCCACCTTCGGCGGTCTGAAGAGGTCTCTGGGCCCGACGTCGATACGCTGTTCGCGGAAAAGGTCCCTTGTGGATTCGGTCATCATCCCTTCGCGGGCCGGGAAACGGAAGATCCAGAGCTTGTCTCCGGGCACAACCTGGTTGCGGTTTCCGAGATCGATGTAGACGATGTTGTTCTGGCCCACGCTCTGAAGCCTGTCCTCCGTCCACACAACGCGCCCGACCACCTTATCCGGATTCCACGGCATTTCGGTCGGCAGCATCTTGGCGGTGGCGATATCCCACGGAATGGGTATGGGCCGCCAGGGAACGAGCACGTCGCCGTAGGTGATGGAGTCGCACGACTGGACTATCTCGCCGATGGACGCATGCTCCTGCGTTGCAATGACTTTCACCCGGCCAACTCTGAGTACGAAGCGTCCGACATACTTGCCGGACTGCGGGTGGTCCACCTTTTGCCCTATCTGGAGAACGGAGAAGAGCATGCCTGTTTCCATTCCGTCCGACCGCCCCTCGTTGAGATAGACGACGTCGCCCTGTCCGAGGGAATCTCTCGACCTGTGGGGTCCGGAGAGAATGGTCAGGTGGGGACGCTTGAAGTTCTTGACGATGAAACCCGAGCAGTAGACGTCGCGGGCGCTTACCGGCGGTGCCTTTGCTTCCTGCTCTAGCTGAAGGGGCTCCTCTTTTTGCGGGGCCTTGGTCCCGGCCGGTACGGTCTTCTCTTCAACGGGAATGGTCTCGCTGACCACTTGGGGCTTCTTGATGAAGAGAGGATCACCGGGATAAATCCAGTGCGCGTCCTTGATATAGGGATTAAGATCCCAGATCTGGGGCCACAGCAACCACGTACCGAGCTTCTGCTGGGCGATGCCCGACAGGGTGTCGCCTTTGATTATGGTGTAGACTTCAGCACCCTCGGGCGGCTTTTCCGGCGGCTGATAGGGTGTCCAGTGGCCGTCCGGAGTCCGGACGAGATGCTTCGGCGGAGTGGGTGATCCCTTGTAAGTCTCGGCTTTCTTCTTGACCGCTGGGGGAACTGCAGGCGCCGCCTGCGCCCCGGACATACCAGCTTCCGGCACACCTTGGGCATTCACGTTCGCCCCCCAACCCAGAATCAGCAGGACGGGAAGGGCGAGTGAGAAATACCGCATTCGAATTCGCATCGCTTTCTCCCCTCTCACGCGAGACCCATTCTCAAGGGAATTTTATCGAACGGTCAGTAAAAAGTCAAGTTTTCCCCATATAACCCGAAGTAACGCTTCAAGTTTTTCGGCCGAATTTTTTCCAAGCCTCGCCCTTCCAGCAATTCGCCCGAAATACAACGCAGTATCCTGTCCCATGGCTCTCCTTCCGCCCACAGAATCACCCCTTGCCCTTGATCGCTTTCCTCAGGCCAATCGCCCGGGGGTTCCTCAACTCGATGGCCTGGGCCTTGTCCAGGTAGGTTCGACAACGGGCGTACAGGCCATGCTTGGCGTAGAACTCCGCCAGATCGAGTACGTAGTCCATCTCTCCAGGCTCCAGTTGGTGGGCCTTCTGGTAGGACTGCTCGGCCAGATGCTTGGACTTTACCGATGGGTTGAGTTCGTGAATCCTCGCCATGAGATTGTGGCAAGGTGCGCATCCTGGATCGTGAAAGAGCGCCAGCTTGAGGCACTGTGACGCCTCATGGACCTGATCCTGTTCCATGAGGCCCTGGGCTCGTTCGTAGAGCATCCATGCCTCTTTCTTGCGCACGATCGCCGATTGGGCCGATGCGGCTCCATTGTCGCCACCCTCCGCCTCTGCGGCCTCCTTTTCCTCCTTGTCCTTCCGCGAATCGATAAAGGCCGATTCGATCAGAAGATAGGCTTCGCTGAGCTTGGCCTTGAGAAAGAGAATGTCCTTGTGGTGTTTCTTTTGGACTTCCGGATGGAGCTTCCCGCTGCCGAGCCGATTCTGCATGGCCTCGTAAGCCTCCAGCGCACCATTGAGCGATGTGTCCTTCTCCACGCCGAGAATGTCATAGGGATTCTGGCCGGGCAACTGAAAGCTGCGGACCAGGCTCTGGATGGCCTCGGATTGCCTTCTGACCCGCGTGTTCTCCGACTCGAGGACCTCCGCCAGGGCCGAGATCCTGAATGGCCCATCGACCGGAGGCCGGGGTACCAGCAGGCCCAGAAGAAGCAGGAGATAGACGCCCGCCAGGACCTCGCGCTCGGGCATGATCCCCGTCTGAACGAGTTCTGCGGGGGCCCGCACCTCACCGCACTGAGAGAGTATATAGCCGTGCTGGGGACTGATGGCGAGATCCTCTGGGATGACTTCTCCCGCGCGCCGGACCTTCAGCGTCGGATCAGAAATCGGATCCAGGACCTCCGAGGGCACGTGCCCCACCAGATCCACGAGCAGTGATGGAATATCGACAGGCACGAGGCCTTCCGGGATTATCACATCGCCTACACGGGCTTCGAAAAGGACGTGAAGCGGGCAGCTGGCGAGTATCGAGAGCACGCTGGCGCGTTTGATCCTGGTGAGGTCCGGCGAAGGCCTCATGCGCTCTTCCAGCTCCGCAAGTCCGATCCAGGAATCTTCGTACGCATCTGTTGCATGATCCACGCCCGCCTCGACCAGGGCTTTCTGGTAGTGCTCGGCAAAGTGCGGATGCCGGATGGCCCAGAGATGCCCGCCGCCAAACAGGAGCGATATTTGGGTATCCGCGGCCGCCAGGTGTGCCTGTCGAACGGCCATGTCGCTGAACCCGTCGCCAAGAAACTCGAGAAGCCTCATGGGCGGTGGCGCCTGACTCTTGAACAGCTCCGCAAAAACACCTGCGACTTCCTCGGCATCGAATGGCCTTTTAAAGGTGTGCTCAACCTTGAGAGCCGCCGCTTTGGCCCTGGTCGCGTCGTCGTAGACCGCGGGTGTGCACAGAACAGCGGGAGGCATCGGAGACAGTCGGTCTTGGACGGCACCCAGGAATGAGAGGCCGTCGTAGCCGGCCAGCACGAGATCGGCGCATATGATGTCGGGTGGGCTGCTTTCAATAAACCGCATCGCCTGGCCCGCGGCGGATGCCTTGTGGAGCCGCCAGCCCTCAGGGATAAGGCCGGCGATCATCCTTCCGAGTTCGGGATCGTCGGTGAGAAGAAGGAGCGTTCGCATCGTCAGCCTTTCCATGTCTTGAGGGCCATGTCGAGTTCAGGAGCGCTTCGGGCGGCCGCCGCCAGCGGCACGCCGCCGAGTGTGGCGTCGAGGGCCTGACGGACCGCCCGGGCACCCGCCGCCGTTCCACCGGGATGGCCGTGGATCCCGCCCCCGAACTGGAGGATGCAGTCATGGCCGAAAATCTCCAGCAGCTCTGGGATGTGCCCAGGCTGGAGCCCCCCCGAGGCGACAGGCATCGCGGGTTTGACGCCGTTCCAATCCTGACCGTCCGGACCTTGGCCCTCTTCGGCCGGAGAAGCCTTGAGCGCCCGGTCCGACCGGTCCACCTCCGTCCGCCCACCTGCCATCTTGCCCACGGAGGTTCCAACGTGGAGCTGATCGAGACCCGCCAGTCGCGCCGACCGCGCCAGCACGGCCATGGCGATGCCGTGGTCGCTTAGCCTCGTGAAGGCGGCGTGCATGGCCCTGTGGCCGTGAAGGATGAGCCCCAGACCAGCGCCCCGGAGGCTCTGGACACCCGCCCATCCGGCCGTCACCATATCGACCATGGCGAACCGGCCCCCCGCGTGAGCCACCTGGCCGGCCCGACGGAGCATCACCTCCGTTCTGGCGGTCACGTTCGGAATGTAACCCTTGGCGTTCCCCGTCTCATCTTCGGCCCTCCTCGCGGCGTCCAGGCACGCGGAGAGCCTCTCTTCGAAAGGGCAGAAGGACTGGGATGTAAGGTTCTCATCGTCCTTTACGACGTCGCATCCGTTGACCATCGCCTCGTAGACGACGTTCGCCTGCGCCTTCGGATCCAGACCCATCTTCGGCTTGACGATCGTACCTACCAGCGGGCGATCTCGAATGCTTAGCGCCGCCCTGATGCCTTCCACACCGTACGCCGGGCCGGGAAAAGACCTCACCAGGCCTGCGGGAAACCTGAGCCCCGACAGACGCAGCCGGGACACCTCGTTCATGCCGAAGATGTTCCCGGCCACCGAGGAATAGATCTGCGGCATGTTTCCGGGTTCGAAAAGTACTGCTCCATAGGCGATCACGGCCACGTTCTCCTCGATGGACAGCACCCGGGCTCTCAACTTCTCCCGCATGTCGGGAGACAGCGTTCCGACCTCCGTCCATGTGCCGATGGAGGACTCCGCCGCGATTGAATTGCAGGCCCTTTCCATGGGAATACCGGGGGCGGTCGTGACCGCGAACCGGCAGAGGAGATCCTCTTCTCCCGGAAGGCCTCCGATGTCGAGGTATGCGAGAGCCTTATGCGCCATTCGAGCATCCCCCACCGCCGCCGCCGTGCGTGCGCATTGCCGGATCTTGCTCACGCCAGGACTTCGTCCCCTCAAAGGCACCGCGTGTAACACGCACGGCTATCTCCCGTTCTTCGTCGACGCAGGTTCTTGCGCAAAGATGTTCTTGACCAGTCCCTTCTCCGTAATGAAGGCCGTCACGTACTTGAGGTGTACTTTATCAAAAGCGGGATTAAATACAACAACACCAGCCGGGGCATCCGGCCAGACTTCCGAGCCCTCTCTTTCCTCGACGGGTTCGTCCAGATGATCGCGCACGACTTTCCATGTGAGCGTGGCGCAGTACGTCGGTACGTCGTAGCGGTTGGCGACGACTGAGAAGATCCCCGTTCCCACCTTGTTGATGAGGTAGCCCGATTGCAGAACCGCATCCGCTCCGAAGAGGAACAGGTCGGCGCCGTCCAGCGCGTATTTGGCTGCGGAATCCACCATGTGCGTGACCTCGATGCCGACGGAAGCCAGCTCGGCGGCGGTGATCCTGCCTTGGAACCGGGGTCTCGTTTCCGTGTTGAGCACCCTGAAGCGCTTGCCCTGCCCGTGCGCCGCCTTGAGGATCGAGACGACGGACGAAGAATGACAGTGCGTGAAAACGGTCATGCCTTCGCCGATGAGTCCTGCGCCCAGAGCGGCGAGCGCCGCCTCGTCCGCGGCCACCTTCGCGAGGAGCCTGCGCGCGATCTCGAGTATCGCCTCACCCGGCGTTTCGTATCCGACGGATGCGAGGAAGGCATCCAGCAGATTCCGCAACATGGGCTCGTTGGGGCGGGAAGAGGCAAGAACGTGAAACATGCCCTCCCGATCGGCGGCGGGATCCTCGGCCATGTCCGCAGCAAGGGCTTCGAGCGCCGCCTTGGCGATGGCGTTTGCGCCCTGAATCTCGAGGGTGCGTATCTTCTCGGCCGTCCCGGCGACCCGGCTCACCATTCCGTTCCCTTTCGGCCGCGATTCCCGGTCACTTTATGTGCACCATTTCGGGATGACGCTTCCAGTAGTCCCATGCGTAGCCCAGGTCGGGCTCGTGTTCCGCGTAGAGGCGGAAGATCGGCTCGCCTTCCCTGACCGGATCGCCCGCCTTTTTAAGCAGATCGATACCCGCCCCCTTATCCATGGGAGCGCCCGCGAGCTTTGCACACTTGGCTGTCACGTGGTTGTGGATGGACGCCACGACACCGCTGCGCACCGCCACGGCGTCCTTCGTCAGGGCGCCCGGTCCCCGGTACGGTTGCGCTCCCTGTGCTTCGATGATGCGCCGCATCTTCTCGTAGGCCTTTCCCGAGCCGAGAATCTCTTCCGCCATCGACCTGCCCGTACCCCCCCGAACCGCCGGGTCGAACTCGATGAGGCGGCCCGAAAGATCGAGGCACTTCTCCCGCAAGTCCAGGGGCGCGTCGTCCGAGTTCTGCAGCACATTCAGGACATCGCGGGCCTCGAGAGCCGGTCCGATGCCCCGTCCTATGGGCTGCATGCCGTCCGTCAGGAGGACCTCCACCTGCATTGCCATGCGGTCTCCGACGTATTCGAAGAGCTTTCTCAGTCTGATGGCGCGGGCGGAGGAACTCACCTTGGCCGTCGGACCGACCGGTATGTCGACGAGCACGTGAGTCGAGCCTGCCGCCTTCTTCTTAGAGAGAATGGACGCGATCATCTGCCCGGGCGCGTCTATATTCAGCGGGCGTTCGACCGAGATGATGATGTCGTCGGCCGGCGAGAGGGCGAAGGACCCGCCCCAGGCGAGACACCCGTTCTCTCTTTCCACGATGTGCTGCATCTGGTTCAGCGTCAGGTGGACGTTGGCGAGCGTCTCCATGGTATCGGCCGTGCCGGCCGGAGAGGTGATGGCGCGCGAGGAGGTCTTGGGAATCGTCAGGCCGTAGGCCGCTACGATCGGCACGACCACCATGGTGGTACGGTTTCCAGGGATACCGCCGATGCAGTGCTTGTCCACCACCATGTCGCGTCCCCAGGTGAGTCTCTCGCCGAGGTCCACCATGGCCTCCGCCAGGTAGTGGATTTCCTCCCGTTCCATGGCCCCCTGGGCGCAGGCCACGACGAAAGCCGTCAATTCCACCTTGGAGTAGGCATTGCTCACGATGTCCCGGACGATGTACTTGTAGTCCTGCGCTTCCAGGGCCTCCCCGTGAATTTTCCTCCTGATCAGCTCCACGGACCGCACGGGTTCGGGATGCCGGACTTCCACCTCGGTCCCGGCCGCCAGACCGAATTTCTCGAAGGCGTATTCACATAGGCCGATCTCGCCCGCCTGGAGAAAGCGCTCGTCCACGACGTTGAGGACCCCCGTAAGGCTCTTCTCCCCGGCCACGATCTCCACCTTGGAAAGGGCCGCGAATCCCTGGGCCCGGCACAGATCGCAGTCCTCCCTGAGAAAGACGACGTTTTCCCGGTAGGTGTCTATCCTGACGGGCCTGATGCGCATACCGATTCCCCCTATGCCGTCTCGCACACCGGCGGTCACACGTTCTGGTTCTGCGGTCATTATAACCGATGGCGCTTCGCCCGCACACGTCCCGCCGGCATATTCTCCGGAACGAAGTGCGCCTCGCCCATGAGCCGATCCACGCGGACAAGTTTGACCCCGAGAACATCCCCCACGTTGAGGACGGCGCCCGAGCGGCGGCCCCTGGCCGAAAGGCCGTCTCTCGAAAGGGCCATGAAATCGCCCTCCATGGCATTGAAGGGGCACACCCCTTCGATCAGGTTGTCCAGGAGTTCCACCCTCGCGCCGAAGCGGGTGAACCCCAGAATGACCGCGTCGAAACTTTCTCCCAGCTTTTCGGCGAGGAAGGCCATCTGGTACCAGGCGGACACCTCCCTTTCCGCCTGATCGGACGTTCTTTCCGTAAGCGAACAGTGGGCGGCCACCGCGCCGAGGTCCGAAGCCGGAACAGGGCCGCCCTCGAGGGAGGCGGAGAGATTCCTGTGGACCACAAGGTCCGGATACCTCCGTATGGGAGAGGTGAAATGGCAGTAGTTCTCGAAACCCAGTCCGAAGTGAGGTGCGGGCTCCGGGCTGTAC
>Ga0307440_1000285_pt1 | contig 24418 bp, 17 predicted proteins | sample SalMarWE160410MG_FD_202150 | JGI IMG/M metagenome (GOLD analysis project Ga0307440, IMG submission 202150) | Salt marsh sediment microbial communities from the Plum Island Ecosystem LTER, Massachusetts, United States - WE1604-10 | ecosystem: Environmental > Aquatic > Marine > Intertidal zone >...
AGGCTTGAAGGACATCCTGGTGGTCCGTGATCCCAATCTGATGAAGGCCTTGGCGGCCGATGCCAAAAAAGTGGCAAAGAACGAAATGACTGCAGCACGGTTTCAGGCTCTTCATCAGGCCAATCTTGATAAGCTCATTGATCCTGAATTTCCGGATATGGGGCCGAAGAACAATCAGTTTGTCTTTCTGGCCGGCCGTATCGAACACGGCCGCAAGGAATTTTCGAAACGCTGGTTAAAAGATGCCCTCGGCTCAGCAAACTGGTTTGAGCACACCACCGTCTGTGAACAGTCTCATCATATTGCCACCAAGAAATTCAGCTCCACTTACAAGGGAGGAAAATATCATCCAGGCCTTAAGGAAGTCTTTGAAGACTATAAAAACGGCCCGGAACATTTTAAACCCGATGTATCAAACTGTGAGTTTATCATATTTTTCGGTACCAGCCCCTTTGAGGCCAATTTCGGTCCCACCAACTGGGCATCGTATATCACCAATGCCCAGGCCCGTAATGGCCTGAAGTTTGCTGTGGTCGATCCTCGCTGCAGCAATTCCGCTGCCAAGGCCAATTACTGGTTACCGGTGAAACCCGGAGGGGATGCAGCACTTGCCTTCGGTATAATGCGCTGGATTATTGAGAACCAGACCTACAATGAGACCTACCTGCGAGCAGCAAACCGGAGTGCGGCGAAAAAGAATGGAGATACCACCTGGTGTGATGCCACCCATCTGGTTCTGCTGTCCGCTGACGGCAAAACGGGCCTTAAATTTTTACGCAGTGACGATGCCGGTTTGAGCAAAGAGCATAACCTGCTTGTCAGCATAAACGGCAAACTTACCTCGATTGATCCCTACAAGGAGGATGATTCACCGGTGGTAGGAGATCTGTATGCCGAAGGTGAGATGAATGGCATGAAGTATAAGACTGTCTTTGCCCTGTTGCGGGATATGGTCATGGAGCACACTGTTGACCAATGGGCGAATGATTGCGGTATTCCGGTCAGGCAATTGATCGAGGTGGCTCACGAGTTTACCGATCACGGCCGAAAGGCTGTGGCCGATCTGTATCGCGGCCCCGTGCAACATACCAACGGCTATCATAACGCCCGGGCAATTCTCACTTTAAACCTTCTGGTCGGCAATGGTGACTGGAAGGGAGGTCTGCTGAAGGGAGGCGGCCATTGGCACGAAGATGGCAGCAAAGAGGGGCAACCATTCCCCCTATCCAAGATGCATCCAAACAAGCTCGGCCATTTCGGCATCAACGTCAGCCGGGAAAGCCTGCATTATGAGGACAGCAGCCTCTTTTTTAAATATGGATATCCGGCGAAACGGACGTGGTATCCCTATACCGGCAGTGTCTATCAGGAGGTTATCCCCAGTGTCGCCGATGGGTATCCTTATCCTATTAAGGCACTTTATCTGCACAAGGGCACGCCCGGATTTTCCGTTCCGGGAGCCAATGCCATCCTGGAAATTCTCCGCGACACGAAAAAGATCCCGCTTTTCTTTGCCGACGACATCGTCATTGGCGAGTCCTCCATGTACTGTGACTATATCTTCCCTGATACTGCTATCTGGGAGCGCTGGGGAACGCCCCACGCTGCTCCGAATATTGCAACAGTCTGCAGCAAGGTTCGGCAGCCGGCAGTGGAATCCATGGTCGAAACCTGCAAGGTATTTAATCGGCAACAACCAATATCCATGGAGTCGGTTATGTTGGCCATCGCAGAAAAATTGCAGGCCTCGGGGTATGGAAAAGATGGTTTCGGACCAGGGTCCGACTTTCTGACCCGCGATGATTACTTTTTAAAGATGGTTGCTAATATCGCTTCCGGGGATAAAAATGGAAAAGACAGGGTAAAACCGGCCTCCAGCGAGGAGGTGAAAATATTCCGTAATGCACGCCGCCACCTGACGCCTGCGGTATTTGATGAACAATATTGGAAAAAAGCCGTGGGGAATAATGAGGACCTCTGGCGGGCGACGATTACCGTGCTCAACCGGGGCGGTCGATTCGAGGCGGCAGGGGATGCGTACAAAGGGGCATATGTCAAACATCAGTTTAAGAGCCAATTCCATATCTTTGCTGAAGATGTTGCCCTGGGCAAGCATTGCATGACGGGTGAACATCTGCCCGGTATGCCGATAGTACAGGACGTGCAGGATGCTGCCGGAAAAAATATCAAACTTGATAACCGGTATCCCTTTCAGTTGTTTACCTATAAGGATATTCTTGGCGGTCAATCACGAACCATCGGCGACTACTGGACAATGGTGGCCGAGGCTGGCCAGAATTATGTCTGGATGAATGCGGTCGATGCCGCACGCTTGAAATTTAAGGATGGCGATCAAGTGCGTCTTGTCAGCGCCGATAATCAAAAAGGGATCATACCTATAACTGGCGCCAGCAACAAAGATGTGGTGGGCAGACTCAGCGTGGTCGAGGGAATCAGGCCCGGGACGGTCTGCGCCTCCTGGAGCTTCGGTCATTGGGCCTATGGTGCGAGCGATGTCAATGTCAATGGTCGGGTGGTTACAGGCGACGTGCGCCGGGCAACCGGCATCTGTCCCAATGCGGTTATGGCTGTTGATCCAGTCGTAAAGAATATGTGCCTGTCTGATCCCATTGGCGGCTCATGTTCCTTCTACGATTCCTTTATCGATGTGGTCAAGGCCTAAGGAGAAGACCATGAAGCACCTGGCCTCTTTGTTGACAATGCTTCTGCTTTTCGTCCTGTCCTTGCAGGTGGGGGAGGGGTGGTCCGCCCCCCCAACCTCACCGGGACAGGAAAATAAAATTGCCCAGGCCATAGGTTCGGCGGATCTGGCCTTCAGTCATTCGGATTATCCCAAGGCGATTAAAATCCTGCGCAGGTCCTTGTCTGCGGCTTCCTCTTCTTCCGAAGTCTGGAATCGATACAATCGTGCTCTCTTGGCAAAAGCCGGCAATGACTATCTATCGACGATGCCGAAAAACCGGTATCGTATCGAGAGTCACTGCCTGGCGAATGATCTGCGAAAGGGGAGCACTGACTATTTTCTTCTCGATATTCGTCAACCGGAAGAATTTGCCAAGGGCCATCTTTCCGCCGCGATTAATATCCCCCTTAGGCAGGTACTCAACCATCTCGATCGCCTGCCAAAACCTGAAACGGGAAAAACTCTCATCATTATCTGCCGTAGTCAGCATCGGGCCAACCATGTCCTGGTGATTCTGCGAGAGCTTGGCTACACAAATGCCTTGACCCTGCGGGACGGTTATGACGGCTACCTCTCCTGGCTGAAAAGTACGCAGAGCAGCAAAACACCCAGCGGCGCCTGCCCGGAGAGGGTTGATGGCCCGGGAAGCAAAGGGGAAAACGCTCTCCCGGTTGCCCCATCGAAAAAAATTGCAGGAATCATGTCAGAGGCGGATTCGGTGTATGCAAGCAACCATTTTCACCAGGCTGGCACTCTCTTACGACAGGCCCTTAGCAAATTCCCGGAATATGAAGAGATATGGACAAAATATAATCGTGCTGTGTTGGCGGAGACAGGCAACGAGTATTTACAAGGCATGCCGGAGAATCGTTATCGGGTCAAGGTTGCTGCATTCGGAGCGGATTACAGTAAAGGTCCAGGGCTGGGAAATTACTTTCTTCTCGATGTCAGGGATCCGGATGAATTTGTTGTGAGCCATATCGCCGGATCGATCAATATTCCCTTTCGAACCGTGTTGCAGCATATTGCTATATTGCCTAAGCCTGATTCCGGTAAGATCCTGCTCATTATCTGCCGCAGTCAACATCGGGCCATCCATGATCTCGTGGTGCTTCGCGAACTAGGATATACCAATGCCTATACACTGCAAGGGGGCTATGATGCTTATCGGACCTGGCTGAAAAATACATCACCTAAGCAAAAAGAAAACGAAGAGAGACATGGAGCCAAACTACCAGTACCTGCACCCAATACTGACACGCCAGAAGACTTTGGTTGTTAACAAGAGAGCAACCACCATGTCCTTGAATTCTGACAGCCTCCCGCAAATAACGGATACGCTGCCTGGAATTTTTTATAAACTCAGTATTACGAAGGAAGAGACAATGTAGAATACTTTCCCCAGACACGATTTCATCCACTCCGAGTCAACAGGTCTACGTCCTCATGGGATATGATCGGCGACCGACAGGGCTGGGCTGGAAACGGCCCCGCCTCCCTCTTTTTGGAAAGGAGCACACGTGCAGAAACAAACCTTAACTGTCCCACCCTTCCTTGACCACCCGCTCTCCGGAAATAAACTTGTTGATACCTTCGGTCGTGCCATAACCTATCTTCGACTCGCAGTTACAGACCGTTGCAACCTGCGTTGCCGCTACTGCATGCCTAAGGGAGGTCTTGCCGCAAGCAGGATCAATGACCTCCTTTCTTTTGAAGAAATTATTCGGATCATTAAAGTTGCCGCGTCGCGGGGCATCAGCAAGGTGCGCCTGACTGGTGGTGAGCCCTTCATCCGCCAGGATTTCATGGAATTGCTGGAGGTCGTCCATGGGATTCCAGGCATCGAATCCGTCCATATTACCAGCAACGGAGTGACGGTTGCTGAACATGTGCCGCACCTGCAGCAGTTGGGTATTGCCGGCATAAATTTGAGCCTGGATAGTCTGAACCCGGATCGATTCGCCGCTATAACCAATCGGTATGTACTGGACGAGGTAAAGGATACTCTAGAGCTACTGGTACAGGCAGGAATTGCTGTAAAAGTCAATGTTGTGGTCCAGGATGGTGTCAACACCGGCGAAATCGCAACTCTTGCGGCTCTTGCCGCAACCCGCCCTCTAACAGTCCGTTTCATTGAACAGATGCCCTTTAACGGCTACAAGGGACTGGATGTTGCCCATCGGTGGGATACTGGACAGATACTCACTGAATTGAGAAAAAACTTCCCAGCCATGCACAGATCTCTCAATAACAGCGGCACGGCAAGGTGTTACATTATCCCTGGATTTGCCGGTACAATCGGTATTATCGGCTCGTATTCCAGACAGTTCTGTACGAATTGCAACAAAATCAGAATAACATCCCACGGCCTTCTGAAAACGTGTCTTTATGACAGCGGCGTCCTTGATCTGAGGGCCTTGCTGCGTGACAGGTCGATATCGGATGACTCTCTGGCCGATGCCCTTGCCAGAGCGGTGATGGATAAGCCTGAAAACGGCTATGCAGCAGAAAAAAAGAACCACGGCAGCCGTGAATCCATGGCTACCATCGGCGGTTGATTCAGGTGATCGGAATCGGCAGAATCATTTAAAATGGCAGGAGATAGGACAATGAACCAGGGGAAGATTCAGGCGATATGCAGCAGTGCGAAAAAAGGGATGGTCAAACACGAGATCAATGAAGCAATCTTTGAAGATGACTGGGGGATCATGGCGGATGCTCATGCCGGAAAATGGCATCGCCAGGTTTCCCTCCTGGCTGGTGAGTCCATAGACAGGGTAAAAGAAATACTACCGACTCTGAAAAACGGGGCCTTTGCCGAGAATATCATTACCCGCGACCTGGATCTCAGCACCATGCAAATCGGTGAACAATTGCTGCTGGGCGACGAAGTGGTTTTGGAAATCACCCAGATCGGCAAACACTGCCACAACGATGGCTGCGCTATTAAGAGGGCTACCGGCGGCTGCATCATGCCGAAGGAAGGCCTGTTCTCCAGGGTGATTCACGGTGGAAGGCTGAAGAAAGGGGATAGTATCCGTAGACCATCCACAAGAAAAAACTGAATGTGACGAAAAAACACATGGAATGAGTACATCACTAGCTGTTTCTCAGAAACATTGGGGACCTGTCGATTCCCTCGTTGGATATAATTTCACCAAATTTTGTAATTCCAATTATATAGAGAACTTTACTTATAGATAACGCTATCAAAATTTTGTGACAATTAGAAATGCTAAATAGAGATTATTTCGAATTTATTTTGGAGACAGTCTTTGCACTTTTTCTTTGCATAAGAGAAATCTTGGCTATGTAAAGCGAAAGCCCAATACCACTAGTTGATATGAGTTCCTGAATGATCTTAGACTGCACGGGAAGCTTCTTAGGATAAGATGTCACTGGCAATCGTAAGCTCGTGATGGAATGGTCAATATCAGCTTATCCTGAGTATGTGCTTTGCCTGAATAGTAGCAATCTCCAAAATTGATCATATTCTGGGCATCAGGTGGTTTGCCTTACCAATCTCAACCTGAAATCTCCATTCTCTGATTGGAAGAACGGGATCCGACAAAAACAGGTCCAACCTCTCATATCAGTTGAAACATTTACGTATCATCACAACAATTTTAACGTAATATTTTCCTGAAAATTCTCCTGGTTTTTACACACGCTTATTCTTATTAGCCACAATTTCTATCTTCCACCTTTGAAGCACCTCCTTAAAATGACTTTTGAGGCGAGGTGTTGGTCGTAACTTTGAAGTGAATGACTCGGCTGATTGTGCAACTACAAAATATGAATATGCAAAAAATTACATTATCATTTCATTCCGAGGAAGTACTTCCCAACAAATGACATGGGTAAATGACCAATTTTCGTTAGCCTTGACTTTTCTTGTCATTTAAGCCTAGAATTGATATATCAACAACCTCAACAGATATTGAATGCGTACCTCATCATCAGTTTTTTCAGAATCTATCAATCTATCTAATCTATCATCTGCGTTTACACTCTGGTGGGGAATGCATCACCACAAAAGTAGCAGGTCTCATGTTGTTGCGTTGCTGTCTGACAATATAATGCAATCAAACGACTGAAGCGTCATCAAAAAATTCTTTAAATTCCAGGGCGGCAACAGACAATGTTGCCACAAATATCAACTCTCAGAGAAGGAGTTACACTATGAAGACATTAAGAATTCTCATCGCTGTCTGTATGCTGATAGCGGGAACAAGCATTTTTGCAAGTGGTGCTGAAAATGTACAAAAACAAATTGATGAAATTGTAGCTGCTCAACCTAAATTTGCCGTACCGATGCGTGAAGTAGGGGACCGTTTTCAGAATATGTATTTTGCTGCTGAGAAAAACAACTGGGGGTTGGCTTACTATATGTCAAAATACATGTTTAAAGCTATGAATCCGGCTGCGCTCACCAAGCCAAAAGAATATCCGATGTGGAAAGAATTTTATGATACTAAAATCACCCCTGTTAATAAAGCAATAGAGGCTGAGGATTTCACAGCATTTAAAAAGGCGTACTCATCCGCCATGAAATCTTGCAATGAGTGTCATGCCGATATGGGGTATAGTTTTATTAAGGTAATAAAATTAAATGCCCCCCCTGACAGTGGAATTAATTATACCGTTCCATCCAAGGCTGCTGATGTACCGCAATAATCATCGGTAGGATACAGGAATATTTCTAAGCTCATTGAATCATAAAAAAACAGACCGCCTTCTACGGCAGCCTGTTTTCCTTTATACACCAGGGAATTTCGATCTACTGATCTTTATTCCACAAGATAAGCCATTATGAATTTATGATTGGAATAAATTCATGATGGCCTGACATGACAATCTCTTTTCCGTTTCTGGTCTTTCTATTTCTCCTAAGTTTTACAAAAAACCTACCATGTCAACTGATATCCAAGGTAGGCCGAGAATTCATTGGATGCACTGATATTTGACAGACCGCCGCCGATGGAGAAGATAAGGTGATTGTAATCGTCCAAATTGAAAAATTCCCCAATGTTGAAGCTGCTACTGTTTCTTTCCCCTTCCGCTTCTTCGGTGCTGTAGTAAAGTTCTCCTCCCAAAATCAGTTGCTCTGATAGATTGTTTTACAGTTGCCAGCCGAAAAACCAACTATTTTTTGCACCATCAGCATCGTTGATCATGTAGCCACCACCAAAGTTCGTCTGCCAGTCTCCCAAATTTATCTGTAACCATACAGGCAGGAATAATTGAGCAGAGCCGTTGCCGAACCCTTTTTATGGTTCATCCTAATGAAACGTATTCTTGTAAAGCTGAAAGTAACAATCCGGCAGAGGGCATCGCTTCCGGACGCTACTCTGCGGCCTCATCGCCGGTACACCACGGCTGACAGACAGGCCGTCCCTCTCCCTTGCTGTTGCCAGGTGCGGAGACGTCCTGTCCACACCCCTCCGGGCCTCTGCAAGGCGTCCTCCAGAGACACCCTCCGCCTCCCTCGCGTTATTGATTAATACTCTCAATCCAAAAACCCAAAAAGCGGACAGAAAAGGTCATATATGGTCTTTTGGTTAAATATGACCTTTCCCTATAACTGGTAACGCCTGCCCTGACAGGGCATTTTCTGCCAATTATTATTGTATATCAATGTGATAGATCATGAAATTTTGAGTACCGGAAACTTGGCCCGAAGATTGAATGAATTATGGTTCATCCGAATGAAGCGTACTTTTGTAAAGCTGAAAAGGACAATCCAGCAGAGGGCATCGCTTCCGGACGTTACTCTGCGGCCTCATCGCCGGTGCACCACGGCTGACGGAGGCCGTCCCTGGCCTGCTGTCAGGTGCGGACGTCCTGTCCGCACCCCTCCGGACCTTGTGTGGAACACCTTCGGGCCTCCGCGAGGCGTCCTTCAGAGATGCCCTCCGCCTCCCCGCGTTATAGTACTCTTAATCCGGAAGAACCTGAATTATTATATAGAACAATATTGAAATGACGCCCGCGAGTATTTTGGTAAAAATTATATATTATTTAAATTATTTAGTTTCCAGCAGAAAATTAGGGATTGGGTTCTAAATCCAGGCGCGATGGCAAATTTAACAGGTGAAATATACTGAATATTTCGCGGATTAAATTTGACAGCGCAACGACGACTCAGACCAAAAGCACTGTTTTCGGATGAAAACTGGCTAACGATCAAAAAGGGAGGTTGTTTTGAAATTATCTGCCGAATGCAAAAGCTTTTGTTATGTATTTTTGACAGCTTTGCTGATTTTCTCTTTATCAGGATGTGGCGGAGCCTCTTCCAATAAATATGCTCCGCTGAGCGCAGACAACCTCAATCTGATCTTCGTGGTAAGCCCGGATTTGGCCTACCACGGGAACGGCGACATTCATCAAGATACGGCAAACCTCACCAATCAGGGGTTACAACGCTCGCTTCTCATGGCCACGTTTCTGAAACAGCAGGTGATGGGGACAAGGAACGTAAACGGCATTTATGCACTCTCGCCGATGACCCATCCGCAGACCGCAAACAAATACCCGGACATGGCCGCAATCGGCTCTATTCAGCAGTTTGCCCTTCTCAACCAGATCACGCTATTCGTTAATGCGACGGGGACCACCTATACCGGCAACAGCTACCCGATCAATGTAGCGTATGGTCCAGGGTCCGTGCCCTTTGGTGTTTCTGTGCCGGCTGCATACTGCCCTCATTGTGCCGGGCTGGATTTTAACAACACAAACGGCAACAACGATACGTTGATATCCGATATCATCAATACACCAGACAAAAGACCCGGTTATTATGTCTTTTCGGCTCCCTGGGAGACAATCAACACGCTGATGGCAAATATCAAAACAAAACATGGATATAACCTGAATCTTCCAGCAACCTATATGGGGCCAAACTATGTCTACGCGATATCAATCCCGTCGTCCGGAAATGCCGGACTGGTTACCTACAACAGTAATCTGAATCCGCCTGCCACCTCCCCCGTGTTGCCCTCGCCAGTGGCAGGCGTTTCGTGCAAACACACGCAGCAGCCCTTTTTCAGCACAGAACGGACCGGAGGAGTTAATGGCGTCGTAATTCCATCGAACACGAACACCCGGCAAATAACTTACATTGTCCGGCATGCAGAAGCACATCCTGATCCGGCGTCCAAATTTGAAGATGGCAATTTTGTGGGTGCAGGGCAATGGCGTGCACTGGCCCTGTCCAACGCATTGCGCGGCAAAATACATCCCACCATGGTTTATTCCATCGATCCCGCACAGTGGTTCAACGTGTATGGTGCATTTAACGTTTCGTACGTCAGGCCCTCATTAACGGTACTGCCCTATGCCATCGACAATAATTTACCCTATGCTCTGGTATCGCACTTCCAGATAGGGATAAAACCGACCGATGCACTCGTAGCCAAGGCCACGAGTGACTTTTTCTTTACCGGAGGGAAGTTCTCCAATCAAACCGTACTGCTGGCCTGGGAGTCCGGACATATTAAACCGTTTATAAATGCGCTTCTAACCAGCTATGGCGGCAATAACCTCCCGCTCATTCCGACTGCGGGTCCGCCGCCGGGTGGTTGGCCGCACACCGACTACGACACCATCTGGACCGTGACGCTTGACGCCCAGGGGAACCTGACGGTGGATAACGATCTGTGCGAAGGCATAGATTCCACGAAATTGCCGGCTGCTGCCCCCCGATTCTGATCACTTCCATGGCCGGGCTGAATAAAAAGGAGATACTCCATGAAATTTTGGAACATTCAATTGAACATTATTGCCGGCCTGATGATGGTAGCTGTCGCTGCCTGGGGTGGCAACAGCGACAACCCTGGTCCCCGCGGGAAGGTGATTGGAACCCCGAAGGTAATAGGCAGCACCTTGACCCCAGCGCAGCTTGATGCTGCAAACGGTTTCCTGGAATTGACGGGCAAAGCCAAATGCAATGTCACGGTGGCGCAAATCAATTATCAGACACCGGGTGTGCAGACCGGGGAAATGACCAATGCGTCTGCAGCTGTTTTGATTCCCGGCGGTTCCGATTGCACGGGACCATTTCCGCTGCTTGCTTTCAGCAGGGGAACCAAGCTCGAAAAGGCATACACCAATGCAGATCCCAAGAATGCGGATACCATGCTCGTAATGACATTCTTTGCATCCCAGGCTTACGCGGTGGTTGCCACCGATTATCTTGGTTACGCACTTTCCAACTATCCGTATCACCCCTATATGCATGCAGACACAGAGGCAAGTGCCATTATTGATTCGATCCGGGCGACACGAAACGCGGCTTCATCGCTGGGCTTGACCTTAAACGGCAAGATCATGGTAGCCGGTTATTCGCAGGGCGGTCATGCCGCAATGGCTGCACAACGGTCAATCGAGCGTGACAATGCGGCTGAATTCAACCTGGTCGCGGCTGCTCTCCTTGCCGGGCCATATAATGTTTCGAAGGCCCTGATTGATGGTGTTAGGCACCCGATCCTCGGCGAACAGTATTTTGTGCCGTTCCAGATTACTTCCTGGCAAAAAGTGTATGGGAATCTGTATAGCAAAGCATCTGAGGTATTTAATTCACCCTACGACAGCTTTATCGAAACACTTTTGCCAGCCGTAATCTATCCGGCTGATCTGGGGAAACTGCCGCCGCCAGAAACAGCACCCGCAACAGCCAGGGATGCAATCTTCAAGTCTGCCTACCTGACTGACCTCGCCACGAACCCGAACAACCCCACGGCCATTGCTGCCAAAAAACAGGATCTGTTCGGATGGAATCCCAAGGCGCCGACCACCTTGTGCGGTGGCTCAGAAGACCCAGTCGTTTCTTTCAGTATTAATGCTCAACTGGCCTATAACGACTTTACGCGTCGGGGAATATCCCCTGTTACACTTAAACTGGTGGATGTTGATTCCAGAATTAAGCGTATGTATGGCAGTAAAGATCATCAGACGTTTGTCGATAATTATCATCAGAATTATGAACCGCCATTTTGCTATCAGATAGCAAAAGAGCTTTTTGATAAGCACAAGTGACAGCCTTGTAAAAAGTCATCAGAGTTTCCGTGATAGACTCTGGGAAAAGCTCGATCTCCGTCGTTGTAGATCTGAGTGTTGCGTGTCTTCTTCTCTGCCACCGGGAATATCCCAAAACGCCCAACAATGGTCATATGTCACCTTTTGCGTAAATATGACCATATTTTACGACCGTTGATAATTTGTCTGTAATGCCAAAGCCGAATATTCTACTTAAAAAACAAATTGTTGAAGGGATTTTCTTACGTATTTAACGGGTGGCTCATTAATTGCACAAAACCTTTAAGTTGCAACATCATAACAAATAATCTGTGTGAGCAGGGTCTTCAATTTGCGCCTTGTTTGCTTGCCTAACTGCGCATCGATCTTAATGAACGACAACCTGGCAGTTGGGTGCGAACTGCCGCCCGCGCAGCTGGTGCACGATAAGGCATCTCACACCCCACAAGGGGGTACTCAGTTTAGTCCCCCCCTTGTGGGGGATAAGTACCTTCACAAAATTCATTCATAAAAAACAAGAAATGAATTTCTAGGATACTAATAAAAGGAGAAAAATTTATGAAAACAAAAACTTCTTTATCCTATGTATTGTCGGTTCTTGCCTTATGTCTTTTCTTGAGCTTCAACGCTTTTGGACAGGATGGCAAGGCGACACAAACTCAGCATGCACTGACTACACAGCAATTGATAACCATGGTAGAGCATAATTCAGCATTAAAAAATATGCTTATCGAATCAATTGAAAAGGCTAAAAGGATTAATCCGGATAAGGTAACAAATCCGGCCCAGAGCTTGGAAGAGTATTATGCTTTTGTAGATTGGGCAGCAAAGGCATTGCCTTGGTCAATTCTACAAAATCTTCCATATTCAAAATTGTATGATCAAATCGATCAGAGCCTGGATTACTTCTATTTCATTAACGATCAACCGCTTCCTGAATTAAAAGATAAAGGATACTACAACAATTCGCTGCAATACTATGAACCCTATCGTTCATGGATGATCCTCTTTACAAAAGATTGGGGTATGTATTTAAGTAAAGAAGAATCGTGGAATGATGAGTACTACAAAAAAGCCTTAAAAGATGAGCGATTCGGACTAAATAAAGGGTGGTATGAAGATCCGTCAAACTGGAAAACCTTCAATGATTTTTTTGCAAGGTATTTGAAATCTCCTGATCAACGCCCGATTGCATCTCCCGCTGACCCTTCCATCGTATCCTCCCCTGCCGATTCAACGCCTCAAGGCGTATGGAGAATAGACAAAAACTCCGACATTGCACATGGAAAAGGCGTTGCAATCAAATCTAAAGTGTTTAGGTCCGTAGCAGGTCTTATTGGTGAAGGAAGTGCCTACAAGAATGCCTTTGCCAATGGCACGCTGACTCATACATTCCTTGATGTAAACGATTATCACCGGTATCATTTTCCGATTGGCGGAACCATAAAAGAAATTCGCATCATTGAGAGCGATGATGCGGCTGGTGGTATTACGACCTGGGATGCCAAAACCAAGAAATATGTTCTTGACGCAAATACGCCCGGTTGGCAAATGATAGAGACACGTGGTTGCGTTATTATCGAAACCAAAGAATATGGCCTAGTGGCGTTGTTGCCGATTGGAATGTCGCAGGTATCCTCAGTTAACTTTGAAGATATTGTCAAGGTAGGTACTCCCGTCAAGAAGGGATCCATGCTTGGATATTTCTTGTTTGGTGGTTCGGATTTTGTAATGGTATTTCAAAACAAGGTCGACTTTAAGTTAACCGTCCCACAAGAAAGCAATAGAACCTATGAACACGTTTTGATGGGTGAAAAATACGGTAAACTCACAACAAACTCTAAATCTCGTTAAGAAGCATGCGAGAAAAAACGGACGGCTCCATCCAAAAGGCTGTTACGATCTTAAGTCCTTTTGCTTTTGGCCCCGTGGACTAAGACAGGAGAGGGCAAAGATGCTTCTTGCGTACGAAGTCACCTTTTTCCAAAGAGTTTGAAGCTCCGACTTGGCCACCGATAGAGCTATTTCGTGAGCATCAGCAAAAACGTCCATGAGCATTGCATGCCCGGATGTCTGTAAACGCTGGAACCGGACCCTACCGCATGACCCGCATCAAAGGTAAAATTTGCCGTATTGATCACTTTGCCACCCTCATCATCCACCGGAACCGTTGTCTGGAATACACACTTTGATGAGTGACAGGTCCCGGAGAGCACGCACACTGACGCTGGATTGCAGACCATACCGGAAAGATATTTTAAGGCATACTTGCCGCCGCCTGCGTCGGTAATTGTCATGGTACCGGTTCCATTTCCTCCCATGGGACACACTCCAGAAACGGATGAGTCAGACTGAGTGAATTTCCACGTTCCTGTCGGGTCAAACGCTTGCGCTGAATTGACCCCAAAAATCAATGCGATCATACCCATCATGAAAATAAACAGATAGTGCCTCTTCATTTTTCCCCTCCCTCTGGTCTGATTGTTTTACTTTTATGCCTTCCCAAATCCCCCTTCCAAGCTTTACCGTCTGACAGCCATTCCCAGAGAGGGATGGCCTGTCGGCCGAGGAGTCATGCGAAAGGCCTGATGCTATACATTTGAGCCTCTTGCTCTTGATATCCCGATCCATCAATCCTATCCGACGAATGCCGAATTTGCAAGGGTTTTCAGGTGTTAGGGGGAGTTGTAACTCTCACTTCAGACGAATGAAGACGTTTCGGGAAAAGACTTGACCATCAAATATCTCCCCGTTACATTTGTCTGGAGTGATAGCGTCTTCTATATATCAATCACTTAGAAGAGTATCACCAAACACACAAAAGATACGTGAGACTTAAAGGGGAGGAGTATATGATTACTACTGAACATCCTTTAACTAATATCATTCCTTACAATAAATTTTACCCTCCCCATATTGACGAATCGCAATGTCTCCTGCGGACCCCTCTCCTATCCACAAAACTCCCCCAGAATATTGTTGACAAAAAGATCATTTTAATCGAAGCGCAGGCCGGTCAGGGAAAGACAACCCTGGCATATCAATTTCTCAGTCGTTCTCAAAACGATTATATCTGGTATCAAATCGGTTCGGAGGATTCCGATCCTGTATTTCTGCTTGCAGCTCTTTTAGCTGATCTGATAAATAAATTTCCAGACTTCAGTTCTCCCCAACTCAGTTATATTTTTGAACAAGGATCCATCGGCCCCCAGGATCTCTACAGATGCGCCAATATCCTTTTAAGGGACCTTGACCAATACCTGACAGACGACATCTATATTACCTTTGATGACGTTCACTTACTCCCCCCCCTCGCCATTACCAACACTCTGCTGGGATATATTTTTGATGTTTCACCACCGAAATTACATTTCATCCTCATAAGCAGACATCCCATCAACCTGAAAAGCAAAATGTTGCGAAACGGCACGGGTATCTCCTACCTGAAAACAACCGACCTGGCTCTCCGCTACGGGGAAATCGAAGATCTGTTTAACAATGTGCTGGACAAGACCATAAGCAGAAAGGAGGCTCTGGAGATTGAGAGGATTACCGGCGGCTGGATCATGGGGATCATCCTGGCACGCCATCCCGTCTCAGGTCGGGGGGAATTCTGGGAAAATAATGCATTGCCAATTTCAACCTCATTGCAACACGGTCATATGCTCGAATACTTCCAGGAGGAGTTACTCTCACAAATCCCTTCGTTTCTCTACGTCCCCTTTCTCCGTCTGTCTATTATCAATGACATACCGGTAGATCTTGCCATCCAGATAACCGGTATTGATAATATGGATACCATTCTGGCCGAAATGGCAAAGAAAAATTTCTTTATCTACAGGCTGGACGATACCCATCGGGTTTTCCGTTTTCACCATTTCTTTCAGGAGTTTTTGCAGCTTCGGGCTGATAAGTCCTTGACTGTAGAAGAGATACAAGAGATCCACACGGTCGAGGCCGAATACTACCTGCAAAAAAACATGCTGGAAAAGGCATTAGCCTGCTACGGAAATGCCCGCGATTACAAAACAATGAATACTATCCTTAAACAGCAGGGGATACAGCTGATTGAAAAAAACCGCACCTTGACGATCCTGTCACTCCTGCAGTCCATTCCCGAGGAAATCATTTTTCAATATAGCTGGCTGACATTGTATGCCGGTATGCTGCGGATAGACTTTGCTCCGCAAAAGCTCCTTCCTTACTATAAAGCGGCCAGAGCCAGATTTATTGAAGAAGGAGATGAGGCCGGCGAGATCATCACTTTGGCGGTTACCATTTATGCTCATTTCGCCATATCCGGACAATTCAATGAAGGGGCACAACTTCTGGCCCGAACGGAAGAGCTTTTCACAAAGATCGGAGAATCATTGCCGATGAACGTCCGCATCATAGTGGCTCGAAACCTGGGCGTCGGATACAATATTTTTGTTTTTAATATGAAAAAGGCAAAAGAATATTCTTCCCTGGCCAACAGTCTGGCCATCAAGCATGATATGAGGAATTTTATTGCCTATACCCGATTCAACCAAAGCTATGTCCTGTTGATGAGCGGCGATTTCGCTCTCTCATCCCTGGAAGCAGAGAAATGTTTTTCTCTCACCAACGATCCCTTGATAGCCTTTACCAACAGGGCCTTGCTTCGAGTCATGCATCTCTGCCACCTCTCCATGAACGGTGATTTTCACAACTATCTACGCCAACAAAGCATGTTTGAAATGAACCTCGACCAGGAAGTGATCGCCCAGACCCTGGCAGCCCCTTACCTCTTCATCTGGGGGTGCAGTTGTTACATCGCCATTGGTGAGATCGGCAAGGCACAGGAGGTGATTACCCGTGGCGTGGATATCTCTGTTACCGCCAGGACGGAACACATTCAAAGCCAGTTTTTGCAGTGGCAGGCATTCATTTTTTCCATAAACGGCAACAAAAACCAGGCACGCACAAGTATCGAGAAATCCATACGTTTACGAGCCATTGCCGGCGGCCCCTTTTTCCAGACCTTCCAACTCCTCCTCGTCGGTGCGATTTACACCAGGACCGGCGATTTCAAATTGGCGGCGGAGGCCCTGGAAAAGGGCGTCGAATCGTCCATAACTCTCCCGTCTCCCTACCTGCATGTCTGCGGCCTGATGCATAGAAGCTATCTGCACCTGATCTTAGGTGACAAGTCTTCAGCACTATCGGATCTCAGCGAGGGTTTGTCGTTGATGAAAAAACATTCGTACAGTTACTTCTGGAGTTGGGAGCCGGTGATGATGACGAGGCTGCTCCATGAAAGCTTCACTGCCGGAATAGAAAAAGAATTCGTTAGCAACCTTGCCCGAAAACGGCTGCAACTGACCTTTGCCAACGACGGCACAATCATCCCGCTGCTTCAGTTCACGCTTCTGGACAACTTCGCCATCAGTCTAGGGAAAACACAGATTTTTAACATTGACGACTTCACCGCATCCGAGCGAGACATGCTTGGCCTGATGATTACCGCCAAAGGCCAGAAAATCGACCAGGAAAAAGCACAACTTCATTTCTGGCCTGACAGCCCGCCTGAAAAGGCTCGGAAGAAATTCGATACCCTGTTGGGACGTCTTCGGAAAAAATTTTCAGGCTGTATTACAGTCCCTGTGCAAAATTATATCGTGCTGAACAAAGGCTACCTTAGCCTGGAAAACACAGATATCGACATCCTCCAGTTTTTGGATGCCTGCAACAAAGGCCTTACCCACTGCAGGAAGAATGAATGGTGGCAGGCGAGCAATGATTTTTATCAGGCTCTCGCCCTGTGGAAAGGAAATCTGCCGACGGATACCTTCATCAACGACTACACCTTATCCTTGGAGAATGTTCTTCTGGACACCTTTACAGAGGTCTGTTTAAACTGGGGAGACTACCTGGCGAAAACAAATCAGCTGAATGAGGCCTTCCAACTCCTTGAAAAATTGCTCCTCTCCAACACGCTTGAAGAAAAAGCGGTGGTTATGCTCTGCGACCTCTATGTTCAAAACAATATGCCGCTCAAGGTCAGCAAGATCATTGAGAGGTACAGATCAGCGTTATTAAAAATCGACTATACAGAAGAAGAATCGGAAAAAATCATACACAATATTTTAAAAGGGCTTAAGAAAGAGTCTCCTGAAAACAGGAGACATGGCCCTCCGGTCTATCAGCCATCCTAAAATAAGGGCATCGTTATACAACGTTGAGTTTAGGGCGTCCCAGATATTCACGCGCGACGAAGGGGCTGCCAATAACGATTTCTCCAACACCGCCGAGCGGAGCCAGCTCTTCATTGTCCTCCAGCATAGTGGTCTAATGCCATGTGCAGACTTAAGGCATCCTGCGGAGAGCTTGTCAACACGTTGAAAGAGATGGTATCTCCCAGATCAAAATAAATGCCAATGTCCTCGATCTGACTCCAATGGGATAAGTTGGGCAGCAAGGTAACGGTGACGCCGTCAAGGTGCAGCTCACTATAGGGTTGGACGTCTTCATCGAAGAGCACGTTCGTCAGTCCGTGCTCCGGATACTTGCGTTGCTCCTTGCATTTATCCTCATCCTTGGGTTGGTCGGGCTTCTTCAATCAATGGTTGTCAAAACACGGACCGCTGGCAAGGGATTTTTTTGTATATTTTCAACAAAAAAAGCATTTCTATTCTTCCAGCAGTGTTTTTGCATTGCGAATAAGATACTGTGTGAGTTTCTCTAACAAATCTGATTTTAGATTCCAGCAGTGCCAATAGAGTTTAACCGACACATGGTAGCTGGGTGACAGATCTATTACTTTTCCTGCGCTTAGCAAAGGCAAGTTTTGCTGATCTGGCAACATGCCATACGCAAGACCCATAGTGATGAAATCTGAGAAATTCTCGACAGATGGCACATAATGGGTTGGAATGGAGACAGGCACCTCTCCAAGGGATTGGTGGAGGAGTTTGTAATGCAACTCGTCCTGTCGATCGAACATAATAGCTGGAGCACGGAGCACATCCTCCAGAGTAATTCCACTAGGAAACCATTTGGATGCAAATTCCGGCGTAGCCATCATTTTGTAATTCATACGTCCTAAATATTCGGCTCGACAGCCTTGCATGGGTTGCTCCTGGGTGCTGATGCACGCCATAACTTCACCATCCTTTAGCAGCCGATGGGTCTGTTCTTGATCATTTACTCGGATATCAAGAAGCACCCTTTCTTTAAGCAGAAGAGGTTGAATTGCCTCGACAAACCAAAAAGCAAGGCTGTCTGCGTTAATACCTGCCGCCAGAGAGGTGAATCCTTTGTTGGCAGACCCGTTAATCTCTCCTTCCAGATCGTCTTCAAGCCGCTTGACTTGGAGATAGTGTTTTAAAAGTTTTTGACCTGCTGCAGTCGTCTGGGGAGGAGTAGTTCGTGTTATCAATACCTGCCCCGTGTTTTCTTCCAGCAATTTAACACGCTGTGAAACTGCAGATTGGGTGATGTGCAACACACTGGCGGCCTTGTCAAAACCTCCTTCCCGAGCAACCATTGCCAACGCTTCAATAAGCTTATAATCGAACATGACGACTACATTAGCATAGCTAATCTATAATAAAAATAATTAATTTTACTTTTTGCCCTTATTGCTCTATTTTTCTCCTGGATACGACATCACGTAACAGGAGAGGCAATGATTACATCATTTTTTTATGGATTCGGTACTGGAATTGGTTTGATTGTGGCTATTGGTGCACAGAACGCCTTTGTTTTATCTCAGGGGATCAAGAGGAGCCACCCCTTCATCATCGCTTTGATCTGTATTATTTGCGATACTGTCTTTATCTCCGCTGGAGTTATCGGTTTTGGAACGGCTGCATTTACAAACCCAACCCTATCGCAAGTGGTAGCCTGGGGTGGCGCTGGGTTTCTTTTTTTCTATGGGTGGGGTTCTTTTCGGTCTGCGCTGAAGGGTGGAAGCCTTGATACAAAAGACCAAGCTGAGATGTCATTGAAAGCCGCTATTATAGCTACCTTGGCCGTTACTCTCCTTAATCCGCAATTTTACTTAGACACTGTCTTTATCCTGGGTAGCGTGAGCAGCCAGTTCCAGGGGCAAAACCTCCTCTATTTCTGGACTGGAGCTGTTTCGGCATCTACTTTATGGTTTATTTGCCTGACCATTGGGGGGCAGATGCTTGCTCCTGTTTTTCAGAAACAAATAGCTTGGCGAATTCTCGATAGCCTGGTTTGCACAACCATGTGGACAATCGCAGTATCGTTGATCATGCGCGGGATCACCGTTTAGCAGGAGCTTAGTCATATTTCATGGGATTGGACAGAAGCGATCAAGGTTACCATAGAGAGAATAATTTTGGACGCTGATTGACACTCTCTGCGAGATTCATCCGGCTGAGATTTAGTGGAAATCAGGAAACATTTTGAATCCAAAGCGGACAAAAATATGGTATAAGAGGTCGGGTCTCCAACAAAGCCATGGAAAACCTCCGGTCTTTGCCATCTGCTGCATGCCTTATTAACTCGTGTCAGTTTAGAAATTTTGTTCTAAATCAAGGCGCGCTGGAAAATTTAACCGGAGGCATATACACACGATATCGGAGTCTGAGTTTATGCCCTGGATTATGAGGGTGCTTACCTCTGAAGATTAAATTTGACAGCGCAACGAAGAGCTAGCGCGAAAGAGCCGTTTCTGGACGGACACTAACTCACAGACTACAGATATCAATCGTTATGCTTGGAACCATTGTCAACGCCCTGGCCATTTTGGCCGGCTCACTTGTCGGTCTGCTGTTCACCCGGGGAATCCCCGACAACTACAAAGAAATCGTCATGAACGGCGTCGGCCTGGCCGTAGTTCTAATCGGCCTGAAAAGCGCCCTGGTTTCCGACAACCTCATGGTGGTCATCTTTTCGGTAATTATCGGCGCCCTGCTCGGTGAATTTCTGAAAATCGAAACACATCTGGAAAATATGGGCAACCGCCTGGAAAAAGCAGTGGTCTCCCGATCGAGCGATACACGTTCGTTCGCCCGGGGCTTCGTAACGGCCAGCCTGGTGTTTTGTGTAGGTTCCATGGCGATTATCGGTTCCCTCGAAAGCGGCCTGACCGGCAATCATCAGACCCTGTTCGCCAAATCGATTCTGGACGGAGTCACCTCCATCATTTTTGCCTCCGCCTTGGGCATCGGCGTGGCTTTTTCCAGCATCGCGGTCTTTCTCTACCAGGGAAGTATCACGATCATGGCCTTTTTCCTCAAGAACTTCCTCGTGCCGGAAACCATCGGCCAGATGACCTCGGTGGGAGGCCTGCTCATCCTGGCAATCGGTCTCAACCTCCTGAAAATCACGACAATCAAGGTCGGCAATCTGCTCCCGGGCATCTTCCTGCCGCTCCTCTATTTCATGATTCGCGGACTGTTTTAATAGAAATTCAAGCAGAGCTTGAAGGTGAAGACGTTTCAGGAGACATCCGTGAATCCTGTACTTGCCCAGACATGGATCATACTTTGTGTTTTCCTACTGTTATAGTTCATACGACAAAATATAGGCCAAGGTTTGGTTTCTACCATTTATGACCAACCTCATTTACTAAACGGTTTATTCCCTCTCGTCTTTACGTTAGTGCAAAAAAGAGATACCATAATTGGAGTAAAGACATTTTTTCTTCACACTATTTCCGACCATGCAAAGGGAAATATCTATAGTGCGTAGCTCCCCACCCCCAAAATCCAGCATCAAGAGAGAAATATTTCAAAGCAGTGCTCTTCTCGCCTTGATAGTTGTGGCATTTTTCGGATTTTTCCTTTCAACCATTCTTTATTATACCGAAATATCGAAGGCGCGAGCCATCATTAATCAAACCAACCACGCTGTTGTTCTTTTCATCGAAGGGTATTTTACAGAAATTATTAACACCATCACGATGCTGGACGAGAACAAGGAAGTCAAGGATGCGGTTACACTAGGCAAAGAGGCTCGTCTGCGCACATTGGATGAGTACCGTTCTATTTCTAAAGCCAACAAAAATATCACCTATATCTATTCGGGTTACGAAAACGGCCTGATGTTGATAAACGGCTACACACCTCCCGCAGGGTTTGATCCGACCACCCGCCCCTGGTATAGGGCGGCAATGACCATAAAGCCGGAGACGTCGGTCGGTCTGCCCTATCAGGAAATTCAAACAAAAGAGTGGCTGGTTTCTACCAGCAAGGCACTGAAACAGTCCGGCGGTGGATATGGTGGTGTGATAACCATTGATTGTTCAGTCGAGCAGATTGTCCGTCTTATCGCCCGGCACGATGAATACAAAACGGAATTCAGCTTTGTCATGGATAGGTCTGGAAAAATTATCATGCATCCTGATCAGTCATCGCTGGGCAAATCGTTTCAGGAAATGAAAAAAGCCTTGCAACAGGACAGTAAAGGCGACTTTACATACACCAACAACAATAGGGAGTACTTCGCCCATTCCCGCCGTATCACTTCAACCGACTGGACGGTCGTGACGGTAGTCGAAACAAGAGAAATACTCCACCCGATCATATCGCAAGTGGCATTGCTTATCGGACTGACCGGTGTCATTGCTGTGTTTTTGGGACTTGTGCAGAGTATTGTGCTGAGCAGACGTTTATCCCGCCCTATGGTTGAACTTGAAAGAAAGATCAAAGCTACTATTGCTGGAGATCAGCCGGATCCCCGCGAATATATCTTTCCGAGCAACGAAATAGGGACTATGGCGTGGGAAATCGGACAATTGGCAGAAAATGGATTGAACGCTAAAATTCGTGAACTTCAAACGAGTGAAGAGAAATACCACCTGCTTTTCGAGCACGCCGTTTCGGCCGTAGCCTCTCACAAAATAGTGCTGGATGAGGCTGGCCGGCCGGTGGACTACGTTTTCCTGAGTGCAAATCCGGCCTTCGAAACCCATACCGGATTGCGGGTGGCCGACATCCTTGGTCGCCGATTCACGGAGGTCATGCCGGGTATCGAGAAGCCACCTTTCATCGAGATCTACGACGAGGTTGTTATGACCGGCGAATCGGTCAGTTTCGAGCAATATTCCGAACCGCTGGGCAGGCACTACTTCATCAATGCCTTCCGGATTGACGAAGGATGCTTTGCCACGATATTTATCGATATTACCGACCGTAAGCGGGCTGAGGATGTGGTAAGGGAAAGTGAAGAGACCTATAAAACCATACTGCTGGCTTCGCCCGATGACATCACCATCGCCGACCTTTCGGGGCGTATCACTATGGTCTCTGAGGCTGCGCATGAAATGTTCGGCTATGCTCGAAATGAGGGACCCGGTATGTCGGTCATGGATTTTATTGTCCCCGAAGATCATGAACGAGCACACGCCAATATCGTCAGAATGTTGCATGAAAATTATCCTGGTCCCAATGAATACCGAGGTATCCGCAAAGACAAGTCCTGCTTTGACATTGAGGTCAACAATGCCTTGATTCGCGACCGACAGGGGAATCCTGTGCGGATGGTTTTGATCGTTAGGGATATTACACTTCGCAAGAAGGCGGAACAGCAGATTGAAGAATTGGTCCACCAGATTGAGACCGAAAGGGATCTTGCCCAACGCAATTCACTGACGGACAGCCTGACAGGTCTGTCTAATCGCAGATTTTTTGATATTGCATTACAAACTGAATTCTCAAGACATAAAAGATACGGCACGGAATTGTCTTTGATCATGCTTGATGTGGATCATTTCAAAAAATACAACGACCTCTATGGTCATCTCCAGGGGGATGAGTGCTTACAGCAGATTGCCCGTTCCCTCAAGGCTACAGCTGAACGTGCCCCTGATACCGTGGCTCGTTATGGAGGAGAGGAATTCGTGGTCATTCTTCCCGATACAAATAGTCAAGGAGCGGCAGTCTTGGCAGGACGAATCCGTGAATCCGTGCTTAGGCTTAACCTGCCCCATGCCGCTTCGGACACATCCGAATTGGTCACGATAAGCCTTGGAATCACATCGGCAACGGATCATGTTTTGACGGATGGAGCCCAACTTGTAAACCTTGCGGACCAGGCCTTATACCATGCCAAAAAGAATGGACGCAATCGTTATGAGGTCTTGACTGCGTCGATATAAGATCGATTTTGCAAAAAGAATAAAACATCACTATTCCCTGCATCTTGGTAGGTTGAAGAGCTGGTATAAGAAAGCCTGGGCGGTATATCTGAAAATATTGGGCTGGAACAGGCTGAAAGGGTAAAGAGAAGAAAAATGAGAGCAAGCATGGAAAACAGTATTCGTTTCATTGAGTTGAGTACCTCCGCATTAGTGGTTGTTTATGGATATTTTTCTGGAAAGGCCCTATGAAAACAGAGCGTTCCGGCGCCTGTCATCTTGGTCTATATACTCCCATCAGGAAGTAACGTTAAGAGATTTATTTTTGGTATCATTACACCACCATCTTCTTTCTGACAATTCACCATATCCAGGGAACGAGCTTCTTGGTTTGCTTTTGATATTTTTCGTATTCCTCCCCGAGCGAATTGACCAACATATCTTCTTCCACCCGTATTCGATACACCAGTGCCGCTAAAGGCAGTACTACTGCTACGGTCAGAGATAGCCAATTGCCAACCGCAATTCCATATCCACCGCAGATTAATATCAATCCACTATATGAAGGATGCCGTATCAGCTTGTATGGTCCATCATTATTTACT
>Ga0307440_1000286_pt1 | contig 24287 bp, 26 predicted proteins | sample SalMarWE160410MG_FD_202150 | JGI IMG/M metagenome (GOLD analysis project Ga0307440, IMG submission 202150) | Salt marsh sediment microbial communities from the Plum Island Ecosystem LTER, Massachusetts, United States - WE1604-10 | ecosystem: Environmental > Aquatic > Marine > Intertidal zone >...
GGCATATAGTCGGCGGGCACGTCCTCGCCGTCCTCGGCGATCACCGCGATCGGGTTGCCGACGGTCACCACCGCGCCCTCGGGGGCGATGATCTTGTGCAGCACGCCCTCGTCGACGACCTCCATCTCCATCGTCGCCTTGTCCGTCTCGATCTCGGCCAGCACCTCGCCGGAGGACAGCGTGTCGCCCTCCTTCTTCAGCCAGCGGGCGATCTTGCCTTCCGTCATCGTCGGCGACAGCTGGGTCATGTATACATCGATCGGCATGCTCTCCCCTTTAACTGCTCAGGCGCGGCTGCAGACGACGCGCGCCGCCTCGACGATCTCGGCCACGCTCGGCAGGGCCATGCGTTCCAGGTTCGCGGCATAGGGCATCGGCACTTCCTTGCCGCTCACGCGTGCCACCGGCGCGTCCAGGTCGTCGAACCCGCGCTCCATGATGCGCGCGGAGACCTCGGCCCCGATGCCGGCGAAGCGCCAGCCTTCCTCGATCATCACGGCACGGTTGGTCTTGGCGATCGAGGCCAGCACCGTCGCCTCGTCCAGCGGCTTGATGGTGCGCAGGTCGATGACCTCGGCGTCGATGCCCTGCTTGGCCAGCTCCGCGGCCGCCTCCAGCGCGAAGTTGGCCATGCGCGAGTAGCTGACCAGCGTCACGTCCTTGCCGGCGCGCCTGACGTCGGCCTTGCCCAGCGGGATCACGTACTCGCCGTCCGGCACCTCGCCGATATCGCCGTAGCAGATCTCGTTCTCGATGAAGATCACCGGATCGTTGTCGCGGATCGCCGCCTTCAACAGGCCCTTGGCATCGGCCGGGTTCGACGGCATCGCCAGCTTCAGCCCCGGCACGTTGGCCATCCAGTTCTCCAGGCACTGCGAATGCTGCGCGGCCACGCGCGCCGCGGCACCGCCGGCGCCGCGGAACACGATCGGCACCGGGTACATGCCGCCGGACATGTACAGCATCTTGGCTGCGGCGTTGACGATCTGGTCCATGGCCAGGATGGCGAAGTTCCAGGTCATGAACTCGATGACCGGGCGCAGGCCGGCCATGGCGGCCCCGACGCCCAGGCCGGCGAAGCCGAGCTCGGTGATCGGCGTATCGATGACGCGCTTCGGGCCGAACCGCTCCAGCATGCCCTGGCTGACCTTGTAGGCGCCGTTGTACTCGGCGACCTCCTCGCCCATCAGGAACACGCGCTCGTCGCGCTGCATCTCCTCGCTCATGGCCTGGTTCAGGGCCTCACGGAAAGTGATCTTCGACATCAGCCAACCCTTCCTGGATACGGATAGGCCCCTTCGATGGGATCCATGTAGATATCGGTGTACAGCTCGCCGGCATCCGGCTCCGGCATGGCCTCGGCCGCCGCGGCGATGGCGCTGACGTCCTTCTTGATGTCCTTGTCCTTCTGCTTGAAGGACTCCTCGGTCGCCAGCCCGGCCTCGATCATGCGCCCCTGCAGGCGCGCGATCGGGTCGCGGCCGGTACGCCACTCCTCGACCTCCTCGCGCGTGCGGTAGGTGGCGGGATCGGACATCGAATGGCCGCGATAGCGGTAGGTCACGGCCTCGACGAGGATCGGACCCTCGCCGCTGCGCGCGTGCTCGATGGCCTCGGACATCTTGCGCTCGACCTCCAGCACGTCCATGCCGTCGATCTGCATGCCCGGGATCTTGAACGAGATGCCGCGCTTGAACAGGTGCGTCTCGGCCGAGGCGCGGCCCAGCGACGTCCCCATCGCGTACTGGTTGTTCTCGACGACGAACACGATCGGCAGCTTCCACAGCGCCGCCATGTTGAACGACTCGTAGACCGCGCCCTGGTTGATGGCGCCGTCACCGAAGAAGCACAGCGTGACGCGGCCGTCCTGCCGGTACCAGGACGAGAAGCCGAAGCCCAGTCCGATCGGCACCTGCTCGCCGACGATGCCGTTGCCGCCGGCGAAATTGCGCGCCGCATCGAACATGTGCATCGAGCCGCCCTTGCCCTTGACGATGCCGCCGGCACGGCCCAGCAGCTCGGCCATCACCGCCGTCGGATCGGAGCCGCGGGCCAGGATATGGCCGTGGTCGCGGTAGCCCGTCAGCATGTAGTCCTCGGGCTTGGACGCGTGGTGCACGCCGACCGGCACCGCCTCCTGGCCATTGCACAGGTGGCAGAAGCCGCCGATCTTCTTCAGGCCGTAGAGCTGGCCCGCCTTTTCCTCGAAACGGCGGATGAACAGCATCGAATCGTGCATCGCATGCAGGGTATCCGCACTGTAGAACCGGCCCTCATGCGTCAGGCCTTCGCCCTGCTTTTTCTGTTTGGCGGACATGATCTCCCCCGAAAACCGTCAGTCGAGACCGCGAATCATGCCCCAGGCACCCCCCGGCAGCAACCGGATTACTTGCACGGCAACTGTCGCTTCGGCTCCCCGAGCGCGACGCGCGTCACAGATTTGGGCTTGCGGGAAAGCTGGTGTAGGGTATCCAATCCGCCGACAAGGAGACCGCAGGATGGCCCGGATGCTTCCCTTCAAGGAGGGTGATGTGTTGATCGCCGAGGGCGAGCAGGACACGGCTGCCTACCTGATCCGCAAGGGCTGGCTGCAGGTCCATCGCTCCCGCCCGGGTCGAGCCGTGTCGCTGATCCGCCTCGGCCCCGGGGACATCGTCGGCGAACTGGGCCTGGCCGGACGCGTGCCCCGGCGCACCGCCACCGTCACGGCCCTGACCGACGGCGAGGTCGAGGTCATCGACCGCGGCACGCTGATCCGCCTCGTCAACGGCCCCGGCAACCGGCTGACGCCGCTGCTGGCCGCCCTGTTTTCCCGCCTGCAGTCCCTGCTGCTCGACAGCAGCACGGATGACGGCCTCGACGATACCATCGTCACGTTCGCCAAGCTGGAGGGCCTGACCGCGGCCTCGGCCCAGGCCCTGTGCAACCAGCCATGCACCGTGACCCGCCTGCCATGGGTGTTCGGCGCCCATGCCTCCCCGCAAAGCGTCACCGACCTGTTCCGCGAGGAGGTGCCGCCCGACGTGATCCTTGCCGACGATTCCAAGCTGATCCGGCCCAACCACCTGGCGATCGAGTCGGCGGACAACGGCGGCCTGCAGCTGCATCTTTACCACTACGGCGACTACTGCGAGGTGGACGACGTGCGCGTCGCCTACGGCAAGACGCCGGCCGTGGTGCCGTTGGCGCCGGGCGAGCATACCCTGGTCTTCGGCCTGCCGGCCGATCCCTACCGCTTCCAGCTGCGCGTGATGGTGTGAGCCGGACTCGCGCCGGGCGCTGAGCAGGGGCAGGGCATGGCGGTCAGGCCGATCCTGCGCATGGGCGATGCGCGCCTGCTGCAACGCTCGGACGAGGTTTCCCGCTTTGGCACCTCCGAGCTGCGGGCGCTGATCGCCGACCTTCGCGAGACCATGGCCGCCGCATCCGGGGCGGGCTTGGCCGCGCCGCAGATCGGCGTGCACCAGCGGGTGGTGATCTTCGGCAGCAGGAACAACCCCCGATATCCCGATGCCGAACCGGTACCGGACACCGTGCTCGTGAACCCCGTCATTACGCCGCTGTCGGATGAGATGGACGCGGACTGGGAAGGCTGTCTGAGCCTGCCGGGGCTGCGTGGCCTGGTGCCGCGTTTCAGGCAGGTGCGTTACCAAGGCTTCGACGCCCGGGGCCGTGCGATCGACCGCAGCGTGGAGGGCTTCCATGCCCGTGTCGTGCAGCACGAATGCGACCATCTCGACGGCATCCTGTATCCGATGCGCATGGACGACATGAGCCGCTTCGGCTTCGTGGACACCCTGTTCCCGGAACTTGCCGGTCTCGAGCCGGCCGGAGACTAGGGCCCGGGCAGGCGCCGGGCATAGGCCCGGATGCGCGCCACGACGGGCACCAGCGCCAGCAGGGGGAGCAGCAGGTAGGCCGGGGCCCACAGGCTCGTCGGTGCTGGTGCGATGCCGTTGCCCAGATAGGCGAAGGCGATCAGGAACAGGCCGAAGGCGAGAAACATCCTGCCGCCATAGGCGTTGATCTCGTACCAGTGGCGCCTGGACGCAAACGCCTCGGGCAGGCGGATGCCGTACCACCGGTTCATCGGTACCAGACGCAACGTCAGCGGCAGGGAGACGAGCACGGTCGCCAGGCCGATGCCGGCCTGGACATCGGGGATGGGGACGATCACCGGACCCCTCCATCCAAGCGGGGACGCGGAAAGCCGAGCCCTGTCATTCGCCCTCCCAGTAGTCGAGGCACTGATCCTCGCGGCCGACGAAACGGAATGTCCGCGGCCGGTCGTCGGCATCCGGGGAGAGCTCGGCAAGTACGCCGAACTTGCCGGAGTCAGGATATTCGGCGATCTCGGGATACATCCGGGTGCTCACCGCCAGATAGCGCAGCTCCACGGCACCGGTATTGACGATCTGGTGGGCCGTTTCCCGGCCTCCGGCCGGGCAGGCGATGATGTCGCCGGTGCGGATGGGATAGGTGGCATCGCCAATGCGGACCTCACCGCTGCCCTCAAGCACGAAGAACATCTCCTCGTTCACGAGATGGTTGTGGAACGGGAATGCCCGCTTGCCCGGGGGCACGGCCGTGATGTTATAGCCCAGCTTCAGGGCGCCGACACGCGGCGCGACGGGGCCCATCCCCGCCTCAAACCGCTCGGCGGCCGGGCCGGTAGGTGAAAGGGCGGCCGGACGAGGCTGCAATTCGATATCCGAGATATTGATGACGGGTCTTGTCATGGCGCGCCTCCTGTCTTCCGTCCCCGCCAGTATAGTCCGGGCTTGCGGGGACGCATCCAGGCGTGATACTTCCGGCCATGAGAGACGATCGCAGACTGGTCTACTCCACCGAGCACGGCAGCCTCGCCAAGCCGGCGCAGGGCAGGGACAACAAGAAGTCCAGACCCGCCACGCCGGCTCCGGCCATCAAGAATCCGGCCAAGCAGGGCGTGCGCATCCGTCGCGAGAGCAAGGGCCGCGGCGGCAAGAACGTCTGCGTCATCGAGGGCCTGGGCCTGCCGGACGTCGGGCTGAAGGCACTGCTGAAGCGCCTGAAGGCCCAGCTCGGTACCGGCGGTGCCGTCAAGGACGGGTGCCTGGAGATCCAGGGCGATCATCGTGAAAAGCTGCTGGCACTGCTCGAAAAGGAAGGCCACCGGGCGAAACTGGCCGGCGGCTGAGCCGCCGGCGTCATATCCCTGCCATCGCCGATGGCGCATGCTTTAGCACCCCCGATCGGGGAGTGCCAAAAAAGGGTTGACAGCCGTGCCGCCGCCGACACCATTGGCACTCCTCCGCGCCGAGTGCTAAGCCAGGCCCGGGTGACGGGAGGGGGTTGAACGGGAACGTCCGGCACCCCATACACATCTGAACCTAAAACAAAGGAGAGAGAACGATGACAACGAACGTTCGTCCATTGCACGACCGCGTGATTGTCCGCCGTCTGGACGAGGAAGAGAAGTCCGCCGGTGGCATCATCATCCCCGATACGGCGAAGGAAAAGCCCATCCAGGGCGAGGTCATCGCCGTCGGCAAGGGCAAGATCCTCGATAACGGCGAAGTGCGTTCGCTGGACGTGAAGAAAGGCGACCGCGTCATTTTCTCGAAGTATGCCGGCACCGAGATCAAGCTCGATGGCCACGAATACCTGATGATGCGCGAGGACGACATCCTCGGCGTCGTCGAATCCTGATCCCAGAACCCATAAAGGAGACAAGCAACCATGGCTGCAAAAGACATTCATTTCGGTGAGGACGCCCGCGCCCGCATGATGCGCGGCGTCAACAAGCTGGCCGACGCCGTGAAGGTGACGCTGGGCCCGAAGGGCCGCAACGTCGTCATCGAGAAGTCCTGGGGCGCACCGACCGTGACCAAGGACGGCGTTTCGGTGGCCAAGGAGATCGAGCTCGAGGACAAGTTCGAGAACATGGGCGCCCAGATGGTGCGGGAAGTGGCCTCGAAGACGGCCGACGTCGCCGGTGACGGCACCACCACGGCCACCGTGCTGGCCCAGGCGATCGCCCGCGAGGGCGTCAAGGCCGTGGCCGCCGGCATGAACCCGATGGACCTGAAGCGTGGCATCGACAAGGCCGTCGATGCCGTCGTCGCCGAGCTCGGCAAGCTGTCCGAGTCGGTGAAGAACCAGGAGGAGATCGCCCAGGTCGGCACCATCTCCGCCAACGGTGACGCCGAGATCGGCAAGATCATCGCCGATGCGATGGAGAAGGTCGGCAAGGAAGGCGTGATCACCGTCGAGGAGGCCAAGGGCCTGGAGACCGAGCTGGACGTGGTCGAGGGCATGCAGTTCGACCGCGGCTACCTGTCGCCGTACTTCGTCACCAATCCCGAGCGCATGGAAACCGAGCTCAAGGATCCGTACATCCTGCTCAACGAGAAGAAGATCTCGAACATGCGTGACCTGCTGCCGGTGCTCGAGAACGTGGCCCGTTCCGGCAAGCCGCTCTTGATCCTCTCCGAGGACATCGAGGGCGAGGCCCTGGCGACCCTGGTCGTCAACAAGATGCGCGGCGTGCTGAACGTGGCGGCCGTCAAGGCCCCGGGCTTCGGCGACCGCCGCAAGGCGATGCTCGAGGACATGGCCGTCCTGACCGGCGGCCGCGTGATCTCCGAGGACATCGGCCTGAAGCTGGAAAACGTCACGCTGGATGATCTCGGCACCGCCGGTTCCGTGAAGATCACCAAGGACAACACCACCATCGTCGATGGTGCCGGCAACAAGTCCGACATCGAGGCGCGCATCGCCCAGATCCGTGCCCAGATCGAGGAGACCACCTCCGACTACGACAAGGAGAAGCTGCAGGAGCGCCTGGCCAAGCTGGCCGGCGGCGTGGCCGTGATCAAGGTCGGTGCCGCCACCGAGATGGCCATGAAGGAGAAGAAGGACCGCGTCGATGACGCGCTGCACGCCACCCGAGCCGCCGTCGAGGAAGGCATCGTGCCGGGCGGCGGCGTGGCCCTGATCCGTGCCCGCCGTGTCCTGGACAGCCTGAAGGGCGACAACCACGACCAGGACATGGGCATCGGCATCGTGCGCCGTGCCGTCGAGGAGCCGCTGCGCCAGATCGTGGCCAACTGCGGCGACGAGGCCTCGGTCGTGGTCAATGCGGTGGCCGACAACAAGGCTGCCGGCTATGGCTACAACGCCGCCACCGAGCAGTACGGCGACCTGGTCAAGGCCGGCGTCATCGACCCGACCAAGGTCACGCGTTCCTCGCTGCAGAACGCCGCGTCCGTGGCGGGCCTGCTGATCACCACCGAGGCCATGGTGGCCGAGATCCCGAAGCCGGAGCCTGCGCCGGCACCGGGCGGCGACATGGGCGGCATGGGCGGCATGATGTAAGTACCATCCATCCGTGGATGATCGGAAAGGGCGGCCTTCGGGCCGCCCTTTTTCGTGGCGTCTCTGCAATTCTTCGAGTTCGACCCTGGCCAGCGCAGGACATGCGGACAACCGGGACACCACCATACTCACGCACCAAAAACGCTTTCACCCGAATCGAACTCAGCTAATCTCATACTCGGCGATTTACTTTCTCTCCTTGGGACGCAACCTGATCATGGTTTGAAGGAGAATGCCTATCCGCTTCTCAAGCTCACATAAGCTCCTGTTACTTCTTCTGCTTTTCATTCCGGCAGAACCCGTGTTTGCATCAGAACCGACCCCGATGGCTGCTGAGTCAGCCCTGGAGGGGGGAAGACATCAGGTATCGCTTGAACCCCGGGACTTAAGCACTGCAAACGGCCTGCTCATGCTGGATTATGAAGTGATCCCGGTTCCTGGAAACCAGTCTCTGGATCTGCTTGGCTTTCACTACCTTCATCAACTGAATCGCTGGCTTTACCTGGGCCTCGGACTTCATGGGCCGATGGTTTACGGCAATTACGGCGGCTTCATGGCTGTTGACGCGACGATCCATGCCCAACAGCGGCTGTTTGGGCACACGTTTATCGATGCCGGCGCCTCTGTCGGCGGTGGCGGTGGCGGCTCCAGCATACAACAGAGCAAAGAACTGTCCGGCAGGGGCGGGTTCATCAAAAGCTACGTCGGGCTCGGTTACGATTTCCCTGGCTTCTCGGCAGGGCTGAATTACACGCACTTCCGATTCATGAACTCGCTCATCCATCATTCCCAGCTCGACGTCTTCGTGCAAAAGGCGGTTTCATTCCCCATCGGTCCGTATGCATATTCCGGTCATCAGGTGGCGTCCGATGGCGCCTTTCCCGAAGCCGGAGAGAACATTCTCACAACCGAATTCAACAATATTTTTCAGATAAACCCAAAAGGGTCGAACAAGAAGACCATCCATACCCTATCGCTGCAGTTTTCACACTTCATGACCGGTAGCCACTACCTGTTTGTCGACGTGGACGTCGGTTACAAAGGCCTTCCTTTATATAATCAGGCCCTGGGCGGTATCGGGTACAGGCTTTCCGTATCGCCCCGCGTCAATGCCTATGGCCAAATCGGTATCGGCTCCGGGGGATATACGCCTCCGGTCATCGATACCGCTTCCGGGCTGCTCGTTTATCCGAAACTCTCTGTGGAATACCTATGGAATCGAAGCCTCGGACTCTCTCTGTCTGGCGGCTATCTGTTTGCTCCCAGGGGCACATCGAAAAATTTCACCCTGGGTGCAGCCGTGAACTACCACCTGTCTGCCGAAGGAAACGAACCCGTTGCATCCGGCAACGCAAGGGGGCTCTTATACCGGGGATTCCGCGTCCATGTGTTCCAGCAAACAGAATTCGATGTCCGGTTCGGGAACATCAAGCATGGCAATATCGGTTTGTTATCAACCCAGTTTGACTATCTCGTCAACGATCACTGGTATGTGCCGACTCAGGTCAGCGTCGCATACGGCAAGGTTTTGGGCTTTGCCGGGTATGGAGAAGTCCTGACCGGACTGGGAGTTCAGAGCCGGTTCTCCGAAGCAAGTCGCTTTCAGAACTTTTTCCAAATATTGGTCGGCGTGGACACCCATGGCATCCTGTTGAAACCCGTCATCGGTTCCGATTACAGCCTCAGCGATCACCTTGCGCTCTATGGTCAATTGGGCAAAACGGTTTCCCTCGACAGGCTGCATCTGTATCCCCACAACCTGCGATTAAGCTCCTACTCCATCGGTGTTGGCTTGACCTATCGCTTCTCGTTGCCGAACAGCCTCGTCCATTGAGCAGACCAGGAGAGGAGCCTCCTTATTGATCGGACTTGTGTGGCTCATCGCGTGGCCGATATCACCGGCGCCACCCCCAAGCATCATGGGGGCGGCGCTTCGGTGGGCCGTCGGCGCTAGCGGATGCCGGCCGGCAGGTCGCAGTAGGCATAGACCCCGCGCGGGTCGTTGAAGCGGGACAGCGCTCCCCAGGCCTTCGCGACCTCGGTCACCACCGGCGGCATCTGCGCCGAGACCATCGCCGCCGACGGCACCACGGCGCGCGCCTCGCCGCGGATGCGGTCGAGCAGCTTGTCCCAGAAGGGCCTGGGCGGCTTCAGCCACTGCCGCCCGTACTGGCCGGAGATGCCGGCCTTGGCCGCGGCGGCGGCCACCGCCTGGTCCAGCCCGCCGAGGCGGTCGACCAGGCCGAGCCGCTTGGCATCGACGCCGCTCCAGACGCGCCCCTCGGCGATCGGCCCGACCTGATCGAGCGGCAGCTTGCGCCCCTTGGCCACCACGTCCAGGAAGCGGGCGTAGATATCGTCAACACCCATCTGCATGGCCTCGGCCACCTGGGGCGTGACCGGCAGGTCCGGCCGCAGCGCCCCGGCGATCGGCGTCGTACCGAGGCCGTCGGCATGGATGCCGAGCTTGGCCAGGGCCTCGTGCATGTCGCCGATCAGGCCGAAGACGCCGATCGAGCCGGTCAGCGTGGTCGGGGCGGCCCAGATCTGGTCCGCCGCCGTCGAGATCCAGTAGCCGCCGGACGCCGCCATGCCGCCCATCGACACCACCAGCGGCTTGCCGGAGGCGCGGAAGCGCAGCAGGGCCTGGCGGATCGTCTCGGAGGCCAGGGCGCTGCCGCCCGGGCTGTCCACGCGCAGCACCAGCGCCTTGATATGGCCGTTCTTGCGGGCGGCGTCGATCTCGGTGCTCAGGGTGTCGGCACCGATCGCACCCGGGGGCTGATCGCCTTCCATGATGGTGCCGCTGGCCGTGATGATGCCGACCGCCTTGTCCGGATGCGCGGCCTCGACGGGGCGGGTGGCACGCAGATACTTCCGCCATCCGATCTGCGGGATGTTCTGGTCCGCGGCCAGGCCGAGCTTGCCGGCCACATAGGCCTCGACGGTCTGTTCATCGGCCAGCTGGTCGACCCATTTCTGGCCCAGCGCCAGGCGCGCCATGCTGCCGCCGTACTGCTTCAGGTAGGTCGGGAGATCATCGAGTACCGCCTGCAGATGCGCCGGATCGATACCGCGCATGGCGGCGATGTTGCGCTTGTAATCGTCCCACAGCACCGACAGCCAGGCCCGGTTCGCCTGGCGATCGGCATCGGACATGTTGTTGCGCATGAACGGCTCCATCGCCGACTTGAACTTGCCGGCCCGGAACACGTGCACGTTGATGCCCAGCTTGTCGATCGCGCCCTTGAAATAGTCACGGTACAGGCCGAAGCCGGTCAGCGCGACCAGGCCCATCGGGTGCAGGAACACCCGGTTGGCCGCCGCCGCGAGGTAGTACTGGCCCTGCGTGTAATGATCGGCGTAGGCCACCACGGGCTTGCCGGAGGCGCGGAAATCCTCGATGGCCTGGCGGATCGCCTGCAGCTTGTCCAGCGAGCTGCGCCCCATGTCGCCCAGGTCCAGCACCATCAGCCGGATGCGCTTGTCGCCCTTGGCGGTGCGGATGGCCCGGATCAGGTCGCGCAGCCGCGTCTGCCGGGGCTCGGCGAAGCTGATCGGCGTCAGGCCCGAGCCGGGCACGGCCAGCTGCTCGACGATATCGCCTTTCGGGTTCAGGACCAGCACCGCCTTGTCCGGCACTTCTTCGTGCTTGCTGAACAAGCCGAACAGCAGCACCAGCACGATCAACAGGAACAGCCCGTTGACGACGATGCGCCGGAACACATCCAGCGCCCTGAGCCAGGCCGACAAGCGCGTGACCATAGAAACCTCCGTGCAACCAGCCGGGTTGCATCCCCGACCATAGACCCCGGCGCGCGGCGGCGTCCAGGCGTCCAGTTTCCCCATTGGCTTTCGCCCATGGATGCCTAGAGTGCCCGCATGCACTCCGGCATCGACATGCTGCAGACCGCCGTACTGGCCCTGATCCAGGGGCTGACCGAGTTCCTGCCGATCTCCTCGACCGCGCATCTGGCGCTGGTGCCGTTGCTGACGGGTTGGCCGGATCAGGGTCTGGCCTTCGACTGCGTCGTGCACCTGGGCACGCTGACGGCGGTGATCCTCTATTTCCGCGCCGACCTGGGACGCATGGCCACCGGCTTCGGGCGGACGATCAGCGCCCGCTCGTGGCATGCCGATGCCGACGGACGCATGGTCTGGTTCATCGGCCTGGCCACGATCCCGGTCGGACTGGCCGGGCTCGCCTTCAAGCCGCTGGTCGAGCAGGCGCTGCGCTCCGAAGTGGTGATCGGCACGGCCTCGGTCGCGTTCGGATTGCTGCTGTGGTGGGCCGATCGCCGGGCAAAGCGCCGGCGCCACGACGGCGACTGGCGGCTTGGCGACACGCTGCTGGTCGGACTGGCGCAGGCCGTGGCCCTGATCCCGGGCACCTCGCGCTCCGGCATCACCATGACCGCCGCGCTGATGCTCGGCTACACGCGCGAGGCCGCCGCCCGCTTCTCCTTCCTGCTGTCGATTCCGGTGATCCTGCTGTCGGGCGGGCTGGCTGTCCGGGACTGGATGCAAAGCCCCATGCAGGCGGTCGCATGGCATCAACTGCTGGTCGGCTACGCGCTGTCGGCCGCGTCCGCCTTCCTGTGCATCCACTTCTTCCTCAAGTTCATCCAGCGCATCGGCATGGGACCGTTCGTGCTCTACCGGGTCGCCCTCGGGACCGCGCTGCTGATCGCCTCCCGCTGATGCTGACCTACCCGCACATCGATCCCGTGGCCGTCAAGATCGGCCCGCTCGCCATCCACTGGTACGGCCTGATGTACGTGTTCGGCTTCCTGTCGGCCTGGTGGCTGACCCGGCGCCAGCTGGTCGAACGCGGGGCCTGGGGAACCGTGATCAGCCCCGAGCAGTTCGAGGGGCTGTTCACGTGGCTGATCCTCGGCGTCGTGCTCGGCGGCCGCATCGCCTACGTGCTGTTCTACAACCTCGATTTCTATCTGATGCACCCGCTGCACGTGTTCTACGTCTGGCAGGGGGGCATGAGCTTCCATGGCGGCCTGGTCGGGCCGCTGGTCGCCGGCTGGTGGTATTGCAAGCGGCACAAGCTGCCGTTCCTGTTCCTGGCCGACCGCCTGTTCACGGTCGCGCCCATCGGCCTGGCGCTCGGCCGGCTCGGCAACTTCATCAACGGCGAACTGTGGGGCCGCGTCACCGACGTGCCGTGGGGCATGGTGTTTCCCGGCGCCGGGCCGCTGCCCCGGCATCCCAGCCAGCTCTATGAACTGGCGCTGGAAGGCATCGCCCTGTTCCTGATCCTGTGGTTCACGCGCAACAAGGACTGGCCGGACGGCATGCGCGTGGCCGTGTTCCTGGTCGGCTACGCCGTCGCCCGCATCTTCTGCGAGAACTTCCGCCAGCCCGACCCGCAGCTCGGGTTCCTGTTCGGGCCCATCACCATGGGCATGCTGCTGTCCGGCATCATGCTGGTGGTCGGCCTGATCTGGATGGTCGTACTCCGCAACAAGGCCCGCCGCTCCTAGCATCCCCGCTTGAGCCGCCGGCCGCAGTTGGCCATCATCGGCGCATGCGCATCGTCACCTGGAACGTCAACTCGCTGAACATCCGCCTGCCCCATGTGCTGGACTATCTGGCCGAGACGCGGCCCGACGTGCTGGCCCTGCAGGAGACCAAGCTGCCGGACGAGCGCTTCCCGCGCGAGGCCATCGAGGCCGCCGGTTACCGTGTCGTCTATGCCGGCCAGAAGACCTACAACGGCGTAGCCGTGATCAGCCGCGCCGAGGCCACGGACCCGGTCACCGATCTGCCGTCGCTCGACGACCACCAGCGACGCCTGCTGGCCGTGACCCTCGACGGCGTGCGCGTCGTCAACGTCTACATCCCGAACGGCCAGGAGGTCGGCTCGGAGAAGTACGCCTACAAGCTGCGCTGGCTGGAGGCGCTCGCCGCCTGGCTGCAGGGAGAGATCGCGCGCCATCCGCGTCTGGTGCTGCTGGGCGATTTCAACATCGCCCCGGCCGACCTCGACGTCCACGACCCGAAGCGCTGGCGCGAGAAGATCATGTGCTCCGCCGAGGAACGCGCGCATTTCCAGCGCCTGCTCGCCCTCGGCCTTCACGATGCCGTGCGTCAGCTGCATCCGGACGCGCCGATGCATACCTGGTGGGACTACCGGCTCAGTGCCTACGACCGCGGCTGGGGCCTGCGCATCGACCACGTGTTGCTCAGCGCCGGCCTGACGGCGAGCGCCGCCGGCGTCGACACCGCGTTCCGCTCCCGGGAGCGCCCGTCCGACCACGCCCCGGTGTGGATCGAGTCGGCCTGATGCAGCAGGCCCAGCATGCACTGAGCATCGACGCCCGCGGCCGCGGCTGTTACGAGATCACGCGCGAGGTCAGCGGCTGGGTCCGCGGCGCCGGCATCCGGGACGGGGTGCTGACCCTGTTCGTGCAGCACACCAGCTGCTCGCTGATGATCCAGGAGAACGCCGATCCGGGGGTGCTGCGCGACATGGAGGCCTTCCTGGCGCGGCTGGTGCCGGACGGCGATCCGCTGTTCCGGCATACCGCCGAAGGCGACGACGACATGCCGGCCCATGTGCGCATGGCCCTGACCCAGGTCTCGCTGGCGATCCCGGTGCGCGCCGGCGCCCCGGCCCTCGGCACCTGGCAGGGCATCTTCCTGTACGAACACCGGCGCCATCCCATGCGCCGCCGGGTGCTGCTTCACCTGACCGGGATTTGACCTGCATCACATCCGGGTGGTTGCAGCCACGCCACGCTGTCGTTTTCGCGGGGGAACGCGCATGTCCGAACCACTGAACGATTGCCCGACCGACCGGCAACGTCCCTCCGGGGCGGGGTGGATGCACCTAGACGTCTTGGGGTATTGCGATTATCCTCGTCCGCAGCTCTGATTTCCCCCCAGGATTCCTTCCATGTTGCAACGGCTTTTCGGAATATTTTCCCAAGACATCGCCATTGACCTCGGCACCGCCAACACGCTGATCTACGTGCGCGGCGAGGGCATCGTGCTGAACGAGCCGTCGGTGGTCGCCATCAACGTTACCGGCGCTCGCAACGAGCGCAAGGCTCTGGCCGTCGGCATCGATGCCAAGCGCATGCTGGGCCGCACGCCGGACGCCATCCAGGCCATCCGGCCGCTGAAGGACGGCGTCATCGCCGACTTCGAGATCACCGAGGAGATGCTGAAGCAGTTCATCCGCAAGGTGCACAAGCGCACCTGGGGCATCGCGCCGCGCATCGTCATCTGCGTCCCCTACGGCTCCACGCCGGTGGAGCGTCGCGCCATCCGCGAATCGGCGCTGTCCGCGGGTGCCCGCGAGGTCTACCTGATCGAGGAACCGATGGCCGCCGCCATCGGTGCCGACCTGCCGGTCACCGAGGCCTCCGGCTCGCTGGTCGTCGACATCGGCGGCGGCACCAGCGAGATCGCCGTCATCAGCTACGGCGGCATCGTCTACTCGCGTTCGGTGCGTGTCGGCGGCGACAAGATGGACGACGCCATCATCAACCACCTGCGCCGCAAGTACAGCCTGCTCGTCGGCTCGCCGACGGCGGAGAAGATCAAGATGGAGATCGGCAGCGCCTACCCGCAGGAGACCCGCCGCGAGATGGAGGTCAAGGGACGCGACCTGATCAACGGCGTGCCCAAGACCCTGTTGCTGGACGATTCGGAAATCCTCGAGGCACTGACCGAGCCGGTCAACGCCATCGTCGAAGGCGTCAAGGTCTGCCTTGAGCGCACTCCGCCGGAACTGGCCGCCGACATCGTCGACAAGGGCATCATGCTGACCGGCGGCGGTGCCTTGTTGATCGGCCTCGATCAACTGTTGCGCGAAGAAACGGGCCTGCCGGTCACCGTATCGGAAAATCCGCTCAACTGCGTCGTGCTCGGCAGCGGACGGGTGCTTGAGGAGCTGGACCGCATGCGGGGCGTGTTGTTCGAGGAATAACGGGTGCCGCTTCCCAAGTGGCGCACGAACCGATCCTGGCTCTGGATCGGTCTGATCATCTCTCTGCTGTTGTACATCGCCGCCCCGCTGCCGATCGGACAGCGGCTGAACCTGGGGCTCGCCCCGCTCATCGAGGCCCTGCACGCCCCCGCCAACTGGTGGCAGCAGACCAGCCTCTGGTTCCAGAGCCGCAGCGACCTGCAGCAGCGACTGGACGACGCCGAATCCTCCGACCAGAAACAGGCGGCCCTGATCAACGAACTGCGCAACCTGCGTGAGGAGAACCGCCAGCTTCGCCGGCTGCTGGCGCTCGACACCATCGCCTCCACCACCTGGCGCGGTGCCAAGGTCATCGGCCACAGCCCGGACAAGCGAAGCACCCGCATCATCCTGCGCATCAACGGTGCCCATGGCGACGACATCGTCGCTTCCCGCGACGGCCTGGTCGGCCTTGTGGACAGCGCCGATCGCAACCACGCGGTCGTGCGCACCATCCTCGACGCCTCCATCGCCGTACCGGTGACGCTGCCCGACAGCACGCTGGCCGCCCTGGCGCGCGGCGAGGGCGACCACCTGATCATCGATTTCATCCCCGCCAAACACGCGCCGCCCACCGGCGCCGTGATGATCACCAGCGGTGCCGGCGGCCTGTTCCCGAGCGGCATTCCGGTGGCCCGCGTCACCGCCGTGGAGCATCTGCAGGGCCAGATCTTCGTGCGCGTCACCGCCGAACCCGTGGCCCACTGGCAACGGGACAGCTGGCTCGCCATCGCCACGACCGGGGGCAAGGCGCCGTGATCCCGCCCGTGATCCTGCTGCTGTGCATCGCCGGCGTCGTATGCAACCTCGCCTTCTCGGGTCTGGCCATGCAGCCGGACTGGTCGCTGGCCTTGCTGCTGGCCAGCGTGCTGGCCCACCGCGGCAACTGGATCTGGGCCCTGCCGGCCACCTTCGTGCACGACCTGTCGCTGCAGTGGTCCGTCTGGATGTGCGTGCCGTTCATGGCGCTGACGCCGGCGCTGATGGCCATGATCGATTTCCAGGCCGGTCCGGGGCTGCCGCAACGCTTCTTCGTCCTGCTGATGAACACAATACCCCTGCTGTACTGGGGCTGGGGCTTCGACACCTGGCTGCTGACGGTGCTGTTGTGCCTGCCCGTCTGGTACATCCTGGTGCGCCATCATGTCTGGGCTTAAGTCCCGCCAGCGCTTCGACCGGCGCGTGCTGGTCTTCCATCTCGGCAGCCTGCTGATCCTGCTGCTGCTGACGGCGCGCCTGATCGACCTGCAGTGGATCCGGCATGAGGATCTGGCGCTGCAGGCCGACCAGAACCGCATCGATGTCGTGCCGATCCTGCCGACGCGCGGCGAGGTCGTGGATGACGACGGGCGGGGCATGGCGATCAACCGCGTGCTGTTCCAGGTGCAGATGATCCCCGAGCGCGTCGACGATCCGAACAAGGTCATCGACGCCCTGGCCATCATGCTCCACTGGGATCCCGACACCATCAAACGCCTGCGCCGGCGCGTCGCCCGGTCGCGGGCCGACCGGCCGGTGCTGCTCGACGACAAGCTGCCGTGGAGCACCGTGGCGCCGCTGGCCGCCCGCCTGCACCACTTCCCCGGGGTCAATGTGCTGGCCGGCACGGAGCGTCTCTATCCCTACGGGCCGATCACGTCGCACCTGATGGGTTACCTGTCCCTGGCGCAACCGGACGACGTCGAGCACGGAGCCATGCCCAACGAACTGGTCGGGCGTTCGGGGGTGGAGCGCAGCTTCGATACCATGCTGCGCGGGAGCCTCGGCTTCCAGCAGGAAGAGGTGGACGCGCACGGACGCCGCGTGGCCGTGCTGGACCGTTCGGAGCCGCACATGGGCAAGGTCCTGAAGCTGAGCATCGACATGGACGTGCAGAAGGCGGCGTGGAAGGCCCTGGGCAAGCGCACCGGTGCCGTCGTCGTCATGAACGTGCACACCGGAGGGCTGCTGGCCCTGCTCAGCAAGCCCGGCTTCGACACCAACCATTTCATCACCGGCCTGGAGGAGCGGGAGTGGGGGGCCTGGCTGCACGACCCGCACAAGCCGCTGCTGAACCGCGCCATCCAGGGCGCCTACCCGCCGGCCTCCACCTTCAAGCTGATCACGGCGCTGGCCGGGCTGCGCTATCACGTGCCGCTGGCAACGGGCACCACCGTGTGCAAGGGCGTGCTGAAACTGGCCGACCGGAATCTGCGCTGCTGGAAGCACGAGGGCCACGGGCGCATCGACCTGCACCGGGCCATCGTCGAATCCTGCGATATCTTCTTCTACGAGATGGGCGACCAGCTCGGTATGGAACGGCTGACGGACGAGGCCCGCCTGTGGGGGCTCGGCAAGCGCACCGGCATTGACCTGGCCGGCGAGGCCAGCGGCAATCTGGCCGGTGCCAGGCCGGAGGCCAAGCGGCAGCAATGGTATCGCGGCGAAACGATGATCACCGCCATCGGCCAGGGCGCCACCGACGCCACGCCGCTGCAGATGGCACGCTTCGCCGCCGCGCTCGCCAACGGCGGCCTGCTGCTGAAACCGCAGCTCAGGGCCGACGTGCCGCCCGACGTGCAGGCGCGGGTCGATGTCGACCCGCAGAACCTGGCCATCGTGCGCCAGGCCATGCGCGATGTCGTCGCCAATCCGCACGGCACGGCCCACGCCGAGCTGTACAACCTCCCCTGGCATGTGGCCGGCAAGACCGGTACGGCCCAGGTCATCTCCATGTCCCAGGACAACCAGGGCCACGAGGAGCCGGTCTATGACCGCCACCGCGATCATGCCTGGTTCATCGGCTTCGCCCCGTACGAGAACCCGCAGATCGCCATCGCCGTGTTCATCGAGCACGGCGGCCACGGCGGCAGTGCCGCGGCCCCGGTCGCGGCGGCGGTGATCCGGACCCTGGCCGCCGAGGAGAAAGAGAAGCAGCAGGAACCGGCCCCGCTGCAGGCGGCGGCGACCCCGGAGCCCCACGCATGAATGTCCGCTGGCGCGCGCTCGACCTGCCGCTGTTGATCTGCCTGCTATGCCTGGCCGTGCTCGGCTCGGCCACGCTGTACGCCGCCGTCCACCAGGGCGGCATCTCGCTGTGGCAGCGGCAGAACCTGCACTGGCTGTTCGGCATCGGCGTCTTTGCGCTGATGTGCGTGATCCCGCTCAGGGTATCCGCGCTCGCCGCCTGGCCCATGTACGCCATCGCCCTGATCTTTCTGGCCCTGGTACCGATGGTCGGCGAGGTGCAGCTGGGCGCCCGACGCTGGTTGAACCTGGGCCTGTTCCACCTGCAGCCCTCCGAGATGATGAAATGGGCCCTGATGCTGCTGATGGCGCATTGGTTCGCCTCGCGCGAGGCGAACCGGCTGAAGCCGCTGGCCATCGCCCTGGCCTTCGCGGTCGTCCCGGCGGCGCTGATCTTCCTGCAGCCGGATCTCGGCACCACGCTGGTGCTGCTGTTCGCCACCACGGCCATGCTGATCGCCAGCGGCCTGCCCTGGCGCTGGTTTGCCTTCGCCGTCATCGCGGCCCTGCTCAGCGCCCCGCTGTTGTGGCACAACATGCACGAATACCAGCGCATGCGCATTTTAAGCTTCCTGAATCCCCAGTCGGACCCGCTCGGCGCCGGCTACCACGTGATCCAGTCGACGATCGCCATCGGCTCCGGCGGCATCTTCGGCAAGGGCTACCTGCAGGGCACCCAGGCCCGGCTGCACTTCCTGCCCGAGCAGCACACGGATTTCATCTTCGGCGTGCTGGCGGAGGAGGGTGGGCTCGTCGTGGCCCTGCTGCTGCTGGTGCTCTACGGCATCCTGATCTCGCGCATCCTGGCCATCGCCGCGCGGGCGCACACCCGTTTCGGTTCCCTGGTCTGCCTCGGCATCGCCTCGATCTTCATCATCTACATCGGCGTCAACATCGGCATGGTGTCCGGTCTTTTGCCCGTGGTCGGCGTGCCGTTGCCGTTCATCAGCTACGGTGGTTCGGCGCTGGTGACGATGATGGCGGCGCTGGGCGTGGTCATGCGCGTGGCCATCGAATCCGAGAACAAGGTGCCGTGGCAACGGCCGGGCAGCCCGTTGCTCTAGAGGCTCCGCCAGACGGCCTGCAGCAGCAGGCTGATGCCGATCGTTCCGAACAGCAGGCGCAGCGCCACGGTCACCGAGGACTCGGACCAGCGATGGTGGAAGGATGCCCCCCAGCGGATGCTGTGCGGGATGATGGCGGCGATGCCCAGCCAGGCGCCGATCAGAAACCAGAAACTCGGCTTCAGCATGGCAAGCCAGTCCCGTTCCAGTCCCAGGTTGACCAGCGACGCCGTCCCGGCCATCGCGAAGCCGCAGAACGCGGCGGTACCGACCGCCTGGCGCAGCGCCATGTGTCGTCGCAACAGCGGCACCATCATCACGCCGCTGCCGATGCCGAGAGCCCCCGATGCGAATCCGATCGGCAGCATCCATGGCAGCAGCGGCACCGGCCGCTTGCCCTCCGGCTTGCTGCGGCCCAGATCCCAGGCCATCCACAGGTCCAGGCCACCCAGGGCCACGAGCACCAGCGCCGCGGGCAGTTTCAGCGTGCTCCACAGGCCGAGACAGGCCCCGACGATCAGCCACGGCAAGAGCCGTCGCAGCAGGCCTGTGTCGACATGTCCCAGTTTCCAGTGCACGCGGGAGCTGACCGCCCCGGTCAGGAACACACCGACCATACTGGCCATGATATGCGGCGCCATGACGCCGGCATCGGGGGTAGGCATGGTCAGCATGAAGATCGGCACGTACAGGAATCCGCCGCCGACCCCGGCGAGCCCTGCCAGCACCCCGCCGGCAAAGCCGGCGACAGCGCCGACCGCGAGTCCGTAGACGAGAATCTCGGGCGAAAACATCGGCATGGCGATTACCTGTTCAAGGGGTGGGCGACAGACATGGCGTGACCATAGCAGCTGTCGTTGCCGGGGCAATACGCGATCGTCCGGGCGCGCTTTTCCCCCCTTGTCCGCCCGCAGCCGACGGTCTAAAACCATCGGACATGATGGGCCAGATCACATCCGGATGGGCGTGGCCATGCGCTCACGCGCCTCGCTGATCGCCGCCTTTGCCATCTCGGTTGTCGCCGTGCTGATGGTCGCCGATATGTGGCTGGCAGAGCGGGCGGAGCGCCTGTATGGCGAGGCGCGGCAGGTGGCATCAGGAAAGGCCTCGCATACCGACATGCGCCGGTTCGTGCAGAAGGGCTGGATCATCGTCCGGGCGGGCCATGTGCCAGCCGATCTGTGCAACACCTTCACGGGCGGCCTGTGGCTGTCCGTGCTGCTACCTCGAAGCCGGCATATCCAGATCGAACATCCGACGGTGTCGGCGGCGGGAGGCGGCTGCAGCCTTCACAGCACCAACACCCTGATCTTCACCTTTTCCGAGCGGCCGAAGCCGCCTTGACCCCCGGCGGCTTGCCTTTGCGGCGGCAGTGTCTTTAATGCTAAAGAGCGGCGGACGCGCCCGGCGGGAGGAATACTCATGGAACGCGCACTGAGCGGCTTCATCGCCGGCTTCCTGGCCACACTGATCTTCCATCAACTGACGCTGCTGCTGCTATGGAAGGCCGGCGTCGCGCCCTTCGCCCCGTTCTCGATGGCGCCCACCCATCCCTTCGGCATACCGGCAGTGATCTCGCTGGCCTTCTGGGGCGGGGTATGGGGCATCGCCTATGCGTTCATCGACAATCGCTTCCCGAAGGGTGCCGGCTACTGGCCGGCGTCCTTCCTGTTCGGCGCCATCGCCCCTTCGGCCGTGGCGCTGCTGATCGTGCTGCCGCTGAAAGGGCATCCGGTCGGCGGCGGCTGGCATGCACCGCTGCTGACGACCGCATTCCTCGTCAACGGTGCCTGGGGCATCGGCACCGGCCTGTTCCTGCAGATTCTGAGCCGAACCCTGTTCCGGAAGGCGGAAGCCTAGCCGCCCGCATCGAACGTCGGCGCCGGACCTCATGGCTTGGCCGTTATTCCATCTGCTGCTGGGCCTGCTGCTGCTCTATGCCGGGGCCGAAGCGCTGGTGCACGGCAGCGCCGCGTTCGCGCGCCGACTCGGGCTGTCGCCGCTGGTCATCGGCCTGACCGTCGTCGCCTTCGGCACCAGTACCCCGGAGCTGGCGGTCAGCGCCAAGGCCGCGCTGGACGGCATGGGCGGCATCGCCATCGGCAATGTCGTCGGCTCGAATATCGCCAATATCGCGCTGGTCATCGGTGCCGCGGCGCTGGTCTCCCCGATCGAGGTCCATGCCCAGGCGGTACGCCGCGATATCCCCGTCGTCATCGCCGCCTCGTTGCTGACGCTCGCCTTCGCCTGGCACGGGCATCTGTCGCGTCTCGAGGGGGGCATCCTGCTCGCCGGCCTGATCGCCTATCTCGCCTACACGGTGGTGCTGGCACGTCGGGAGCGGGCGCGCACGATCACGGGTGAGTTCCAGGCCGAGGTGCCAGAGGAGTTGCGTAGCGTCTGGAACGAGGTCCTGCTGATCGCCGGCGGCATCGCGCTGCTGGTGGTCGGTGCCGACCGTGTCGTTGCGGGCGCGGTGGCCATCGCCGGCTACTTCAAGGTCAGCAAGGCGGTGATCGCCCTGACCGTGATCGCCTTCGGCACCAGCCTGCCGGAGCTCGCCACCTCCATCGTCGCCGCCTACAAGCGGCACAGCGACATCGCCATCGGCAACATCATCGGCTCGAACATCTTCAACCTGCTCGGTATCCTCGGCATCACCGCCGTCATTGCGCCGGTCGATGCCACCGGCATCCGCCACGTCGACTGGCTGGTGATGATCGCATTGAGCCTGCTGCTGCTGCGCATGGCCCGCGTGCGCTATACGCTGCGCCGGTGGGAGGGCGCCGATCTGTTGGTGATCTACGTCGGCTACATCGCCTTTCTGGCCTTCCGCAGCTGAGCCTCAGCGATCCGTTCCGGTCGGCTGGTCAGCTGCGGCCCCAGACCACGCGGCGGCCGTCGATGCGGAAACCCTCGCTGACCATACGTGACAGCGTGGCCGGATACAGCTCGTGCTCCTCGACCTGGATGCGCGCGTGCAGGCTCTCGCGGCTGTCGCCATCGAGCACCGGCACCGCGGCCTGGGCCAGGATCGGGCCACCGTCCAGCACCTCGTCGACCAGGTGCACGGTGCAACCGGAGATCCTGACGCCGTGCCTCAGGGCCTCCTCGACCGCATGCGCGCCGGGGAAGGCGGGCAGCAGCGACGGATGGATATTGACGATGCGTCCGCGAAAGCGGCGCACGAACTCGGCGGAAAGGATGCGCATGTAGCCGGCCAGCACGATCCAGCGGCAATCGTGACCGTCGATCAAATCGGCGCAGGCGGCGTCGAAGTGCGCCCGGTCGGCATAGGCCTTCGGATCAAGATGCACCACGGCCGGCACGCCGGCCTCTGTTGCGATCGCCAGCGCCGGAGCCTCGGCCTTGTCCGAGATCACCAGCCGCACGTCGACCGGGCAGGTGCCCGCCTTCACCGCGTCGAGGATCACCTTCAGGTTGGTGCCGCGGCCGGAGGCCATCACTGCGATGGCATTCGCCTTCATCTGTGCGTCGATCCCCGTGTCAGCATGGCCGGCAACCTATTGCCGCCGTCCCGCATGCGCAATGCCGCACAGCGAATCATCCCTGGCCTTCGGCTTTTCCACGACCACCACCACGAAGGGCCACAGGGGAACGCCGATCCTCCGCTTGAACACGACCCTTCCCCCGGCCCGTTCCAGCGTGGGAACCACGGATACGGCCCGGCATCCAAGCGAGATCGAAGGGATATGCCAGACGACGTCCTCGACCCTGTCCGCCATCCACCTGAGCAGCCGGCCTTCAGGCTCCGTGGAATGGGCGATGCCGATGCGGCCGCCCGGCCTGACGACGCGGTAGAGCTCCAGCGCCCCCTTGGCGGGATCATAGAGTGGGCACAGGCTGTACGTGGAAAGGGCCACATCGAAGCGGTTGTCCTCGAACGGCAGGTTCACCATATCACCCGCTGCGAAATCAACCCGCTCTGCGTAACCGGCCGCCGCCATCCTCCTTTTCGCCACGGCCAGCATGGCCTCGCTGATGTCGAAGAGCGTGACACTCCCGGTGGGGTCGGCCCTCCGCGCCGCCTGCAGCGCCGTGGAACCCGTGCCGGCGCCGCAATCCAGCACCCGGTCTCCGGGACAGACCACCCTTTCGACCACCATGTTTCTGCCGCGCTGGTCCGACCCTGCTGTGAACAAGGCATGCTGGGCGTCGTAGCGCTCGGCGACGCCGTCGTAAACGGCCTTCAGGCGCTGTCTGCCGAGGGCCTCACGCATCGCGGACGCCACCCATCATCTCGCCCACCGGCGCGACGCCTGCAGCAGGGGATCGACGATCCCCAGCCCCAAGACCAGCGCCAGGGCGAAGGCATCGATGCCGAAGCGCTTCGCCGCCGTCCCCCACAGCTGATCCGGCAGCTGCGGATCGCTGGCCACGCGGACCGCGAACGTCGGCGGGGGATGGTAGCCCTGCACATGCGCCTTGAGGCCCCGGCCGATGCAGGGCGGAAGCGTGTATCCCGCCGTTCGCAGCGCCGCCTGGGCCTGCCCGCGGTCGTAGTCCCAGTCGGCGCCGTCATCGGCACACAGCTGGTTCATATACCAGAGGCGGGCCTCATGGGCGCCATCCTCGTAGCGCAGGATCGCATAGCGCACCAGCGCGAAGAAGGAATAGGTACGGAAGCCATCCGCCGCGTACGGATTGTACTTCAGCTGCGCGCGCGGCGTTCTCGGCGCCGTGTCGTAGTAGGTATCGTCCAGCGCCCGCCGCTTGCGGAATCCGGCCATCGCGGCCAGCAGGCGGCGCCCGGCCGGGGAACCGAGATACGTATCCCGTTCCCGCATGCGTTCCAGCAGCGACGGCGGAGCGGCGTATACGAGGGGGATCGCATTGGGATCGGCGGTCAC
>Ga0307440_1000287_pt1 | contig 24280 bp, 24 predicted proteins | sample SalMarWE160410MG_FD_202150 | JGI IMG/M metagenome (GOLD analysis project Ga0307440, IMG submission 202150) | Salt marsh sediment microbial communities from the Plum Island Ecosystem LTER, Massachusetts, United States - WE1604-10 | ecosystem: Environmental > Aquatic > Marine > Intertidal zone >...
CCAGGAAGCGGGTTCCATGCTCGGCTCCGGGGCAGTTATCGTGATGGACGAGGATACCTGCATGGTGCGTGTCCTGGAGCGTATCGCACGTTTTTATTACGCCGAGTCCTGCGGGCAGTGCACGCCCTGCCGCGAGGGCACCGGCTGGTTGTATCGCGCCATCGGCCGTATCGAGCGAGGCGAAGGACGCCAGGAGGACCTGGACCGTCTGGTCGACGTGGCGCACCATATCGAAGGCCACACGATCTGTGCGCTCGGCGATGCCGCGGCGATGCCGGTGTGGAGCTTCATCAAGCATTTCCGCGACGAATTCGAATATCACATCCGCGAGGGTCGCTGCCTGGTAGGACCGGGTGCGGCACGTCGAACGCGGGCGGCCTGAGGCAATCGAGGTAAGGAATGAGCGAAGATCGCGTCAAACTGACGATTGATGGGCGCACCCTGGAGGCACCCAAGGGCGCCATGATTATCCAGGTGGCGGACGAGGCCGGAATTTACATTCCCCGTTTCTGCTATCACCACCGGCTCAAGATCGTGGCCAACTGCCGCATGTGCCTGGTGGACGTGGAAGGGGCTCCCAAGCCGGCCCCGGCCTGTGCCACGCCGGTGGGTGAGGGTATGAATGTGCAGACCCGTTCGCAGCGCGCACTGGACGCGCAGCGTGCAACGATGGAGTTCCTGCTTATCAATCATCCTCTCGATTGCCCGATCTGCGACCAGGGCGGCGAGTGCGAATTGCAGGACCTGGCGCTCGGTTATGGTCGTGGCGTTTCCCGCTTTACCGAGCGCAAGCGTGTCGTGGCCGACAAGAGCCTCGGACCGCTGGTGCGTCCGGAGATGACCCGCTGCATTCATTGCACGCGCTGCATCCGCGTGCTCGAGGAAGTCGGTGGCCGCCAGGAGATGGGTGCGACCGGGCGCGGCGAGCACATGAAGGTCGGCACCTATATAGAACAGTCGATTGACTCCGAACTGTCCGGCAACATCATCGACGTATGCCCGGTGGGCGCGCTGAATTCCGGGCCTTTCAATATGCGTGCACGTGGCTGGGAACTGCTTTCCCACAAGACCGTTGGAGCGCATGATTGCGTCGGCTCCAATCTCTATGGCCATTCGCTGCGCGGGCATTTCCTGCGCGCGGTGCCACGCGAGAACGATTCGATCAACGATTGCTGGATTTCCGACCGCGACCGTTTCAGCTACACGGGTTTGTCTGCCCGCGACCGGGCGCTCAAGCCTCTGCTGCGCAAGGACGGCAAGCTGGTCGAGGCCAGTTGGGAAGAGGCGATTCCGACCGCGGCGAAAATACTGTCCGGGGCCGGCGGCAAGCTTGGCACCCTGGTGTCGCCGAGCGCCACCAACGAGGAAATGTACCTGGCCCAGAAGCTGACGCGTGCACTCGGTTCGAAGCACATCGACAGCCGCGTCCGCCAGGCCGATTTCCGGGACGACGCTGGCGATGCCCGTTATCCGTCGCTGGGCGGTCCGATCGACCGGATTGAAAGCAACGATGCGATTCTGCTGGTTGGCTCACGCTTGAACAAGGAAGCGCCGATCCTGGGCTACCGTGTACGCCGTGCCGCGGCAGCGGGCGCCGCGGTAATGACGATCAATCCTCGCCGCTACGACCTGGCCATGCCGATCGCCGGCGAGCAACTGGTCCATCCCGACCAGCTCGTGAATGCGCTGGCGCAACTGGCCCATGCACTCGTTGCCGCAACCGGCGGGAAGGCACCTGCGTTCCTTGATCGGTTCAGCAATGGCGGCGAAGAGAACTTCAAGCCTATGGCGGAGCGGCTTCACAAGGCCGAAAGCCCGCGGCTTCTGCTGGGGCATCTTGCCTTGCAACATCCGGCCTTCGCCGACTTGAGAAGGCTGGCCGCGCTGGTTGCCGAATTGTCCGGTGGCAGTCTCGGTTATGTGACCGAGGGTGCGAACCAGGCCGGCGCCTATATTGCCGGCGCCGTGCCGCACCGGGGACCCGGTGGTGTGCCGGTGGATGCCGGTGCGAATGCACGCGACATGTTCGCGGAACCGCAGGATGCCTACCTGTTGATTGGCACCGAGCCGGAAGTCGATTGCTGGGATGGAACCGCAGCCCGCGCGGCCCTTGACAAGGCCCAAGTGGTCAGTCTTTCAAGTTTCGTTTCTCCGGCCATGCGCGAGTATGCTGACTGCGTACTGCCGCTGGGCGCCTTTGGCGAAACCCCGGGATCGTTCATAAACGGGGCCGGTCTTCTGCAGCGTTTCGATGCGGTCGGCACCTTGCCGGGCGATGCACGGCCGGGCTGGAAAATATTGCGCGCACTGGGCGGTGAGCTTGAAACCGGGGAAGGGTTCGATTTCACCTCCTTCCCGGAGGTCCACGCGCAGTTCGTGGATGCCATGGGGCACCTCAACAGCGACGAGGCGCTGGGCACATACAGCGGGAGCTGGTCGCCCGAGCCGGCCGGGGGCGAACGACCCGAATTACGCGCCGTGACCGAGATGGGTGTCTACGCCGGGGATGCGCTCGTCAGGCGCGCGGAGCCCTTGCAGGAAACGCCCGATGCCGAGGATTCTCGCCGGGTCTGGCTGCACCCCGCGGATGCGCTATCCCGCCAATTCGAAGATGGCGCGTCCGTCCGTGTGCTGGCCGGAGACAACGCCTTTGAAGCGGTACTCGCGACCGACAAGGGCGTGCTGCAGGGCACCGTGTGGTTGCCCTCGGCAACCGGCACTGCCATGTCGACAACTGTTTCGCTCGAGGCAATCGCCCGGGCAGCCGAAGCCTGACCGGGTAGGGGAGAAAGCAGCGCATGCATCACTTCGCAGAATTTTTTATCGGCATCTGGCATGACATTCCCGCCTGGGGCCAGTATCTGCTGACCGTGATCGGCAAACTCATCATTATTGCCCTGCCGGTGATTCTGACGGTGGCCTACCTGACCCTGGCTGAGCGCAAGGTCATCGGCTTCATGCAGACGCGCATCGGTCCCAACCGGGTTGGCCCGCGCGGCTTGCTGCAGCCGTTTGCCGACGTGATCAAACTGGTCATGAAGGAAGTTATTCTTCCGACCAATGCCAACCGTTATCTTTTCTTCATCGCACCGGTACTTTCGATCATGCCGGCTATCGCGGCCTGGGTCGTCATTCCGTTTTCCCCGGGTCTGGTGGCTGCAAATGTCAATGCGGGATTGCTGCTGATTTTGGCGGTGACTTCGATCGGCGTTTACGGCGTCATTATTTCCGGCTGGGCGTCCAACTCCAAGTATGCTTTCCTCGGCGCCATGCGTTCGGCCGCCCAGATGGTCGCCTATGAAATCGCGATGGGTTTTGCGATCGTCGGCGTGCTCATGGCGGCACAGACCCTGAACTTGACCCAGATTGTCGAAAACCAGGCCGGTGGAATCTGGCACTGGTACTTTCTCCCGTTACTGCCGATGTTCGTCATCTATTTCATATCCGGCGTTGCGGAGACCAACCGCCTGCCGTTCGACGTGGCAGAAGGCGAATCCGAAATCGTGGCGGGTTTTCATGTGGAGTATTCCGGCACCGCGTTTGCCGTCTTTTTCCTGGCCGAATACGCCAACATGATCCTGATTTCGGCGGTAGCCTCGCTGCTCTTCTTGGGTGGATGGCTGTCCCCGTTCGAGGGGCTGCCTTGGATCGGACAGCCGAGCATCATCTGGATGTTCCTGAAAATGGCGTTTTTCCTGTTCCTTTACTTGTGGTTCCGCGGGACCTACCCGCGTTACCGTTATGACCAGATCATGCGCCTGGGCTGGAAAGTATTCATCCCGGTGACGCTGGTTTGGATTTTCGTTGAAGGTGCCATGATCATTGGGCACGTTCACCCCTGGTTTGCGTAGAGAGCCTCTATAAATGCACTTTTTCCCCGATAGCTGCGTCAGTCCCGTGCTCGAATCCTCATGTATTCGTACATACACTGCGGTTCTGCGCGCGGGACTTCCTTGCTCTCGTGAAAAAATCGCTATTTCTAGAGACTCTCTTGTGAGAATGGTTTGATTATGCAGCGCATCAAGGACTGGCTAAAAAGCTTTCTTCTCATCGAGCTTCTGAAGGGGCTGACCGTTACCTTGCGTTACTTTTTCAAGCGCAAGGTCACTGTGCAATACCCCGAGGAGCACACGCCGAAGTCTCCGCGTTACCGCGGGCTTCACGCGCTGCGACGCTATTCCAACGGGGAAGAGCGTTGTATAGCCTGCAAGCTCTGCGAGGCAGTGTGCCCGGCGCTGGCGATTACCATCGATTCCGAGCGCCGCGAAGACGGCACGCGCCGTACGACACGTTACGACATCGACTTGTTCAAGTGCATTTATTGCGGCTTTTGCGAGGAAGCCTGCCCGGTGGATTCTGTCGTCGAGACCAGCATCACCGATTTCCATTTCGAGCAGCGTGGCCAGCAGATTATGAGCAAGGACAAGCTGCTTGCGATCGGCGATATTTACGAACAGCAGATCGCGGAAGCCCGCCAGGCCGACGCCCGTTACCGCTAAGACCGAGGAAATCATGACATCCAGCGTCATCATCTATCAGGCACTGTTTTACTTGTTCGCCGGCGCGCTGGTGCTGTCCGCGCTGCGCGTGATTACGGTCAAGAACCCGGTGCACGCTGCCCTGTTCCTGGTGCTGGCGTTTGTTAACGCTGCCTTTCTCTGGGTCCAGATGGGCGCCGAGTTCCTCGGCATCATCCTCGTGCTCGTCTACGTGGGAGCCGTGATGGTGTTGTTCCTGTTCGTGGTCATGATGCTCGATATCAATACGGCCACGATGCGGGAGGGCGTGACCCGCTATGCGCCGCTCGGCCTGATCATTGCCGGTGTTATCGTGGCCGAGGTGGCCTGGGCGATCTGGGGGCAGCATCTCGGAATCGCCAATGCTCCCCATCCGGCGGCACCACCGGCACATATCAGTAATACCGAAGAGCTTGGCCAAGTTCTTTATACCCACTACGTGTATGCCTTCGAAGTGGCCGCGGTAATTCTTTTGCTGGGCATCGTCTCGGCGATTGCGCTCGCCTTGCGCTGGCGCCCGGACACCAAGCACCAGGATCCGGCCCGCCAGGTGCGCGTGCGCAGCACCGAGGGCCGTATACGGTTGGTTGACCTGCGCAACGAGCGGGAAGGAGGAGAACAGTGATCGGTCTCTATCATTATCTCGGCCTTGCCGCCGTCCTTTTCGCCATTGCTATTGCGGGGATTTTCATTAACCGCAAGAACATGGTCCTGCTCCTGATGTGCATTGAATTGATGCTGCTTGCGGTCAATTTCAATTTCATCGCCTTTTCGCGCTTCAGTGGCGACATAGGCGGACAGATATTCGTATTTTTCATTCTCACCGTGGCGGCTGCTGAAGCGGCGGTGGGGCTGGCCATCCTGGTGGTGCTGTTCCGTAACCGGCACAGCATCAATGTCCAGGAAATCAATCGCCTGAAAGGTTAGGGGAAAGACCGCGATGGAAGCCATGCTGCTTGTTATCCTGCTGGCACCGTTTGTGGCCTCGGCGCTCATATTGCTCGCCGGCCAGTACATGAACCGTCGTGTCGCGCACTCGCTCGCCATTGCGGCCGTGTTCGTCTCGATGTGCCTGTCCTTCTATGTGCTTTACCTCAGTATCTGGGGCGGGCTGGGACGCTACGAACAGATCGTCTATACCTGGGGCCTCGGCGGACCTTTCCACTTCAACATCGGTTTCCTGATCGATCGTCTGAGTGCGTTGATGTTGTGTGTGGTCACCTTCGTGTCCTTTGCCGTGCACATCTTCACCATCGGCTACATGGCCGATGACCCGGGCTACAAGCGGTTCTTCGGCTACATCGCCCTGTTTACCTTCTCCATGTTGTTGCTCGTCATGGCGAACAACTTCATGCAGCTGTTCATCGGCTGGGAGATGGTGGGCCTGGTGTCGTATCTGCTTATCGGGTTCTGGTTCACGAAGGAAAGCGCGATTTTCGCCAACCTCAAGGCCTTCATCGTCAACCGCGTGGGCGACTTCGGATTCCTGCTCGGCATTGCCGCCGTGCTGTATTTCGCCGGCACGCTGAACTACGGCCAGGTGTTCTCCCAGGCGCCGCTGTTGACTCAGAAGCATATCTGGCTGACCGGGCATTTCGCGGTCGCGGCTCCGACGATCATCTGCATCCTGCTGTTCGTCGGCGCCATGGGTAAATCGGCGCAGATCCCGTTGCATGGCTGGCTGCCGGACTCGATGGAAGGCCCGACACCGATTTCGGCCCTGATCCATGCGGCCACGATGGTGACTGCGGGCATCTTCATGGTGGCCCGCATGTCGCCGCTATTCTCATTGTCGGTCCCGGCGATGACGTTGGTGATGTTCATCGGTGCAACCGGTGCCTTCTTCATGGGCCTGGTCGGTATCGTGCAGGACGACATCAAGCGCGTAATTGCCTATTCGACCCTGTCGCAGCTCGGTTACATGGCGGCGGCTCTCGGGGCAGGCGCCTATGCCGGCGGCATCTTCCACCTGGCCACGCATGCCTGCTTCAAGGCCTTGCTCTTCCTCGGCGCGGGCTCGGTCATCATCGCGATGCACCACGAGCAGGACATGCGCAAGATGGGGGGGCTGGCCCGGTACATGCCGGTCACTTATGTGACTTTCATCATCGGCTCCCTGGCCTTGTGCGGATTCCCCGGGTTTGCGGGTTATTTCTCCAAGGATGCGATCATCGATGCGGTTCGGGTCAGCACGACCCCGGGTGCGGCCTATGCCTACTGGTGTGTATTGGGTGGCGTCCTGGTGACCACGCTCTACACCTTCCGCATGATTTTCCTGACCTTCCATGGCAAGCCGCGCATGGACGCCCATACGCGTGAGCATCTGAAGGAGTCGCCCTGGGTCGTGACGGTGCCGTTGGTGCTGCTGGCCATTCCTTCCCTGTTCCTCGGCGCGGTGTTCATCGGGCACATCGACTACGGGCATTTTTTCGGGGCGGCTATCGTCAACCGGGTCGGCAACAATCCGCTGCTGCTCGGTGCCGACGAGTTCCATGGCGCCTGGGACTTCTTCCTCAAGGGTTTCGCCAGTCCCGCGTTCTTCCTGGTATTGGCGGGAATCGCCATAACCTGGGGCTGCTATGTGTGGCGTCCGGAGCTGCCCGCGAAGATCAGGAAATGGTTCTACCCGGTCGTCTATGTGCTGGAACGCAAGTATTTCGTGGACGATATTTATTTCCACGTCTTTTCCATGGGTGCACGGCGCCTGGGTAATCTGCTCTGGCGCTTTGCCGACGACGGCTTGATCGACGGGGTGATGGTCAACGGTTCCGCGCGCACCGTGCGCATTGGATCGAACATCCTGCGTCGCTTGCAGTCGGGTTATCTCTACCACTACGCCTTTGCCATGGTGATCGGCATCGCCATCATGGTCGGCTGGCTGGTGTGGGGTTGAGGATGAACTTGAACGGACATTTCTGCGCAAGCGCAGACGGAGTTAAAGGGAGACGGTTTTGCCTTATCTGAGTCTCGTCATCTGGCTTCCCGTTCTGGGAGCGCTGGCCGTGCTGGCAGCGGGCCGCTTCAAAGGGCTCGACGTGCGCTGGATTGCGCTAGGCGTTTCGGTGCTGGTCTTCGCGCTGTCGATTCCGCTCTATACGGGATTCGATACCACGACCGCCTCGATGCAGTTCGTCGAGAAGCTGCCCTGGATCTCCGCCTACCATGTGAATTACTACCTCGGTGTGGACGGTATCTCCATGCCGCTGATCCTGTTGACCACGTTCACCACGATCCTGGTGGTGATGGCCGGCTGGAAGGTCATCGATTACAAGCTGCCGCAATACCTGGCGGCCTTCCTGATCATGGAAGGTCTGATGAACGGCGTGTTCGCGGCGCTCAATGGCATCCTGTTCTACCTGTTCTGGGAAGCGATGCTGATTCCGATGTTCCTGATCATCGGTATCTGGGGCGGGCCCAGACGCGTGTATGCCGCCATCAAGTTCTTCCTCTACACGTTCCTTGGCTCGGTGCTGATGCTGGTGGCCTTCATCTGGCTGTACCATAAGTCGGGCAACTTCAATATTCTCGACTTTGCCCATCTGCATATTGGAGTCACAGCCCAGATTCTGTTGTTCATCGGATTCCTGGTGGCCTTTGCCGTCAAGGTGCCGATGGTGCCGGTACATACATGGTTGCCGGACGCGCACGTGGAAGCGCCCACGGGCGGTTCGGTGATCCTGGCGGCCATCATGCTGAAGATGGGTACCTACGGTTTCCTGCGCTTCAGTCTGCCGATCGCTCCGCTTGCCAGTGAGCGTCTCCAGTGGCTGATGATTGTGCTGTCGCTCATTGCCATCATCTATATCGGCCTGGTGGCACTGGTGCAGAAGGATATGAAGAAGCTGATCGCCTATTCGTCGATTGCGCATATGGGTTTTGTGACGCTCGGCTTTTTCGTCGTGTTCATTATCTGGCAGCATACTCACAGCCTGGCCGCTGCCCGCATGACGGTTGAGGGTGGCCTGGTACAGATGATTTCGCACGGTGCCGTATCCGGCGCTTTATTCCTGTGTGTGGGCGTGCTCTACGACCGCATGCACACCCGGGACATTTCGGCGTATGGCGGCGTACTCAACGTCATGCCGAAATTCGGATATTTCTTCCTGTTTTTCGCGCTGGCCAATGCCGGCCTGCCGCTGACATCCGGTTTCGTGGGCGAGTTCATGGTGACCCTGGGTTCCTTCCAAGCCAATTTCTGGATTGCGACGCTGGCGGCTATTGCCCTCATTACCGGTGCGTCCTATTCATTGTGGTTGATCAAGAAGGTGGTCTTCGGGCCGGTGGGCAACGATCGCGTCGCCGCCCTCAAAGAAATGAGTACCCGTGAGGCGTTGATCCTTGCGATTGTGGCGATACCCACGTTGTTGATCGGCTTTTACCCCGAGATCATTCTCCGTGTCATGCACTCCACGGTAACGCACCTGCTGATGCAGGTCGTGCCGGCGGCCATGAGTTGAGGACTATTTGATGGCACCGACTGCTAACGACTATATCGCGGCACTTCCGCAGATTTTTCTGCTCGGCATGAGCTGTGTGCTGCTGCTGGCGGCGCTCTTTGTGAAACGTGGCCGTGACGAAGTGCTTCATTACGGTTCCCTGGGAACGATCGCCGGCCTGGCCATCATCACCGGCATGCTGTTCCGCGGCCATTCCATACTCGCCTTCAATGGGATGTTGATTCAGGACGCGATGGGCGACGTGTTGATGCTGTTCTGCTATGCCATTACCGCGACGGTCATGGTCTATGCACGGCCCTATCTCAGGGACAGGGGGCTTTTGAGCGGCGAATTCTATCTGCTGCTCTTGCTGGCCCTGCTGGGGTCCATGGTCATCATCCAGAGCTATAACTTCATCGTGCTTTATCTGGGCGTCGAGCTGTTGGCGCTCAGTCTATACACGCTGGTGGCTCTGGCCCGTGACGACGGTACCGCTTCCGAGGCGGCCATGAAGTTTTTCGTGCTGGGCGCCATTGCGGCGGGCACGTTGCTGTTCGGCATGTCACTTATCTACGGCATGACGGGCACACTCAATATAGGTGTTCTCGCCGCCCATCTGTCGGGTGGACATGACGTCGGTCTGGCGGTCTGGGTCGGCCTGGGCTTTGTCGTGGTGTCCATGGCATTTGAACTGGGCGCGGTGCCGTTTCATATGTGGTTGCCCGATGTCTACGAAGGCGCCCCTTCAAGCATGGCGATCTTCGTCGGCTCAGTGCCCAAGCTGGCGGCCTTTGGCTTCTTCATGCGCCTGCTGGTGCAGGGCCTTGGCGATCTGCACTCGGCCTGGATGTGGATACTGGTCGTGATCGCCGTAGCATCGTTGGCTATCGGCGCGATCGTTGCGATTGCCCAGACCAACATCAAGCGCATGCTGGCCTATTCGACGATCAACCATGCCGGCTTCATTCTTCTCGGCATCCTCACGGGCACTGCGGAAGGCTATCGCGCAGCTTTGTTCTACACCATCGCCTACGTGATCATGTTCGCTGGTGCCTTCGGTGTCATTATCCTGCTCTCTCGCGCCGGGTTCGAGGCTGAGAACATCGAGGACTTCAAAGGACTTAACGAGCGCAGCCCCTGGTTTGCTTTCGTCATGTTGATGATGATGTTCTCCATGGCGGGCGTACCGCCTTTCATCGGCTTCTTTGCCAAGCTGGAAATTATCCGCGCCCTGGTAGGCAGCGGCCTTACCTGGCTGGCTGTAGTGGCAGTCGCATTCGCCGTCATAGCCGCGTTTTATTATCTCTATGTGGCCAAGGTCATGTATTTTGACCGCGCCGACACCAGCGAAGGTAAGCAGGTGGAGCAGGGGCTTCAGGGACCGGCTGACATCAAGCTGCTGCTGAGCGTCAACGGTCTGGTGGTTCTGGGACTGGGAATTTTCCCCGGCGGATTGCTGACCCTGTGCAAGGCCGTGATTGGTTTCTGAACGGGTTTCGGACGTTTTTTAGGCCAGGCGCTCGGGTACAATGCCCGGGTGCTTGCAAGCGCATCCAAGTGCGACTAAAGTAAGCAATTAATCTCATAACTTACTGAAAGATAAGGCATGGCTATTACGCTCAGCGAATCCGCAGCCCGGCGTGTGCGTCATTTTATGGCGCAGCGCGAAGGTGTTACGGGGTTGCGGCTGGGAGTCAAAAAAACCGGTTGCTCCGGTTTCTCCTATGTGCTTGATTATGCACGTGAGATCGGATCCGGGGATACGGTCTTCGAGGATCGGGGCGTGCGTATCGTCGTCGATCGGAAAGCGCTTCCCCTAGTGGACGGCACTCGCGTTGATTTCGTCCGCGAGGGCCTCGGGCAGACGTTCCGTTTCGAAAATCCCAATGTGCGCGATGCCTGCGGCTGCGGGGAGAGTTTCAACGTATAGCGCAGTGCGCCTGGTGGAACTCGTCTGCAAGGCACATTCTTTGATTTCATTTTCGCGCCGGACTAGCCGGCGTTTCGGCTTCACTGGAGACATATATGGCCCTGGAACGTACCCTCTCGATCATCAAACCCGATGCCGTGGCGAAAAACTCGGTCGGCAAGATACTGGACCGCTTCGAGGAAGCGGGCCTGCGCATCATTGCGGCACGCATGATGCATCTCGACCGCCGTCAGGCCGAAGGGTTCTACGCGGTCCACCGTGAGCGGCCGTTCTTTGCGGACTTGGTCAAATTCATGACCTCCGGGCCGGTCCTGGTGCAGGTGCTGGAAGGGGACAATGCGATAGCGCGCAATCGGGAAATCATGGGGGCGACGGACCCGCAAAAGGCGGAAAAAGGCACGATCAGGGCCGATTTTGCCTCGAATATCGAGGAAAATGCGGTGCACGGCTCCGATGCTCCTGAAACGGCTGCACAGGAGATTGCCTATTTCTTCTCAAGCCTGGATCTGTGCGCCCGGACCCGCTGACGATTTATGAGCGGAATAGGCCCATCCGAGCGCAGCAACCTGTTGGGTTTCGACCTGACAGGACTGCAGGCGTTGTTTGCCGAATGGGGTGAGCCTGCCTTCAGAGCGCGCCAGTTGATGGGCTGGGTCTATCGACGCGGGGTCGACGATATCTCTGCCATGACCGATCTTGCAAAATCTTTGCGTCAGAGGCTGGAGGAGGAGACCTGCATTGCAACTCCCCGCGTCCTGCGCGAGGAGCACGCGGCTGACGACACCCGCAAGTGGCTTTTGCAAACCGGCTCCGGAACCGGGGTGGAGATGGTCTACATCCCGGAGCCGGACCGCGGCACCCTATGCGTGTCCAGCCAGGTTGGTTGCGCCATGGACTGTGCTTTCTGCTCGACTGGCGCCCAGGGCTTCAACCGCAATTTAAGTACGGCCGAGATCGTCTCCCAGATCTGGCTGGCCAACCGTCTCTTGCCGCCACGCGGCCCTGATCGCCCGGCGGTTTCCAACGTGGTGTTCATGGGTATGGGCGAGCCGCTCGCGAATTACCGCAACCTGATCCCGGCATTGAAATTGCTGACCGATCCGTTGGGTTTCGGACTGTCCAAGCGTCGCGTGACGGTCAGCACCTCGGGACTGGTACCGGCGATAGACCGCCTGGCAGAGGATTGCGACGTGGCTCTGGCCATATCGTTGCATGCTCCCGATGACGATCTGCGCGACGAACTCGTACCAATCAACAAGCGCCACCCGATTGCCGAACTTATGGCGGCCTGCAGGCGCTACGTCGGACGGAATCCGCATCGCCACGTAACGGTGGAATATGTAATGCTCGACGGCGTCAATGACAGTGACGGTCATGCCCGCCGATTGGTGAAGTGTCTTGCCGGGGTGAATGCCAAGGTCAACTTGATACCGTTCAATCCATTCCCGGGCGCTCGTTTTTCGACCTCGCCCCAGGAGCGCATCGATCGCTTCCGCGATATCGTCATCAAGGCAGGATACATGACCGTAACGCGGCGGACCCGGGGCGACGATATCAATGCAGCGTGTGGGCAACTGGCGGGCAAGGTCGAAAATCGTGTGCGTCATCGCCTTGGAGAGCGCAACCGCAGCGTGGAGGTAAGCGCATGAAGCGTCGGTTTAATTGGGTCTGGGTGATTGTTCCAGCCGTGGCCATGCTTGCCGGTTGTGTTACATCAGGTTCGTCGATAGATCAGAATAAATCACCGCACAAGGCGGCCATGTACAACACCCAGTTGGCCATTATCTATATGCGTGAAGGTCGTCTGGATCTTGCGCAGAACAAGCTTTCGGAAGCACTCAAGCAGGCGCCGCACAGTGTGGCCGTGCATAACGCTTTGGCGCTGTATTACGAACGTATTGGCCGTTTGCATGAGGCCGACCAGCAGTACAAGCTGTCGCTCGATTATGGCGAAAATAATCCAGATACGCTTAACAATTACGGCGCCTTTCTTTGCCGTCAGGGGAAATATCGGGAATCGATCCGTTATTTTCTGAGGGCGAGTAATAACATCAATTACAGCACACCCGACAGGGCGCTTGCCAATGCCGGTTTTTGTGCGTTGAAGATACCCGACAAGTCTCTGGCTAAGAAATATTTCAAGCAGGCGCTGGCGATTAATAACAATCTCGCGCAGGCGCTTTGGCAGCTGGGCATGATCAGCTTCCAGGAACAGAAGTACATTCAAGCTAACAACTATCTTTCTCGTTTGATCGATCTCACACAGCGTCCGTCGGCACGGATGCTGTGGGTTGCGATCGAAGCCGCCTGGGCCAGTGGGCACCAAAAAAATGCTCAGCACTATGGCCGTGAGCTCCTCAAGCTATATCCCGATTCACAGGAAGCACAGAAGTTCATCCAATTGGTGGGTTCCGGTTCATGAGCGACGACGAAAAACAGGACGCAAACACGAACGCAACAGATGCCTCGCCCGGGCATCAATTATCGACCGCGCGTGAGGCCAAGGGTATAAGCCTCGATACGGTCAGCGAGTCTACAGGGATCCCGCGCCACGTGCTGGAGGCGCTGGAGTCGAACGAATGGGGCAAACTCGATGCGCCTGTTTATGTGCGCGGCTATCTGCGTAAGTATGCGCGGATGCTGGGCCTGGACCAGAGTGCGTTGGTTAAAGCCTATGAGGCCTCCGCCTTACCCAGGGATCCCGAACTCCACAGCTATGTATCCGAGCATTTGCCCGCGGGCCGCAACGTACGCTGGCTCATTCCGGTGACGGCCCTTATCGTTGTGGTCGTATTCGTTCTGGTGGGCTTGTGGAGCTGGCATCGGTTTCGTCCAAGTTCCCGCAACATCCAGGCGCCCGCATCGGCCGTATCGGCCATGATGGCCTTGACGGATGCGATGCCGGTTCATGCGTCTGCATCGGCGAACACCGAATCGGCGCCGCCGCAAGTTACGGTCAAGCAAGACGGGACAGCGGCGGCCGGGACAAAGCTTCATTTGCATATGCAATTAGTGCAGCCTTCCTGGGTCGAGGTTTATGGCCCGGATGACAAGCGCCTGTACTACAATCTGGCCACTGCCGGTTCTGAACTCGATTTTCACGCGGACAAGGGCTCACTCAGGGTCTATCTGGGTAATGCTGCCGGCGTAAAGCTTGAAGTCAATGGTAAGGATTTTCAGATTCCCGCTTCCGATGTCTCGGGCCACACGGCCCGTTTCAAGCTTAATGCCGATACTGCATCGCCAATGGCGGGGACGGCGCCGTGAGCGGCGATGTCCGTGCCGTACGTGGCTTCAATGACATACTTCCCCCGGCATCTGAACACTGGCAGATAGTCGAGCAAATCGCGGCTGATGTCCTCGGTCGAGCCGGTTACGGAGAGATACGACTGCCTTTAGTCGAGTCAACGGCCCTATTTGCCCGATCGATCGGGGCCAGCACCGATATCGTCGAAAAAGAAATGTATACCTTCGAGGACCGCAACGGTGACTCCCTGAGCCTGCGTCCGGAGGGCACGGCGGGTTGTGTGCGCGCCGGAATCAACAATGGATTGTTCAACGGCAGCCAACGGAGACTTTGGTATCAGGGGCCCATGTTCAGGCATGAACGGCCGCAGAAAGGGCGTTATCGCCAATTCCATCAAATCGGAGCGGAAGCGTTCGGAATATCGGGTGCGGATATCGAAGCGGAGCTCATCGCCTTATCGGCACAGTTGTGGCGCCGACTCGGGTTGGAACGGGTGACACTCAAAGTCAATTCCCTCGGTAGCGTAGAGGACCGGGCCCGCTACCGCCAAGCCTTGGTGAGCTATCTGAACAAGCATGAGAAGGACCTGGACGAGGACAGTCGCAGACGGTTATCGCAGAATCCCATGCGCATACTCGACAGCAAGGCCGAGCAGACGCGGGCCATCCTGAAGGATGCGCCGCGCATAGTGGATCATCTCGACGAAGAAAACACGATGCATTTCTCTGAACTGTGCAAGCGCCTGGATGCTCTCGGTATCCAATATGTCAAGGATCCGTTTCTGGTCAGAGGCCTGGATTATTACACCGGCACTGTTTTCGAATGGGTGACCGATGCCCTGGGAGCCCAGGATGCCGTTTGTTCGGGCGGGCGTTATGATGGGCTGGTTGAGCAGTTGGGTGGCCGTGCGACCCCGGCGGTTGGCTGGGCGCTTGGGATGGAGCGCCTTATACTGCTGGCCGAATCCTGTGGAAAACTGCCTGAATCCGGACTGCCACATGCCTATTTTGTTGCATTGGGTTTTGCCGCCGAATGTGAGGCCATGGCTCTGACACAGCAGTTGCGTTCGCAGATACCGGCCTTGCGCCTGATTCTCAATATGGGTTCGGGATCGTTAAAGGCACAGCTACGCCGTGCAGACAGGGCTCAGGCCGAGATGGCGCTCATCATGGGAGAGTCGGAATTTGAACAACACCGGGTCACTGTGAAGTTCCTGCGGGAAAAGTGCGATCAGCAATCGCTGGATTTAGATGATTTGGCAGAATTTCTGCGCGCGCGGGTCGACGAAAAGAATGGAACCACGGGCGCCTAAAATACTCGAATAGAGCTGTATAAGCAGGAGACTGGACATTGGAAGGCTACACGACAGAAACCGAGCAACTACAAGCCCTCAAGAAGTGGTGGGATGAGAACGCAAAGTGGATAATTGGCGGTTTGCTCATTGCCGCTCTCGTAGTAGGCGGTTGGAAGTTCTGGGGTTATTGGCAAGGCAAGCGTGCGGCCGAAGCAGGCGGCTTGTATGCTGCCGTAGTCCAGGCCGAACAACAGGGCAACAACGCTGCCGTCGATGCCGCTGCGCAAAAGGTCTTACGAGCCTACCCCAAAACCGCGTATGGTGCATTGGCTGGCCTGGCGTTGGCCAAATCGCAGTTTGCACAACAACATTTGAGCGATGCCATCGATACCCTGCAGGGAGTGATCAAGCATTCTCCGGATGCAGGTCTGGCGATCATCGCCCGGATCCGAATTGCACGAATCCAATTGCAACGCGGCAACCCCAAGGAGGCCTTGGAGGTTCTTAAGGGGTATGAAAAGAGCGCTTTTGCAGCGACGGTCCAGAGTCTGAGAGGCGATGCCTTCTTGCAGCTTGATCAGACCGAAGCGGCGCGGAATGCTTTCAGGGAGGGCCTCAAGGCTACGAAAGCGGACAGTGGATTGCATCAACTTTTGTCGTTGCGACTGGCAAGTCTGCCTGAAAAGTCGGCGTCTGAAGTTTCCCCAACGTCTGCGGCGACTGCAGCCAGTCTCCCCGCACCTGCCAGTGCAAGCAAGGCAGCAGGTGGCCGGTCATGAAGAATTTGCGCATAGCACTGATTTCGGTGCTTATGACGGGGCTTGTGGCATGCGCGAGCTCCAACGTCCACCAACCCGCTCCATTGCCCGTCAATCCCGGGAAGGTGCGCGTCCAGCATGACTGGTCGGTAGATGTGGGCGGTAGTGGAGGAAATCAGCTGTTGGGTCTGGCTCCGGACGCCAATGCGGGGTTGATTGTTGCTGCCAGTGCCGGTGGCCACGTAGTGGTCGTCAACAGCACTAACGGCAAGATCAAGTGGCAACGTCGTCTCAATATCCGTGCATCGGGTGGCCCGGCTATCGGCGCCGGTGTCGTGGTTGTCGGAACGCGTACCGGCAACGTGGTAGCGCTCGATGCAAACGACGGCCACACCTTATGGAAGCATTATGTGAAGTCGCCGGTGATCGTGGCCCCGACGATCGGTGACGGCCAAGTAATCGTCAGTACCCTGGCAGGTGATCTCGTTGCGCTCGACTTGCACAGTGGCACGGAGACGTGGACCCAAAGCAACCAGGCGCCTTCGTTGTCGCTGCGTACCGCTACGCGGCCGTTGATAGTAAACGGCACCGTTTATGGAGGCTTCGCAGACGGAAAAGTGATGGCCGTGTCTGCGGGATCCGGCAAGCAATTGTGGATGAAACAGATCGCTGCCGGCCATGCCGGGAATATCATTGCAGATATGGTGGATGTCGGCCGCCAGATGGCGTATGCGGCAGGAGACCTGTATGTGGCGACCTATCAAGGCAAGTTGGCTGCGGTCGCAGCAGGTGCCGGACAAGTTATATGGAGCAGAGATATCTCCTCCTATACCGGTGTTACCCTGGATGGCGCACATCTGTACTCAAGTGATGCGGAAGGACGCGTACATGCCTTCGATTTGGTTACTGGAGTACCCAATTGGACTTACGACAAGCTCGCTTACCGGGGATTATCCGTCCCGAGGTCCTATGGCGCTGTCGTGGCGGTCGGCGATCGGTTCGGCTATCTGCATTTCATCGATCGGTCAACCGGCAAGTATCTGGGCAGGATTAACGTCGGTGACGGTGCTTTGCGTATGTCTCCTATCGTTGTGGGGCAACGCTTGATTGTGCTGGGGCAGGGCGGTGATCTCGTTGCCTATCAGGTCAAAGTCAAGCAAAGCAAATAAACAACCCGGACCACGCACAGGCCGATAAACATGCTTTCCGTCGTTGCACTTGTTGGCCGTCCCAACGTTGGTAAATCAACGCTGTTCAATCGCTTGACGGCGACGCGGGACGCCTTGGTGGCCGATATGCCAGGGCTTACCCGTGATCGTCAGTACGGCTACGCAAAAATCGGCGCAAAGACTGCGATGCTCGTGGATACCGGGGGGCTCGCCGGTGAAGGCGGCCTGGCCGAAGCCGCGGAAGCTCAGACCTGGCAGGCCATTTCGGAGGCAGACCACGTGCTCTTCATGGTCGATGCCCGTGCCGGCTTGACGCCACCCGATATGGAGTTGGCGCAACGGCTCAGGAGCAGCGGGCAGATCGTATGGCTGCTGGTTAACAAGTCCGAAGGGCTGCAACCGGCCGATCTGGCGGAATTCCATGCCTTGGGATTCTCCCGCCTGTTCGCCATTTCGGCCGAACGCGGCTCCGGCATGCCGGCACTGCTCGAGTCGCTGGAGCCACAACTTGCCGCGACGGGGGGCGAGCCGGAAGGGACGGATGCAACGGAATCGAAGGGCGCCTTGCCGGTTACGGTAATCGGCCGTCCGAATGTGGGCAAATCCACCTTGGTCAACCGCCTACTTGGCGAAGAACGAATGGTGGCATCCGATGTGCCAGGCACGACACGCGACGCCATACGGGTGCCCCTGGTGCGGGATGGCAAGAACTATATTTTGATCGATACGGCCGGATTCAGACGGCGCACCAGCGTGGGCGAAGAGGGGCCTGAACGGCTTGGTGTACTAGCTGCCGTGCGCGCGCTGGAAAGTGCAACGGTGGCCATAATCATGACCGATGCCACAGAAGGTATTACGAGCCAGGACCAGCGCCTGATACGCTTGGCGCTGGAACGCGGGCGCGCCGTTGTGGTTGCCTTGAACAAATGGGATGGCCTGGACAGTGATACGCGTCATCACGCAACCGTGACAGCCGAGCGCAAACTGGCCTTTGCGCCCTATGTGAGGGCACTTAATATCTCGGCACTCAAGGGCAGCGGATTGCGCGAATTGATGCGGGCCGTGGACGAAGCGGGCCGTGCCAGCCGTGTCGAATTCACTACGGCCCGGTTGAACCGGGTGCTTGAGAATCTGGTGGCGGATAATCCTCCACCGCTGGTGCGAGGCCGGCGAATCAAGCTTCGCTATGCCCATCCCGCTGGCAGTGCGCCTCCACGTATCGTCATCTCGGGTACGCAGGTGGATCGGCTGCCGGGGGCTTACAAGCGGTATCTCGCCAACGGCTTCCGTGAAGCATTCGCGTTAACCGGCGTACCCCTGGGCTTGCAGTTTGAAGCACCGCCCAACCCCTATGCGGGCAGGCCGTCGGGGCCGCGTGATGCGAAAGGGAAACGGGGACGGCGGACAGGTGCCGGGAAACGCAGCCGCAAAAGTAAGAACTAGGACCTGTTAACAGGTCCTAGACTCGGGAGCTTTGTCTGAACTGCACTTGCGCGGAATCCGTATGCTGGTCCGCTGCCTGCTGAGGGGTGTCGGTCAGCAGTTCGGACACGGTCACAACCTCGAGTCCCCTGTCTTTCAGTTCCGGGAGAATGATGTCGAGCGCTTCGGCTGCAGCCATGCTGCGTCGGCCGTGAGGTAGGTCATGCCCGTCATGGAACAGCGCGATATCTCCGGGGCGGATACGCCCGAGCACACGCTGTGCAATGGCATTGGCGCTGCGCTTGCGTGTGTCACCCGAATGCAACGACCAGGCTATGATTCGCAGCCCAAGGGATCGTTGGACGCGTGCAAGTGCCGGATTTTTCAATCCCATGGGCGGTCTGTATAACTTGCCGGATTCTGACGCCCCCATCCTGTTCAGCATAGCGGCACCTTGTTCGATATCGGATTGCATGACCCGCCTGGCACGCAGGTTCAGCAGGCGGGAGTGGCTATGACTATGGTTGGCCAACTCATGGCCTTCGGCAATGATGCGCTTGATCAATTGCGGATGCGCTTGCGCGTACCGGCCGATAACAAAGAAGGTGGCATGGACGCCATGCGCCTGTAACGTATCTAGAATGCGCGGTGTGAGGTCGACATCCGGGCCGTCGTCAAAGGTCAATGCCACTTTACGGCCCTTGCGGTTACCGTGGCTGATCACGGGTATCAGCCATCCGGAACCCGGCCGGGCCACGCTGTCGATGGCAAGTAGCACATACATGGCGATGGGTGGCAGTACCGTCCAGTAGTGGACACCGCCCAATACAAGTCCGAGGCCGAGCCACAACAGGCAGACAGCTCGCAGGAGGTCGTAGCGGGTCATGGCCTTGGAGAAAAAAGGAAGGGCATTATTCTAGCAACTCAATCCTGGGTTGGGGATTAACGAATTAGCTGCTTTAACAACCACTTGAAGCGATTTTCATAGGGTGGATTGAGGAGGCTGGTTGCATTTATTCGGCTCTGGTGGAATATCGGAGTCATGCGCGAGAACAGACGAAATCCACTCTCTCCGTGATAGGCGCCTATGCCGGATGGGCCGACGCCGCCGAAAGGCAGGTGGGGCTGGGCGATATGGAACAGGGTGTCGTTGAAAGTAATGCCGCCGGCGGGACAGCGATCCAGGGTTAGCTGTTTGCGCTTCGAATCGTCGTCAAAGAGATAGAGGGCCAGCGGGGAGGGACGCGACGCCACGAAATTCAGCGCCTCATCGAAATCGTCATAGGTCATCACCGGCAGCCATGGGCCGAAGATTTCCTCCTGCATCAAGTCGCATTCCGGGTCGACATGGCTGAAAATCGCAGGTGCCAGATGGCGCCCCTGTCCTTCCTGTTCGGCAAGGGAATGCATGAGCGCACCGCTTGCGATCGCCTGGTCGCGAAGGTGCGTCAGGCGTGCATAGTGGCGGTCGTTGATGATGTTTGCGTACTGCTTGTTGGCGGGAAAATCCGGGTAAAGCGATCGGAACCGCTTTTGCGCGCGTTCGATGAAGTCTTGTTCCAGCTCGCGCGGCAAGAGCACATAGTCGGGTGCGATGCAGGTCTGTCCGGCGTTATAGCACTTGCCCATCAGGATGCGCTCGACGGCGTTTTCCATCCGTGCTCCCGGACCGACGATGGCTGGGGATTTACCACCGAGTTCAAGCGTCACCGGCGTCAGGTTGTCTGCAGCCGCGTGCATGATCTCGTGACCAACGATCGTTGAGCCGGTAAAGAGGAGATGATCGAAAGGCAAGGCAGCAAAAGCCTTTCCGACTCCGGCATCCCCGGTCACGATCCTGACTTCTTCATCGGGGAAATAGCGTTCGACGAGATCGGCGAATAGCCGGGCAAACCGGGGCGCATATTCCGACATTTTAACCAACGCGCGATTGCCGGCGACCAGGGCATTCGCCAGCGGGCCGGCCGTCAGGTACAACGGATAGTTCCATGGCGAAATAATGCCCACCAGCCCGACGGGTTGCGGCCGCAGTTCGGTTCTGGCCGGCAGGAACCAGAAACCGGCCATTTGCCTCCGGGGCCGCAACCAACGGCGTCCATGGCGAATCAGGTGACGTATTTCGGTGAGCGTGGGAAAGTACTCCAGCAAAGCCGTTTCTTCCGCCGGGCGGTTGCCGAAATCCGCATTAATGGCTTCGGAAATGTCCTGACGATTGTCCTTCAGGAGCGCTTCCAGAGCGCGGAGACGGCGGACTCGCTCGTGCCAGTCCGGGTAGGGTGCAGCTTCTTGTTTGGCACGCAGCTGGGCGAACAGGGTCGTCAGCCGGGAGGGGGCTTCCATAATTTTTCCCCTAGTATGCCGAGGTATCTAGCGCCTAGATTAACGCTTCTCGCAGCAAGCGGTGATAGGAGCACATAAAAAAACGGCGCCCCGGGGGGGACGCCGTTTCGATATGTGTAGCCGGCGGCTTTATTTTTTCTTGGAAGTCGCCGCCGCGGGCGTTTGACTCGTGTCGCTGCCAGCTGCCTTTTCCGCGGATGCGGAGGATGCCGGCGGCGTCATCGGGTTGGAAATATTCCAATGGATGTTGGCCTTGTCCTTGAGCTTGTCGAGATAGTCCCGGACCATTGAGCCCTTTACCTCTTGGGCAAGCTGGGGTTTCATGGCAGTGTAGCTCGGTGGAGCTGCAGTCTTCTCTTTCTCAAGCAGAATGACATGCCAGCCAAATTGGGTCTTGACCGGTGTCTTGGTGTATTCGCCGGGCTTGAGCTTCTCCAAGGCCGCAGAGAACGCGGGCACCATGCGCTGCGGTTTGAACCAACCCAGTTCGCCGCCTTTCTTGCCCGAGGGACCCGTGGAATCCTTCTTGGCGAGCGTGGCGAAATCGGCGCCGTGGTTCAGTTCCTTGATGATCTTCTCGGCTTCTGCCTTGGTCTTGACCAGGATATGGCGAGCCTTGTATTCCATGCCGGACTGCGATTTTGCATATTCCTGGTATTTTTGTTTGAGCTGATCCTCGGGCACCGTGGCCGTGTCCATGAAGTGCTCGACAGCCTGATTGGCCAGGGTCATGTCGCGCTGCATGGCAAGTTCCGACTGCACCTCCGGCTTGGAGGCGAGCCCTTCTTTCTGGGCATCCTGCGCGGCCAGGGTCAACTGCACCATTTCCTGGGCGACCATGTAACGCTGCTGGTCATTCAGCTGAATCTTCCTGCCGTGGGTGCGGGCCATCACATAGGCATCGATGTCATGGTTGGTGATGGGCGTGCCGTTGACGGTGACCAGTACCGTGCCGGCGGCGGGTGCCTCGGTGCTCCCCATATTGCCGGATTTGGATCCCTGGCCGCAGCCGGCCAGGACGCCGGCGAGTGCGACAAGCGGCAACAGGCTAAGTAGCTTCTTTGTCATGAGTTGTCCTCTTGTTGAGTTGGCAAAATAAATAAATAAAGACGCATGTAGCGCCTCATGATCCCTATCATACAGGGAAAACCCTCTGCTGGCAGCCAGCGCCCGCTACCCCGGGAGTTAATCGGGCCTGGGTGTTCGGGCGTCGACATTGAGAGCATGGACGGGCCCCGAGAGTTCCTCGGCCAGGGCCTGATATACCAGTCGATGTCTTTGTACGGCAGGCAGGCCCTCGAAACGCTTGGCAACCACGACCACCTTGAGGTGAAAGCGGCCGTGGGCCTCGCGGTGGCCGGAGTGCCGGGCGCTGTCATCAATGATGTCAAGGCTGACCGGTTCGAGCGCGGCTTCCAGCTTGGAGCGGATGACGTCCAGCAGTTTGGGAGGAGCGGAGTGTGGCATGACAGGCAGCAGTCTGAAACAAACCATTATGATAGGACGTGTTCCAAAGGAAGGAGACCGTTGCGATGACTGGCGGAGATATGGTGCGGGTTCATCCGGTCGATCCGGAACCGCGCTTGCTGGCGCGGGCCGCCGAAGTGGTGCGTCGAGGCGGCGTCATTGCCTATCCGACGGATTCCATCTATGCGCTCGGTTGCCGGCTCGAAGACAAGGCGGCCGCCGAACGTCTGCGCCGTTTGCGTGGAGCGGAGCGTAACCACCCCTTTACCCTGATGTGCCGTGATTTGTCGGAGATCGCGACCTATGCGCATGTCGGTAATTCCACCTATCGATTGCTCAAGTCATTGACGCCGGGGCCTTATACCTTTGTATTGCCGGCAACCCGGGAGGTCCCGCGCCGATTGATGCATCCCAAGCGCAAGCAGATCGGCATTCGTGTGCCGGACAACCGTGTCGCGCTGGGCTTGTTGCGGGAACTGGATCAGCCGCTGATGAGCGCGACGGTCATGGTGGGCAGCGATTACGCCACCCTGGCCGACGCCGATGCCGTGGCTCTGGCCTACGGACATCAGCTCGATCTGATTCTGGACGGAGGACCCAGTCCGGGTGAACCTACCACGGTTTTGCAGCTTGAAGACGGCCGGGCCACAGTATTGCGGCAGGGCCGTGGTGCCGTGGGCGACTGGGCGGAGGCGGCGCCCGTATAATGGCGGGCATTGAATTCGTTGCCCGGTCCGTGCATTCGCTTTCCACCCTGAATCCAAGCCGTAATTCGGTCACCAGCGCCGAATGACCCTAAACCTCATCCAGAAGATAGTGATCTGGGCCATTCCGGTCCTTTTCGCGATTACGCTGCACGAGGTCGCACATGGGTTTGTCGCCTGGCGGCTAGGCGATCCAACGGCGAAGATGGTTGGACGGCTGACCCTGAATCCGATTCGTCACGTCGATCCGGTCGGGACGGTTCTCGTGCCGCTTGGATTGCTGATCCTGACCAGCCTATTCGGAGGCGGTGCATTCCTGTTCGGCTGGGCCAAGCCGGTTCCCATCGGGGTACGCAATCTCAAGCACCAGCGCCGCGACATGGCGTTGGTCAGCGTGGCCGGCCCCCTGGCGAATCTGCTCATGGCGGCATTCTGGGCACTGATGATCCGGGCTGGGCTTGAATTGGCGGCCACCTGGCCCGCCATAGGGCGGCCGTGGGCGCTGGCCGGCGTGGCCGGAGTATCGATCAATGCCCTCCTGTGTATCTTCAATCTGCTTCCCTTGCCCCCGCTCGACGGGGGGCGGGTGGTCAGCAGCCTGCTGCCGCCCAGGCTGTCGAGCCGCTACGATCGCATCGAACCCTTCGGGTTTATCATTCTCATTGTGCTGATCTACTACGGGGCGCTGAATTGGCTGCTGGGCCCCCTCATGTTGTGGCTGGGCTATCTGTTCTCCTATGTAGCGGGGATCACACCCATTGAATTGTTCCAATTGCTAAGGGTCTTGTACTGATGAGCGAAGAATCCGTGGTCGAAACCCAGGAGCATGCCCCGGGCTCGGGCACCCAGAGCGATTTGCCCTTTGCCCGCGTGCAGGGCGAACCGTTCACGCGCTTGCCCCAGGACCTTTATATTCCCCCGGACGCCCTGGAGGTCATCCTCGAAGCCTTCGAGGGGCCGCTCGATCTGCTGCTTTACCTGATTCGCCGCCAGAAC
>Ga0307440_1000288_pt1 | contig 24265 bp, 23 predicted proteins | sample SalMarWE160410MG_FD_202150 | JGI IMG/M metagenome (GOLD analysis project Ga0307440, IMG submission 202150) | Salt marsh sediment microbial communities from the Plum Island Ecosystem LTER, Massachusetts, United States - WE1604-10 | ecosystem: Environmental > Aquatic > Marine > Intertidal zone >...
CGGATCCCGGCTTTACAGCGACTGATCTCAATAATCACAGTGGCACACGTACCGTTGAGCAGGCCGCACGGATCGTAGTGAGACTTGCGACTTTGCCAGAATCCGGTCCAACAGGTGGATTTTTCGACGAGAATGGAAAGGTACCATGGTGAGATCGTTTAACCATCTCTTCCAGCAGACCGCAAAAAACCACGGCTGCTGAAGAGAACGTTAGGCGATATCCATCATGAACCAACTTGGGAAATGGTCGGCATCAATCCTTTCCATCGGCGGCATTGCTTATGCCATCGTCGTAGTAATTGGAATGGTGTCCTACGGCCTAGAACGACCTATCGGTGGAATCGTCCTAGTCGCCATGGAGATTCTTACCCTTCTCTTGGCTCTAGTTTTCGTAGTCATGATGGCCGCAATTCATTCGAGTGCAGCTTTGGAGTGGAAGACAAACACGCTCGTTGCACTGGTATTTTCCGCGTTGTTTGCAGGGATATCAGCTACCGTTCATTTTGTTCAGCTGACAGCTCTTCGGCAACTTGGAACTGCGGGCCTGGTCTGGCCATCCCCGATGTATGCTGCAGAGTTGCTTGCTTGGGACGTTTTCCTTGGCCTTTCACTATTGTTTGCCGCACCATCTTTACAAGGTAGCCGTCTACGCCGTGTGGCTAGAACCACTATGACAGCTTGTGGAGCCATGTGCTTAATTGGGGTCATTGGTCCTGCCACGGGCTACATGTGGCTTCAATTTGTGTCTCTTGCTGGTTACGGACTGGTATTGCCAGTCTCTTGTGTATTGCTGGCGTTGAATTGGAGCAGAACAGGTGGTGCCTAACCAGTCAATCAAGTACGTTTCGGGCCTGACGCCCCTCCACCAGACCGCCTTTCCGCTGCACACCTTGGCCGCTGTGCGAACCGGACCGAACCGTCCTATGCTCGTGTACATGGTCAGCAAATCCACGCTAAACGGAATTTGGCGCGAAGCCCCGGCCGACGATCGGGACTTCGACCCTGAGGCACTATCCCCCCACCTACCCGGCATCGCGCGGAGCTACCTCACCCATGCCATCGCCCCTGGGACCCGGCTGGCATCGGCCGTGCGCCTAAGCATGCATGGCGAGATCCGGCTGAAGCAGTGGCTGCCGTTTGTGGCGGAACAGGTGATCCGGCCGGATCGAGGCATGATCTGGCAAGCCAGGGTGCGCATGTCCGGCCTGCTCATCACCGGTTTCGACCGCCTGATCGACGGCGTCGCTCAGATGCGCTGGAGGCTGCTCGGCCTTGTGCCATTGGTGCGGGCACAAGGCCCGGACATCACGCGTTCGGCCACGGGACGCCTAGCCGCTGAAACCATCTGGCTGCCTTCCTTCCTCTGCAGCGACTTGGTGCATTGGCAAGACCGGGATACGGAGGCCACGACGGCGCGCTTCCGTGTAGCCGGAGAAACGATGGAGATCGAGCTCCGTGTCGGCGAGGATGGTCGGTTGCGATCGGTCCGTATGCAGCGCTGGGGGAACCCGGAGGGCAATGCCTTCCACAGCGTGGATTTCGGCGCACATGTCGAGGACGAGGCCGTATTCGGCGGCTATGCCATCCCCACCCGGCTGCATGCCGGTTGGCACATCCGGGAGCAGGGATTCGCGGCGGACGGGGAATTCTTCCGGGTAACGATCGACGCAGCCGATTTCCGCTAGCCCGCTTAGCGTTAGCCGATGATTCTGCCGAACTCCATCGCTGCATCGACCAACAATGACTTGGCTTGCTTGAGTGCCGGATCGTCGGGTATGCCATCCGGCTGGGCGCTGATGATGCGGTCGAACCTCTTTTCAAGTTCGGGCATTGTCGTCCGGTCTACCGAACCGGAGATCAGCGCCATGCGCACCCCTGCCGCCCGGGCCAGCGTCGCCACCTTCACTGGCAGTTTGCCCGCCAGGGTCTGGGCATCGCTGCGCCCCTCGCCCGTCACCACCCAGTCCACGCCCTTGAGCCTCTCCGCCATACCGGCCTTCTCGATCACATAATCGGCCCCGGACACTAGATCACCGCCGAGCAGGGCAAAGGCGAAGCCAAGACCACCGGCAGCACCGCTGCCTGGCAATTTGTTCACCGAATGCCCGAAGGCCGTCTCGGCCAGATGTGCGAATCTCTCCATGGCTTGGTCGACAGGTTCGAGATCATCGGCGGATAGCCCCTTCTGGGGGCCGAAGGTGTAGGTGGCACCGTCGGTACCGTACAGGGGTGCATCCACATCGCACAGGACCGTGAAGCAGCAATGCTCCAGGCGTGCGTCCATCCCCGAGGCATCGAGCGCATTCACCAAGAGCACCCCCCGCAGATCCGGGCTCACCTTTCTGCCCTGTCCGTCGAATGATCTCAGGCCCAGGGCCGCCAGCAGGCCCAGGCCGGCATCGTTGGTGGCCGAGCCGCCCAGACCGATGACGAACCGGCGGATGCCGGCATCCAGGCGCTCTCGGATGCAATCGCCCAACGCCCCACTGCCACGCCCGGGTACGTCCAGCGCTTGCATATCCGGCAGGATCAGGCCGAGATGGCGCGCCGACTCGATCAGCGCGACAACCTCTCCATCATTATCGGTGTATATTACGTATTTATAATCAGTTACCAAATTACTTTCATGTGCTAGATGAGCCGTTAGCACGTCCAATGTCCCCTCGCCGCCGTCGGCTAAAGGCAGCGTCTCGATCTCGGCCGTGGGGATGATGTGATGGATGCCGGCGGCGATGGCCTCGGCTGCCTGGGCCGCAGTCAGCGTACCCTTGAAGGCGTCCGGGGCGATCAGGAAGCGCATGGCATCAGGCGTCGAAAAAGGCCTGCACGTCGGAAATATCCGCCGTCACCGATGCATCCGGCAGGTTACGCACGATCTCGCGCCCGTAGAACTTGCTGTAGATGCGAGAATCGAGCACGGCGATGACGCCGCGATCCTCCTGCTTGCGGATCAGTCTGCCCACACCCTGGCGCAATACGGCGATGGCCTCCGGCATCTGGATATCGCGAAAGCCGTTGCCGCCCTGTTCCTCACAACGACGCAGCCTGGCCGCCAGCAAGGGGTCATTCGGCGGCGCGAACGGAATGCGGTCGATGATGACCAGCGACAGGGTTTCACCCGGAACATCCACGCCCTCCCAGAAGCTGCGCGTGCCGCACAGCACCGAGTGCGTATCCTGGCGAAAGGCCTCGAGGATGGCATCGCGGCTGCCGCTGAGCCCCTGAGTCAGCACCGTCCACGGCAATCGCAACCCCAGCTCCGGGGCGATGCGCCGCAGCATCTGGTAGGAGGTGAACAGCACGAACGCGCGCCCCCTGGATGCCTGCAGCAACGCCACGATCTGGTCCAGCAGTTGTGCACTGCCCTGTTGGCTGCGCGCATCCGGCAGATGGCGCGGGACGTAGATCAGCGCCTGGCTCCGGTAATCGAACGGTGACGGATGATGCCCGGTCACCGCCTCCGGCAGGCCGAGGCGCTGCTGGGCATAGGCGAACGATCCGGACACGCGCAATGTTGCCGAAAGCAATACGAAGGAAGCCTGTCGCTGCCACAGATGTTCCGACAACACCGGCCCGATCTCCACCGGCGCCAGTACATGTTTTTTTGCTTCCCCCTCGCCCTCGGTCCAGGCCACATAACCCTCGGGCGGCGACGCCACAGCCTGCAGGTCACCCGCAATCAGCACTGCCCGTTCATGCAGGCGCGTCATCTCCTCGCTGCGCTCGGCCCGGGCCTCGACCCGTTCCAGCAAAGGCTGCCAATGCCCGGACAGATCCCCGGCCGGCTGGTGCGGCCAGGCATCGATCAGGATGCGGCCCAGTTGCAACACCTCCGTTTTCAGTGTCGGCTCGTCGCCCAACTCATCCAGTTCTCCCTGCATGTCGTTCAGCCACTGGATCAGACGCAGGCGCGAGACCTGGGCCCCGAAATGCTGGCAGGCCAGGGCGGGCAAGCTATGCGCCTCGTCGATCACATAGGTATCGAACAACGGCAACACCTCGCCGAATTCACCCGCCTTCAGGGCCGCATCGGCAAGCAGCAGGCTGTGGTTGCTGACCACGATCTCCGCCTCCTGGGCGCGGGCACGCGCCTTCATCAACGGACAGTCATGCCAGTCGGGACAACGGCTGCCGCCGCACTGCTCGGCCGTGGCGGTAACCATGCCACCGATACCGACCTCGAACGCCTCGAACGGCAGGCCGGCCAGATCACCATCCCGGGTGCTGTGCGACCAGTCCATCACCTGCCCCAGCCAGCGTTTCAGGCCTGGCGCCATCCCAGGCAACGCCAGATGCCGTTTCAACCGGAACGGACACAGGTAGTTCGATCGGCCCTTCAACAACGCCAGATGCCGCTTCACGCCCAGCGCCTGCATCACCGCCGGGATATCGCGATGCATCAGCTGGTCCTGCAGGGCGCGCGTGTGGGTCGAGATCAGGATCCTGGATTCGGAGCGCAGCGCCGGCACCAGATAGGCCAGCGTCTTGCCGATACCGGTTTCCGCTTCGGCCAGCAGGACATGCCCGTCCTGCATGCCCTCGGCGATGGCTTCGGCCAGTCGCACCTGCTCCTCCCTGTAAACATAACCGGGAAAGGAGGTGCTGAGCCTGGCCTGCCGATCGAAATCCGCGCGTACGCGCTCGGCCAGGGTGTTCGCGGCAGTGATGAGGGAGCTCAAGTCAGGATTTCAGCGGATGCAGGCAGGCATACTCCCGCTGGTCCCCTACGGCCGCCACGCGGGCATCCAGTGTGGCGCAATCCTCCCGGGCATGGGCACACCGGAGGCGGAAGGCGCAGCCTTCGGGCGCCACGCCTTCGCGATCACGCACATTCGGCGCGGAACCGCCGTTGCGCTCGGATGGGTGGGCGATGGGACGCGCCTCCAACAGGCTTGCCGTATACGGATGCCTTGGAGCAGCGAACAGATCGGCCGCTTGCCCGTGCTCGACGATGCGCCCGGCAAACATCACCGCCACGCGGTCGGCGATATGGCGGATGACGGCCAAATCGTGCGAGATGAACAGGTAGGACAGGCCAAACTCCCCCTGAAGCTCGCGCAGCAGGTTCAATATCTGCGCCTGCACCGACACATCGAGCGCCGATACCGGCTCATCGAGCACCAGCACCTTAGGCTGCACCACAAGGGCACGGGCGATGCCGATACGCTGGCGCTGGCCGCCGGAAAACTGGTGCGGATAACGGTCCAGAACCTGCTCGTCCAGCCCACAGCGGGCCAGCATCGCCGCTGCGCGCTCGCGCCGCTGCGCGGCGGACAGTTCCGGTTGGTGCACGCGCAGGCCCTCGCCAACCGTCTCGGCGATGCGCATGCGCGGATTCAGCGAGGCAAAGGGGTCCTGGAACACCATTTGGATATGCCGGCGCATTCGGCGCAGTGTCTTGCCGGACAAGGCAGTGAAATCCTCGCCCATCATCTCCACGGAACCGGCATCGGGTTCGATCAGACGCATGATCAGGCGCGCCGTCGTCGATTTGCCACTGCCGGACTCGCCGACGATGGCCAAGGTCTCTCCCTCGCCCAGTTCGAGGCTGACATCATCCACCGCCGGCATCACCTTGCCGGCGGCTTTCCCCCAAAAACCGGTGCGGCCGAATACCTTTCTCAGATTTTTCGCGGTCAATAGGCTCATGCCACAACCTCGTCGCGGCCAACAGCGGCCACGCACACGCAGCGGGCAAGATGGCCCTTATCCTGCCAGGCATCCAGCGGTATCTTCTGCCGGCAAGCATCGACAGCCCATCGGCAGCGCGGGGCAAAGCGGCAGCCTTCGGCCCAGGCTCCCGGGTTCGGTACATTGCCGGCGATCACCGGCAACGGTTCCCCCGGCTCGGACACGCCCGGACGGCAACCCATCAGCGCCCGCGTATACGGATGCGCAGGCCGGTCGAACAACTGGCTTACCGACCCGCTCTCGACGATCTCGCCTGCGTACATCACGGCCACATCGTCGGCCAGTTCGGCCACCATGCCGAAGTCGTGGGTCACCAGCAGCATGCCGAGATTGCGCTTTTTCTGCAGATGACGCAGCAGGCGGATGATGCGCTTCTGCACCGACACATCGAGTGCCGTTGTCGGTTCGTCGGCGATGATGTAGTCCGGATCGGCGCCCATGGCCATGGCGATCAATACACGCTGACGCATACCGCCGGACAGTTCATCGGGATAACGGGAAAGCAGTTCTTCGGCATCCTGAAGGCCGACATCCTGCAACAGCTGAACGGCGCGGGCACGCGCTGCCGCCTTGTCCAGCTTCAGGTGCAGGCGGATCACCTCGGTCATCTGGCTGCCAATTGAAAACACGGGGTTCAGCGCCGTCATCGGCTCCTGGAACACCATGGCCACCCGTCCACCCCGCATCCGTCGCAGCGGCAATTCGTCCATGGCGAATACATCGTCGCCGTCGAGCAGCACCGCACCACCGGTGCGCACGATGCCCTGGTGCTCGCCCAGGCGCAGGATGGCCTGCGCGGTCAGGGTCTTGCCGCATCCGGACTCGCCGACCAGGCCCAGCACCCGCCCCGGCTGCAGCGTAAAGGAGACATCCGACACCGCCGGCAGCGGACCGCGGGGCGACGGCACGGCGAGGGAAAGCTGGCGCACTTCGAGCATGGCCGGAGTGTGACGCAAGCCCATCCGCCTTTCCAGCTTCCGCAAAGAAAAAGGCCGCGGCAATGCCGCGGCCAAACGCCATCGGGTCGATGGCTTATTGCACGTCGATACTTTTCGGCCTGGCGGTTTCCGTCTTCGGCAGACGCACCTTCAGAACGCCGTCCTCGAGCCTGGCCTCCACCTTGTTGACGTCAACATGTGTCGGCAGGCTGAAGCTGCGCGAGAAGCTGCCGTACGAGCGTTCGATACGATGGACGTTCTCATCCTTGACGTCCTTCTCATACTTGCGCTCGCCCGAGATGGTCAGCACGCCGTCCTTGACGTCCACCTTCACATCCTTCTTGTCGATGCCGGGAATTTCCGCATGTACCACGATGGCATCCGCCGTCTCGCGGATATCAACCGCCGGCAGCCAGTGGCCTTCTTCCATGCCCAGCGCCAGATTCGAATCGTCCAGCACCCGGCTCAAGTGCCGCTGCATGCTTTCAAGTTCCCGCCATGGGGACCAACGGATCAGTGACATTGTAAAACCTCCTGCAATCCGTAAAATCTTTGGGGGGGAATCCCCATGCATTTATATAGGGAACGCGACCGGTGGTTTCAAGGGCATTCCCGCGATTCCGGTCACGGATGCCGAAACCCGGTCCGCGGTCTCCATCTATGCTATAAGACGGATATCCGCATTCAGGCCGCAAGCCGGCACAAGGAGGAACCCGAAATGGCCGAGAAAGCCCCATCCACCAGAGCCAATGACCCGGCACCGGACCCCTACCGCGAGGAGATGGACAAGCTGAAGAATGACATCGGCAAACTGCAATCGGATGTCAGCGAGCTTGTCAACCTGCTGAAGGATTCCGCAGCCGATAAGGGCGCCGACGTCAAAGGCAAGGTCAGCCGGGAGGGCGAACGCATCTTCGACGAGGTGATGGCAAGGCTGGACGAAAGCGTCACACGCGGCAAAAAGACCGTCGATGACGTGGGTGAGCAGATTAGCGAACACCCCGTCAGCGCTCTGTTCATCACCTTCGGCCTCGGTTATATACTCGCCAAGCTGACGGAACATGGAGGAGGCGGCTCTGCGAAGCCTGACTGACATCATCATCGCCCTGACCGATCTGGCCGAAGCCGAGGGACGCGCGTTGCGGCGCGCCATTTTCCGCACCGGCTGGGGGCTGGCCTGCATGCTGGTGATGGGCCTGCTGGTCGCGGGAGGGCTCGGCCTGTGCCTGTGGGCCGCTTACCAGTACATGGCCGGCCAGTTGGGCCACATCGAGGCGGCATTGCTGGCCGGGGCTGCATCGCTACTGCTGGCAGGAGGTTTCGCATGGCTGGCGATTCGCCTCAGCCGCTGAGCACCGAAGAGGCCAAAGAGCGCCTCAAGGCCGTCACGCATCAGACCAGCCTGCAATCCTGGGTGCATGACAGCCCATGGGGTTTCCTTGCTCTGGCCATTGGCGGGGGGTTTCTTGCCGGCCGCCTGCCCGTGGTGCGAACATCGATGATGCTGGCGCTGGCCCGCACCATCCTCACCCTGTCAAAGAAGTAATCATCTCTGCCATCGCGGCAAGGTCCCCGCCGGCCAGTGCGGCCCGGATGATCCCCGCCGCCTCGATCTCGCCGCCGGCCGGGCATGGCGGATAGGTCCGATCGGAGCTGAAGGCCGATTCCAGCGCGGCAGCCCAGTCGCCATTCCGGAAAAATTCGCGGTCGAGTTCAAACGAAGGGGCATGGGCCTGCAGCCAGTCCCGCAGGAATGGATATTCGGGAAACGCCGGGCGTGCCACGTAGACCACTGGCCTTGTCGCCCGCCAGGCCTCGCTGACGATGCCGTAGCCGGGCTTGCACACGATCACGTCCACAGCCCGGATCAGATCCGCCATATCCGAACCCACCGGCACGGCCTGCACATTCGCGGGCATCTCCGCTTCTGGCAGCTCGGGCATGACGAACCGCCAGCCGGCCATCCGTTCCATGGCCTCGATGCGAAATGGCGGCACACCGCTGCCGCCGAACATCACCAGCGCCACCCGGTCCGCATTCGCAAACCCAAACCTTTGACGGAGCGGTCGACGCGGGATACTGCTTTTCCTGGCGATCAGGCCGATCTTCCGCTGCCGCGGAAAGCTGGGCATCGGCATGCCAAGCGGTAGCGCCAGCAACAGGGTGCAGGCCCGGTGCGCCGCGGCGATCTGCTCCAGACTGGCATGACCCGCCGGGAACAGCGGCGTGTAGATTGCATGCCAGTCGATGCTGGCAAGCCCGATCGACGGAATCCCGGCACGAGCCGCGGCAGCGAATGCCAGCGGCGCGATATCGGAAAGCACCAGATCGGCACCGGAGTCACGCAGGAATTCGACCTCCTGCCCTATCCTCTCTTCCCAGTGGTGATGGAATTTCTCAACCGCTTTGCTGGTAGCCGGGATATCCTCGTTGATGGCATCACGCTGGATCACCCCGACATCGACCTGCCCGGACACCAACTCAAACGGGTAGGCGCTGCGCGCCTCGATGATCGCCTTCGGCAGACCCGTACGCAGCACGATGCGGATGTCCGGATCACCATCGTGCAACGCCTGCAGCACCGGCGCCACCTGTGCCCAATGCCCGAAGCCATGGGCGCTGATATAAGCGACAACCGTCCTCATGGTTCATCGGCTGTTTCGAGTTTCTGCAGCTCGTCGCGGTAGGTCGCGGCATCCTCGAAGCGCAGGTCGGCGGCGGCCTCGTGCATCAGCCGCTCCAGCTCCTGCATGCGCGCCTTGCGCCCCTCCTCCGTCAAAGGCTCCGGCTCGGCGACCTCCGGGATATGGCCGTAATCCAGCTCGTACACCGAGCCCAGGATGTCCTGGATTTCCTTCTTGATCGTCTGCGGCGTGATGCCGTGCTCGGCGTTGTAGGCCAGCTGCTTGGCCCGCCTGCGCTCGGTCTCGCCGATGGCGCGGGACATCGAATCGGTGATCTTGTCGGCATACAGGATCACGTGGCCTTCGACGTTGCGCGCGGCACGCCCGATGGTCTGGATCAGCGAGCGCTCACTGCGCAAAAAGCCCTCCTTGTCGGCATCGAAGATGGCCACGAGCGCCACCTCCGGCAGATCCAGCCCCTCGCGGAGCAGATTGATGCCGACGAGGATGTCGAAGGTGCCCAGGCGCAGGTCGCGCAGGATCTCCATGCGCTCGACCGTGTCGATGTCCGAATGCAGGTAGCGCACCTTCAGGTTCAGGTTGTTCAGGTACTCGCTCAGGTCCTCGGCCATACGCTTGGTCAGGCAGGTGGCGAGCACACGAAATCCCCGCTCCACCACGGCCGTGGCCTGAGACACGAAGTCGTCGACCTGGCTGGCTGCCGGGCGCACCTCGATCTCCGGATCGACGAGACCTGTCGGCCGGATCACCTGTTCGACGAAGGCGCCGTGTGTCTTGTCCATCTCGTACGGTCCGGGCGTGGCCGACACGTAGATGGCCTGCGGCACCACAGCCTCGAACTCATGGAATTGCAGCGGCCGGTTGTCCAGGGCGCTGGGAAGGCGAAAACCGAAATCGACCAGCGTCTGCTTGCGCGAGCGGTCGCCCTTGAACATGCCGCCGATCTGCGGGATCGTCACATGCGATTCGTCGATGACGACCAGGGCGTTGTTCGGCAGGTAGTCGAGCAACGTTGGCGGCGCCTCGCCCGGGGCGCGACCGGTCAGGTGCCGCGAATAGTTCTCGATGCCGTTGCAGTAGCCGACCTCCTGGATCATCTCCAGATCGAAGATGGTGCGCTGCTCCAGGCGCTGGGCCTCGACCAGCTTGTTACGGTCGTGCAGCTCGGCCAGGCGCTCGGCCAGCTCCGCCTTGATCGCCTCCATGGCGCGCATAAGCTGCTCGCGCGGCGTTACGTAATGGCTCTTGGGAAAGATCGTGTACTTGTGCAGCGATTCGAGGCGCTTGCCGGTCAAGGGATCGAAACTGGAGATGGCATCGACATCGTCGCCGAAGAACTCGATGCGCACGGCGAAATCCTCGGCGTGCGCCGGGAAGACCTCCAGCACATCCCCCCTGAGACGGAAAGTGCCGCGGTGGAAATCCACGTCGTTGCGCTCGTATTGCAGCTCCACCAGCTTGGCCACGGCGGCGCGCTGGTCCTGGGCGCGCCCGACCTCGAAGTACTGCAGCATGTTGGCATAGGCCTCGGGGCTGCCGAGGCCGTAGATGCAGGATACCGAGGCCACGATCAGCACGTCCTCGCGCTCCAGCAACGCCCTGGTCGCGGAATGGCGCATGCGGTCGATGTGCTCGTTGATCGACGAATCCTTCTCGATGTAGGTGTCCGATGACGGCACATAGGCCTCGGGCTGATAGTAATCGTAGTAGGATACGAAGTACTCGACGGCATTGTCCGGGAAGAACTGCTTGAATTCGCCGTACAATTGCGCTGCCAGGGTCTTGTTCGGCGCCATCACCAGCGTCGGCTTCTGCACCTCGGCGACGACGCAGGCGATGGTGTAGGTCTTGCCGGAGCCGGTGACGCCGAGCAGCGTCTGGTGCTTCTCACCCTGGCGGATGCCGGCCACCAGTTGCCGGATGGCCTCCGGTTGATCGCCCTGGGGTTTAAAGTCTCCTGCCAATGTGAATTGCATGCGCCGAAGCCTAGGCATCCGGCCCGGCGATGCCAGCGCTTTTACGCCTGCTTGACGTCGCCCTTTCCTTGTGCCGCGTGCCTGCTACTATGCGCCGCAATTTACGAGGTACCCTCTATGTCCCGCAATCTGCGCAATATCGCCATCATCGCCCACGTCGACCACGGCAAGACCACATTGGTCGATGGCCTGCTCAGGCAGTCCGGAACCTTCTCCGAGCGCGAGGAGATCAGTGAGCGCGTGATGGACTCCAACGACCTCGAGCGCGAACGCGGCATCACCATCCTGTCCAAGAACACGGCCATTTTTTACCGCGACACGGTCATCAACATCGTCGACACGCCGGGCCACGCCGACTTCGGCGGCGAGGTGGAGCGCATCCTGAACATGGTCGATGGCGTACTGTTGCTGGTCGATGCCCGCGAAGGCCCGATGCCGCAAACAAAATTCGTCACCTCCAAGGCCCTGGCTCTGGGGCTGAAGCCGATTGTCGTCGTCAACAAGATCGACCGTGAGGGTTCCGACCCGAATGCCGTTGTCGACGCCACCTTCGACCTGTTCGCCGCCCTTGGTGCCACTGACGATCAGCTTGATTTCCCCATCGTCTACGCCTCGGCCAAGAACGGCTACGCCAAGATGGACCTGGCCGAGGAGAGCGACAACCTGGAGTGCCTGTTCCATACCATCCTGGAGAAGGTCTCCCCTCCCGAGGGCGACCCGGAAGCGCCGCTGCAGATGCTGGCCACCACGCTCGACTGGGACGATTTCATCGGCCGCATCGTCGTCGGCCGCATTGCCAACGGCCGCGTGCACCAGGGTGAGGAAGTCAGCGTCATGCATGCCGATGGCAGCTTCCACACGACCAAGATCACCAAGGTGCTCGGCTTCAAGGGCCTGAAGCGCGTCGAGATTCCCGAGGCCGAGGCCGGGGACATCGTCGCCCTGGCCGGCATCGAGAAGATCAACATCGGCGAGACCATCGCCGACCGCAATAACCCGATTGCCCTGCCGGTGATCAAGGTCGATGAGCCAACCCTGACCATGGAACTGCACGTCAACAACTCACCGCTGGCCGGCACCGAAGGCAAGCTCGTCACCACCCGCCAGATTCGCGACCGCCTGTTCAAGGAGATTCGCACCAACGTGGCCATGAAGGTCGAGGAAACCGGTTCCGCCGATATCTACAAGATCTCCGGCCGAGGCGAGCTGCATATCGGTATCCTGCTGGAGAATATGCGCCGCGAGGGCTTCGAGATGGCCGTATCGCGCCCGAATGTCATCGTCCGGGTCGTCGATGGCGTCAAGCAGGAGCCTTACGAACACGTCACCGTCGATGTCGATTCCGAGTACCAGGGTACGGTGATCGAGAAGCTGAGCACCCGCGGCGCCGAGATGACCCATATGCAGACCAATCCGGACGGCAGCACCCGCATCGAGTTCCTGGCCCCGACCCGCTCGTTGATCGGATATACCTCCGAGTTCCTGACCGATACCAAGGGCACCGGCGTCATGAACCATGTCTTCCACGAATACGGCCCCTACGTCGGAGAGCTGCCGGGCCGCAAGAATGGCGTGCTCGTTTCCATGTCCGATGGCGAATCGGTTGCCTTCGCCCTGTGGAAGCTTCAGGAGCGCGGACGAATGTTTATCGGTTCCGGCGTGAAGCTCTACGAGGGCATGATCATTGGCATCCACAGCCGTGACAACGATCTGGTGGTCAATGCCACCAAAGAGAAGAAGCTGACCAATGTGCGCGCCTCGGGCAAGGACGACGCTATCGACCTGGTGCCGCCGATTAAGCTGACGCTGGAGCGCGCCATTGAGTTTATCGAGGACGACGAACTGGTCGAGATCACGCCGAAATCGATCCGGCTCAGGAAGCGTTTCCTGAAAGAGCACGAACGCAAGCGCGCTGTCACGGCAGCCAGGAAGTAAGCCTCCCGGGGCTCAGGCGAAGACGCTATGCCTCGTCCGGTTCCGAATCGCGCAAAAACTCGAAGAGCATGTCGACGAATTTCGGATCGACCTTCCGATACCTCGACCATATTTCGACCCGTTCGTATGCCTTGATGCCCATCGCGCGCCAATTTTCCAGATCGGTCTCGACGCCGCGTTTGGCCTCATTGACGAAGTACGTTACGGCCGCTTCCTCGGGTTTCATGCCCTGGCGCTTGCACTGCTTGGCGACAGCAAACATCGCATCCTCATCCGCTCTGTTGCGGTGCACGATGGGGACCTCAAGCTCTGAAAGAGCCGTCATGAAATTCGAAGAAAAGGAATAAAGCGCCCTCATACCCTGATCCCCCTCCCTTATCCCCGCCCGCTGCCAGCGAGACGCAAGTTTATGCCCGCACCGCCATGCCCGGTAACCTCCTCCACCCATTGGAGCCGCCCGCAACCCCCCATTCTCCGGCAACAAGCCAGGCACGCAATGGGAAATCATCAAAACCTTGGGCGTACTTATTGCTCCGCATGCATAGCGGCGGCATGTCTGTCCGGAATTCAGCCCATGACCAACAAGACCAATCCCGGCAGCGCCACGGCAAGACCGCCCAAACGTGGCCACAGCCTGGGGGCATGCCGCAGCGTCCACATGCCCATGGTCACCCCGATCGCATGCAGCGTCGCCGTGGCCAACAGGAAACCGGCGGCATAGCCCAGTGGCGAGGCGGCATAGGGCATCTCCACGCCATGCGCATAGCCGTGGAACAGCCCGAATACGGCAACCAGAGATACGGCCGGCCACAAGCCAGGCCGCGATTCCATGGCGATCAACATGCCAAGGGCAAGCAGCGATACGGCAATGCCGCCTTCCATCACGGGCACCGAGCCACCGCCCCCGATGGCCAGCAGGCAAGCCAACGCCGCCGAGGACAGGAAGGCCGACGGCAGCATCCAGATGGCCCTGCCCCCCAGCCTCGCTGCCCAGAATCCGACCGCCAGCATGGCCAGCAGGTGATCGTAGCCCGTGAACGGATGCATGAATCCGCCGGCAAAACCCATGCCGTGCACACCGATGATATGTGCCGAGGCCTGCCCCGGAAAGGCCAAGCCGGCCAGCATCGCTACCGTGAGCGTTTGAATGCGCAGGCCTACCCTGACGTGTCCCTGATGTGCCATCGCTACCTCCCTGCATCCCTCTCGCCGACGGGATCATGCGCTGTCATCCTTGAACGTAGAACCCAGATTCGCCTTCGGCAAGGCCATGCGCCCGACGGTTGCATTCCGTCCGCTTGCTGCTTACTTTGCAGCGACACTTCCTGCACAAAGGATTTCCCCATGCACACCCTGTACCTGCTGTTGATGGCCGTCATGCAAGGCATCAGCGAGCTTTTCCCGATCAGCAGCCTTGGCCACAGCGTGCTGATACCGGCACTGCTGCACTGGCCCATTGACCGAGAATCTGCGTGGTTCCTGCCGTTCATCGTTGTGTTGCATCTCGGTACCGCCACGGCGCTGCTGATCTATTTCCGGCAGGACTGGCTGCGGCTGTTCGGCGGACTGTGGCGAGCCCGCGGAGGTACGGATAACCCGGAGGCCAGGCTGTTCTGGCTGCTGGTGGTGGGTACGGTGCCGGCCGGTATCCTTGGCCTACTGCTGGAACACCGGGTTCGCCAGCTGTTCGGCGGCTTCGGCATTGTTGCCGTATTCCTGGCCCTGAACGGCCTGCTGCTGATCTGGGGTGATCGCCTGAAGCACCGCCAAGCCCGCCACCGTCTGGAGGAGCTGAGCTGGGCCAAGGCGTTGGGCATCGGTTGTGCGCAGGCGCTGGCCCTGATTCCGGGTATCTCCCGTTCGGGCGCCAGTCTGGTTGCCGGTCTGGCGTCTGGCCTGGAATACGACGCGGCGGCTCGTCTGTCCTTTCTGCTGGCCACCCCGATCATTGCCGCCGCCGGCGTACTGGAGGTGCCCAAGCTGCTGCACCACGCCGATCATGCGCCGCTGGACGCCATCCTGGTCAGCGGCGTGGTGGCCGGCGTGTTCGCCTACCTCAGCACCTGGTTCCTGATGCGCTATTTCCGCAGCCACGAGGTCAAGGCCCTGCGGCCATTCGGCGTCTACTGCCTGATTCTGGGACTCGGCGCCCTCGCGCTCCACGGTTTCTAGTCCACCAGCAGGGGGAGGACATATTCCAGCGCGGTTTCTCCACGTTGGGCCAGGGCTACACCGCGTTCGGCCATGCTGACCATTCCCTGATTCCTGGCAGCCTGCATCAGCACCTCCTCGGAGGCGTTCTGGCCGATGAGCCGCTGCATCTCCTCATCGATGAGCAGCAGCTCATACACCAGCAACCGGCCCGCGATGCCCGTACCATGGCACCGTTCACATCCGGACGCGACAAAAGCGCTTTCCTTGTTCCATGCAATGCCGTGGTTCCGAAGCACGCCGAGGGTGGTCTTGTCCACCTCCGCCTTCTGGCGGCAATGGCCGCACAGCCTGGGTATCAGCTGCTGGGCCAGCACACCCTTGACGGTGGCAGCGATCAGATACCGGTCCACCTCCATATTGGCCAGCCGGGACACGGCACCGACGGCATGATTGGTATGCAGTGACGACAGCAGCGTGTGCCCGGTCAGAGCAGCCTGGACCCCGATCTGCGCCGTTTCCTGATCGCGGATCTCGCCGACCATGATGACGTCGGGGTCGTGGCGTAACACATTGCGCAGGGCAGAGGCAAAGCTAAACCCGATCTTCGGGTTGATCTGGATCTGATTGACCCCCTCTACTCTCGCCTCGATGGGATCCTCAAGTGAAATCAAATGCTTGGGAAGGTTTGTCAAATCCTTCAATACGGCGAGCAATGTCGTTGACTTGCCACTTCCCGTCGGGCCTGTGACCAGCAGGATACCATGGGCGCCATGGGCGATACGGCGGATATTATCCCGATCCGCATCCTCGAAACCAAGCGTATTCAGGTCCAGCATGTTGGAGTCACGGCTCAATACGCGGAACACGATGTTCTCGCCGTACTGGCCCGGCATGCAGGACACGCGCAACTCGAGATCCTTGCCGGCGGCCGTCATCAGAACCCGTCCGTCCTGAGGAAGGCGGTGTTCGGCGATATCCATGCCGGAGATGATCTTGAAGCGGGTGATCAGGGTCTTGTGCACCCGCTTGTCGAGCATCAGGTGCTGGCGCAGCTGGCCGTTGACACGGAAGGATATCTTAAGCCCTTTGGCCACCGGCAATACATGGATGTCGCTCGCCGCTTCCTGGATACCGCTGAGCAGGATCTGGTCTGCCAACTTGACGATCGGGGCCTTCTCGGCCTCCATCTGCAGCTCGATGTCATTATCCGGCAACTGGTCCTCATCGACCGTGTCCGAAAAGTCGATCGCCTTCTGTGACAGATCGGCGGCAGCGCGTTTCTCGGTATGATAATATTTGCGGATCATCTCCGTGATCCGGGATGGCAAGGCGACGACCAGTTCGATCCGGTGGTTGGTACGAAAGCGGAGCATGTCCGAGACGTCCGCATTGGTCGGCTCCGATGTGGCCACGACAAACGTCTGATCCTCGATGCGTATGGGGAAAACCTTGAAGCGCTCCGCCGTCTCCATCGGCACGGCCTGCAGCGCCTCTGCGCTCGGGACCACGTCCTTGAGATCGATGTAACGCAGCCTGAATTTCAGGGCCAGGGCCATCAGCAGCTGTTCCTCGGTGATCAGCCCCTTTTTGACCAACAGATCGCCCAACGGTTGATTGCGGAACTTACGCTGCTCATCGAGGGCGGCATTCAGTTGTTCACGGGTGATCAGCTTGGCGGAGATCAGAATCTCGCCGATCGGCTGCATGGAATCCGCTGCCGACTTTCTTCTCTCTCGCTCAAGTCTGTTGATGTCGTGTTGAGGAACGCCGTGTTTTTCGGCAAGGATATCGCCGATCTTCTGCGCGCGCAGGTGCTCCTGTTCCTTCAGCGTTTTTTTGAGCACGGGTTCGGTCAGCACGCCCTCGTCGCGCAGGATCTCGCCGAGGTGACGCAGTTCCTGGCGGTTGCGCACTCCATGCCAGGGAAAATACACGCGTTCGTACTTCTGCTCGCCCCCGCTCATGGTACCAAAGAAACCGACGTTGAAATCCTGCTGGCTCAGCACGCGGACATGGAAGGTACGGTCGTCCTTGGTCTGCACCACCTCGTTGACTTCTCCGGGCAGATGGGTTTCCGGTACCTTTTTCGCCTCATCATGAAAAAGCAGGTACATGACATGATGCAGTGGAACCGTCTTGTTTTCGCCCGCGTCCGTCACGAGCAAAAGCTTCTGCTCGGCGGCACGAAACGGCGCGGCCAGCCAACCCATCTCGGTACGGCCGTTATGCAATCGGATCTCGAGCCGAATCCTCCGTTCCATGAAACCCCTCTCCCTGACGGTAGCCGCAAGGTGCCTGACCGATCTGCGTCATGCTGACAAGTATCATGCCATGATCAGCAGCCGCCGGTTACGGGATCACGCTGCCGCCCCGGAAATGGGTCCCTTACGCCAGCAGCGTAGCCTTGCGGATCAGGCTGCCATTGTGCACCGCATCGATCAGCTCCATACCTTCGATCACCTCACCGAAGACCGTGTATTGCCCATCAAGATGCGGCTGGGGAGCGTAACAGATGTAGAACTGGCTGCCTGCCGAATCCGGATCAGAGGTGCGCGCCATGGCCACCGTACCGCGCACATGGCGGGTATCGTTGAACTCTGCCTTGATCCGGTAGCCGGGGCCGCCGGCACCGGTACCGTTCGGATCGCCGCCCTGGGCCATGAAACCGGGGATCACGCGATGGAAGCTCAGGCCATCGTAGAATCCCTCCTTCACCAGTACCTTGAAATTTGCCACGGTGTCGGGTGCCACCTGCGGCAGCAGCTTGATGGTGACCGAACCATCGTCAAGATCCAGTCTGACGTGCATCCCTTCGGGAATGTCGGGATCGCTGGCCAGCGGCGCCTTTTTGGGAAGAACCATCTTTCTCTCCTTGATCGCATCGAATGGGATATCTTCGGCAAACACCGAACCGGCCGAGAACAGGCTCGGGACAGCCGGGGAAACCAGGGGGCGTAACGTTTCATCCCAGGCACTGCTCCTGGGCAGACGGCAGGATCCGGCACGGGTGCAACACCGCGCACCCCCCTTCACCCGGAAGCAGTTCGCCCGTGCCGAGAAGTATGCCGTCCCCGTACACGGCGACAAGCCCGTCGGAAATCCGGCTATCCTCCATCCGCAGCCTCTGCCCGAGCAAAAACCGCCGACATTGCTCCTGATCCAGGTGCATGGCAGTTAGCCTTTTCAGCCAGATGGAAACGGGCACCAGCGCCGCCGCCCGGCGCTCGGCCAACTGCTCAGGCGTCACCATCATGCTCTCCGGCCAGCCGCCGGTACTGAGCCGCCGCAACTGCACCACGCAGCCGCCGACAGCGAGCGCATCACCGATATCTCGCGCCAGGGCGCGGATGTAAGTCCCCTTGGAACAGCGTACCTGCAGAACCAGTTCCGGCCATTCGTAACGGATCAGAATGAGCTCCCGGATATCAACGGGACGCGGGTCCAGAGTGAATTCGGCACCCTGGCGTGCCAGGGCATGGGCACGCCGTCCACCGACGTGCAGGGCCGAGTAGCGTGGCGGCATCTGCGCGTAGGTCCCGCGAAAGCGCGCCAACACGGCCTGGATCTGTGCCAGCGTCGGTTCGCCCGCAAACCTGGCCGTTGTTTCTCCCTCGGCATCCAGGGTATCGGTCTGGTAAGCGAGATCCATGGTCACCGTATAGCGTTTCTCGGCGATCAAACCAAGTTCGGCAAAGCGCGTGGCCTCGCCGAGAAGGATCGGCAGCATGCCGGTGGCCAGCGGATCGAGCGTGCCGGCGTGGCCCGCCTTCAGACGCGGTTTACGGTTTGTCCCGAACAGGCGTGCCACCTCATTGACGGCCCGCCTGGAACTCCAGCCGCGAGGCTTGTCGAGGAATACGATGCCCGAAACCACGGTCGGGAAAATCCGATTCAGGGGAAAAGACGGTCGATTTCTGTCTGCAGGCGTCGCATCACCGCATCGAGGCTGCCCTGAAGGGTACAGCCGGATGCATAGCGATGGCCGCCGCCGCCCAGCGAAGCGGCCAGAGCCCCGACATCGGCCGTCGCCTTGCTGCGAAAGCTGGCCTTCCAGGAATCCTGTTCATCCGGACGAACGAACACGGCGACCTCGACGCCGTCAATGGCACGGCCGTAATCGATCAGCCCCTCGGTATCCTCGACATCGCTGGCGGTATCGGCATACATTGCCTCGTCGACATGCAGCCAGGCGCTGCGTCCGCCATTGCGCAGGGCCAAGGTCTCCAGACACCGGCGCAGCAGGGCCACCCTTTGGGGACGATGGGACGCGTATATGTTCCGGGCAGCCGTGGCTGGTTCGGCGCCGGCTTCGATCAGCTCGGCAGCCAGACGATGGACCGCCGGGGTTACCGTCGACATGCGGAAGCTGGAGGTGTCGGTCAGCAATGTCACATACACGGCCATCGCAGCATCGGAGGACGACGGCAGCCCCATGTGCCGGATCAAGGCATACGCCAGGGCTCCGGTCGAACAGGCCGCAGCATCAACAAGGTTGATATCACCAAAGCGGGTATTGCTGGCATGATGGTCGATATTGATCAGATGCCTGCCGGCGAAAAAGGCATCGTCCATGCCGAGACGGCTTCGGGCACCGGCATCCAGGCTGATGACCAGATCGGCGACGTCGAGTGCCGGACAGTGCTCGCCGGCACCGACCCGCTCGGCTCCGGCCAGGAATCGGTACAGGCGCGGGACACCATCCCGGTTGTGCATTGATACCGGCAGACCGGCAGCCGCCAGGGCGTCATACAGCGCCAGCTGGGAACCGATGCCATCGCCATCGGGGTTGCGGTGCGTGATCAGTACGATGCCGCGGCTCTGGCGGATCATCGTCGCAGCGTGCCGCCAGTCCTGTTCGGAAATGGCTGACCCGGCGATGGCGGTCGTCATGCCCCCTCGCCGAGGCGCTTGAGGATGTCGAGAACCTTGCCGCCCTCGCTGAACGGCTCGTCCCACATGAAGCGGATGGCTGGCAGCCTCCGGCGCGGCAGGGCCCGGCGCAACTCATGCGCGAAATGCGGGGCCAGGCGATTCAGGGAACGCACGCAGGCCTGGGTATCGGTTTCACCACTGCGGTACACCCAGATATGCAGCTGGTGATTGTGGTGCACCGCCTCCACCCGCGTGATGCCGACGCCGATCAGGCGCGGATCGCTGATCTCCCGCTGCATCAGCGTGGTCAGCAGGCGATGGATATCCGCATGCAGCCGCCGCTGGCTGGGTGTGCTTGCCGCCATATTCCCGCCTACAGCGTCGCCGCCACTTCCTCGATGACGTAGAACTCGAAGGTATCGCCAACCTTGATATCGTTGAACTTCTCGACACCGATACCGCACTCGTAGCCGCTGCGCACTTCCTTGACATCATCCTTGAAGCGGCGCAGGGAGGACAACACACCGTCGTACACCAGCACACCGTCGCGCAGCACGCGCACGCCGGCATTGCGCTCGACAAAGCCGTCGGTGACGTAGCAACCGGCGATGACGCCCTGCTTCGGCACACTGAAGGTCTCGCGCACCTCGGCGCTGCCGATCACCTTCTCCACCTTCTCCGGCGCCAGCGTGCCTTCCATCGCCGCCTTCATGTCGTCGATGGCGTCATAGATCACCTTGTAGAAACGGACATCCACGCCATCGCTCTCGGCCAGCTTCTTGGCCTTGACCTCCGGCCGCACATTGAAGCCGATGATGATGGCGTTCGAAGCCGAGGCCAGCATGACATCGGACTCGGTGATGCCACCGATGGCCTTGTGCACCACGCGCACGCTGACATCCTCGGTCGCCAGCTTGTTCAGCGAATCGGCCAGCGCATCGATCGAGCCGCTGACATCGCCCTTGATCAGTACTTTGACTTCCTTCGGCCGGTCGGCGGCCACGCCGGCAAACAGATCCTCCATGCTGGCGCGCTTGGCCATATCGGCGGCCACACCGGCCTCGCGGATCTTGTCCTGACGGAAACGGATGATGTCACGCGCCTGCCGCTCGGTCTCGACGACGTGCATCTCCTGCCCGGCATCGGGCACCGAATCCAGTCCCAGCACCTCGGCCGGGATCGACGGTCCGGCAGTGCGGTGCTGCACACCATTCTCGTCCACCAGGGCACGGATACGCCCCATCACCGTACCGGCCACGACGATATCGCCGGTGTTGAATGTGCCGGTCTTGACCAGCACCGTAGCCACCGGGCCACGTCCACGGTCGAGCCTGGCCTCGATGATGATGCCCCGGCCCGGACGATCCGGATTCGCCTTCAGTTCCAGCACATCGGCCTGCAGCGCCAGCATCTCGACCAGTTCATCGAGCCCTTGGCCTGTCTTGGCCGACACCTCGACAAAGATGGTATCGCCGCCCCAATCCTCGGGAATCAGCTCCAGTTCGGCCAGCTGGCGCTTGACGTTATCCGGATTGGCGCCCTCGACATCCATCTTGTTGATGGCCACGATGATCGGGATGCCGGCGGCACGTGCATGGTTCAGCGCCTCGACCGTCTGCGGCTTGACGCCATCGTCCGCAGCCACCACCAGTACGGCCACGTCCGTCATGCCGGCACCACGGGCGCGCAGGCTGGTGAACGCCTCGTGGCCCGGGGTATCGATGAACACGACGCGCTTGCCGTCCGATAGCTTGGCCATATAGGCACCGATGTGCTGCGTGATGCCGCCGGCCTCACCCGACGCCACATGTGCCTTGCGGATGGCGTCGAGAATCGAGGTCTTGCCGTGGTCCACATGGCCCATGACCACGACGACCGGAGGCCTCGGCTGCAGATTCGCCTCGTCGTCCTGCTCGTCCTTGAACAGAACGTCCTCCACGGCACCGCGGTTGATGAGCTTCGGCGTATGACCGAATTCCTCGACGATCAGCAGGGCCGTATCGGCATCGATGCTCTCGTTGACGGTGACCGGCATGCCCATCTCAAAAAGCCTCTTGACCACATCGCCGCTCTTGACGGCCATGCGAGAGGCCAACTCACCGACCACGATCGGATTGGTGACCTCCACTTCGCGCTTGACGAAATCGGCGTGGTCCTTGTCGATGCCGTACCGCTTCACATGGCGCTTGCGATCACCGCGCGCCAGGCGGGCCATGCGCTCTTCCTGCTCCTCGGTGAGCACGATGTTCCGCTTCTCCGCGTACTCGCGCATGGCGGCCTTTTCGGCCGGATTCAGGCGCTTCTTCGCCTGGGTGGCCCCGGCACCGCCCGGACCGCGGCGTTTTTCCCCACCCGGACCAGCGCCCAGCCCTTCGGGGGATACCGCCACCGACGGTGCCCGACGCGGTCCGATGCCGCCTGCAGGTCGCTGCTGCTGCGTACGGGCCCCTCGCGGTCCTTCCGGGCGGCGCTGATCGCGCTCATCCTTGATGCGGGCCTCGATCTCCTTCAGCGACGAGCGTGGCGCACGCGATGCGGCGATCTGCGCCGGCGTAAGATTGCGGCGGATCGTGGTTCTCGGGCCCGTGCCCTGGCCCCGGCCCTCGCGAGGCCGTCGTTGTTCTTCCCTGGCCGGGCGTTCGGCCGCTGGCTCACGCCTTGGTGCTGGCGCTGCCTCTGCCGGCGCGGCCAGTTTGGATTCGGGGGCAGCCGCCGGAGCCTGACGCTGCTGCTCCATGGCCTTTTCCGCCCTCTCTGCCGGACTCATGGCGGCGGCACTATCAGCGCTCGGGGTGGATTCGGCGCTTCCGGACGCACCCGGACGGCGGCGGCGGCGAACCTCCACCTGCACGGTGTGGCCCCTGCCCTCGACATTGCCCGACCGGGACTGCCCGGCCACCATCGGTTTGGTCAGGGTCAAAGTCTTTTTTCCATCGGATTTACTCACGGACGCATCCTTGTTGGCCTTCAGATAGGCCGCAATCTTTTTACGATCATTGTCATCCAGCTTGGCGGTTGGACCTGAGGCCGCAACACCACACGACGAAGCAGCACGCAGCACCTCGGCCACATCGAGCTTCATCTCTTTCGCCAGGTCAAGAATGCGTTTATCGGACATAAAATCGTATCACTCCACTTCATTCACACGTTGGAACCAGACACAGGCCTGTTCCAGCTTCCGGGCCAGGGACGACGCATCGATCACCAGCACCGACACCTTCTCCCGGCCCAACCATTCGCCCAACTGTGCGGATGCAGGCGCCATGCACCACCGCGTATCCGTACCTGCCTGGCGGCGCTTGGCCATGGCATCCCGCAACTGTCGGATCAAGGCCGCACCGGCATCGCTGGCCACCAGCAGAAACGTGGGCGCATTGTTCCACAAATGCTGCATGGCTGCATCCCTGCCGATGGCAGCCGTGGCCTTCATGCCGGTCAGCAACTGGCGGATCCGCGCACTGAGCGCCTCGCGCAACCTGGCGCGAAAGGGTTCCCATTGCCCAGCCGCCGCCGCGGATTTCACCCTCAGCGCACCGAAACGTTTGTCGCTCAGCCGCGTCCAGCAGGCCTCTCGCATACACAGATAGGCACCGCGCCCCGGCGCCTGCTGCAGCAGATCGGGCCAGACTTGCCCCTGATCATCGATCACCATACGCAGCATGGCCTGCTTGCTGCCATGGTTCCGGCAGGCGAAGCAGGTCCGCACCGGACCCGTTTCACCCTCCATGTCGGCGATGCCGGCAGAATCAGTCAAACCAGCCACTGGCCTCACGTGCCGTGATGATCAGGGCCTCGGCCTGTTCACGCGACAGGCCGACGATGCCATCCAGCTCATCGGCCGCCGCATCAGCCAGCATTTCCACGGACACGATTTCCCGGGCGGCCAGTTGTTCGGCGATCTCGGTCGTCATGCCCTTCAGCTCCAGAAGCGACATTCCTCCACCCTCTGCATCGCTCTTGCTCAATGCCTGGTTCAGCAGGGCATTGCGGGCGCGGTTCTGCAGCTCGGCTGCCAGTTCCTCGTCCAGCCCCTCGATGGCGGTGATCTCATCCA
>Ga0307440_1000289_pt1 | contig 24260 bp, 36 predicted proteins | sample SalMarWE160410MG_FD_202150 | JGI IMG/M metagenome (GOLD analysis project Ga0307440, IMG submission 202150) | Salt marsh sediment microbial communities from the Plum Island Ecosystem LTER, Massachusetts, United States - WE1604-10 | ecosystem: Environmental > Aquatic > Marine > Intertidal zone >...
ACAGCAGCGGTGATGGTGTAAATAAGTTCCTTCATGTCATACCTCCCTGAGGTTGGGGTTTTTTGTGTCGGGCGGGGAAGCCTCCCCGCATCCGATAAGCCGGTTCGCCTGTCGTCCCTTACTGTACTGACTCGACAAAGCCGGCAAAGGCCGTGATGCCGAAAAAGGTGACGACAGCGGCGATGATCACATACCAGAGTTCCTTCATATCCATGCTCCTTCGTCTTGTTTCGCGGATGCCCAAAGCGCCCGCCTGACAACCGTTAATGTACGGATGCCACATGGGGACGGCATGAACCCATCATTAGAAAACGTTTATTTTTCAATGGTTATCGTGACCAGCGTCACCAAGGATGCGAAAATATGCAGCCGGAAGGCCGCAGGTCCGTGTCCGTCCCAGGCAATCCTACGAATCAGTCGGATTGCTTGATCAGGGTGATCGGGGCCTCGTGGGGAAGGGACAGTACGACGCGTTTGTGCGTCAAATCCGGGTCCAGCATGATCGGCCCGTTCCAATATCCGCCGGCGTCGATACCGATCTTTCCTTTGAGCATTTCGTAATTGGACAGCAGTCGGATCGGTGGTTTGTGGTCCGGAAACTCCAGTTTGACGGTGGTGTCCGGATAAAAGCGCAGGGTGCCGGTGCCATTGACCTGACGCCACTGGCCGGTCAGGGCGCTGATGATTTGTGGCGGCGGGGTGTTATCCGTCGTCGGACATCCGGATAGGGCGAGGGTCAGGCATACGCCGATCAGGTACCTGCGTATGCTGATGCCCAGAAGCGGCAGCCGGAGTCGGTTCATGTCAGCGCTTCCCCATGGCATGCCATGCTCAATGCCGGGCGTCGGTTTGTAAACGGTTGGTTGTTTTCCGGTCATCGGCTTCGGCCTGTTTGCCTGGTCCGCTGGCGGGCAAGGCATAGCGGAAAGGGGGGTATTGGGTGCGCCGTGGCGGGGGTTGCAAAGGCCCCCGTTAGGATGATAATGCCCAACCCATGTCGGTAAAAGAACAGCCCCCATTCAAAATCGGTGAAAAGGTCATGTTCCTTGTGACAGCGATCTTCATCGCGCTTGCCGTCCTCGCTTTCGGGCTCATGGAATACATCCGGCATCATAGCGATCATAAGATGTTCCCGGTGTATACCGACTATCATTTCAGCGCCGAGGGCAAGCGGGGCATGGATGTCTTTTTCCGCAAGGGAAACTGCACCGATTGCCATCGTGCCCTGAACGACGGCACGAATATGGGCCCGGGTGCGCTCCTCGATGGCGAGGGTTCGCGACGCAGCTTCACCTGGATCTACAATTTCCTGCGCGAGCCGGAGAAGACGTATGGAGGTCCGACGCTGGATCACGGTGTCGGCAAGGCGGCCGCCTATGTGGCCGACATGTCCGACAAGAACCTGCATGCCATCGCCACCTGGCTGTCCGAGCTGCAGACAAAGCGGGGATCCGTGATCTCGCCGTATGCGCCTAAGGGCAGGAACCCGTTCATCGATTCGATGGTCAGTCATTTTGCTCCGGAAAGCTGGAAGGATAGCGGCTACAAGGATATGCGCCATCCCAACAGGCCGGTCGATTCAAATGCTGCAGCAGCAGATAGTGGGAGTAACAAACAATGACCGAGCGTGCTTGGGAAACGGACAAGCAGTATATCCGCTTGACGATGTGGTTCGTGTATGCGTGCATCATCTACAGTATCATCGGTTTTTCCTGGGGCGCGCTGATGGGTGGGGTTCCCGAATTCCGCCGCTTCGTGGATGAGCGGATGTTCGGCAAGATGATCGTGCTGGCGCATTCGCACATCAACCTGCTGGGCTGGGTCGAGATGGCCATCTTCTCGGCCGTTTATTTCACCGTGCCGCGTCTGGTCAAGCGTCCGATCTACAGCGTGACGCTGATGAAGGTGCATTTCTGGATGCACAACTTCGGTCTGCTCGGCCTGGTCATCTTCTTCACGATTGCCGGCCTGCTCGGTGGCATCAACAGTCTGAGTATGCCCCCGGACCAGGTGGAGGCGCTGGTGCGCCCTTGGCTCGAGGCGGTGGGCGTGTTCGGCAGCCTCGTGTTGCTGGCCAACTGTATCTGGGGATACAACATCTACCGTACCGCATGGAACTGGGATAAATGAAGGGACGTCCAAGCCTGCTGGCCCTGACCGCCGCCTGCGCGCTGTCGTTGGGTGCCTGCTCAGGCATGGTGGGTTCGGGTATCCTGAAGGTGGGGATGAAGGCGCCTTCGGTGAAGACGAAGACGCTGGCGGATGTCGGTGGGGATCTGGGGCAAATCACCAGTTACCACTGGCCCAATCCCGCCATGTACAAGTATTCCGAGGCGCAAGCGCTGAAGCTGCACAAGCCCATCATCATGGAATTCGCCACTCCGGCGCATTGCACCGAATGCGACGAGGAGATGGAGATGCTGAAGATGGTCATGGCCAAGTTCGGCAACAAGATCATCGTGCTGCACATGGACCAGTACTACAATCCTGAGGCATACCGGGTGTTCAAGGTGCGCGGTGAGCCCTGGACGGTGGTCATCGGCAAGGGCGGCATCGTGCGCCGGATCTGGCCTGGCCGAACCCTGCGTGGAGAAATCGCTCCTGTTATCGCCCAACTGCTCAAGGAGCCGTGGCCACCGAAGCCGAAACCGGCAACGGCGAAGGGTAAGAAGCCGTCAACCACGGCACATAAGGCCAAGCAAGCCAAGCAAGTGGCCTTTCGATGAGTGACAGTGAATACGTTCTGCGCCCTGATATGCAGGGCGTGTTGTGGGATTTGGCACTCTACATTCCGACAGTTGGGATTCTCGGATACTACGGGCTGTCATTCTGGTATCAGGGCAGCCATGCGACAGTGGCGTATGTACTGTGGTTTCTGGCCTGCTTTTTCGTGATCGTGGGTGCTGGCCGTATTCTTCGCAGGCTGTTGGTGTTGCCAAGGGCGGCGGTTTCCCTGCATGTCGACAAGAAGCGGACGATCAGTATCACCTTCAGGAACGGGGGGGTCGCCAAGCTGGTGCGCGACGTGCGGTATTTTAAGGATTATGCCGGGCGTTCATTCGGATTGAGCGGCACCGATGCCGACGGGAAGAAATGGCAGTACGTCTTTCATCGCGGGCAGTTTGCCGGCGACACCGCCTTCTCGCGTCTGAATGCCGAACTGGAAGTGTTTAAGGATTGATGTGCCGGTGACACCTGCCGCTAGCGGCGTCGGAGGACGTCCCAGGCCATCCAGCCAATGACAGCGGCGCCGATCAGTACGGCAACGGCGATGACGATGATTTCGGTGGGCCGCGATACCAGTCCGCCGATAAACATGTGCACGACATAGCCGAGGATAAACAGCGAGGCGGACGCGCCGATGGCGAACAGAATGACGGGACGCATGCATCCATCTTGTCGATCGGATGCCTTGCGTCAAGGGCAGGGACACGCGACGCTTTCACGGTGGGCGATGCGCTATTGCCTGATCGTGGCAAGGGTGCTAGCGTTCGGGGCTGAGGGGGTTTTTTGGATCACTGGATTGTTCCGTAACTATTGATATTTAAAGTTTTTCTGGGAAGGTTATTTCTGGGGAAGGTTTTTTTTTGGGCGGAACATATCTCTCTCATCTCATGCTTGAGAATTGAATGGAGGGGAATGAATGAATAAGTCTCAGTTGTTAGCATTCGGAGTAGGCATGACTGTAGGCATGGGGAACGGCTCGGTGTTTGTCGTGACGATGAATCACTTCCTTGGCCGCTCTCCGTATGACACGGCGGGTATGTGGGGGTTCGACGCCTACAATCCCTTCACCTACGCCGGCTTTGAGGATTTCGTGATGATTCTTTTCGGTGTCGCCTTCTGGTGGCTGCTGGTCGCAGGCTTGAGCAAGTTCGCGGCGATCGAGGGGCAGCCGTTTGTCGAGGAAGACCACGAAGCCACTTTAGATGCGAATGGGAGGTAATGAATCATGCAACTGATGGCAGGTATTATGGGAATTATTCTCGCTTTTTCGTCGATGTGGCTCGGCTGGTACGTGCTGCGGGTTTGGCCCGATTTGTACGAGGAAGTCGAACGAAGCAAAAAACAAAAACATTAAGTTTCGGTAGTATTTGAACGCTGATCAATGAGCTAGGGAGGTAGACAGCAAATGTTTAAGTATCTGTTCGCGAAAGAGGACGATATACCGCAGGGTACCGCTGCGGTGTTGTTCGGTTTCTCGTCAATCGTATGGTTTATCGTGGGTACCGGGCTTGGTTCGTTCAATGCTGCCAAGCTGGGCTTCCCCGATTTTGTGACCGGCAGCTATGCCTTCGCATTCGGACACATGCGCCAGGTGCATGTGATGACCGTGATCTTCGGCTGGATTCTGGGCGCATTCGCTATGTCGTGGATGTACATTACACCGGCACTGGGCAACACCAAGCTGTGGTCCGAAAAGCTGGGTGTCTGGACGGTGGTGTCCTGGAATGTAGGTCTGACCCTTGGTCTTTCGCTGCTGTGGTGCGGCCTGACGTCCGGTCGTGAGTATTCCGACTTCATCTGGCCGATCGATCTATACATTGCCTTCTTTATCGCCATCCCGATGGCGATCAATGTATGGATGACGATTCTGACCCGCCGCACACAGGGTATCTATACGACGAACTGGTTCTTTGCGGCCGCTGCGTTCATGACCATCATCGTGTTCCTGGTCGGCAACCTGCCGGAGTGGTTCCATCTGACGGGTCTGAACGAGGCGTACATGACCTGGTGGTTCGCCCATAACATCCTGGGCCTGCTGATTACACCGGTGGCTGCCGCCATTACCTACTACATCATCCCTAAGATCACCGGCAATCCGCTGTATTCCCACCGCGTGGGTCACCTGCATTTCTGGTCGCTGGTGATTTTCTACTCCACCCCGGCTGCCCACCACCTGATGGGTTCGCCGTTGCCGGAGTGGCTGAAGTCCTTTGCCTCCGTGGAGGGCGTGCTGATTCTGGTGCCGGCCATGGCCTTCGTGTGTAACATCATGCTGACCATGCAGGGCCGCTGGCGCATGTTCGTGGAGAACATCGAGGTGCGCTATTCGGCAACCGCCGGCCTTCTGGCAATCCCGCTGAACATGCAGGGTGGCTTCCAGCAGACGCGCGCCATCAACTGGTATGTTCATGGCACCGGCTGGATCGTCGCACATGACCACCTGGCTCTGCTCGGCTTCTCTACCTTCGCCGAGGTATCCGCTGTTGTGTACGGCTTGCAGACGCTGCTGCGCCGCAAGCTCTGGTCCTACAGCCTGCAGAACTTCCATTACTGGATGCTGCTGGTCGGCTTCGCCATCTACTGGGTGACGATGACGATCGCTGGCCTGATCCAGGGCGCTGGCAAGGTGTTCGAGGTGCCATATGTGGATGTGGTGATCGCCGAGCATCCGTACATGATCGGTCGCTGGTTCGGTGGCACGATGGTGTTCATCGGCAACTGGTTCTGGCTGTACAACATGTACATGACGGCCAAAGTGGGTCGCGAAGTGCCCGCAGGTCGTCAGCCGCACGAGCTGGCCTACGAGAACTAAAGAGAAAGATGGGTGGTGGTGCTTTGGCGCCACCACCCGCTTCCTTTTGATGAAAGTACCGATATAGCTACAAAGAGGGAGGAGCAAAGTGGCATTTAGAGAGTATAAACTGGGAGCGATGTTCTTTGGTTTCGCATTGAGCTTCTCAATGATGATTACCCTATTCTTTCCGACACTTTATATCACTGATCATGGTACGCCTGATGACTACGGCCTGGATAAGACCCTGACCTATGGCCGTAACAGTGCATTCACGTATTCTGATCCACTACTGAAGCAGACGAACGAGCCGATCAAGGCCATCCTCAAGGTGGATCCGGCTGACGGCAAGCCGCTGGCTTCACCGATGACCGTGTATATCTATCAGCCGGGCGATCCGTTCCCGAGTAACGTTGTCCACCCGTCGATCCTGACCGGTGACATCGAGACTCTGAGCGTTAACACTGGCAAGATTGATGCGGCGAACGTCAGCCAGGGCGCGGTGTTCACCATTTCGCATGCCGTGATGCATGGCAAGGAGCTTCCATTCATCCAGAATCTGACGGCCACGAAGGGCTGGCAGGCAAATCAGACCCTGGCCGCCGTGCCGGACCATGATCGTTCGTATGCCGCTCAGGGCCGCACGCTGTTCGAGCGTGAGGGCTGCTGGTGGTGCCATACCCTGCTGCCTGAGGAGACGCAGGACTGGGAGACCTTCGGCCGTCCGCCGCTGGTGGGTGACCTGAATGGCCAGTCGCCGACGACGTTCGGTTCTGACCGTAAGGCGCCTGACCTGCTGCACGTCGGTAGCCGCAACAGCTCACGTGAGTGGATGACGATGCACTTTTTCGATCCGCGTCTGGTACAGCCGCATTCCATCATGCCGCGCTTCGACTACCTTTGGGGCAAGTATGATGCAAGTGGCAAGGTCATTAACTATGCCAAGTGGCGCAAGGAATACATGGCCTACTACACGGGCCACACTGTGTATCCGCCGGCGGTGCCGATTCCTGCGAAGGACAGCGAGGCTCGCCACCTGATCGACTTTGTGCTGGACCTGAAGTAAGGGGAGGGAGAAAAAATGGGAATTCGACTCGACCGTCCGTTCTATACGGTCACCACGCATGACCAGAACCTGGTAGCCCAGGAAGTCTGGGAGGGAGAAAGCCTTGGCGGTATCAAGGAGAACAACCGCCCGGTACCGGCGCCGATCGCCGTGCTTCTGGCAATGATCATTGTCACAGCCTTCTTGTTGACGTTCCCCTTGTGGGGGCAGAGGCCGACGGCGCAGATCTTCTCCGACTATGTTGATCTGCTGAACACACCGGCGGTGCAGTCCATCGAGAACAACAAGGACCTGACACCCGTGCAGGCGGACAAGCTGGCCATGCAGTCGATCGTAGATCGCCTGGACCAGTTCCCTTCGCCGTACAGCTTCCAGCGTAAGGAACACGCGATCTCGATGGATCAGCTGAAGTTCGTCGCTCCGCAGATTATCAAGCTGCGCAACGAGGGTGCCGATCTTTCGCAGTACTCCATCATCGGACCCGATGTGGTGAAACAGAACTTCGAGGGCAACCCTGGGCCGGACGGTACCACCCTTCGTAAGCAGCCATGGTGGGATGTCGGTTACACCATTGATGTCTGGTATGTGGCGTATTTCTGTATTGCCGTGTTCTTCATGGTCAAGGGACTGCCGCCGATTTCCTGGCAGCCTGATCATACAAAAGCGCACTGATCGGAACTTCAAGGAGGAGTTGTAATGATTGATCTTGATGCACCAACATTGTGTGTAAGCGGCGTGATCCTGATTGCGTTACTTGGTCCGGTAGCCTACTCGTTCTTTATCGACAAGTGGCTGAGGGATGCCCCGGATCCGAGGCGCAGGAAATTCTGATTGCCTCCAGGCACCGGAATTTAATGAAACGCGGCGCACATTGCGCCGCGTTTTTTTTAGTTATATCGGTTGGCGGCAGCTTGGAACGGATCGCGTGTCTATGAGCCTGATATGTGCATGTAAGCGGTACATATAGGACGGCCGTCCTCTGGGATTGCGCTGGCTGTGCGCCTTAATATGATGTGTAGGTCAAGCGTAGTGCTGTACGACAAACGAGCCTGGGGATATTGTGGATAGAGGGCAATGAGATTGGGGATTGCATATGCATTGCTATCTGTCGATCGTTGCAGGGCATGCGCACAGCTTGCGCGTACGTGACTGGCAGCGGTGGGGCAAAAAAAAGCGCGCCTTGCGGCGCGCCTTCATCTAACAGGAAAGAAAAATCAGTCCTGGCTATCCAGTTCATCCATGCGTTTGACGGCCGGTGACAGGACGATGTTCATTAGAATCACGCCCGTCAAGAAAACGCCCAAGGCAAACAGGAATGCGAACAGCTGCGAATTGTAAAAACTATCCGGTGCCATACCACCCATTAGCTACCCTCCTTGAATTCGGCAATGGTCAAACCATAACTGCTGTGCGAGCGCATTGCAATATTCCGATCAACAAGACGAAGCGTCCATATCGAAGACCTCTGCCATGCCAGTATGCGCCATGGGGGAGTGTGCGCGTCTTGCATAATCACCAACGGCATGATGTAATAAACCCATGAAACATACAGGCCGACGTTTGCGCGCATACTGGCTTTTATTGTTATCCTTACTACTGACGCTGACCCCTTTCGATGCCCATGCATATGGCATCGATGATATGGTCGGGCCGCAGTGGCGCTATGGCATATTCGCGTTTCTGCTGTTTGGCATGATTTTTTATGCCATTGCCGTCGTTACCTATATGCGCAAGGGTCGGGCCAAGATGAAGAAGGGCGAATACATCATGCTTTCGACCATCCTCGTCGGCATTGGCCTGGGCATGCTGACTGCCGTCATGCAGCTGATCACCGGTTATCTGTTATAAGGAGACGGACATGGGCGCTATTGATCAATTTATGAACAACCTGGGCGAGGGCTGGACGATCTACATCTGGCTGATATCGGGCATTATGATTGTCGGAGCCGCGATGATCGCCATGCGCTGGGCATACAAGAATCACCAGTTCGATGAGGACATCAAGTATGTGATGTTCGATGAGAGCGACAAGGATCGGATGGATCCGAAGGAATACGAGAAGAGCCGCAAGGTGATCGCTGAGCAGATCGAGCTGCGTGCACAGGTGCTCGAGCAGCATCGCGAGGAATACCTGAAGAGGCATCCGCATCAACAACAGCATCAGGATTGACGTGTGGCGCTTCGACGGGGGGAGAAAGGAATTCTCATTCTGACCGCTATTGTCGTGACATTCTATGCCACGAAGAACATTATCACGATGATACGCCACCCGATCAGCCAGGATCCCGGCATTCCTTTCTACTCGACTGCCAGCCACGAGGTCGCCAGGAAGGCTACCGATATCATCCGTGAACAGGGATGTCGCAATTGTCATACGCTATGGGCGACGCAGTCCATGGTCCGATTCGTTCCCTCCCCCCCGCTGGATGGCATTGGTTCTCTGCGCAGCAAGGCTTGGCTGTACAAATATTTCAGCACTAAAAATCCGCAGGAGATGCTGCCATCCCGCCTGAAGCCGAAATACCGCATGCCCTCATTCGCTAACCTGCCGGAGAACAAAAGGCGATTGCTGGCAGACTATATGGCGAGCCTGAAGGTTAAGCCCTGGTATCTCAAAAAGGTGAGGGAGGTGGAGTATGAAAAACTCACTGGTCATCCCATGGTGGACGCCGGAAAAAATCCTTCGCGGTAGTATAGCGTTTGCAGTTGCATTCGGCCTGATCCATTTCGGATTGCGTTTGCTCGGGGTGCGTGTCGAGTTGTTCACCGGCATAGGTTATTTTGATTTCACGTGGGGGATGAGCATATTCGTGCTGCCGGGGATTGCCGGGTTCGTGGTGTCGTCCATCTACGGTCTCGGTGGCAAGATTCTGGCGTATTTTCCGCCCCTGCCCGTGCTGGCCCTGGATTATTATAGTTCCCTGCATTCGCTGCACCTTCCAGCGGGAAGCCAGTTGATGCCGCTCGGGTGGTGGGGTTTTTTCGTTATCCTGGCCACCGAATCATCGGCGATTGGCGGTGTGTTTGGCGAGGTAATGAACAAGCGTATCTATGGATGGAATTCGGAACGGCGACATTCCGATGTGATGGAGGATGAGTAATGGCACGTCAGGTCGGATGGGATTTTAAGGGCATAAAGGGCGCAGCCCTGTTGCGGCGTAAGCGGTTTATTGCGTCTACGTTGATTACCTGTGTTGCCGGTGCCTTTCTCGGCGGCGTCTTTCATACGATTTTCCTGGCCAAAGGGCGGGTCGAACAGATGCGTCACCACGCCGGGTATGATGCGCAGAGCAAGTCCGAAGTGACCAATCATATCCAGGCTGCAGGCGAATTCACGAATGAAGCCACGCGCTTGAGCATGAAGGACAACGTTTCCGTCTATAACGTTGCCGCTGCGCAAGGTCTGCTGACAGACAAGGTATGGGAACGTCTTGCCAAAAGGGTGAACGTACCGGCCGGCAATTTCCTGATGGGCACCAACCGTCCGGAAAGCGATATCCAGGATCAACCGCAGCATACCGTGTACGTGAAGGCCTTCCGTATCGACAAGTTTCCGGTGACCAATGCGCAATATGCCCTGTTCATTGCCGAGGTCGCGCACCGGGCCCCCTCATCATGGGTCAACGGGGCGATCCCCGTGGGTTACAGGGTGCATCCCGTGACCAACGTATATTGGCAAGACGCCGTGGATTATTGCACCTGGGCGGGTGGCTCCCTGCCGACCGAGGCTCAGTGGGAAAAAGCGGCTAGGGGGACGGATGGTCGCAGATGGCCATGGGGCAATCGCATGTCTCCAACCATGCTCAATACCTATAATACCGTCGGCTCGACCTCCTCTGTGTTTGCGCACACAAAGAACGCCAGCCCGTACGGCGCCGTCGACATGGCGGGTAATGTCGCCGAATGGACCCGAAACGATTTCAAGCCCTATCCGGGGAGCACGGCTCCGACATCGATGTTCATCGCCAAGGCCAGGAAGGGGGTCGGCATTGTGGAACACTATAAGGCGATCCGCGGCGGTTCATGGATGAGCGATCCGTTTTCCACGGCCACGTACCACAGGAACTACGCCCATCGCGGTGACGCTACCAATTTCATCGGGTTCCGATGCGTGTACCCGGCAAAGAACACCAATGCGAATAGCAGGGAGATCGCTCATGCGCAGACTCATTAATCATCCCATGACCCGGTTTGTCGTACCGGCACTGCTGCTGATCTTTGCCTTGCCCAGAAACGCCCTGGCATCCTGGGATGTGCTGGGTGAGTACAGTTACCTGCATGTCTCTTTCTCCACGATCTGGCATATATTCATTTTTATTCTCATCCTGGTGATGATGCCTTTTATCCTAATGATCTTTGTGGCATGGAAGCGCGGTCCGTCGGACGATGAAAAGAGGATCGAGTCGGTCAACTTCCCTGTGGCGGACAAGAGCGATCGCGAGGCTAAGGAGCGCGAATGAAAACGCGGTTGTTGTTTCTTCTGACCCTGTTGCCCATGTTGCTGGTCATGTCGCAGCCTTCACTGGCTGCGCCAGGCGGCAGTGCACAGCAGGGTACCAGCATGCAGCGGGATCTCGGCGCCATGCAGGCATTCAACGACACGCATGCAGATGAGGAAGGGCTGCTCAAGGTCAAGGCCAAGGAGCGGCACGAAATCCTGTTCTTCATGGGGCTTGCGCTGATCATCACGTTGGTGATTACCGTGTTGTTCGGCCTGAGCATGGTGTTGGGGGGCAAGCAGGTGTTCGTCTGGCATATGATATTTGCCGGTATCTCCGTTACCCTTGCCCTCGCCCATGCCGTGACGGCCATCATCTGGTTCTCTCCGTTTGGATGATCTTTTCTGCCGCATACCGGAGCCTCTACCATCACCCCTGAATCGCATGCCGTAATCGACAATCCTGACATGAAGGCAACACCCCGACCCGTATGGCTTTTGCTGCTGTACGGCATCTCCGGATTCACGGCCCTGGCCTACGAAGTGCTGTGGATGCGGCTGGTTTCCACGCTGAGCGGGGCCAGCAATTTCGGCATGGTGGCCACGCTCATCGCCTTCATGGCCGGCCTTGGCCTGGGTAGTGCGTTCGGGGCCCGCTGGCGTCTGTCACCACGCCTGTCCCTGCGGGTGTTTGCCGCTTGCGAGATCTCCGTGGCGTTGCTGTCCCTGGTGATGCCGAGCATCGCCGCCCTGCTTGAACGCGGTTTCGAGACCATGGCCGGAAGCATGGGCATGACCGGCTGGATGAGCTTCCACGTGCTGGTCAGTCTGCTGCTGCTGATGGTGCCCGCCACGGCGCTGGGGATCACCTTCCCCTGCGTTCTGCGTGCCCTGGCCAAAACCCCCGTGGGCGTGGGTCGTATCTACGGACTGAATACCCTGGGAGGGGTGCTGGGGGCTTTGGCTCCGCTCGTGCTTTTGCCATGGCTTGGCTGGGGGCTGGCATTGCGCATCATCGCCGGCATCGGCCTGGTGGTCGGCTTACTCGCCCTGCTTTATTCCGTACGATGGGATGCCACGAAGCCGGAGGAGAATGACGTAGAGGCGACGCGTCCTGTTTGGCATGAATTGATGGCCTATGCCGGCATCGGGGCTGCTGCGCTGATGCTCGAGGTGGGTTGGACCCGCCTGTACGGCATGGTGTTTATGCGCACGGAATACGTGCTCGGAGTGATCCTGGCCGTGGTATTGCTCGGTATCGCCATCGGTAGCCTGATTGCCAAGCGGGCCGGTGAGGGCATCCTGAACTGGCTACCCCTGATCGCGGGGCTTGCTTCCCTGCTGCCTCTGGTATTTCTGCCACACGTTTCCGCCTGGATGGAGACCGCCCGATTTTACTCCCTGCCAGGCTCGTTGTTCACCCGGGGTACCGTGATGCTACTCTTGACGATCCTGGCCACCATGTCCCTCGGGGCGTGGTTGCCAGTCATCGCGCGCAGGCAGCCCGATAAGGGTGCGGCGGCCTGGCTGTATGGCTTCAACAGCCTCGGTGCGGCTGTGGGGGCCGGTGTGGCAGGCTGGCTGGTGCTGCCATGGCTGGGAGCCACGGCAGTGATCGGCATCGCCGCCTTGTTGCTGGGCGTCTGCGGCGCATACTGGTGCACCGTCCGGCGTGCCCGGTATCTGCTGGTGTTGCTGGTTCCCGCCGTCGTTTTTGTTTGGCGGGTGCCTGCCGTGTCTGCCATGCTTCCCCACCAGTATGGGGATACCCACGATCTGTCCCGGTACGAGGATGCGGTTTCAACGACGCAGGTCGTGGCAAGGCGCAATGGTGAACGCATCCTGCTCGACGACTTGCAGCGCGTTGACGCATCCACCGATCCCACCGCCATCGCGGTACAGAAGAACGAAGCCCGGTTGCCGCTGTTGCTGCATCCCGGTGCCAGATCCATCCTGTTTCTGGGTCTGGGCACCGGCATCACCGCATCGGTGGCACATCAGATTCCGGATCTGTCAGCGGTGGCGGTAGAGCTGTCGACGGGCGCGATCCGGGCGGCTGGCAAATGGTTCGGGCGTTTCAATGATGACGCCCCGCACTGGTTGGATATCCGCCATGACGACGCCAGGCGTTTTCTGATGGCCGATACGCGACATTTCGACGTGGTCGTCGGAGACCTGTTCCATCCAGATCTCGCAGGCCGTGGGCTGCTGTTGTCGCTGCAGCAGTTTAAGCGCGTGCGTACCTGTCTGAGTCCCACGGGTGTTTATGCGCAGTGGCTGGCACTGAACCAGTTCGATCTGACCAGCCTCAAGATCGTGCTGGCGACATTCCGACAGGTGTTCCCGAACAACATGATGGTGCTGGATGGATTTCATCTGGCCATGGTCGGATTCCGGGGTTCGATGCCTAGGGCCGCGGCGATCAAGGCCTGGGCGCAGAAGCACCCGCAGGCCCTGACGGGCGGGGAGGGGTGGCAGACATGGCTGGGCAGGGACATCGGTCCGATCCCGGCTTTTGCATCGCCCATCCAGGACGAGTGGTCACCGGTGGTGGAATTCCGCTTGGCGAAGGTGCGCGTGGAGGGAAATCTGGATGTTGCTAATATCCTGGCATGGCTGCTGCAGACTCGGCCCAAGCCGCGGGATCTGCTGGCGCACTGGCATCTTGATAAGGCAGCATTGCCCGGCGTGGTTTCCGCCTCTTTGGCCACGTATGCGATGATGCATGCCTGGGAGGCGATGTTCTCCGGCCGTTCCCAAAGCGTTTCTTCGTTCATCCGCCTGGCCTATGAGGCCAATCCGCGGGATCGCTGGGTGGGATTTGCGGTGGCGGATGCCATGGCGAATCGTATTAAAAGCCTGAAACTGGATGATGCGAAGGCGAAGAAGGCATGGGAGCGAGTGCTGTCCGTCCGGCCCGATGACATCGCCGCCTTGCGTGCGTTGTGGCATCTGGCACGCAAGCATGGAGACAAGCAACAGGCAGGGGCACTGCTTGCTCGGCTGGAGCGGATGATTCCTCTTGACCCAGAGGTGTTGGCCGCTCAGCATAAAAAGGAATAGCACCATGGAGGGTCCGCGCTACCTACGCTCATTGCCCGGTTCCTGCATCGCTCCGGTTTTCGAATGGCCACACCAAGGAGGAGCTTAGGCATGCAGCAAGAAGCCATCGACACACCTCCGTATATCTCCGAGAAAAGGGGTTCACGCAGCGCCAACCGCCTGCATCTATGGCGGCGGCTCACGCAGATCGCATTTCTGCTGGCGCTGGTATTCGTGCCCATGTTCGGAATGTTCCGCATCGATGTGGCCACGGGTGCCTTCGTGATCGGCAACTACCAGATATGGTTCTCCGATTTTCCCATCATCATCGGGCTGTGGGTGTTCCTGGCCAGTGCCCTGGTCCTCACCTATTCGTATTTCGGCGCCGTGTTCTGTGGCTGGCTGTGCCCGCAGGGCTTCCTGTCCGAACTGGGCACGACTCTGATGCGGCGCCTGCTGGGCCGGAACGCCGATCTCGGCATCGACGGCTCCTCGGTCAAGGTGGCCGAGCGCAAGAAGGGGGTTGGCAACTGGATCAAGCTGGGCCTGGCCTTCGTCGTCGGATCGATGCTGATGGGACTGATCCCTCTGTTGTACTTCTATCCGGCGAAGGCGGTCTGGCATTTTGTCACCTTCACCCACGATCCGCATATGCCATTGTCCATCTACTGGATCTACTTTGTGTTCGTGGTGGTGTTGCTGATTGATGCGGCGCTGATCCGGCACCTGATGTGCCGTTATTTCTGCATCTACCGCATCTGGCAGCACTCCTTCAAGACGGCCGACACCCTACGCATCGGCTATGATGCCAGCCGCTCAGACGAGTGCATCAAGTGCGGCTATTGCATGACGGCCTGCTCCGTCGATCTCGATCCCAGGGATACCGAGTTGTATTCGGGCTGCACGGCCTGCGGCGAATGTATCGTGGCCTGCGACAAGCTGCACGCGCGCAAGGACGGAGATGGACTGCTGAGCTTCGTGTTCCCGAAGGCTGAGGAGCGGGGCGGGTCGAACAGGGCTACTATCGTGAGCCGTTTGCGCGGCGCGCTTCCGGCCATGGCCGTCGGCGCCATCATGTTCGGATACGGCGTGGCCACGTACCAGCCGTATCATTTCAGCGTCGGTAATATCGGCGGCCTTGGTACCAGCCTGAATACCTACGTGGTGCATGTGGCCAACAAGCGCTATCAGCCGGCCGAGCTGCATATCGCCGTGCGGGGGCTGAAGCCGGGACAGTATACGCTGGAGAAGCGTGCGGTTCACTTCGATTCCGCCGGCATCGAGGATGTGAAACTGCACGTAAATTGGCATAGCATCGGCCATGGATTGCACCGGTTTTCCGTGCGCGTAAGGAGCTCGGATGGCTGGAGCAAGACTTTTCCCGTTCAGTACTGGGATGTGGGGGATAGTTGATGGCTGAGAAAATTCCGGAGGAAAAACCGGAGGAAGAGGAGCACGTCTCGACCCCGGTGGAAAGCACATGGGGCGAGAAGGCCGACGATCATTTCGGGTACGATTCGGACGAGGAACGTAAGCTCAAGCGGGGGCTTGAGGATTGGGAACTGGTCGATTCGATCCCGACCTCCCAGAAGCCGGTGCCGAAATGGTTCATCTGGATAATTGTGGCCGTGGCCTTTGTGGCCATCAGCCTTAGCTTCCCATTCTTCGGGCGGCGGGCCGATATCATGTTCAACTGGAGCGGTTGGGGCTTCGGCGTCATCGCCGCCATCGTCTACCTGAGTGTCATGAGCATCTTTGTGCTGGTCATGGTACGCATGTACGGCTCCGGCATGGGAGGGAGACTGGATAGCGATGTGGAGAAGGACAAAGATGAAAAGGCCGAAGGCGAGCATGAAGAGAAATAGGGCCCTGTTGTATTGCCTTTTGCTTGCGGGATGCGGCAGCAATGGTGGCACTGCGGACCATCATGCTGCGGACGCTGCAAGCGTGCAGAGCCGGAACGGCGTGCTCGGAAAATACTGTTCCGCCTGCCATGCGCCGCCTTCCCCCAAACTGCATTCGAAAAGTGAGTGGCCCGGGGTTGTGGCCCGGATGAACCTGCACCGCGTGGAGGCGAGGATGACCGCACTGACCGATCCCGAGCGCCAGCAAGTGCTGGCATACCTTCAGTCCCATGCGGAAAAATAAACGACGCCCGATACTGCTGCTCTGCCTTCTGCTTGCTGGCCTGCTGGCCGGCTGCGGCAGTGATGCCCATTTCTATATCACGAAACACTGGGATGGCTGGAAAATCAAGCTGGAGACCAGGCCGCATCCTATCCAGGCGGGGCATGATGAGTTCCTGGTACACATCACAGGGCCCCACCATACACTGCCTGAAGGCATGATCGTCCGCTATCGTTTGAGCCCCAAGGATCATTGGATTCAGGCCATGCCGGATGGCCTGAGCGATGTTTTCAGGCGGGCATTGACGATTCCCGATCCGAAGCATGCGAAGCTGTATGTGCACCTGCAGCTTTTCAAAAAGCAGACGCAATTGGTGTTTGATCTGTCCAAGACACTGGCGCATCCATGACATGGGCAGGCAGGGGCGCATGGCGCCTGCTGCGCCTGCTGCCGGTTTTGAGCCCGCTGCTGATGACGCCGGCTGTCGCGCATGCCGCTGACGTCGGCAATGCCACCCGCGGCGCGATCGTGGCGCGGGTCCGCTGTTCGGCCTGCCATTTCCTGAACCGGCCTGAAAAGAAACTCGGCCCGGGATTGCTCGGCATTTACGATCGTGCGCCGAGCATCAGCGGGGTGCCGTTCAAGCGCTGGGATGCGAAAGCCCTGAATGCGTGGCTTAGCGGCCCCCGCAAGATCAAGACCAATACCCTGATGATCCTGCCGCCATTGCCGCCCCAGGACAGGGCGGATGTGATCGCCTATTTCAAGCAGCAGAGCCGGCGTCTCAGCTCCGACTCTGGCGGCTCTTCTTCTCCAGGCGCTCCTGCCTCTTCTCCAGGCGTTCCTTGAGCTTCTTGCTGGGCTTCCAGCGGCGCAACACCATCATCCTGTTGCCCCCTCTGTCATCGGAGCACAGCGGACAGGTCAGATAGGCCAGAAAGAGTTCGTGCGGCATGCGACCCTCCTGGATCAGTTCGGTCTGCATGTTCCGGATCACCGGCTTCACGCTGCCGATATCGCCACGATGCATGGCCACGCGCAGACGGAACGGGCTGGGCAGATGGTTAACCCTTCTGGCGGCGCACTCTTCCTCCTCGAGCAGACGCAGGTGTTTGCCGCGAAACGCGGCTGAGAGTGTCAGGGCGAACCCCGGCCACCGTTCTTTCAGGCCAAGGCGTGTGATGTCCTCGTCCTGGCGCTTGCGGTACAGATCGAAGGCGATGGGAAAATGCAGCAGCATCGGGGCCGGTTGCGTATGGACCAGCCAGCCTCCGATATCCACATCCTGCCCGTCCCATTCCTTGGGATAATGCTGCGGGCAGCCGCAGGGTAGGGCGGTCATGACTTCTCGGCGCGCCGGGCGTCCCTGATGGTCAGCAGCACATTGAGCAGATAAATCCAGAAGCCTAACGCCAGACCGGTAGAGGCGATGGAGATCAGCGGGCCGTAATAGCGGTGCACCGCCGGTACGGCGGCTGGATTGTCCGCCCACAGCAGGCCTTCCCAGATGCCGAAAATCAATAGCAGGATATAGAAGGAGCCGACACCGATCGTGGTCCACCAGAATGAGTGCTCGGCCATGCGTAGGGAATGAATGGGCCGGCCGAGGATGGTGGGCAACAGGTAATAGGTGACGGCCATGGTGAGCAGCGTGACGCCGCCGATCAGGTTAATATGGGCATGTGCCAAGGGGTCGATCATGTGTCCGGGTCCGCCGTACGGACTGCCGATGGAATCGAGCCAGGCACGGATCGGCGGCAAAACCTGGAGCAATCCCTGCAATGTTCCGATGAAAAATGCAACACAAGACGTAACAAGAAATTTGACAAGGTATCGATGCTCGGATTGCATGGACGGCGATACTAACGGCGGCCTGTCCCGATGCAACACATGAAGCGTTGTACACCGGCTGTCTCCGGGTGATCATGGATCAAAGGAGGATGCGTGTTTTCATCACCGGTTGTGACTGCTTCTGCCCTGACTTATCTGTTCATGCTCTATGCCTGGTGGTTCCATCGTCCGCGCATCCTGCATGTCTTCATCATGGCGATCTGCATGATTTATGACGTCTGTGTACCCTTCTACCTCTTCTTTGCCAGGCACTGGATCCATCTGCTGTTTGACAAGGGAGAGATCCTCGACTTCCTCGTATGGTTTCACGTCGGACTGGATATCATGCTGTTTGTTGTTTATGCCATGCAGATCCGTGTCGGTATTCAGGTGTGGCGCAAGGTGCCCGGCGTGCGGGACGTGCATCGGCAGCAGGGCAATGTCATCATCGTTGTGCGTCTGCTGGTACTGCTGAGCGGTGCGCTACTTGCGCCCAAATGAAGGCTTGCATTGTGTCCGTAGACGCGTAAGTATGGGCCACTGTAATTGCTGTGAGGAGGTGTAGGAGTGGATTTACTTACCAGATCCGTTGGGTTTCAGACCGATACCATTTGGACGTTTTACCTCGTTATTGTTGTGTTTTTCTGCTGCTGGGCCTTGATTATGCTGAAGGCTGGCATGAATAAGGCCAAAAAAAATCGGGACTAATTCGTCAGATTAATTTTTGAAATGTGATAGCTGGAAAAAGGCTTGATCTTTTGGCTATTGGTTCCAGCGTAACTTATCAGTCTAGGGGGGGTAATTTCATGCGATATTTGGCGTCATTGACCAGCGCCGCAGCCATGGTGGTTGTGATGTTGGCGGGATCTGTTTCCGCACAGGCCAGCGATCTTCCGGATCTTCCGGCGGGTTGGGCCAAGATGGGAAACATTCAGATTGGACGGAAAATCTTTACCCAGGGCAAGGGCGATGCCGTTCCTGCCTGTGCGTCCTGCCATGGTGCCGATGGTACGGGCAGCGACGACTTGGGAACGCCGCGGCTTGCTGCCCAGGTGTTCACTTATGAGGTGAAAGAGTTGGATGACTTCGCGTCAGGCAAACGTACGGACCTGACCCTGCAGGCGATGAATGATATCGCGAAGGCCTTGACCCCGCAGGAGCGCCGTGATGTCTCGGCCTACGTTCATACCCTGAAGTCCAAGTTCGTTGGCTCTGACCTGCGTGCCCTGGCCGCCGCAGGAACGAAGATCGGTAACCGGTCGCGTGGACGCATGATCGTGGAGTACGGTCTGGACGGCCTCCCGGCATGTAAGAGCTGCCATGGTTTCCATGGTCGCAGCGCCGGCCGTATTTTCCCGATGATCGGTGGTCAGCGTTTTGTGTATCTGACCAATCAGCTCCACTACTGGCGTGCCAAGACCCGTCATAATGATCCGATGCAGATGATGGAAAAGGTCGCGGCCAAGATGACGGATCAGGATATTCTGGATCTTGCTTCGTACCTGACCGTCGCCGTGCCGTTCACGCCGGGCAATCCGCAACAGCCGCCGCGTGAGGAATGGTAATGACTGTTTGACCTGAAATGGCTGATATTGAAGGCGGGGGAGCGATCCCCCGCCTTTTTTATGTTCACCAGCACACGGATAACGCTCTACGGTGCCATGTGACCATACAGTTCCTGGATCAATGATCCGAATGCCATGAATTCTTTTTCGCGTCCGCTGCCCTTGCGCCAGGCCAGACCGATCTGACGGGTACTGGGTGCGGGCATCGCATGCAGCGCGATATTCGAGCCCTGCAGCATAATGGAATCCCGCGCCATGGCAGGGATGAAGGTCACGCCGATATCGTTGGCCACCATCTGCAGCAGTGTTTGCAGGCTGGTGGCCGAGAAGCGGCTGATCTGGTCGGCATTGCGCAATTCGCACGCATGCAGGGCGTGGTCGCGCAGGCAGTGGCCGTCGTCCAGTAACAGAATGCTTTCCTCGGGCAGGGCATCGATATCGATGTGCTGCTTGTCATCAGCAAGCCATTGCGAATGCTCGTGGCAGGCGAACAGGAATGGATCGTCGAACAGCTGCATCTTCACCACATTGCGCATCTCGTATGGCAGTGCGACCAGGATCAGGTCAAGCCGGCCTTCGAGCAGTTGTTCGTGAATAACGTGGGTCTTGTCCTCACGCAAATACAGTTCCAGCCTGGGGAAACGTTTGCGGATCTCCGGTAACACGGCAGGCAGAAGGAAGGGAGCGATGGTCGGAATAACGCCGAGAGACAGGCGCCCGCTCAGCGGTTCCCAACTGCTGGCTGCAATGCTCATCAGGGTGTCGATGTCGCCAATGCACAGGCGGGCCTGATCCGTGATGGCGCGTCCGATCTCCGTGAATGCCAGGCGCCGGTTTGTACGATCCACCAGGCGAACATTCAGCTTGGCTTCCAGTTCCTTGATTGCCAGACTGAATGCCGACTGCGAGATATGGCAGGCGGCCGCCGCCTTGCCGAAATTGCGGTGCTCGTTGAGGGCGAGTAAAAAGCACAATTGCCTGATCGTCGGTTGCTCCATGTGCACCTCCGCTGCCGCCACCTTTTATTATTTATATAATATATTATTGAAATGAGAACAATCAATTATCTTTAAACAAGCTGCTGGCTTATTCTGCCTGCTCAGCCGGGAAGGTATGGGGGAGGTACGCGTCCAAGCGTCCCCCCGCGACCTGGCACGTAGCGTATGAGGGGGTGTCCAACATGTTAAAGAACCCATGCAGGCGTGCCGTATTGGCGATGCTCGGACTGGCCTTCGGGCTAGCCTATGTTCCTGCTAGCCATGCCGATGATTTATCGATGTGGAAGTTGCCGGCGGTACCGATTCCGGCCAACAATCCACAGACGATGGCGAAGATCCGACTGGGCCATCAGCTGGCTTTTGATACGCGCCTGTCCAAGAACGATTCGATGAGCTGTGCCGGGTGCCATCTTCCGGCGGCTGGCGGCAGCGGCCTCACGAGACGGGCCTTTGGCCATCAGGGAGAGGAAGGGCGCTGGGCTCCTTCATGGGTGAATTCCGGCTATTACACGTCGCTGTTCTGGGACGGTCGTGCGGCCTCGTTGGAGGAGCAGACGGGTGAATTGCCGGGTCATCTGGGTCCGATCAGCGCCCCGAACGAGGAGGCCGGCATCCCCGAGGAAGGGGCGAAGATCCTGAATGCGATACCGGCGTACAGGAAGGAGTTCGAGAAGGTGTTCGGCGGCCCGGCCACGCCGGAGCGCATCGCCATGGCGATCGCATCCTTCGAGCGCACGCTGGTGGCAACGCGTTCGCCGTTCCAGCGCTATGTGAACGGGGATAAGAAGGCCCTGAGTGCAGCGGCGAAGCGGGGCTTCGAACTGTTCCAGGGCAAGGCGGCATGCGTTGCCTGCCACACGCCGCCACTGCTGACGGACAACGGCTTCCACAACATCGGGGTGCCGCAGGTGGGCCCGCTGAAGGTGGACGATGGGCGGGAGGCGGTGACGCACGATCCCAAGGACAAGGGCAAGTTCAAGACGCCGTCATTGTACAACTCGGCCTCGTTCCTGTTCTACATGCATGATGGGGTGTTTTCGACCCTGAAACAGGTGGTGGCGCATTACAATATGGGCGGCAATCCGAAGGATAAGAACCAGGATCCGGCGATTATGCCGCTGCATCTGACGCAGCATGAGCAGTCGGACCTGATCGCGTTTCTGAAGAGCCTGACCGATCCGAGGCTGAACCATATTCACCGGCCCTGGCTGCCGTAAGCCGGGACATCCGGAGCTTCACGGACCGCCCCTCATCCGAGGGGCGGTCTGTCTTTGCAGGGTTGGATTACCGCTTTTGCCGTTTGTCGGCTGGTGACAATTGCATGATCACACCACCCTTCAGGATGGCGATGGTTTGAATGCGGTCGCTCAGTTCCGCCACCACCCGGCGCAGCAGCTTGTTACGATTGTCATACTGATCGAATACCATATAGGTGATGCCCTGCATCCTTTTCAGATAGGCCTCCGGATCATCCTTGATAGGACGGAGGACGGGGAAATCAGCAACCCAGTCTACAAGGTATGAAAGAGATTCATAACAATGGAGAAAAATTGTGAATATAAAATCAATGGTCTTGATCTCAGCAACAGCCTTGGTGCTTAGTGCCTGCGGGAGCGGCTCACCTCAGACAGTTACTCTTAACTATATGAATGATATGGGTTCAGGGGAGTTCCTAAAAGCCGAAAATCTTTCAAAAGGCGCGGCCAAGGCGGCGGCAAATCAATCAGAGAAAGAAGACCATATGCTTTTGAAGACGCCCGCTACATTCAAGATCGTTAAAAGCGAGATCAATGGATCCCGTGCAAAAATTCATGCTCTCGCAAATAACGGTCATCATATAACGGCCACCCTCGTCAAGACCGATGGTAATTGGTACGTGACTTCTCTTAGAAAAGGTAATTGACGCTCTATAACCAAAATTTCGCCGCCGTTGATGACGCTATAGAGCGGAGAAACGGGACGGATCGTTGGGTGAGAAAATCTAAGCCGGAATTACCGTTTCTGCTGTTTTTTGCTCGGTGGCAATTGCAAGATCACGCCACCCTTCAGGATGGCGATGGTTTGAATGCGGTCGCTCAGTTCCGCCACCACCCGGCGCAGCAGCTTGTTACGATTGTCATACTGATCGAATACCATATAGGTGATGCCCTGCATCCTTTTCAGATAGGCCTCCGGATCATCCTTGACGGGACGGAGAATGGGAAAGGCATCGCGGCGGGTAGCCAGCATGGTGCGCGCTGGCCACTGGGAGGCAACATAGATGGGTTTGCTGGTGGCGGATGTGAGTCTGGCCAGATCGGAGATCACCTGATCCGTGGGTTGCAAACGGTGATGCTCCTTAAGCAGAAAGTGTTCCTTGTCACCGATCATGAAAAGGAACGACAGCGCAAACACCGCCACTGCCACCAGGCCCCGCCGGGCCATGACGCTCGTGACGTTGACGCGGGAGTTCAGGGTGATTAGCGCCTTGATGCCTTCGTACAGGATCAGCAGCAACGCCAGTTGGGCCCAGCCATGGTCAGGTGCTATCAGGCCGACCACAAGCCCGGTTATCAGCATCATGGAGAAGACATCACGGCTGCGTTTCACGGCAGCGATGGCGGAGAGCAACAGCAGCACGGCGGAGACCAGGGCGAAGCCGATTGGCAGCGATTTAAAATAGGACAAATCCCCGATCAGTATCCCAGCAAGGGCACGCATCGGCTGGAAGGTTTCAACTTCCGGCCAACCCATGCGGCTGAAGAGGACGAAGGAGATAAAGACGCCCAGACCGCCGATCATGGCGTAGCGCCTGCGGGCATTGCCGCCGCCGTGGCGCCACCATGACCAGGCCATGGCCAGGGCCATGCCGAGACCCGCCGGATGCATGCTCACGGCCAGCGCCATCACCATGACGATGATGAAATAGTACCCGGAAATCGTGCGGGTCGAGGCACGCAGGTATTGATCCAGCCAATAGCTGGCAATGGCGCAGAAGGCGAGGTAGTTGCCGGTACCGATGCTGTCGGTCTGTGCGATGGTCAGAGGCGCCACCAGCCACAATCCCGTTGCAAACAGGGCGGTTTCGTCATCCAGAGTCTTCTCCGCCCAGCGATAGAGCATCAATGCCGTGGCGAAGGTCAGATACATGGTCAGCACCTTGGCGGCGGTCAGGTCCCCGACCCAGTTGAAATTTAGCGGCGCGAATAGAAGGGCCCGCAAGTCGGGAAATCCAAATGTGGCCACGGCGCTGATTTTCTCGGAACCAATGGTCCAGTCCAGCAACAGGCCATGCGCCGCTCCTTCATCGATACCGAAACGGTTGTAGTGAAACAGGGCGAGATAGACGAGAGAAAGCAGACACAGGGCGGCCAGCCCTACCCACCTTGGCGGAATTTGCAGAATCCGGTTCATGGATGGAAGAAACTCCTCTTAGGCATCGGGCCGCGCATCATAGCCGTGAAAGCCGAATGAGACCAGCAGCCGGCATGGATAGGCGGTCATTTTTCCGTGGTCATAAGCTGGAAGAAGTAGGAAATTGCCAGGCCGAACAAACCACTGAAAAATATCAGGCCGCTGAGGCCCGTTCCCCACCATACCCACAGGGGAGGGGCCTTGCCGGGAAGCACATGGTCCAGTTTCCAGAAGAAGAAAATGCACAGCACAAATCCCACGACGGCCGCGATCTGGTAACGCC
>Ga0307440_1000290_pt1 | contig 24258 bp, 25 predicted proteins | sample SalMarWE160410MG_FD_202150 | JGI IMG/M metagenome (GOLD analysis project Ga0307440, IMG submission 202150) | Salt marsh sediment microbial communities from the Plum Island Ecosystem LTER, Massachusetts, United States - WE1604-10 | ecosystem: Environmental > Aquatic > Marine > Intertidal zone >...
AGCATGCTTCCGTGACTGTCGCGACGCAGCGGCAGGTTCTGCAAAAATTTCGCGTGGGGGGCTTGACAGGAGCTTAGGTATTTAAGAAACTATTTATGTACTGAATCACCCCCCGTGGTTCAGTGCACTCCTCCATCCTCCTTTGGTGGTAATTTGAGCGCGACGTCCCCCGTCGCGCTTTTTTTTTTGCCTGCTGACTCCCAGGACTGCGCGCCCGTGAGACCGTCAATGCACGGACGCAGGCATCAGTTGCCTCGCGTTAGAAACATGGCGTCGCCGTAGCTGAAGAAGCGATAACGCTCGGTGACAGCATGGCGATAGGCGGACATCACATGTTCGTACCCCGCAAAGGCAGCCACCAGCATCAACAGGGTGGACTCGGGCAGATGGAAGTTGGTGAGCATGGCGTCCACAACACGGAAGCGATAACCGGGCCGAATAAAGAGGCGCGTATCCCCACGGAAGGGTTGGAGATCTCCGTTTGCTGCGGCGGCCTCGAGGCCGCGCACGCTCGTCGTACCGACCGCCACGACCCGGCCACCAGCAAATCGGGTCTCCGCTACTCGCCGGCAAGCCGCCTCGTCGATCTCCAGCCACTCTGCATGCATGACGTGCTCGTCAAGCTCCTCCCCTCGCACGGGTTGGAAAGTACCAGCCCCCACGTGCAGGGTGATGTAGGCAAAGGCGATTCCCTTCTGCGCGAGCTGTACCAGCATGGCTCGATCAAAATGGAGCCCTGCCGTCGGTGCCGCCACCGCCCCCTCCCGGCGCCCGTATACCGTCTGGTAGCGCTCCGAGTCCGCGGGGTCGTCCGGTCGCTCGATGTAGGGCGGGAGCGGCATGTGGCCGTGGCGCTCCATGAGCTCGGCGAAGGTGGGGCCGCGCGAGCGGAGGCGGAAGAGATCCCCCTCACGGCTCAGGACATCCAGGGGCTCTTCCCCTTGGAGCAAAATGCGTGTCCCGGCCTTGGGAGACTTGCTCGCACGCAGATGTGCAAGGGCTGTGTGCCCTGCCTCCAGGCGCTCGATGAGGATCTCCACGCGCCCGCCGGACTGCTTGCGGCCGAAGAGGCGGGCCCGCATCACGCGAGTATCGTTGAAGACCAGCAGGTCGGCCGGGCGCAGGAGGCGCGCAAGATCGGCAAATGCGAGATCCCGCGTCTCCCCCGTGGGCCCGTGCAGCGCAAGAAGGCGGCTTTCTCCGCGCATCCGTGAAGGGTGTTGAGCAATCAGCTCAGAGGGAAGATCGAACCGGAAGTCAGAACGCCGCATCATGCGGACTCATGGGCACATCAAGGGCGGACCCTCGGCGAGGAAGGTGGATTGTAGACCCACCCTGTTTTGGTATATTGGCAGCCTGCGGCCACGGTGGCGAAATTGGTAGACGCAGTGGACTCAAAATCCACCGGTAGCGATACCGTGTCGGTTCGACTCCGACCCGTGGCACCAGGTTCCGGCAGGACGTCTAGGCGGGCGAAGGGAACCAATGGTGAAGGCAAAAGCTGCCTGGGTTTTCGTCAATTAAGTCAGCGCGACGCAAGACCAGGGTCACGGCGATGCGGACGGGCGGGCGCATCACTCGCGGTCTCCCTTCTCGCCAATCAGGTTGCGGCCGGCGGCTCGAGACCATCGCGCCTTAGCATCTGCGCTTCAACTTGCACGATCACGGACTCGATCGTCTGCAGGATGCCCTCGATCTGCTGTTTCTCCCTTTCCAAGGGTGCGAGTCCTTTGGCCAGCCTCGCTCGGCTTGCGTTCGAGGCGCGGATCTGATCGTTCAGGGCCCCAAGGGGTCTTCCGGGAGCCCCGGCCGATTGCCCCTGCTGCTCCAGCTCGCCGGCGTAGGTATCCAGCAGCGCCCGCTGCTCCTCGTTAATTGCGTACCTCCGAAGATTGTACGCCTTCCTCCGCAACCGCAGCTCCTGGAGGACGATTTTGCCCTCCGTTTCGTTCGTAACGGTCACGTCGATCTGTCCGCCCACGATGTCTACCAGATCCCTCGCGCCATCCCGTGCCGAATGGAGCAGAAGACCTTCGCCCGTGTTCGGAACGGAGGCATCAGTGGCCGCCAATGCTGTCAAGTCGGCCTCGGCTTCCGTCAGAAGGTCGAGAACCTTTACGCCGGCCTTTTCAAATCGGCTCCAGCCGTCGAGATCGGGGTGTTTGTGGGAAAACACCTTCAACAGTGCGTGCTCCTTGGTGGTGACAACGCAGCCGATGACGGAGCGGAGGATCCCGTCGAGATGGGTCGGGCTTTCCACGAGCCTCTCGACAAGACCCCGCCGAGAGAAGACGTGCTCGTGTCGGAGGTTGCTCGGGGACGCCTCCCAACTTGCGGCCTGCGTTCGATAGCGTGTGTTCCATTTGCCGTCCGCTTCGGTGATCTTGCAGAGACAGAGCGAAATCAGCTCCTGCTTATGGCGTGCGTAGAGGTCCACCGGCAACAGGGCCTCAATGGCGGACACCGCACTTCGGATTCTCACCTCACGCTCTGGATGCGGAACATAGCCGGGAAGCATGCCTAATGTTTCCCTCCTAATTGGCACTCGGCGAGCTGGCTGGCCCCGGGGCTAGCTCTCACATACTAGCCGTGACCGATTGTCGGGACTATGACGCGATTCACGCGGCCCCCGCCGACCTCGCCGGCGCCCCCACGCGGCAACCCGTGGCCAACTGCCTGGTTCCGTCTTGCCAAGTAACCGCCACGGCGTAAAGAAACATCGGCGTCGCAAACCGGACATAAGGACGTAACAGATCGGCTATATGCTCCGGGCATTGAGTACCTGAGTACCGCCAACCCGGATAATCCGCGACGGTAACAAGACCGTGCCGAAGCTCCGATCCATCTTCCTTTCAGACATACATCTCGGCACGCGGGCTTGCCAAGCCCACAGTCTCCTAGAGTTCCTACGAGATTACGATGCCGAGCACCTCTTTCTCGTTGGCGACATCATCGACTTCTGGGCCATGCGTCGCGGCATCTACTGGTCGACCTCCCAGAATACGGTCGTCCAGAAGATCCTGAAGCGGGCACGGCACGGCGTGCAGGTAGTGCTGGTCCCGGGGAATCATGACGAGGCGTTACGGGAGCACGTCGGCGTTTCCTTCGGCCATATCCAGCTGCGTTCGGACTATGTCCACAAGGCAGCCGATGGAAGGCGCTACCTCTTGATGCACGGCGACGAATTCGATCAGATCACCAAATACCACCGTTGGCTCGCCGTCCTTGGGGACCGCGTCTATGAGCTGGTCGTGCGTCTTAACGCACTGCTCTCCTGGCTGCGGCGGCGGCTTGGTATCGCCGGCTACTGGTCGCTGTCGGGTTACGCGAAACGTAAGGTCAAGCACGCCGTCCACTACATCTTCGACTTCGAAGACGGCGTCGCCCGCTACGCCAGGGAGCGGGGAGTCGACGGGGTCATTTGCGGGCACATCCACTCCGCGGCGGTCAAGGACATCGATGGCATCCGTTACATCAATTGTGGGGACTGGGTCGACAGCTGCACGGCCATCGTCGAGCACTCGGACGGGCACATGGAGCTCGTGGATTGGGGCGTTCGGGTCCCGGCATGGGATTCGCCCTCAGAGAAGGTCGTACCCCTCCCGATGCCTCCACCCAAGCCGGCGGTCGCAGTCCTGGAGGACCGGAGGCCACACCGAAGGCCCGAGCCGAGACGGATGGCAGGCGTCGATCAATAGACGCGCAGCAGGGCGACAGTGATATTGTCGAGCCCGCCCCGCGCGCAGGCGAGATCAATCAAGATCGTTGCCAGCTTCTCCAGGTCGTCGCCATCGTCGACCATCACTCGGGCGAGCATGTCGTCCGCGACCATGCCGGTCAACCCGTCGGTACAGAACAGGAAGAGGTCGTTCGGCTGAAGCCCAACAACTCCGGAGTCGACCACTAGCTGGGGCGAGGTGCCAAGGCCGCGCGTGAGGATGTTCTCTTTGACGCCATAGCGCTGGGCGTCCGCCAAGCTTGGGAAGAAGCCCTGATCGACAACCTCCTGGATAAAGGAGTGGTCCTTTGTCAGCTGCTGGAGCTTGGCATCGCGCAGTCGATAAACTCGGGAATCGCCCACATGGGCGAAGACCATCCAGGCTGGCCCGACGAACCCGAGGACGACGGTGGTCCCCATCCCCGCGTAGCTGGGGGTCTGTTGTGCCATTGCCCATACCGCCTTGTTGGCAGCGACAACGGCTTCCTGCGCGAGCAGGCGCGCCTCGTCCTGGTTCGCGACGGGCGGCGAGTGGTTCCGGAATCGGTCCGTGATCACCTCCGCGGCCGTCCGACTCGCCACATCCCCCGCGTTTGCGCCCCCAATACCGTCAGCGACGACCAAGAGCCCCAGCTCGGGCGCGACCGCAACACTGTCCTCGTTGTGCTCCCGCACCAAACCCCTGTCGGTCCGCCAAGCGTATGCCAGTTTCTGCTGAGGCATGGAGGGGTCGTAGGCTCCGGGGATTACTTTCCGGCGCGGGACCGGCGAGGCCTGGCCCGTCCTTACGAGCTCTTGCCGTCCAAGATGGCGGCAAGACGTCTGGGCGGAACGTAGCCTGGGATCAGGTCGCCGTTATCGAGGACGATGGCGGGGGTCCCCGAGATACCCAGACTCTCAGCCACCTTCATCTCCTTCCGCACCGGGTTGGGACAAGTTCTGCGCGGGATCTCCTGACCTTGCTTGGCAGCCGTAAAGGCCGCCTGCCGGTCCGGCGAGCACCAGACCGCCACCGACTTGTGGAAGGAGTCGCTGCCAACGCCTTCGCGAGGGAAGAAGACATAACGCACCCGGATGCCCTCCGCCTCGTATTGGGCTATCTGAGAGTGCAGCTTGCGGCAGTAAGCGCAGTCCAGATCGGTGAACACGGTGACGGTGTGCTTATAGTTAGGCGGAGAGAAGATCACCATATTCTTCTCCCCGATCCCGTCGACCACCCGCTTCCGGGCCTCGGCCTCCCGAGGCGCCGTCAGGTCCTTACGCCGGGCGAGGTCGATCATACGTCCTTCGAGGAGGTAGCGGCCATCGCCGCTGACGTACACCACCCTCGGACCCATGTCCACCTCGTAAAGCCCGGGAACCGGCGTCTCTCTGATGCTATCGACCTTATACCCCGGCAGGACCTTTGCCAGCCGTGCCTCGATGTTGGCGTCCGCATCTTTGTCCGCGAGCGCCGGGGCGGCGCAAAACGCCAGGGCCGCGCAGGCGACCAGGAACCTCGCCGTCTTCACCATCTCACCTCGTCTTCAATCTCGGAAGTTGATGAACTGGAGGGGTCGCCCCCAGTCCGCCGCGCGCAGCTGCGCAATCGCCTCCTGCAGCTCGTCGCGTTGCTTGCCGGTGACCCGGACCTGATCACCCTGAATCTGGGCCTGGACCTTCAGTCTGGAGGACTTGAGGGCCTTGACGAGCCGCTTGGCGGTCTCGCCGTCGATCCCTTGCTTGATCGCCACCTCTTGCCGGGCAGCGTTGAGGGTCGAAACGGGCTCCTTCGCATCCATGCTGGCTACGTCGACCTTCCGTTTGACCAGCTTGTGCCGGAGGATATCCATCATCTGGCGCAGTTGAAACTCCTGCTCCGCCTGCAGCCGGACCAGGTCATCCGCGAGCTCGAACCGCGCGTCCACGCCCTTGAAGTCAAACCGCGTCCCAATCTCCCGATTGGCCTGATCGACCGCGTTTCGGACCTCCTGCAGGTCCACCTCTGAGACCACATCGAAGGACGGCATCGTTCTATTCCTCCCGGCTTCGCGACGCGCCGTCAGGCGAGCATAACCTTCCTAAAGTAGTCAATGCCATTCCCGAGCTCCACCGCCGGCTAGCCCGGCGGGTGCGCCTCAGGCACGGGGGTGATGTCGGGCATGGAGCTGCTTCAGACGCTCCCGCGCTACGTGGGTATAGATCTGCGTCGTTGATAGATCACTGTGCCCGAGGAGCATCTGCACGACCCGCAGATCCGCGCCGTGGTTCAGGAGATGGGTGGCGAAGGCGTGGCGCAGGGTGTGCGGAGAAAGCGGCTTCAGGATGCCCGCCCCCGTCGCATAGCGCTTGATGACGAGCCAAAAGGCCTGGCGGGTGATGTGGTCGCTGCGCGCGGTGGGGAACAGATAGTCGCTCAGACGCCCCCCCAGCAGGTCCCCGCGCGGGCCGGCGAGGTAGCTCCTCAACCAGGAGATGGCCTCCTCGCCGAGGGGCACCAGCCGCTCCTTGCTGCCCTTGCCGACCACGCGGACGACACCCTGGGTCAGGCTAACCTGTTGCGGCGTCAGCCCCACGAGCTCCGATACCCTGAGGCCGGTGGCGTAGAGCACCTCCAGCATAGTTCGGTCGCGGTGCCCCCGTGGATCGCTCACATCGGGCGCAGCGAGCAGGGTCTCCACCTCCGCCTCTGTCAGCGTCTTCGGCAGGGGGCGCCCGAGCTTGGGGGCATCCACCCGGGCAGTCGGATCCTCGCTGATTGCCCCCTGCCGCAACAAATGCTGATAGAACTGGCGCAGACAGGAGAGCAGCCGAGCCGACGAGCGGGGCTTACGGCCCTGCCGGGACAGGAGCGTCAGGTAGTCCAACAGATCGGGCCGCTGTGCCTGCTCGAGTCCGCGCCCCCGTTCCCGCCCGAGCCAAGCGGCGAAAGCGCGCAGATCGGACTGGTAGGCCGCCAGGGTGTTGGGGCTCAGGCCCCGCTCCATCCACAGGGCATCGGCGAAGCGTTCGATTGCTGCCGCGTCTGCGGTCATCCCGGGGGCTCGGCGCCCTCGTGCCCCAGGAGCCAGCGCTTGACAGCCACCTTCCGGCCGCTCAGGTCTCCCGCGAACCCCCCCAAGCCATGTGCACCGACCACCCGATGGCAGGGAATCACAATCGGACAAGGGTTTGCCCGGCAGGCCCCGCCCACCGCCCGAGGGCTTGTCCCCAATTCCTGGGCGAGCTGCCCATAGGTGAGGGTACGCCCGGGCAGTATGGCACTCAGTGCCCGCCATACCCTGTGCTGAAAGGTGGTGCCGACAAGCCGCAGGGGCAGATCGAAACGATACGCGCCGTCCTGAAAGTAGGCGTCCAAGGCACAGGCAAAGGCATCCGGGAGCGCCCCGGCGTCACCCGGGGCCGCGACCTCCGCCTCGAGCTCGATGCCCAGTAGCGCACCCGGCTCCCACCGGACTTGGATTGGCCCAAGCGGTGTTCGCATCAATGCCCGGTGCCCAGCCATGACAGCTCAACCTTCGACGGTACGAAGCCTTCCTATGATATCGGAGCGGGCTTGGGAAAGGATGGAGTCGCGGTCCAATCCGTCCAGAATATCGCGGATGACCTGCTTCGGACCCGTCTCCCCCCAGGACTTGCCATGGGCGAGATAGGCCTCGGCGGCCTTGCCAATCACGTAAGTCGCGTAGTAGGCGACTGCCCCCTGAGCACCCCCGGTTAGCAGCACGGAAAGCCCGCCGGTGCCGAGCTTGAGGGCGGATGAGAGGAAATTCACGGTCCAGACGGTCCCGATGAAAATGGTCATCTGGGTCGCGATGGTCTTGATGAGGCCCCCGGCCTCGGATTTCGTTAGAGGAAGGCCGTACAGCTTGGAGAGATGGATCACCATGCCGACGTCGAAGGCGGCGGCGGCGAATAGGTCCGTGATGGGCACCGGGTTCAGGGCAACCGCAATTCCTTTGCTGACGCAGTAGGTGCGGATCACTTTGGCGCCGAGGCTGCGCTTGACCTCCAGGATGCGCCGCCCCACCTGCTCGCTCAGGTTGCTTGCGAATAAGGAGGCGTTGAGTGCCGCCAGCGTCTTGCCCTCGGCCTCCAGCAGGTCCCATAGGCGCTCCTTCAGCGCATCAATGTTCGGCTTAGGCTGACGAACGGTCTCAATCTCGTTGCCGTCTTCGTCCACCCTGATGACCAGTCCTTCAGACGGCATCGCGCTGATGCAGACCACGTTTCTGGGATCGATATAGCCGGCGGTGTGGCGCATGATCGAGGCCACGATCAGCTTGCGCTCCTCTTGCGTGTAGCGATCGATCTTGTTGAACACCAGGATGACGGGCCGCTGGAGCTGGACCAGGGTCCGCAGCGAGCGCACCTCCGTATCCGTAAGGTCGCCATCGGCGATGAAGAGGACGAGATCGGAGCGGGATGTCACTTCATGGGCGAGGCGTTCCCGGCTCTCTCCGCCGACCTCGTTGATCCCGGGTGTGTCGATCAGGAATACGCCCCCTGTCTGGTACTCGTTCCACTGACCGATTTCGGCTTTGCGCGTCTCGCCGTGAAGTGGGCTGGTGCTGAACTGGTGCCGACCGAGGAGGGCGTTGAGGGTCGCTGACTTGCCAACGCTCACCCGCCCAAAGGCGGCGATGTGGATATGGCCACGCTCCAGCTTGTCGAGCATCGCCTCGACTTGGCTGTAGTCATCCGCGAGGGACTCCCTGACCTCCAGCGGAATACGGTGATCCTGGACGAGCTCTCTGAGGCTCTCCCGGGCGAGGTCCAGGTGGCCGTCGCCACGCGCCGACCGCATTGCGTTAGTTAGCGGCTTGCTTGGCCTCTTCTCGAACAGCCGCTTTAATTTCGAGGGCCATCCTCGCAAAACGCCTTGCACGCGCTTCGAGATTTTCACTCAGATTCTCCCCAAAGGCTTGTGCTGCCTGTGCCGGTCGCAGAACGCCCCGCGACTCCAAGGACGCAGCGACTGCCTTGCCAAGGGCTTCAAAAACCATTCCGTATGCGACCGCATGAGCAACACCACCCATCAAGGTACCCACTCCAGGAAACGCCTTCAGTGCGTTTCCGGCAACGGCGAGCATGATGGTCGTGCTGCGGGCGACCCGCTTTTGCACAAGCTCCAGCAGTAGGTCCGTGTCAATGTGTCGCACAGGGACGTCATACAGCTTCGCGAGCTCTCTCACGAAGCTCACGCCGAGATATCCCTGGATCACCAGATCGGATCCGGGGGTCACCGCCGCCATAGCGCCAATCATGGCACGGCGGGAGTACTTGTTGGTGAGCACCACTGCACGCTCCCGTCGGTGAATGAGCTCGACCTGATCCAGCCGTCTCGCCACCAGCACGAAGACGCTGCTGTCGCGCAGACGCTCCAGGACCGCCGGGTCCTCATCCAGGTAACGCTGCAGGGCCCGTCCCAGCTCGTCGACCTGTGGCGGCACCGCCCGCACCACGACCTCCTCCCGCCCGTCGGGAAGGATACGCAATGCCTCCCGCTGCCCCCCCGCCCGCACTGCCACCAGATTCACCCGGTCGCTCTCGCCGAGCCGCCCGCGGAGTCTTTCGAGCAATGCCCCAAGCTCCTCGGCACGGTAGCGGTCGGTCTTGTTGAGGGCCACGACGCAGGGCTTGCCGAGGTCCATCAGGGACTGGAGATCCTGGTGCTGGGTACGACTCAGGTCCCCGTCGCACACGTAGACCACTACGTGCGAGCGCAGCGCCTCCGCCCGGGACATTTCGTCCAGCCCGGCCCAGACCTCGTTGGTGCCGGGCATGTCCGTGAGGATCAGCTCGTCTCCCATGGGACTCTGCCAGTGATACTCCCCTATCTCCCGGGTCGTCCCCCCGCGGGCGGAGATCTCGAGCCTGGCATCCGGCAGCAACGCCTTGATCAGGGAAGACTTGCCGCTGCTGATCTCGCCGAAGAAGGCGACGTGAATCTTCGCGCCCGCCTTTCGCTGCTCGTGCAGGGCGAGCTCCCGCTTCACCGACTGGACGTCAATACCCAGCTCATTGGCCCGATCGACCCGATCATTCAGCTCCTCCCGGGTGAGTGGCTCCGGCGGCCCCGAGCGGGCTTCGGCCATCCGACGCCGGTGTCGCTGGCGCACCAGGAGCCACAGGACGTACAGCCCGCCGGCCCCAACCGCAAGAAAACCTCCCGCATACAGGTAGAAAAACCAAAGGGGTACGTGCTGGAGCCGCTCCCAGACACTGAAGGCGCTCTCCGTAAGCAACAGCACGCCCCACAGGACCACCACCATGCCCAATGCCACTCCCAGGGCAAGCCCTGCTCGCATGGCCTGGGAAGGGCGAAGACTTTTGCTCACTTGGTGCTCGGCGATACTGGCAAGAGGGGGGTAGCTCAACGGTCTTCCGCGATGGGAAGACCCCCTTCGGCGACGGAATGCGCCGAGCCCGGCACTGGTTAGGCCGGAATCACCCGCCACGGGGGAAGCGACCAGCCGGTCGGGGAAAAAAACTGTACGTATTATAGCCCGCGCCCCGGGGCAGGGCAGGGGGCAGGGAGCAATCACGCCGACCAGCCGTTCCGAGGCATGAACCTCGGATGCGGTCCAACGTCTGCACCGGAGCAAAGCCCGCGACCCGCACCCGACGCCGCCGCAATGATATCCCTATAATGACGGCCGACAGCATCCAGCCCGAGACCAGACAGCGAACCATGCCCGCCACCGCCGATAGATTCTGGGAGACCAAGCCCTTGGCCGAGATGACACGGGCCCAGTGGGAGGCCTTGTGCGACGGCTGTGCCAAGTGCTGCCTGGAGAAGCTGGAGGACGAGGACACACGACGCATCCTGTACACGAATGTCGCGTGCCGCCTGCTCGATCGTGCAACCTGCCGCTGTACCGACTACACCAACCGATCCAAGGTCATCCCCACGTGCGTTACCCTGACTCTGACGGTGCTCGCGGATCCCTATTGGCTGCCGGCCACGTGCGCCTACCGCCTGCTGGCGCAAGGGCAGCCGCTTCCCGATTGGCACCCGTTGCTCACCGGCGATCCCGCCTCGGTGGCGGAGGCGGGCCAAGCAGTCGGCGGTTGGGTGATTAGCGAGGAGGCCGCCGGACCCCTTGTCCACCACCTGATCGATTGGGTGGAATAGGCGCGGGCCGCTTCCGACCAGCCGCGCGCTTCCCTAGTCGTGAGCAATGGGCGTGTCGGTGAACAGATAGCGCCTCAGCTGATGGTTGACGCTTGGATCCTTCCGTCGAATCCACTCGAGTAGCATCGCCGCGTGCTCCTTCTCCTCGTCCCGGTTATGGGCCAGGATGGCCCGGAGCTCCGAGTCCCGGCAGGCGTCAACCCGCTGGTTGTACCAGTCGACCGCCTCCAGCTCCTCCATGAGCGACACGATCGCCCGGTGCATGTCGCGCGTACCGTCAGAGAGCTCTTCAATCGGCTCGTGATAACCCTCGTTGGCCATATGCCCCTCCCATCAGCATGCAGAAAGATGTCCACGGACACCCGGAAAAACAGGTTGGCCGCCGGCCGAATTGTCCTCTAGCTACGGGGCCAAGCTCAATGGTCACACCTTCACCGACCGCCGTCACCTTTGGGGCGAACTAGGTCCGTATGCTGTAATTGGCCGCGCGGCATGGTTCGACCAATGCCGCCTAACCCGTTGATCGCTTGCATGAGGCCCGCTTGCTTACCATGACACCGGAGGAATTCCGCCAGCGCGCCATGGAGGAGGGGATTTCCCGCGCCGACCTCGAGGCCGATCCTGTTCTGCAGTTTCAGCATTGGTTCGAGGACGCGATCGGCACCGGCCTCCCGGAGCCCAACGGGATGAGTCTGGCGACGGTTGCCGCCGACGGCCAACCCTGGCTGCGCACCGTGCTCCTCAAGCTCTATGACCAGCAAGGCTTTGTCTTCTATACGAACTACGAAAGCAGCAAGGCCCGTCAACTGGAGGCGAACCCCCGCGCGGCCCTACTCTTCCCTTGGGTTGCCCTGGCCCGCCAGGTGGCGATCACCGGCACAGCGGTCCGCATCCCAAGGACGGAATCCATCAAGTATTTTGCGACCCGCCCCCGGGGGAGTCAGATTGGCGCCTGGGCCTCCCCCCAAAGTCAGGTGATTAGATCCCGTTCCTTGCTGGACGCGAAAGTCGAAGAGATCAAGCGCAAGTTCGCCCAGGGGGAGGTCCCCCTGCCTTCATTTTGGGGGGGCTACCGGGTCGTCCCAGACACCATCGAGCTCTGGCAGGGTCGCGAGAACCGACTCCACGATCGGTTTCGTTACAGCAGGGAGTCCGACGGAGGCTGGCGCATCCAACGCCTGGCTCCTTGACTGGCAAGCCGGCTTGCGCGGGCTCGCCCCCCGATTCCTTAATCGATTGGTAATCGCCATATTTGGTGCACGAATCCGGGCCATAATCCGGCTGGAGAGGCCCTCACGTGACCCTGTCGATTCGAACCAAACTGTTCGTGACGTTTCTGTTGGCCGGCATGCTGGTCGTGGCGGGTATGCTGGTCTTCATGCGCTGGTCGTTTCACCGCGGCCTCGAGGAGTTCGCGGAGGCCCGCCAGGAGGAACGGATCCATGCGATCGTAGACCGCCTCGCGGAGATCTACAGGCGTAACGGCGGGTGGGACCGTTTGCGGACAGACCCGCGGCTGTGGGTCGCGGCGCTGGTTGGACGCAGCGGGCACGAGGGGTCGGGCCGCATGGCCTGGCACCACGGCTGGCTACGCCACGCCCTGATGGAGCCCGGGCTGTGGCCGCCGACCCGTGTCCTGCAGACCCATGCCCCCGATGCCCTCCCCCACCCGGTGGAGTTGCGGCTGATGTTGCTTGACGGACGGGGATCGGTGCTCTACGGGCGGCGTGAGCTCCTCGCCAGAGCCACCAGACGCTATAGGATCGAGGTGGACGGCCGCCGCGTGGGGTCCCTCGCCCTCTTGCCGGGACCGCCAATCTCGGAGCGCGGTGAGATCCGATTCCTGCAGCGGCAGAGCACGGCCTTCCTGATTATCGCGCTTGGGATGGTTGTCATCTCGGCCGCCCTCTCCTTCCCCCTCGCCAAACGGCTGGTCCGGCCGGTGAATGACTTTCAAGGCACCGCCCGCCGACTCGCCGCTGGCGACTACACCGCCCGGGTGGCGGTCACGGGCGACGACGAGCTTGGCCACCTGGGCCGCGACCTCAACGGCCTTGCCGAGGCCCTGGAGCGCAATGAGCACGCCCGCCGCCGGTGGGTGGCAGACATCTCCCATGAGCTGCGCACGCCGCTGGCCGTGCTGCGGGCAGAGCTGGAGGCCCTTCAGGACGGTGTGCGAACGTTGGACCGCGCGGCGGTGGACTCGCTGCACGGGGACAGCCTGCGGCTTGGCCGCCTGGTGGATGATCTCTACGAGCTGTCCATGACCGATCTGGGCGCCCTCACCTACAGCAAGGTCGAGACCGACCCGGCCGAAGTGCTGGCCGCCGATGTGGAGGCATTCAAGACCAAGTTCGGGGCCGCAAGCCTAACGCTGCGGATGGACAACCGTCTCTCCGAACCGGCGTTGTTGCAGGCAGACGAGCACCGCCTATCCCAGCTCTTCCGCAACCTATTGCGCAACAGCCTGCGGTACACCGATCCGGGGGGCGGGCTGAGGGTGATCATCGGGAGGTGCGGGGACGATCTGATCGTCGACTTTCGGGATACGGCTCCCGGGGTACCCCCCGACGCCCTGCCCCGCCTGTTTGACCGTCTCTACAGGGTCGACGGCTCCCGCAGCCGCGACACCGGAGGTGCGGGACTGGGACTTGCCATTGCCAAGAATATCGCCGAGGCCCATGGTGGCCGCATGGAGGCCCGCCCTTCCCCGGAAGGGGGCCTGTGGATCCAGGTCCGACTCCCGCTGTGACACTGTGAAAGACACCATCCTGATCGTCGAAGACGAGGAAAAGCTGGCACGCCTCCTCGCCGATTACCTGGAGGCGGCCGGATTCCTGACCCATCACCTCGGCGACGGCTACCAGGTGGTCGATTGGGTGCGCGCCCAGGCCCCGACGCTGGTCCTGCTCGACCTCATGCTTCCGGGACGCGACGGGTTGGACATCTGTCGCGAGATTCGAGGCTTCAGCCAAGTGCCGATCATCATGACGACTGCAAGGGTCGAGGAGATCGACCGATTGCTGGGGCTCGAGCTGGGCGCGGACGACTACGTCTGCAAGCCCTACAGCCCTCGGGAGGTTGTAGCCAGAGTCAAGGCCGTCCTTCGGCGGACGGCGGTGCAGCCGGGACCGCAGGGCGGACTGCTCCACCTGGATGAGTCCAGTCTTCGGGTGAGCGCCAACGACAGGGATACGGAGCTGACTGCCGTGGAATTCGCGCTGCTCAAGACCCTGTATGCCGCGCCCGGTCGCATCTTCTCGCGGGACCGCCTGATGGATCGGATCTACCAGGACCATCGTATCGTCTCCGACCGCACCATCGACAGCCACGTGAAGAAGCTCCGCCGAAAGCTCGCCGCACTGGTCCCGGGGCGGGAGCTCGTCCATTCGGTCTACGGCGCCGGCTATCGGTACGAGGAGCGCGAGGCTGATTGACGAGCCCCCTGCCTCAAGGGCTCGCCCGCCAGGCTGGAAACGGAGGCCCGAACGACTTCCACAATCTTTACGCCATGCCTACACGGGAGCTGCACCGTCCCCCGCTATCTTGAAAGTCAGAGGAAGACGCGTGGGAGCCGTCGGAAGATCCAGGGTCCCATCGCAAGAAGCTGGACCGCAGGGAGGCAAGCCAGTCTTTTGAGACGCGGAGAGCAGACCATGAACAGACTCCATCCACCTAAACGCACCCTGCTGGCTTCCGCCATCGGCATCGCGGCGCTGGCTGCGACAGTGGCGCTGGCCCAACCTCCGGCCCCCGGCCCCGCGCCGGGCACCGGGCCGGCACCCCCGACCGGCACCACGCCCGACTGGGCACAAGTGAGGATCGACCGGATGGGATGGCGGCTGAACCTGACCCCGGAGCAAAAGGCAAAGCTGAAGCCGATCTTCGAGCAACGGCAGGCCTTGCGTAATGCCCAGCGCCAGGCAATGCGCAAACAGATGGCGCAGATCCTGACGCCAGCGCAGCTCGCGCAGTGGGACCAGATGCGCGCCCAGCGGGGTTGGCGGCGCGGCGGCGGTCCCTGCCGCGGGGGACAGGGGTTCGGACCTGGGCGGGGTTACGGTCGTGGCCGCGGATATGGACCCGGCCCCGGCATGGGCTACGGGCCCGGAGCAGGCTTGGGGCCGGTGAACTGAGCCGCTGACGGCTTGACCTGGACGCGAGGGCCTTTTCCCAGGCCCTCGCAACGTACAGGGCAGAAGCCCGCCGTCATCCCTTCCTCCAGCTAACCCGAGCTGACACTGGGTCCCGCCCAGCCCTCAGCGTGGGGCGGGACTTGGTGGCGCGGTTCAATTACCCAGCCCCGGCCTCGACCCGAAACCCGTCCCGAGCCCAGGCGACGATACCGCCCCTCAGGTTGACCACATTGTCGAAGCCCTGCTGGGCTAGGAAGGCGCATGCATGGTAAGAACGGGCGCCGCTCCTACAATAGAGAACAAGCTCCCGGTCACGCGGCAGATCCCCGAGCCGCAGCGGGATGAGGTGCATCGGCAGATGAACTGATCCGGGGATCGCGCCCTGGGCAACCTCCGCGGGCGTGCGGATGTCGACCAGATAGATATCCCCGTCGGCATCCATCCGAGACGCCAGTGTCGCCGAATCGATCTCTGGTATCACGCGATTAGCCTACCCATTGTCTAAGTAATTTAGTATATTAAGACTTTTTTATTGCTCTGCTCAACAGGGAGACCTCCCAGACCGGGGATGCCCCGCGAGCTGGCGGAGGTCTAGAGTTAGCTACCTCTCCCCTGGCGAACCGGAACGATCATGGAATTCTTGCCCATTTTTCTCGACGTACGAGACCAGCCGTGTCTCGTCGTAGGCGGCGGGGATGTTGCCGCACGCAAGATCGGGAGCCTGCGGCGGGCCGGAGCAGCAGTAACGGTGGTAGCCCCCGAGCTGACACCCGAGCTCGAGGCACAGCGATTGAAGGACGCATTCACCCATTTGCCCCGGCCCTTCCGGGACACTGATCTTGGCGGGATGCACCTCGTGATCGCGGCGACCGGCGACAGGTCGGTGAACCGACGGGTCGCCCGGTTGGCAAAGGATCGGGGGATGCCCGCCAACGTCGCAGATGAGCCTGCCGAGTGCAGCTTTATCATGCCATCGGTCATCGATCGCTCTCCGGTGGTAGTCGCGGTGTCCACCGGCACGGCATCACCGGTGCTTGCTCGGCTGCTGCGCACCCGCCTGGAATCCCTGATCCCCGCCGGCTACGGCCGACTCGCAAAGCTGTGTGCCCACTACCGGGACCGCGTCAAGGCAAGATTCGCCGAACAGCGCGACCGGCGCCGTTTCTGGGATCGCGTCCTCCAGGGTTGCGTAGCCGAACGGGTGTTCTCGGGACATCTTTCGGACGCCGACGCGGAGATGGAGCGCGAGCTTGCGAGCTCCGCCCCCTCAGGAGCCCTCGGTGAGGTGTACCTGGTGGGCGCCGGGCCGGGAGACCCCGACCTCCTCACCTTTCGCGCTCTGCGCCTGATACAACAGGCCGATGTGGTGGTTTACGACCGTCTGGTCGCCAAGCCGATTCTCGACATGGTGCGCCGGGATGCCAGGCGGATTTACGTCGGCAAGGAGCGCAACAACCACGTGATGCGCCAGGAGCAGATCAACCGCCTGCTGGCGGACTTGGCCAAAGACGGGCACCGGGTACTGCGGCTCAAAGGGGGAGATCCTTTCATCTTCGGTCGGGGCGGCGAGGAGATCGACACGCTGGGCGCCGAAGGTATCCCCTTCCAGGTGGTCCCCGGAATTACCGCCGCATCCGGCTGCGCCGCCTATTCAGGAATCCCCCTCACCCACCGGGACTGCGCGCAGTCTGTCACCTTTGTTACCGGGCATCTGAAGGACGGCAGCATGAACCTCGACTGGGGACGGCTCGCGCAGCCCGCCCAGACGATCGTCTTTTACATGGGCATGCTGGGTCTCCCCATCATCGTTGACAAGCTCATTTCCCACGGCGTACCGGCAAGCATGCCGATCGCCCTCGTCGAGCAGGGCACGACCCACATGCAAAAGGTCCACACGGGGACGCTCGGCACCATCTTGGAGCGCATGGAGCATGAACAACCCACACCGCCCACCTTGATCATCGTCGGGGAGGTGGTCAAACTGCGGGAGAAGCTGAATTGGTACCATGCGCCCGACCGCACCGAACAAGGTGCTACCACCCCCGTTCTGCCGGGCAGCTAGGGCAAAGGCTCCATGGAAAGGGGCCGTTAACCAGCCGCGTGTAAGTCTCCGCAGGGGCGCCGCCGGCGCCGGCGCCCTCCGAATGAAACCCACTAGTGGATCACCACCAGCCCCAGCGGCGCTGCTGTTTCCAGTTGGCGTAAGCCGGGCCGTACAGATAGAGGTCGCGGATATACGCACGCATGGTCGGCGGCCCCCGGCGGTACTGAGGATCGTAGACGTAAGAGTAACGCCACGGACCCACCCCCGGAGCCGGTCCGAGCCAATAGGCGCTGACCGCTTGCGGAATTGCGATCAACGCAGCGGCCACCGCTGCGGATAAGAGTAAGTGTCTTCCGAGCTTCATAGCTCACCTCCTCGGTCGGTTCCTCCCACCCTTGAGTTTAGCCTCCGGCACCGCGGGGTGGTGAGAGAAACGGTCATGGCAGAGCCGCCCTACAATTTCCAGCATGGTGCTGGGGCCATGACCGGTTAGGCCCGCTCGACGGGGAAGGCCAGCACCTCGTCGATGTGTCGGGCACCGGTCAACACCATGAGCAACCGGTCGATCCCCAGGGCAACCCCGGATGCTTCCGGCAGTCCCGCATCCAGCGCGGCCAAGAAGGCCTCGTCTGCCGGAGGGGGCGTGGCACCGGCGCAACGGCGCCGCTCGAGGTCCCGACGGAACCGCCTCCGCTGTTCCTCCGGGTCGGTCAGCTCCTGGAAACCGTTTGCGAGCTCCATTCCCCCGAGGTAGAGCTCAAACCGCTCGGCCACCGGGAACGGTCCCTCGCGCACGCGGGCCAAGGCGGCCTGGCTCGTGGGGTAGTCACAAACGAAGGTGAGACGCCCGTTGCCGAGCCCCGCCTCCAAGGAATGTGTGAGGAGCAGATCGAGCCAGCCGTCTCGCTCCAGCTGCATGTCCTCCGCGCCGGCAATGCCCTGTGCCAGCGCACAGTGGCGCAGATCCTCCGGGTCGGCCTGCCAGGGGTCCAGCGCCAACCCCCGATCGAAGAGCTCGCGGTAGGTGAGGACCTCCATCCGGAGGGCCGGCCGTCGCAGGATCGAGCGCACCAGCTCGGCCACCTCATCCATCAGCTGCCGGTAACCCCAGCCTGGCCTATACCACTCCAAAAGGGTGAACTCGGGATGGTGGAGACGGCCGCGCTCCCGGTCTCGGAAGACCTTGCAGATCTGGTAGATGGGCCCGCTCCCGGCGGCGAGCAGGCGCTTCATGGCCAGCTCCGGAGAGGTGTGGAGGTAGAGCGGAAGTGCGGCTCGCCCGCACCCCATCCAGGTGGTGGACAGACTTTCCAGGGCAGGGTCTGGGGTGGGGGCGCGGCCGGCAATCGGAGTCTCCACCTCCATCACGCCAGCCGCTTCAAGAAAGGCACGAGCCCTGCTGAAGAGCCCTGCCCGCGCCCTCAATGTCTCAAGGGATGCGGTAGGCTCCCAAACAGTGTAGCTCACTCTTCCTTGGCGCGGGAGACATACGCCCCGGAACGGGTATCCACCTTGATAAGCTCGCCTGTCTGCACGAACAAAGGCACCCGAACCACCGCCCCGGTCTCCAGGGTCGCCGGCTTGCCGCCCCCCCCGGAGGTGTCGCCGCGGACGCCAGGATCCGTCTCGGTGATCGAGAGGACAACGAAGTTTGGGGGCTCCACGCTGAGGGGAGAGCCATTCCAAAGGGTCACGTTACAAACGTCCTGCTCCTTGATCCACTTGGCCGCATCCCCCACCGCAGCTGCATCTGCCGTAATCTGCTCAAAGGTGTCCTGGTCCATGAAGTGCCAAAGCTCGCCGTCGTTATACAGATACTGCATCTGAGTATCGTGAACATCCGCGGCCTCAACCGACTCGCCGGACTTGAAGGTCTTCTCCACGACCCGCGCCGTCTTGAGATTACGCACTTTGACGCGATTAAATGCTTGGCCTTTCCCCGGTTTGACGAACTCGTTCTCTACGATCAGGTAAGGATCCCCGTCGAGCATGATCTTCAGGCCACCCCGGAACTCGTTCGTGCTGTAACTTGCCATACCGCCCCTCTCCGCTGAATGGAAATCAAACGTCCGATGTTAGCGCGAACCCTTGCGCACTGTCAGACCCCCACGTGGAAACGGGAGCTGGCCGAGGCCTACCGACGCCCCGGCGAGCTCATCGCTCATTTGAGTCTGGACAAAAGGCTGCTGACCGACGCGCTCCATTCCGACGCGGGGCTGCGGATGCTGGTTCCGCGGCCTTACGCGGCCCTCATGGAGCCCGGCAACCCCACCGATCCCTTGCTGCGGCAAGTGCTCCCGGCCGCCGACGAATCGATTGATCGGCCAGGCTTTTCCATCGATCCGGTGGGGGACCTAGCAGCCAGAAGGACGCCAAGGCTACTGCAGAAATACCGGGGTAGGGCCTTGCTCCTGGTTACGAGCGCTTGCGCCGTCCACTGCCGCTATTGTTTCCGGCGACATTTCCCGTATAAGGACGAGAACACTGCCACAGCAGCCTCCGGGGCACTGGCTCTTATCCGCCGAGATGAAACCATCGTAGAGGTCATCCTGAGCGGGGGCGATCCCCTGATACTCGACGATGAGCCATTGAGGGGGCTCATAGCGCACATTTCCGACATTCCACACGTCAGGCGGATACGCATCCATACCCGAGTGCCCGTTGTTCTCCCGTCCCGCGTCACCGCGGAGCTGTGCGAGCTGCTCGCCGATGCCCGCCCGAAGCTGGTCATGGTGATCCATGCCAATCACCCCCGTGAGCTTGGCGCAGCCGTTCCCGTTGCACTCAGCCGAGTCCGAACCGCAGGCATCGCCCTGTTGAACCAGAGCGTGCTCCTTCGGGGCGTAAACGACCGGACGCAAATCCTTTCCGAGCTCAGCGAAGCCCTCTTCGCCAACGGCGTGCTTCCCTATTATCTGCATCTGTTGGACCGGGTTCAGGGAGCTGCTTATTTTGAAGTCGACACGGCGGAGGCGGCTCGAATCATCACGGGGCTCCGCAACTCCTTGCCTGGCTATCTGGTGCCGCGGCTCGTTCGAGAACAAGCCGGATTTGCGTACAAGACCCCAGTCTGCTAACCAATGCGCTGGTGCAGCGGGCGCGGACGAATGATAATCCTCCGAGCACAACGACTCTCCCGAGAAACCTGCAGAAATCTTTGATCGATCAGATGGGTTCTGTCTCCGCGACGATGACTCTCCTCGTGCTCACCTCCCGTCAGGAAGAAGGTGAGGCACACGTCACCTCTCTGCGCACTGGTGGGCTCCCCGTGCGCGGCACCGTCACCAGTGATCTGACACAGCTCCAGAAGCTAAGCAACTCACCTTCCATTGACCTCATCATCTGCTGTGAGTACGACCCTGCCATTGACCTGACCAGGTGCATGGAATCTTACCGACAGGTCGAGGCGGACGTGCCTTTGGTCATTGTTGCCGGGGAGGACACGGCATCGGCCGCCCTCATCAGCGCCATGCGTTCCGGCGCGCGGGATGTGGCGCAGTTTGGCGACGACGATCATCTGCTGCTTGTGGTGGCGCGCGAGCTGTCCGATCTCGGGCATCGCCGCGCGGAAGAGGGCCTGCGGGGACAACTTCGCCAATGCGAAGACAGAGCGACCGAGCTGCTCCAGTCGTCGACTGAAGCCGTCGCCTACGTTCGGGAAGGCGTGCACCTTGCGGTAAATCCCGCCTATGCGCGGCTTTTTCGTTTTGAGGCGAGCGACGAGCTCGATGGCTTTCCTCTGCTGGACCTGATCGCCCCAGACAAGCAGGGCGAGGCCCGGCGCTCGCTGCGCGCACTGGATCAGCTCGCAGAGAACGAGACCGAAGAGTTTAATACTGAATGCATTCGGGTCGACGGCGTCCGCTTTCGGGCCACGATGCGCATCTCCAGATCGAATCTGGAGGGCGAGCCATGCCTGCAGGTCATCACCAGCGAGAAACACCATGGACTCCGAGGTGCTTCCACCAACCGCCTTGACTCGGACACAGGCTTACCGAACCGTACGGCCCTGATGGAGGAGCTGGCCAAGCGCCTCGAGCCCTCCAACGAGAAGACGGCAACGGTCGCGGCCATCTATATCGGTCTGAACGGCTTCGACGAGCTGGCTCGCACCGAGGGGCTCAGTACCGCGCTTGAAGCAGTCGCCGAGCTCGGTGCGGCGCTGCGGGAGCTGATGCCGGAAAACTCTTTTCTCGCCCGGCTCGGCGACGCCGGCTTCGCCCTCCTGGTTGAGAACATGCAGCAGCGCGAGGCATCGGACCTTGCGGCTCAGATCTGTTCCAGGGTCCGGTCTCCGCTCCCTCCCGCCGGACCGGTCGGCGCGGTCTACACCGGCCTGATGCTCGCAGAGCCTGGCTCAGACTCCGCCGCGAATGTACTGGACACCATCCACCGCTACTTCCTGATGGCAACGCTGGAGGCACGGCAGGGCCCCAAGCATTCCAAGGCTGCCCAAGCGTCTGGCATTCCCGGGGGGGAGGGCGAAGAGCCGGTCGAGCCGTTGCTGACAGCGCAGATCGATCGGGCGTTGCAGGGTGACGGATTCGAGCTCTTCTACCAGCCAATCGTCAGCTTGAAGGGGGATAGCCAGGAAAATTACAGCGTGCTGCTGCGGTTGAGGGGAGAGGATCAGACGGTGCGGGAGGCGAAGGAATTTCTGCCAGAGGCTATTCAGTCCGGCCGCATGGTTGCTATCGACCACTGGGTTGTCCGTCATGCGGTTGCGGAGGTCGCCGCCCGGCGTGAGCAGCTGCACAAGATCAACTTCTTCATCAACATCTCGGAGGAGACGTTGCGTGAGGACAAGCTGTTGATTTGGGTGTGCGACTATCTGCGGGAGTTCCAGGCACACGGGAACTGGCTGACCTTCCAGATTATCGAAGAGCATGCGCGGCGCCAGTCCGCCAGCCTACGCAAGCTGATGGAGGGGCTAAGCAAGGTCAAATGCAGGCTAGCCCTCAATCGATTTGGGTTGGCCCCAAATCCGGAAATGCTCCTGAAAGGACTGCAAGTCCATTTCGTAAAGTTCGCGCCGGAGCTGGGCCAGGGCCTGGCCGACGACGCCCAGAAACACCGGCGGCTCCTCGACCTCACGAAGATGGTGAGGGACGCGGGGGCGAAGACGGTGGTGACGGGTGTCGAGGACGCACGCTCGCTGACACTCCTGTGGACCGCCGGTGTCGATTACGTGCAGGGAAACTTTCTTCAGAAGCCGACCGACACCATCGACCTGCAGGGTTCGGGACGATCCGCTTGAGCGAGTACCACACGCAGGCCGCGGCCCTCTGGCCAGGGGAAGCGGCCAAGAGAAGATGTATCATGTCGGCGACCCCGCCCGCTTTAGAGAGGCCATCGACAGCGAGCCCTTCGGGGCCAGCCGGGACCAGCCCCTAACCCTCGTTGGCGATCCCGTGGGGCACGTGGCCCGTGGCGACCAGTAGGCGCGCACCCTCGCAATGGGTCTCTTGGTCGTCAAAGAAGATGTCCGCGTCGAATGCCTGCAGGAAGGAGCCCTTCTCCAGCCCGGACAGAAACAGCGACTCATCGATCCGGATGCCCCAATTGCGCAGCGTCCGAATGACCCGCTCATGAGAGGGCGCGCCGCGCGACGTAATCAGTGCGGTCCGCAGCGGCGAATCCTCAGGTGGAAACAGGCTCTGAATCTGGTGCAGGGCAACCAGGAAATCCTTGAAGGGCCCACCGCGCAGCGGCTGGTGAGCCGCAGCCATCTCCGCAGCATTAAAGACCGTCAGTCCATGCCTTCGGTACACCTGCTCGGCTTCATCCGAGAACAGCACCGCATCACCGTCAAAGGCGATGCGAAGCTCCTGCCCTTCGTCAGATGCAGCGGGACCTTGTTGCAGCGGCAGGATGGTTGCAGCGGCACAGCCCGCACGCAAGGCCATGCGGACGTCTCTCGGATCGGCTGAGAGAAAAAGATGCGCCCCAAAGGCGGACACGTAGCGATAAGGACTTGAGCCGCTGGTGAAGGCCGCGCGGCTAATGTCCAGCCCATAGTGCCGAATCGAGTTGAAGACGCGAAGACCGGTGTCCGAGCTGTTGCGGGACAGGAGGATTAACTCCACCTGACCACCTTCCCCCAACCTCTCGTTAAGGGCGAGAAGCTTCCTCGCCAGTGGAAACGCGACCCCTTGGTCCAGCAGATCGTTCTCGTGGGCAACCTGATAACGGCAGTAGGCGGCGACGCCTTCCCTTTCGAAGACCTCATGGGAAAGGCTTAGATCGAAGAGCGCACGGGACGACACCGCAACTACGAGCCGAACGCCGTCGGTCTTCCTTTCGTCCATGCCCGGCATCCCGCCGCGTGTAGTTGGCTGCCCCGAGCCAGTAAGCAGAAGAGTCACCCGCGCCCTGATTCAAGGTTCCGCCGTCCGGACCCTAGGCGGGGACGTCGCACCGCTAGCTCCCGCCGATCCGGATCACCAGGGCATGAAATAATTCATGAAGCTCATGGGACGACCGATGTTGCGGTTCATGAGCGACATGTCGGTGCCCATATGGGCGGTCGTCAAGGTCATGGACTGAATCGCCCTGTCCATGGTCTCCATGCTGGTCAACATAGGCTCAAGGGTGCTCACATCTCGGGACATGGAGTCCACCGAAACGGACATTGTGCGCACATTGGCACTGATCTGCCCCATGTTGTCTGAGATCGACTGCATGTTGCTTGCCAGCACCGTCATGTTCGAGTCGACGCTGATGGCCAGGTAGTGAATGTCCTTCGCCAAGCTGAAGACAAGATAGAAGCCGTAAGCCGCCAAAATGATGAAGGCGAAGAGGGAGGGATAGACGATCAGCTCCCAGCGCTTGGCGCTGCTCTCGAACGCCTGCGAGAGCCTGTCGATGGCGTACGCGCTGATCTGACCGTTGTTTCCCCGTTCGGACTCCGCCGACGGCTGGGAGACGCTTCCCTGGCCTGCGCCGCCGGGCTGGTCTTCATTCTGCGCCATAGGGGTCAAGCCCGCCGCTGCAACCTACTTAATCATAAAAGCTTAACACACATCCTCGGGTTCACAAGGAATCGAGGAGGCGTTCGGACGGGCGGCGGCCTCCTTCAAGGAGACAGTCTTGAGCAACCGCTCCCACGCGACGGCCAGGCGACAAGGTCGCGCCCTCGATGTCTCCGAGTCAGGTCAGCTTACCAGGTTTGGGTAGAGGGCCGCGGCGAGGGAGAAGAACTCTTTCGCTCCCTTGCCGCGGGGCTCCAGCTCGAATACCGCCA
>Ga0307440_1000291_pt1 | contig 24184 bp, 19 predicted proteins | sample SalMarWE160410MG_FD_202150 | JGI IMG/M metagenome (GOLD analysis project Ga0307440, IMG submission 202150) | Salt marsh sediment microbial communities from the Plum Island Ecosystem LTER, Massachusetts, United States - WE1604-10 | ecosystem: Environmental > Aquatic > Marine > Intertidal zone >...
GGGCTCAACCATCCCTTCACATCAACTTCGAGATAATCTTCTTCTGAATATCGGAGGTGCCTCCGCCGATAGGTGCCAGGCGGCTGTCCCTGAAATAACGCTCCACCTCGTACTCGTGGCAGTACCCGTATCCTCCGTGCAGCAACATGGCGTCGTTCGCGGGCTTGAGACTCCAATCGCCCATGAAGAGCTTCGCTACTGCGGCCTCCAGGTGATTCAGGGGCCTTCCCTGGTCCTTGCACCAGGCGATGCGGTAGCATAGGGGGCGTGCCGCCTCTATGAAAATCCTCATGTCTGCGAGTTTGTGTTTCGTTGCCTGAAAAGCACCAATGGGACGGCCGAACTGATGCCTTTCTTTGGCGTAACGGACGCACTTATTGAGCACGTAGGTCATGCCGCCGACAAAGGGGGCCAGGAGGGCGCTCCGGTCCCATTCAACAGTTTGCATGGCCATCAGGAATCCGGCCCCTTCCTGACCGATCAGGTTTTCTTCCGGAATCTCGCAGTCTTCGAAAATCAGTTCGGATGTGTGGGAGGTCCGAACCCCCATCTTGATCAGGTTCTTCCCCGCTGAAAATCCGGGGGTGCCTTTTTCCACGATGAATGCGGAAATGCCGGCATGCTTCAGATCCTTGTCCGTCTTGGCGTAGACGACGGCCACGTCGGCGATAGGGCCATTGGTAATGAACATCTTGTTTCCGTTTAGGAGGTAGCAGCCCCCCTTTTTTTTGGCGCGGGTGCTGAGAGAGGCCACGTCGGATCCAGCCCCAGGCTCCGTCAGTCCCATGCACCCGATCCAGTCGCCGGACGCCAGCCTGGGGATGTATTTTTTCCGCTGGGTATCGGTTCCGTGGCGGAAAATGGTGTCGGCGCAGAGAAAGGTGTGCGCGCCGTAGGCGAGCGTCAGGCCCCCATCGACCCCTGCCTCGCCAAGGGCCTCTCCGGCCAGTACCGTTGTGACCACGTCAGCCCCGCTTCCCCCCAGCTCTTCGGGAAAGTGCAGGCCCAGCACGCCGAATTCTCCCAGCTTACGAAAGGAATCAAAATCGAATTTGCCTTCCAGTTCGTGCGCCATCACCCTGGGGACAATTTCGTTCCTGGCGAAACGAATGAGTTGCTCTTTGAACATGCTTTGCTCAGGTGTGAAGGAAAAATCCATGGTCTCCTCTGTCTTTACATCTCGCCTTACGGTTCTATAAATGTTTTGCCCCGTTTAGAAAGACCTCAAGAATGCTTTCTGAAATACGGTCCTTCTGGGCGTTTCCCTTGATCTTCTGGTTGGCCAGAACCATGGTTGATACAAATGTCTCGAGGGATCCCAGAAAGATATAGGTAAGGTATCTTGCCTTGAAATCATCCCTGAGCATGCCTTTGTCTTGACCTTCCTTGATGATCCCCTCGGTGAGGGACATGAAAGATTTGAAGTTGTCCAGACGGGCAGGGGTCAGGTTGCTGGTTGAGCGGGAGATTTCGGTAATGAATATATTGACGAGTTCGGGCTCCTCCTGGTAGGTGTCCAGGAAATACAGAATGATCTGCTCGAGCTTTATTCTAACCGGATCGATGCTTTTCCGGGTGCGCGACATGAGCCCGAACAGGCCGTCCCACCATTGGTGGATAATGGCATCAAAGAGGTCTTCCTTGCTCTTGAAGTAGTGATATACCAGGCCGTAGGAAATGTCCGCTTCCCTTGCGATATCGGACATGCGCGCCCTGTGAAACCCCTTTTGTTTGATCACCTTCAGGGCGGCTGTAAAGATGGTACCCTCTTTGTCCTTCCTGTGGCGTTCGCCATGCGTCATCATGGGACAAAATATAAGCAAATATCGATTGACTTGTCAATCAATTTAGACGACTGCCCGAAAAGTCATCATCGTGCCCATGGACGGGCATACAAATCAATGGGTGCATTTAAGTGATCAAGGCGCAGCAAACAAGAAAATGGTGGTGGCAATCGCCGGAGAAGCCGGGATTATGCTCTTGGCGGCTTCCGTGACTTCCCGGCGAGTCGCAAGAGCTGCTGCTTGGTCTTGAAGAGGTGGGAGCTGAGGCTCACGTGGTAGGTATGGGGGTTGTGGAAGCGTTTGTAGGCGGCATCCAGTTGGGCGAGGTTTTTAAGTGTGTTTTCGCGGATTTGTTGTACGGAAGGGCTTTCATAGATTAGGTTGCCTTTTTGGAAAATCGGCACCATGAGTTCTTTCATCCGGAATCCCTTTGGATAGGTCTTGACCACGTGGGAAAACATGGGGTGATAGGCACGAAAGGGGGAGCCCGACGGGATGTTTTCATCCTGGAGAAACAGGACGTCCCCTCGCATTCTTTCCCTCTGGTCGAACATCCTGTAGACCTTTTTCAGCCCCGGATTGGTGATTTTCTCCGGGTTGTCGGACCGTTTGATCTTGGGGAGCATGGTTTCCCCGTTTTCATCCATTGCCGTCAGCTTGTAGACGCCGCCCAGGGCGGGTGATGAAAAGGATGTGACCAACCGTGTGCCCACGCCCCAGATATCCACCCGTGCCCCTTGCCTCTTGAGACTCTCCACAAGCCACTCGTCCAGGTCACTTGATGCCACAATCACCGCGTCGGGGAAACCTGCTTCATCCAGCATAACCCGTGCCTCCTTGCTGAGATAGGCAAGGTCGCCGCTGTCCAGGCGGATACCCATCAATTCATACCCTTTTCCCCGCAGTTCGCGACCTACCTGGATGGCATTCGGCACGCCACTACGGAGGGTGTCGTAGGTATCCACAAGAAGAAGACAGGCATTGGGGTATACCCCTGCATAGGCGCGAAAGGCCTCCAGTTCGCTGGGAAAACTCTCCACCCAGGAATGGGCGTGGGTTCCCCGAATGGGTATGCCGTAGAGCTTCCCGGCAAGCACATTCGATGTGCCTTCCACACCGCCGATATAGGCCGCGCGTGACGCCATCAATGCCCCGTCGGGACCGTGCGCCCTCCGCAGGCCGAAATCGATAACCGGTTTTCCATGGGCGGCCCACCGCAGACGGGACCCTTTGGTTGCAATGAGGGTTTGAAAGTTCATGACGTTGAGCAGGGTGCTCTCGATGATCTGGGCCTCGGGCAGGGGCGCTGTTACCCTGATCAAAGGTTCGTGGGGAAAGACCACCGTGCCTTCCGGAACGGCACAAAGGTTCCCGGTAAACTTAAAGTTCTCCAGGTAGGTCAGTAATTCTTTTGAAAAGATGTCCAGACTGTCCAGATAGGCGAGATCTTCCCGGCTGAAACTGAGATCTCTGATATAGTCGATCACATCAGCGAGACCGGCACATACGCAATAGCCGCCATCGTCAGGAATCTTCCGGAAAAAATAGTCAAAGTTTGCCCATTGATCTATTTTTCCTTCCCTGACATACCCCCCCACCATGGTCAGCTGGTAGAGATCCGTCTGTATAGCTAATTGGGACCACATGACAAAAACTCCTTTTTTAACCCCGATTCACTCAGAATAACCCTGGCATCCAGGGCAACGGCCCCCTGGCCGGCGTTTAGGACCTTGACGGGATTGATGTCAATCTCCTGGATGGCCGGAAAGTCCACCAGCAGCCGTGACAAACGAAGCAGCAGGTTTTCAATGGCATTGAGATCGCAGGGCTTTTCACCGCGGATCCCGGTGAGGATTTTGTTTCCCCTGATCCCTCTGATCATGGCCCCGGCCTCATGTCTCCGGATCGGCGCCACGCGCCAGACCACATCACCCATGGCTTCCACAAATATGCCGCCCAGACCGAACACGATAACGGGACCAAAAACGGGGTCCTGCTTCCCGCCGAGGATGACCTCCCGACCCGCCTCAACCATGGGCTGAACCAGGATTTCCAGGTCATCGGACTGGAATCCGGCCTTCATGGTTTCGAACCCCTTCACGATCTTTTTTTCACTGTTGAGGCCCAACAGAATTCCTCCCTGGTCCGTCTTGTGGGAGAGGTGCGGACGGTTGATTTTGAAGGCGACCGGCCGGCTGATGGCGCGCCATGCATCTACGGCCTCTTCCGGGGTCCTGGCCAGGCGATATTCCGGGACCTGGAATCCGTAGCTCTTGATCAGTGCAATGGATTCGTCCAGATGAAGAAATTCTTTCCCTGCTCCATCTCCCAGGATATGGGAGGCCTTTTTCATGTCAAGCCCTTCCATGGGTTCAACAGTGCTTTTTGCCTTCAGCTTTGATGCCCACCTGTGTGAAAGATGGAAGGCCCGCATGGCGTTTTCCGGGGCCGTAAAAATGGGTATCCGTGAGTGTCTCTTCAGGTAGTCGGTTTCAACGGCCTCGGTAAAGACCACCACTGCCACGGGTTTCTGATACCGGTCAATCAGCTGGTTGACCCTTTGTATCAGCGTGCGCGAATCTTTCTGTTCAAATCCCACGTGGTAGCCGTGACCTAAAAGAACCCCATCCACGTCCTCCCGTTTGAGCATCTCCTCCACGATGAATTCGTAGACTCCGAGATCGAACAGGTCGCCCAGGTCCAAGGGGTTTTGAAGGTGGATCACATTGGCCCTGAAATGGCTTTCGATTTTTTCAAGAAAGTCCTTTGGAAAAGGTGGAAGTTCAAAGCCGTAGTGGGCACAGGCGTCCGCCGCAATCACCGCGTGCCCTCCGGACCGGGATACGACCGCGAGCCTGTTGCCCTTGAGGGAGGGCAGGGTGAGGATCTTAACGTAGTCCATGGCATCGTCCATGGTATTGACACGAACGCAGTTGGCCTGTTCCAGGGCGTGGTCTACGAGCTGATCGTCGGCAAACAGGGCCGCAGTGTGCGAATGGGCAATGCTGGCGCTGGCCTTGAACCGGTTGGATTTGTGGACCAGGATCGGCTTGTCTGAGCGTGATGCAAGCTCGATGAACCTGCGTCCATTGGTAAATCCCTCCAGGTAGACGAGAATGATTTTTGTCCCCTTATCGTCTATCAGATAGGAGAGGAGATCATTTTCATCCACATTCAACTTGTTTCCCATGGAGACGAATTTGTTGATTCCAATGTCTTCCTCGGTCAGAAAGCCGAGATAGCTCAACCCCACGCCGCCGCTCTGGGCCAGGATGGAAACCGGTCCGAGAGAGAGGTCCTTGTTCAGAGGCATAAAGGGCAGGGCGAGACCGTGGTCCAGGTTGGTAACCCCTATGCCGTTTGGGCCGATGAAGCGGATCTGATGCCTTTCAGCGGCCTCAAGGCAGGCCCGTTCAAGCGGAAGGCTTTCCTCACCCAATTCCGAAAATCCGCCGGACTCGATGACCACATGGTGGATCCCCTTTTCGCCGCATTCCTCAAGAAGGCCGGGGATGGTTTTTGCGGGGGTCAACAGGACCGCCAGGTCAACGGGGTGGTCTATTTGATGGAGGGAGCGGAGGATCTGCTGTCCGAAGACCACCCCCCCCGCTAATCCGATGGAGATGATCTCCCCCCGGAAGCCGAAAGAGAGCAGGTTCTGCACAATATTTCTTCCCAGGTTGCTTTCCTCGGGGGATACACCGATTACAGCAACATTTCGGGGATAGAAAAACTTTTCAAGATCATTATTGATATCGTTCATCCTCTCCTCTTTCTCCTCGTTTTTCTGACAGCCTCTTTCCATCCTTTTTCCTTCCGCCCCTGGGCCCTACGGTAGGGATCCGGGTCCCGGGCCAAATCAAGTGGAAAGGTGCCTGGTGTTTCAGGTTTATACGTCGTTTCAACGGGAGCCGCAAGGGGTTCTTTTGCCACCGGAGGGCCGTGAATATACCTGGGTGGGATTTCCTCGCATAGAAAAAGGGTATCAAAAGGATAAATGAAAATCCCTTCTTTGCCGGCTTTTTCAGCTTCCACGCGGAGGATTACCGGTTGGGGATCACGCCGTTTTCCAATCTTTGAGGACATTTCTTCGTCCGAGGAAAGAACCAGGTATCTCCCGGCCACCGATTTCAATCCTTTTTCCATGACTGCCGGGTGTGCTTTTCTCCTGACGGCCGTGAACAGGATCTTGGGGACGGCAGGGCGGTCGAGGTATTCAAAGCTCTGTTGCCATTTCTTTTCCCGGGCCCTGATTCGATTGCCGTCGACTTCAAAGAGGAAGCGATCCTTTCCCAAGAGCACCTCATTGATGTGGGACTGGCGTATATGTCGCCAGCCGGGTTCCTCGTGGATGGCCTTCAGCAGTTCCTTAATGGGAACAAAGCCCTCGGACGTCGGCACAAGCCCGAACTCCGCCGGTTTGTGTCCCAGCATGTACACAAGCAGTCGTCCCAGTTCGGCCACCTGTATTTGATACTTGCGCTTGGCCAGAATAAACCCCTTTTCGAAATGGGTACTGTGAAGGATAGGGCCTTGAACCGTTCACCCACTGAATTATCCTATAACCAGCCTGGTTTCCTTGTCAAACCATAACGTCGGCCCCGATCCACCATCAAGGCAACGCCGCAGATGATGCCTTGCTGGTGATCAGGAATCTTCACAACCCGCTTGCCTTTATAAACATAATTGAAATTAGACATTGGATTTGGGTCGCGAATAGTATTCTGTGCGGGTGACACAATTTCTTGAAAAAGTCTCCCGTTTGTAATAAGAATTTGGTAGCGTTCGTCAATGGTGGTGCATTCAATGGAACGAGGAAGGATATGAACGGAGAAATATCAGAAGTGAGAAAAGCGTTTCTTGAAAAGGATTTTGCACGCGGTTTCATCGCTTACTGTCAGTTCGAAGGGGAAGTGGTCGGAAAGGGTCGTTTCCGGTCAATAGTTCAAATTGAAGATGTACACCGTCAGCAGGACGGATTCATTCACGCCGGCGTGATGGCGACGATGGCGGATCATACCGCGGGATATGCGGCGTTTACAACGGTGGAAGAGAGTTTCCAGATTCTCACCATCGAATTCAAGATCAATTTTCTCAGGCCCGCCTATGGAAATTCCCTGGTCTGCAAATCGAGCGTCATCAGGGAAGGGAGCCAGATCATTATTGCGGAGTCGGAAGTCTTCGACCAGAGGGAAGGAAAGGCTTTTCCGGTGGCGAAGGCCCTGGTGACCCTGATGGCCGTGCCTCGCAAAAAGATTTCCTCAAAGGGCTGATGCGATATCTTCAGCTATGCGCTTTGCCGCCTCCAGAGGATCGGCTGCGTCCCGGATAGGACGCCCAACGACAATGTAGTCGGCACCATCTCTAACCGCCTTCCCGGGAGTGACGATGCGCGCCTGATCGTCCTGCGCCACCTTGCCCCATGCCGGGCGTATCCCGGGTGCGACGATAAGCAGTTCGTCGCCGAATTCCTTTTTGACTGCTGCCACTTCCTGCCCCGAACAGACGATCCCGTGGCAACCCGCCTTTTTGGCCACCTTTGCTCGAAGGAGAACCAGCCCGAGCGCATTGTTCTCAAATCTTGGATCATAGCCCATGCGTGCCATGTTTTCGCTGTGAAGGCTTGTCAGGACGGTGATCGCCAGGATCCCTGTGTTGGAAGGATTGTTTTCCGTGACAGCCTTCAGCGCCCCTTCGCCCTCGTCACAGTGGACGGTCACGAACGTCGGCCTGTAGCGGCATGCAGCCAAAAAGGCCCTGGAGACCGTGGCGGGTATGTCATGGAGTTTAAGATCCAGAAATATCCCGGGTGCTCCGGCACCGGAAATGGCTTTCAGGATGGCAGGTCCCTGGCTGATGAAAAGTTCGAGCCCCACCTTAAAAAGCCCGACATGATCCTTCAAAAGTTCCACATACCGCATGGCTTCATCATAGGACGGTAAATCGAGCGGAAAAATAAGGTATTCCTTTGGTGACTTCATAATCTTCTCCATTCATGCTCTGTATAATTTTCGATTCGGATTTGGTCAAGAAAAACCTGGCCTTTTTCCCCAAAAACCACAAGCGGCAGTTTATGAGCAACAAAGATGAGCCGAACCCGACACTCTTTTTCAGACCCTTTCCAAACACTTCGGAGGGAATGGACGCCGATTTGGGGTTTAGCATAAATTCATAGAAGCGCGTGGGGTTTGGGAGGTGTAAACCCCAAATAGCCGTCCATATCGGTGTTTGGTGCCAAGTGCACTATGAGAAAGGGTCTGAAAAAGATTCTCAGATCCGTTTCCTTAGATCCGGGTGAAAAAGCGACTTCGTAAAAAGCTGGTTTATGCCGCGAGCGGCAGCCTATGAGCAACGAAGTGGAGGAAAACCTGACACTCTTTTTCAGACCCTTTCTAAGCACTTCGGAGGGAATGACCGCCGATTTGGGGTTTAGCGTAAGTTCATAGAAGCGCATGGGGTTTGGGAGACATAAACCCCAAATAGCCGTCCATGTCGGAGCCCGTGCCAAGTGCACTATGAGAAAGGGTCTGAAAAAGACTCTCAGGCTCTCCTCCTGGTGCAGCAAATAAAATGGCTCACTATGAGGAGCAGGTCGCGACTTCGTTGGAAGTCATCATCGTGCCCATGGACGGGCACGCAAATCAATGGGGTGCCTTGCAACCCGTTGATTTGTAAGGAAACCGAAAATCGCACTTTTCGGTTTCTGTGAGTAAAAAGTCCATGGACGGACTTTTTACGGTTCCATCAATATTGGTATACAAAATGATACGGTTCGCCCGCCCGAAAAGCCGTTTTTCCAGCGGGACAAGCAGCTGCCGACTCTGACTTCTTTGTTGGTTTTGACTGAACGGTACGGGTGCTGACAAAAAACCCTTGAAGGTTCGAGAAGGCAAAAAAACGGGTGGACATACACAAAAAAAAATTATAATAGAAAAGTTCTTGTTCGAGCCACCGTAGCTCAGATGGTAGAGCACCTCACTCGTAATGAGGATGTCTGCGGTTCGACTCCGCACGGTGGCTCCATTTTTGTAAAACAGTTCACGGTTCAAGGTTGGCAATCCTGCTGTATCCCCCTCATTGTTAAGCTGACAGGGTGAATCCGAAACCTGTGAACGTATATTTTCTTACGAACATCTTCAGGCCGTTGCTCTTGTGCAGGGCCGGGAATGTGTGGGGATTATTGGTGCTCTGGAGGACAACTCAATGAATTCTATCCGGGAGTTTTTTGTTTGTGACAGCTGCAACAACAAAGATTTCAAACTGGTCTACAATTTTTCTCTCCTGTTCCACGGCGTCAATTTCTCAAACGACCTCATCTATGACAAAATCATAGATGAAAGATACCAGTGTACCCAGTGCCGCAAGACATTTAGCAAGGTTCAGGTTGAGGAAGGCCTTGCTGAAGTGAAAAGAAAACAAAAGAAGGGGTAGGGCCTCATACGGGCCCGTCGGGTTCAGGGTTGGTCCGTCTCTTTCTGGTAAAACTGGAATTTGTGCGCCCCCAGTTCCACAGTATCAAAATCCTTCAGGGGCACATTGCCCTTGACCACTTCTCCATTGACCTTCAGCTTTACCAACCCGCCGGTGAATGTGATCGTGTATCCCGATGGCCTTTTGCTGATAGTGGCTGCCGTTGAACCGATGAACATGCCCGCGAGCTTCACTTCGGAGTTGGGAGATTTGCCAAGTCGGGTGAGTTTTTTTGTCAGGGCGACCTCTCCTGGGTCCGATCCATCAATAAAGCTCAAAACGCCTATTTTTCTTGGTTTTGCAGGCTTGGCAGGGAGCCCTTTCTGCCTGGCCAGGAGTTCCCGCTGGTTCTCGGTGTCGAGCATCATGGTCCTGTCCATATCCATGGATTTCGTCGCATCCGTTGGATCATCCCCGGCTATGAAGAGAAGCGTGTGCTTACCGACAATGACATTGTCCCCATGTCTGAGTTTCCGGGACATGACTCTCTTATCGTTCACAAAAGTGCCGTTGGTGCTTTGCAGGTCGGTGAGAATATAGTCAGGGCCCGTCCTGTCGATTCGCGCGTGATAACCGGATACGGCCAGATTATCAATTGAAATGGCGTTTTCGGGTTTTCGGCCGATCGTCACGCTTTCCTTTAGAAAAGGGAATTCCTTGATCACCTGCTTGTTGAACATAAGAACAAGTCTGGCCATATTTCAATCTTCCTCAAGAATCCTTTGAATCACGATAGGGTCTCATGGCTTCAATTTCCTGGATATTTTGTGCACACCGGTTAGGGAATCTGCAAGAAAGATGCCTAATCTTTTCAAAGGGCCATAAGAGGAGGCCTCAATTCCGGATAATAAAATCGAAATCACGGTGGTATTGTCGTGTCCTCCCCGTTTCAGCGCTTCGTCCACGAAATTTCGGCAGAGAATATCCGGGCTGTCTTCTTCCTGTATCATTTGCAGGATTTCTTCATCAGCCATGAGATCGGTCAGGCCGTCCGAACAGAGGAGAAATCGGTCCCCGCTGGCCGGTTCGAATTCAAATATCTCAGCATTTACGGTTTCAGAAGAGCCCAGGTTCTTGGTCAAAACATGTTTTAGAGGTGATGTTTCAGCATCTTTCGGGTCCATAATGCCCATTTCCACCTGTTCGGCGACGATTGTGTGATCCTTGGACAACCTTTCGAGATGCCCGTTCCTGAGCATGTAAATACGGCTGTCACCCACATTGGCCGAAATGACGAGTCCCTGAAAGACAGCCAGTATGGCCACGGTCGTGCCCATACCATGATATTTATCATAGTGGAGGGCCATTTCATGGATGACCCTGTTGGCCAGACGAATGCTGCCAAGTACATAATTTCCTCTTCTCGAAAGGGCCTGATCCGGTAAACCGAAAACGGCCTCTTCCGAAGCATCCGATTCCGTCCACTTAGCGAAGCTCTTTTTGATCAGTTCCACAGCCACACTGCTGGCAACTTCTCCGGCCAAGTGGCCTCCCATGCCGTCTGCCACCACATAAAGACCCAGTGTATCATCCGTGGTGAAGCAATCCTCATTCGCTTCCCGTTTGAGACCCACATCGGTAATACCGGACGCTCTGATCAACACGTTATTTGCCTCCGTTCAATCATTGGCCGGTGGAATCATGGCCGATTTTGGACAGCTCAAATATTTTTGAAAGCAGCATGGAAAGATACCTCGCCATCTGCCCGGCACTCTTGAATCTGTCGGCGGGGTTCTTGGAAAGGGCCTTGTCGATAATCTGCTCGCAGGCCTTGGGGATACGCGAATCCATTTGCCTGACGGATTGGTGGCTCCCCTGTGTGATCTGGAAAAGCAACCCGCTTAAGTTATCCCCGTGGAATGGCAACCGACCGGTGAGCAGCTGAAAAAAGAGGACCCCCAGCGAGAATATGTCCGTGCGCGCGTCGATCCTGTGGCCCATGATCTGCTCAGGGGACATATAATTGGGCGTTCCGAGGATGACACCGGTCTTTGTTCTGGATGAGGAGATGGCCTTTGCAATCCCGAAATCCGTCACTTTCACGCCGCCATCTTTCAGGAGCATGATGTTGGCGGGTTTGATATCCCTGTGGATGACACCCTGATGATGTGCGTAATGAAGGGCATCAGCGACCTTTGCAATAGCGTCCAGGATGGCGGTCAACGGGAGCCTGCTCTCTCTTGAACAATGTTTTGTCAGATTGTTCCCCTCGAGGCATTCCATGGCCATATAGGTCAGATCTCTGTCTTCTCCCACATCATAAATGGTCACGATACCCGGATGAGACAGCCTGCCGGCAATTTCCGCTTCCCTCAGGAAGCGCTCTTTAATTTCCTGTATCATTTCTTCATCAAAATCATCGGAAAAACGGATGATCTTGAGGGCGACAAGCCGGTTTAGCTTGGGATCAAGCCCTTTGTAGACCAAGCCCATGGTCCCCTTGCCCAATTTCTCCATGACCTGATACCGTCCAATTTGCTTTCGGGCCTGGATAAGGGACTCTGAAAGGCCCCCCTGCCTGAAGGGGATGCCTCCCGGAATAAGTTCGGGAAACTTTTTGGATTTTAATTGCCGGATACGATTTTGGATATCCTTGAATTGACTGTTTCGGATATGTTCGTAAGCCATAAGGGCCTTCCCCGGCATGCCTCTTTCTTCGAAATCCAGTCCCAGTTGATAAAGGAGTCCCCGGGTATCCCTATCGAGGGGGCAGGTCTTGAACCTTTCCAGCGCCTGATCAAGGTGCCCCTGCCTCTGAAGGTTCAATCCCAGAGCCCTGTTCGCATCGAAATATTCCCGGGAGACCGTTCCAAGGGTGTAGGCCCTGTAAAAGGTGAGGGCGAGATAGATGGAGGCTAGGGACGCGAGCAGGAGGGCCAATGGGAAAGGCGCGCTGAAGAGGAGCCCGGAAAAGGATGCCGTCCCGATGGAAATCACGAGGAGGCCTAGGAGAAGGTAGACCCTCCTGGATTCATTGAGTCTCGGAGAGAAGAAGGACATGATCCCCCCCCCCAGGAGAACCAGAAGGGCCAGCCCCAGATACTCAGACCCCGGACGAGAACCATCCCTTGGCCCCGGCTGAATCGCAACAGTTTTCGAAGGGACAGGCGTGTGCGGTCCTACAACCGATGTATTCCATTCAAAAAAGGCCTGATCGAATCGCTTGAACACTCCCAGGTCCGCGAAAAAAAGGGCCCCAAAGAGGGTTGTTACAACAAGAGCAAGTATGATCTGATGTATGGTCGTTTTTCGAGTCATGGAATTTGTGACGCTGCCCTCATTGTGCCGAAGTAGTAGTGTCAAGAATATGCAACCTCTATATATCAAAGAAAAAATTCATGTCAAAGAAAAATGATGACCTCGCAGGAAGTCATCAAGTTTCAAAGGCTGATTTCATATTGCTCCACATGAAATTGTTCCTTGGCAATGACAATGATACGTTTTTTTGTGCGCCTTTCGAGATCCATGACGGAATCCCGCTCCTCCTCTCGCATGCAGTTTTCAATCTCCGGGTGGACCAGAACATAGACAGGGCCATCGTCAGGAAGATCGGCATATTCCCTTTCGAGATCCCTGAAAATTTCATAACAGGTGGTCCTGTTTGATTTGAGTGTGCCCCGGCCTTCACAATAGAAACAGGGCTCACTTAACATCCTGTTCAGGTTTTCTCTGGTCCTTTTCCGGGTCATCTCGATGAGGCCAAGGTCGGACATGGGAAGTATGTTGGTCTTGGCGCGGTCCCTACCCATGGCCTCTTTCAAGGCATTGAACACGCGTTCCCGATTGGATTTTTTTTCCATGTCGATGAAGTCAATAACGATCAGTCCTCCAATATTGCGGAAGCGCAACTGATAGGCAATCTCTTTCAGGGCCTCCAGGTTGGTTTTCAAGATGGTTTCTTCCAGGTTTCTCTTTCCCACATAACTTCCCGTATTCACGTCGATGGCGGTGAGGGCTTCCGTCATTTCTATGACGATGGACCCTCCCGACTTCAACCAGATCTTTTTTTCCAAGGCCCTCGAGATTTCCATTTCTATGCCATAGGCGTCAAAAATGGGATCGGATCCCTCATAGAGATCCACCGAATACTTCAGACCGGAAGCAAAAGTTTCGATAAAGGAAAGGATATTATTATATTCTTCGCGGGAATCCACAATCAGTCGGTCCACTTCTCTCGTGAAAAGGTCCCGTACGGCCCTGAGGGAGATATTCAAGTCTTTGTGGAGAATGCCGCGGGTGGAAGATTTGTCCATTTTTTCTCTGATGTTGTCCCAGAGTTTCAGGAGAAAATTCATCTCGGATTTGAGTTGTTCTCTTGAATCGCCCTCACTCACGGTCCTGGCAATGAATCCGAAGCTGTTGGGCCTTATCTCTTCAATGATTTTTCTCAGCCTTTCTCTTTCCTCCCGGTCCTCTATCCTGCGCGAGATGCCGATGTGGTTGACGGTGGGCATCAATACCAGATGCCTTCCGGGCAGGGATATGTGGGAGGTTACCCTTGCCCCCTTGGTTCCCAAGGGCTCTTTGGCGACCTGAACCATAATATCCTGGCCTTCGTGAAGCAATTCCTCTATTTGAAAGGTGATCTTGTCCAGTGAAGAGGAGTCCCCCCCTTCATAGTCTTCCGATTCATTCCCTTCATCCCCTCTTTCCAGCATCATCTGTTCAAGGCCCAGGATGTCTTTGTGCACATCATCAACATAAAGGAATGCCGTCCTGTCAAGCTCTATATCCACAAAAGCGGCCTGCATACCGGGAAGGACCCTGGCAACCCTTCCCCGGTAGATGTTGCCCATGAGTTCCTGGCCTGTTTTCCGCTCGATATGAAGTTCCACCACTGAACCGTTTTCAACGAGGGCAACCCGGGTCTCATGGGGTCTTGTATTGATAATAAGGTCGTTGGACATGGGCCTATCCTTTCTCTGAAATTCAGAAAAAAAGATCACTCCAGTATCTGTCCGGTCTTGATAATCCTCACACCGGCCATTTGTGATTTGTTTAGTGAAAAAACGGCGGCTACAATTTCCCCTGCACGCAGCTCAGGCCCCGGACCGTGGGAAATACTCATGGCCAGGGTATCGGAGGAACACAATTTCATGGACTGTACCAAGGGCCTCGCGTCGACTTTTTTTTCCCCCTTCGGACTCTTCTTGATAACGGGGAAGCTCTCGGCGTTCAGAAAACTCTCCAGGGCCTCCCTTGGTGGAGCGAAACCTTTAAAAATAACACGAAAGCGGCTTTCCTTGATACGGTTCTTTTTCTTCTTTTCCAGCACCGGTGCGACGGCGGTCACTTCAATTCCCAGAGGCAGTTGTCCGTTGACCGCCGGTATGAAGCGGTCAGGTTCTGTTTTTCCCAAGGTCTCAATGTCCATGGTCTCGACCAGGCTTTCCATTCCGACGGATAATGCCGTCAGAAAGGATATTTTCGGCATGGGATGAAAGCCCTGAGAATAGGCAAGCCTTATCCCCGCCCTCTTGAAGGCCCTGATAAAGACACGAACCAGTTCGAGGTGGCCCAGGAAGCGTGCCTCACCCGGTTTGCTGAAGGTCAGACGATATTTGTGCTTTTCAGTCGACTGTGGAAAATGTTTCTTCAAAGGGGCATCGTGAGGCCATGAGGTCACAAGGGCAGGGTCTATCTTTTCGTGATCGCATACGCCACATTCCAGACAGCCTTCCCTGCAATCCGGGGTTGGGGCCTCACGCTGTGCCTTTTTCCACTCCTTCTTGAAGTATGCCTTTGTGACGCCGGATTGAATAGGGTCCCAAGGGAAAACCTCGTTCAAAGGCCTCTCCCTGTGCAGATAAAATACGGGGTCGATGCCGTTCCGGGAAAAGGCCTTCGTCCATAGGTCTGTTTGGAAATGCTCCTCCCAGGCATCGAACCGCGCCCCCATTCTCCAGGCCTCGATAAGCGCTGATGTCAGCCGCCTGTCTCCCCTGGAAAAAACACCTTCCAGCCAGCTCAACGCCGGACTGTTCCACTTCAGGCGGACACTATTGCCCCTAAAGGCCCCTCTGAGAAACTCAATTTTTTCCCAGGCCTCCTTCTCGGAAATCTGGGCGGCCCACATGAAGGGTGTGTGGGATTTAGGGACAAAGGTGGCCACACTGGCATTCACCTTGGCCCTCCTGCCCCTTTTGCCTCCCATCAGGGCCACTTCTTTCACGAGCGAGACCATATCCTTGAGATCCGTTTCTCTCTCCCCCGGAAGACCGACCATGAAGTAGAGTTTGATCAGGTTCCAGCCCGCACCAAAAACAAGTTCGGCTGTTCGAAGAATCTCCTCATGGGTGAGGCCCTTATTGATGATTCGTCTCAAACGGTCATTCCCTGCCTCCGGTGCCAGGGTGAATCCTGTCTTTCTGACGCGCTTGATTTGTTCCATCCAGGCCGGATCCAGGCTGTCTATTCTGAGAGAGGGGAGACTCACTGCAACGCGGTCCTCCTCGAATTTGTCCATGAGCGCCCTGAGCAGCGGTTGGAGGCAGCGGTAATCTCCGCAACTCAATGAAAGGAGGGAAAGGTCCTCATAACCGGTATTCTTGAGGGCCTTCTCAGCGTGGCGGAGCAGAGATTCAGGATGGCGTTCCCTTACCGGACGATAGATCATCCCGGCCTGGCAGAATCTACATCCGCGGGTACAGCCTCTTGAAATCTCTAAAGACAACCTGTCATGGACCACTCCGGTAAAGGGCATAACAGGGGAATCGGGCTGGGGAAAGCGCTCTATATCGGGAACAATGGCCTTTTTGACCACCCGGTAGTCCGGGGCCAGAGGCTCTATTGACTCCACGGGCCCGCCGTCCTTGTAGTGCACCCGGAACAGGGAGGGTATGTAGACGCCGGGGATATGCCTCAGATCGGCGAGGCGGTTTTCCCTGTTCGTCCCATCGGATTTCTTGGACTCCCGTACAGCGCGGCAAATGGAAAGCGTGGCTTCCTCGCCATCTCCAACGACTATGGCATCAAATATCTCGGCAACGGGTTCCGGGTTGAAGCAGGCCGGGCCGCCGGCGATGATCAGTGGATGACGGGAATTCCTATTTCGGGACAGGAAGGGAATCCCGGCCAGATTAAGCATGGTAAGGACGTTGGTATAACAGAGTTCGTGTTGGAGACTGAAACCCACTACATCAAAATGGGACAGGGGCCTCTCAGATTCCAGGGAAGTCAGGGGAAACCCCGATGCCTTCATGGCCTTCTCAAGGTCCACCCATGGGGTGAAAACCCGTTCGGCGGCGAGCCAACGTGGGCCGTTCAGGATATGGTAGAGTATTTTCAGCCCCAGGTGAGACATCCCAATGTCATAGACATCCGGAAAACAGAGGGCAATGGTGACATCCGTTATTGCAGGGTCTTTCCTGACGGCATTGATTTCATGCCCCAGGTAGCGGCTGGGTCTTTTGATGTCCGAAAACCATTTCTGATCAATGAGTCTTGTCATCGCTTCCTGTTCTCTTATATTGGCAGATTCTTCGGGAATTGCCAACCCCCGACCCTGGAATTTATTCTGCCGGAGACATTTCAGGGGAGAGGGAGGGCAGGAGGATGGTCACCTGGGCACCACCTTCCGGGAGGTTTTCTCCAAAGACCCTTCCAAGGAGCGTGTCCACAACACGTTTTACAATGGCGAGACCGAGCCCTGAACCCTGTTCCTTGGTCGTCCAGAAGGGCGTAAACAGGTGGGGCATGACCGAATCATCAAAACCTTTTCCCGTGTCCCGGACTTCGATTCTTACGGACATTTGCTGAAGGATCTCCCCGCCGTTTTCCTTTCGGGCCAGGATTTGCAGCGAACCCCCGTCCGGCATCGCCTCAGAGGCATTGATAAAAAGGTTCCATAACACCTGCTTGACAAGTTCGGGGTCGGAGACAAGCATGATTCCATCGGAAATCTGTGTGGACACCTGGATTCTCTCATCCCAGTGCTGGCTATTTTGAAAAAGCACAAGCGATTCCATGATAAGTTCATCCAAATCAAACGCTCTCAGCTTTATTTTTTTTGGCCTGGCAAAGAGGAGAAAATCATTCACAAGCCTGTTCAGCCTCTTGATCTCCCTGAGAACGATTTCCATCAATCGGCTGTTGATGTCATCATCTTCCAGACGGCCCCTGATCAACTGAATGGAGCCGCTGATGGATGCCATGGGATTTCTGATCTCGTGGGCGATTCCCGCGGCCAGTTCGCCGATCAATGCAAGGCCTTCCACTTTCTTCATTTCCTGTTCGATCTCTTTCGTAGTCGTCATATCCTGAAAAATCAGGATGTGGCCCTGTTCCAGGTTGGAAGCTGATCGCAGCGGTGATACGGTGAGACGGAGGTGGCGGGGCGTCTGATCGGGGCTTTGAAATGGGAAGTCGACAAAGGGTACCTTCCCCTGGAGCATCAATTCAGGCGATGCCTCCTGTCGGTACAGATAAGCGCTGATAACAGGCACGATTTGATCGATCGGCATTCCCAGTGAATGTGAAGGCTCTATGCCGAAGAGGGCCTCGGCCGCCGGGTTGAAAAGAATGACCCTGTCCCGGTCATCGAGGGCAACCAGGCCTGAATCTATGCTGTTGATAATGGCATCCTTGAGGACTTCCAGCTGGTCGAAGTCGATCTGCTTGGCCTTCAGTTCAGCACGGCTCTTTCGGGTTTGCTCGGAGAGATAGGAACCGAGAAAGGCGACCAGGTAAAAAGCAGCCATGTTGACGATGATGAGATAGAGCGGCCGCACGCGCTGGTACTCGGAAACAATAGTGTTGTAAGAGCCTAAGGGGTGAACCCAGCCATAGAATTGCAGATCGAGAAGCAATCCGTAAAAGATGCTGCTGGCCGAAGCAATGAGAATGGCACCCCTTTTGTAGAGGATGATACTCGCACTGATGATGGCCAGGATGTAGAGGAATGAGAAGATGCTGTCCATTCCACCCGTGGAATAGATAATGGCCGTAATAAAAAGGGTATCCAGGAGAAGCTGCAGGTAGGCAAACCATAACAACCGCTCGGAAACCCTCAAGATGACGATGTAGAAGAAGGTCAGCAGGAAGACGGCGGCCAGGAGAAAGAAATGGAAATTCTGGATATAACCGAAATAGATTCGCGTTGCCTTGATCTGGATGACTATGGAAGCCCCCAGGAGGAGGGAGACAAAGAGTATCCTCATAAACATCAGGGTCCGGATACGTTTGAAAAGCTCTGACCTCACGATGTTTGGAGGAGATTCGGGCATATTGGGAGATCTAACCCGCATTTCTCACCGATCTTCGTCGCGAGACGGTGGAGAGTCCCGCGAATACAAGGCGAGCGAAGAAAAATGGCCACAGGTGTACTTGAGGTACGCCGAGGTCATTTATCGAGTGCAACGCAGTAGGCATGGGACTATCCGCCGTCAAAGCAGATTATTGGTGAGAAATGCGGGCTAATCGAATGCCGCTGCCATCTTGAATATGGGCAGGTACATGGAAATTACAAGACCACCGATAGCGCCTCCGAGGAAGATCATGAGAAGGGGTTCCAACATGGAGGTCAAGGCCTCGACGGCCGTGTCCACCTCGTCTTCATAGAATTCCGCGATTTTTTCGAGCATGGTGTCCAGTGCCCCGGTTGCTTCGCCCACCGCGATCATTTGTGTCACCATGCTGGGGAAAATATCCGTTTCAGAGAGGGGTTCAGCGATAGGTTGGCCTTCAGCGATACTTGAACGCACCTCGAAGATGACTTGTTCCAGGACCACGTTGCCTGATGTTTTGGCTACCACCTCAAGTGCGTCGAGGATGGGAACACCGCTGCTGATCATTGTCCCCAGCGTCCGGGTAAAACGCGCGACGGCCACCTTTTTCAATAAGGGACCGAATACCGGCAGTTTGAGGGCGATGATGTCGGTCTGCTTGCGTCCTCTTTCAGATCCCCTGTATTTCTTGAAGGCGAAGATCAGAACAATCACTGCGCCGATAACATAATGGATATTGCCCTTGAAAAATCGGCTCATGGAGACCACTATCTGTGTGGGTACGGGAAGGGCCGATCCGGCGCCGGCGAACAGATCTTCAAAGACCGGAATGACAAAAATAAGGATGACGGCAATGACAATCACGGCAATACAAACGACCACGATAGGGTAAACCATGGCCCCTTTAATGCGTGACTTGAGCTTCTGGGCCTTTTCGATGTAGTTGGCCAGACGCTGGAAAATCGTATCCAGGATACCGCCCACCTCACCGGCTGCCACCAGGTTTACGAAGAGATTATCAAAGACCTTCGGGTGCTTTTTAAGGGCTTCAGCCAGAGTGGACCCCCCTTCAACATCCTTGGTAACCTTCTTCAGGATCTGCCGGAAGGTGCGGTTGTCAGCCTGTTCCGCAAGGATAGTCAGCCCCTGAACGAGGGGAAGCCCCGCGTCTATCATGGTCGAAAACTGCCTGGTAAAGATAACGATATCCTTTGCGGTCACCTTGGGTTGCATAAAAGAGACGTTTGCGAAAAGGTCTTTGGGTTTTAACTTGATTTTCTTGACCGTCAGATTTCGTCTCTTCAACTGGAGCCGGGCAATCTTTTCGTCGGCTGCCTCCAATTCTCCTTTGATGGTTCTGCCTTTTCTGGTGTCTGCCACCCACTTGTATACTGGCATTTGAGCCCTCCCAGGGACAATCTTGGCTCGCGCTTTCTTTTCGATTTGCCATAAAATGGAGCCACTTGCGCAAGATTAGATAATTTGTTCACCCCTGTCAAGAGATGAATTGTTTAGTTCTGTTTAGGTTCCCATCCTGGAAATATTAATAAATCGGCCTGTTGTGGCGTATTGCCTGCCCTTCGACGTCACCAGGAGAATTCGGAAATTCTCATTTTGAGATCAAGTGACAAAAAATGAACGGACGCGTGCTTTACGACATGATCTCTCAAGTTGTCATGCAAAAAATGCTCCAAAAAACAGGTTGGGAGGCTTTTTTTATCAGGTTGTCTTGAGAGAAACATTATTCTTGACAAGGGGTCATGGTTGGATGCTATAAGAATGGCTTATCAAAAATTATCACATAAATCAGATGCCTTATGATATGACAGTAGACATCTGGAAACACGCAGATGCGGTGGGGAACCCGTCCTTCAAAAAAACAATAAGGCGACGGGCTTGAATAACAATTTAATTGCACGCAGGAGGTAAGGAACGTGAGTGATGTTACCGCCCCTATGGGGGGAAAAGTGATCGATGTGAAAGTCAATGTGGGTGACGCCGTGAATGAAGGGGATGAGGTGGTGATTCTGGAGGCCATGAAGATGGAACTCCCCATTGTAGCGGTAGATGCGGGAACTGTGAAGGAAATCAGGTGCAAAAATGGCGACGCTGTGGAAGCGGACGCGGTCCTCGTGGCAATGGAATAGATCTTCCCCCGGATGACTGACGGCGATGGTCCGATGGACGTGACCAGCGTGGGCGGGTATCCAATGGCCTCAGAGATTGCTGAATGGATATTGAAGATAAAATAAAGGAGCTTGGTCGAAGAAATCGTGAAGCTGAACTGGGAGGTGGCGCCAAGCGTGTTGAAAATCAGCACTCCAAGGGGAAGATGACGGCACGGGAAAGAATCCACTATCTCCTTGACCCGAACAGTTTTGAAGAGATTGACAAATTCGTGGTACATCGATGCCACGATTTTGGCATGGAAAAGAAAAAGATCCCGGGGGATGGGGTGGTCACCGGATACGGGACCATTGACGGCCGCTCGGTTTTTGTTTTTTCGCAGGACTTCACGGTATTCGGTGGCTCCCTGAGCGGCCCTTTCGGTGAAAAGGTCTGCAAGATTATGGACCTGGCCCTGAAGAGCGGCGCCCCGATTATCGGGCTCAATGACTCGGGGGGTGCCAGGATACAGGAAGGGGTCGTCAGCCTCGGGAGTTACGGTGAAATCTTCAAGCGCAATGTGTGGGCATCCGGTGTTGTCCCTCAGATCTCGGTAATCATGGGACCCTGTGCAGGAGGGGCCGTCTATTCGCCGGCCCTTACCGATTTTACCATTATGGTCAAAAAGACCAGCAATATGTTTATCACGGGGCCTCAGGTCATCAAGGCGGTGACGCAGGAAGAAGTCAGCTCTGAGGAACTCGGTGGGGCTATGACCCATAACACCAGGAGTGGGGTCGCGCATTTTGCCGAAGAGTCCGATGAAGCCGCCCTGGACAGGGTCAAAGAGCTGCTTCAATTCCTGCCCCAGAATTACCGGGAAAGGCCGCCGGAGGTTGCATGCACGGATGATCCGGGGCGGGTTGACAAGGCCCTCAACAAGGTGGTACCCACCAATCCCAAGTTGCCCTATGACATAAAGCACATTATTCAGGTCGTCCTTGACAATCAGGCGTTCTTTGAAGTCCAGAAATACTACGCCACCAACATGGTGGTGGGATTTGGGCGGCTGAACGGGATGGTGGTCGGCATCGTGGCCAATCAACCCAAGGCCTTGGCAGGCTGTCTGGACATCAAGGCTTCCATGAAGTGTGCGAGATTTGTCCGTACCTGTGATGCCTTTAATATCCCGCTGGTCACTTTCGTAGACGTCCCCGGATTTCTGCCGGGGGTCAACCAGGAATACGGCGGGATTATCAAACACGGGGCCAAGATCATCTATGCCTACTGCGAGGCCACGGTGCCCAAGATCACGGTGATCACCCGAAAGGCCTATGGCGGCGCGTATGACGTGATGTCCAGCAAGCACCACGGCGGGGACATCAACTATGCCTATCCCACTGCCGAAATAGCGGTCATGGGGCCGGAAGGGGCCGTCAATATTATATTTAAAAAACAGATTGCCGAGTCAGCGGATCCGGGTGAGACCAGGCGAAAGCTGGTGGAAGAGTACCGCCGGAATTTTGCCAGCCCGTTCAAGGCCGCTGAACTGGGTTATATCGACCAGATCATCTTTCCGGAAAACACGAGGGTCCGGTTGATTAAGGCCCTCGACATGCTCAAGCAGAAGAAGGATTCCATCCCTGAAAGGCGTCACGGAAATATTCCCCTTTGAAGTCCGGTTCTCCTCTCTCAAATTCGTAAAAAAACCCTTCCTCTAATGACAATTGAGGAAGGGTTTTTTTGTTCTATCCACTGCGGGAAGGGTATTGATCAGGGCACGAGCTAGGTCTTGACTGCCGCTTTCTTGTCCTCAAGTCTTGCGACCGACCTGGAAATGATATAACCGGAGCACTTCATGCCGACAAAAAGGATCATGAGCACCACAAAGACGCCGACAAACCTGAGAATGAGTGTCCCTACGATCCAGGTCCAGTTGTCCTTGATGATGGTTATCTGAGTCTCATTTCCAGCCTGTTTGGAAATGGTAATGGAATGCCAGGGGCGGTTGCTGTCGTCTTCAATATGGATGCTTTCCGACCAATCGCGGATTCTGATATCCTTGAATTTCTTGAGGGCATTCCTGTAATAGGCCAAAACCTGGTCATAGGTCTTGGGGACGCTTATCTCCAAACGTGAACCGGTCTTTTGGAGAATCTTGCCGCCCGGCATCACAGGCGCTCCCAAAAAATCCTCGGCCATCAGCGTCGCAGGCAGCAGAAGAAACAACGTTGTCAGAAGAATCACGAGCTTTTTCATTTTTCCATCCTCTTCATCTCGTATCTTTAAATGGAGCCTGTCGGAGGGATCTCACGGACCCGCTGCCGACAGAAATATTCCTAATGAAACATGGCGATGAACATCCCTGCAGCAGCAGCAGATCCGATCACTCCTGCAAGGTTTGGGCCCATGGCATGCATCAGGAGGTGATTGGTTTTATCGGCCCTGAGACCTTCCAACTCTGATACGCGTGCGGACATGGGCACGGCCGAGACTCCAGCGGAGCCGATGAGCGGATTGATTTTTTCTTTCAGAAAAAGGTTCATGAACTTCGCCGTAAGAATCCCGCCGACCGTGCAAACCCCGAAGTCTATCAGGCCCAGCCCGAAAATGAACAGTGGTTTCCAGCTCAGGAACTTATCGGCATACATGGTGGCTCCCACAGAAACGCCCAGAAAGATGGTCACGATGTTCATGAGAGGGCCCTGGGCGGTCTCGGTGAGCCTCCCCACCACCCCGCTCTCTTTCATGACGTTGCCGAGCATGAACATGCCCATCAGAGGGACAACGGAAGGCACGAGCAGGGCAATGATGGCTGCCGTTACCAGGGGAAAGAGAATTTTTTCCTTCCTGGAAACCGGCCTGAGTTGCCGCATGCGGATCTTACGTTCCGCGGGCGTGGTCAGGAGTCTCATGATAGGAGGTTGTATGAGAGGTACCATGGCCATATAGGAATAGGCCGCCAGGGCATTGGCGCCGAGAAGTTGAGGAGCCAGCATTGTTGTCAGGTAAACAGTGGTGGGTCCATCGGCTCCACCGATGATTCCGACGGAGGCGGCCTCTTTGAGCGTGAATCCCGCCAGGATCGTACCCGTGAAGGTGATAAATACGCCAAGCTGGGCTCCCGCGCCGATGAGAAGAGTCTTTGGATTGGCGATGAGTGGACCGAAATCGGTCATGGCTCCGAGTCCGAGGAAGATCACACAGGGTATAATTTCCCATTCCAGTCCGTAATGATAGAAGGCCTCGAGAAGTTGGGGCCTGCCGTGGACGTATCCCATCAAGGGGACAAGGGGAAAATTGACTATGAAGATCCCGAATCCTATGGGAAGCAAGAGGAGCGGCTCGAATTTCTTGACGATGGCCAGGTAGATGAACGCGGAGGCAATCGCCCACATGACAATGACCTTCGGGTCAAAATTGTAGACCCCGGTCGTATGCATGATCCCATACAGCATATCCAAAATTTCATCGAACGTCATTCTCGCATTCTCCCTCGATCCAAATTGAATTTTGACCCTGCGGGCCGGAATTCCAGTCAGCGGCAGAAATATAGAAATAATAGTGGATTGCAGCTATAATACAGCTGTCAGCCCCTGT
>Ga0307440_1000292_pt1 | contig 24169 bp, 16 predicted proteins | sample SalMarWE160410MG_FD_202150 | JGI IMG/M metagenome (GOLD analysis project Ga0307440, IMG submission 202150) | Salt marsh sediment microbial communities from the Plum Island Ecosystem LTER, Massachusetts, United States - WE1604-10 | ecosystem: Environmental > Aquatic > Marine > Intertidal zone >...
GAAGACGTCACTTTGATCTGAGTAATGAATTAATGTTCAACGATATAAAAATTAATACAGACTCCGGTGATGTATATATAGAAGGACAAAAAACTGAACTGACCAGGAAAGAATACGACATCCTTGTCTATATGATAGTAAATCACAACAGGGTCATTACCAGGGATGCACTTGCTGAGCATGTGTGGGGTGACAGTATATCCTATGCTGACAATTTTGACTTCATCTACAGTCATATAAAAAACCTACGTAAAAAAATTGAACATGTGAATGGAAAAAACTATATACATAATATATATGGTCTTGGCTACAAATTAACCGACGAATGAGACTTATTGAAAAAACGGGAAGGGCTTATTTCTGGATATCTCTTTCAGCATTTGTGGTGGCGGGAGCGATCATATATTTTGCCCTCACATATATTTTAAGAAAGACCTTAAATGAAAATCTTCTTTCCGACATTGAAGCTGTTAAAAGAAATATTGCTGAAAAAAACATTATCCCGTCATATTCACCCTATATAGATGTGAAAGAAGTTGCGGGAAGTAACAAGCCAGGGCTTGAAGCATCGGATACTCTTATTTTTGATCAGGGAGAACAGGAAAGCATTACTTTTCGCCAGGTGAGCAGGTTAGTTTCCATTAATGGTAAGAATTATCTTATCACGGCCAGGGAAGCTCTTCTTGAGAAAAGTGATCTGGCACTGACCATAGCAGTTGTTACAGGATCCGTACTTATAGCGCTTCTTGTAATTATATTCCTGGTCAACCGGAAATTATCTCTCAGGCTTTGGAAACCCTTTTACCGCATCCTTGACGAACTTAAGAGATTCTCCTTTAAGAGCAACGAATTCCGATTCTCATCAGCTGGTGATCTTGAGGAGTTCAATGAACTTAAATATGATCTTGAAATCCTCACAGGGAAAATTCTTAGCGACTACCAGGCCCTGAAACGTTTCTCAGAGGACGCTTCACATGAGATGCAGACCCCCCTTGCAATTATTCAGTCAAAACTTGAAACTCTGATGCAACATGCTGACCTTGATAAGGAACAGTATGAACTCATTAATACTGCGTACAGCTATACACTGAAAGTTTCCAGGCTGGCACAGACACTCCTCTTGCTTACCAAGATCTCAAATGATCAGTTTGCTGATAAACAAATGGTTAACCTGTCTGAAATCCTGAAAGAAAAAATATCCGTCCTTGAGGATATTTTTAATGACAAGCAGTTAATGGTAATGAAGGACATAGAGGAAGGAATAAAAAAGGAAACCAACACATACCTTGCAGAATCACTGGTTATGAACCTGCTTATGAATGCCTTCAGTCACAGCAGCAGTTATTCAACAGTCGGTATAGTGCTGGATGAAAATGAATTGATCATCTCCAACACCGGATTACCATTTCTATCTGATCCGGATAAGATGTTCGACAGGTTTTTCAAGGAGGATAAATCTTCATCATCTCATGGCCTGGGTTTGTCCATAGTAAAAGAAATTTGTTCGGCGAACAGGTGGAAAATAAGATATCAATATGAGAACGGAAGACATAATTTCATTGTGACTTTCTGAATACAGATTCTTTCCAGAATCATATCATATGTTTGTACAGAACTAATAATACTTTAAAATCGAACAAACATGAAAAAAATCTTTATTGTTTTGATCCTTGCATCAGGAATAAGCATATGTGCAATAGCTCAGAAAAAAGCACCGAAAGAGGTTGTTAAAACATTTACTGAAAAATTCGCAAATGCTTCCTCGATTAAATGGAACAGGGAATCAGCAGATGAATGGGAAGCAGAGTTTAAACTGAACGGGAAAGAGATGTCGGCAGCTTTTAATATTGCAGGTAAATGGCTGGAGACAGAAACAGAGATCAGTGCCGGCGAACTGCCTTCAGCGGTATCTGAAACGCTCTCAAGGGAATATGCAGGTTGTAAAATGACCGAAGTCTCGATAGTAGAGAATCCTGAATTGAAAGGATACGAGATAGTACTTAAAAAAGGCGAATCTGCTGTTGAAGTAGTGGCCGATAGGACCGGCAAGATACTGAAGAGGGAAACATTAAATACTGAAAGTGACGAAGACAAAGACTAAAAATCAGTCTGGCTTATCTTAAACTGGTAATTATATTCTATTCCCATACATTTATACCATATATACACCTGCATTCAGTCATACGGTGTTGAAACATATCATATCGATATCATATCAGCCAGCCCCTTACTGTCGATGATATTTATGTTCTTACCCCTTGCTTCAATATAACCATCATCTTCAAGTCTGCCAAGTTCCCTGGCAACGGACGGCCGGGTTACTCCGAAAAACCCGGCCAGACCCTCCTGGGTAAGGTCAAGTCTGATAGAGTTGCCCGATTTGCCCGACAACTGAAGCAGGTAATGAGCCAGCTTGGCTCTGATGGTCTTAAAGCTGAGAAACCTGATCTTCTCTGACAGAAACTGCGACCTGTTTGAAACCATATCAAGGAAACTGATCAGTATTCTTTCACTTTTCATAAAAAGCTTAATGAGCTCTTTTCGTTCAATATAAAGAAGTTCTGTATCTGATACGGCTATAACATTGACCGGATAAAAATTCCTCTTTCCAAACATGAAAGCAGGTGCCAGAGCCTCCGGGGCCTGAATATCCTCAATCTTAATTATCCGTCCCCCCTGATCGGTCATTTCTCCTTTGACCATACCACTGATCACAATGACCAGGGAGTTAACCATTTCCCCGCTCTGGAAGATCAATGCTCCTGATTTGAACGACCGGACACGGTATACAATACCGGATAAAACCTCTTCAAGCTCATTAACTTCAAGTTCTCTAAATAATTGTAAATGTAAAAGTCCTGAAATTTCCATATTTTTCCCGCGAATTTACAATTTTGTAACATATGTTACAATTTCCCTTATACATAAGTACCATATTTGTTATTAATATAATTAAACAGTAATAATGAAAAGAGATATTATAAATAGATGAAGAGTTATGTAATGGTTGCGGGCAGTGTGTACCGAACTGCCTGAAGGTGCATTACATGTAATAAACGGAAAAGTAAAGCTGGTCAGCGAACTGATCTTATGCTCTCAGCATATTGTGTTGCATATTCAACGGGACCATTTCACAGTAAATATCTACGGGGAAAGTCCCTGATAATCGCTTGCCCGAAACTCGATCATGGAACAGAATCTTATGTTCAGAAGCTTACTTCGCTCATCGACGAGGCAAAGATCAATACGATAAATGTCATGATGATGGAGGTTCCATGTTGCGGAGGACTGCTTCAGATGGTAAAAGCAGCACAGGCAATGCAACCCGGAAAGTACCGGTGAAAAATACCGTTATCAGTATAAGAGGAGATGTCCTTGATGAGGAGTGGCTTTGATAGCCTCCTGTATGCTTGATCTTTAGTACCTGATATTAATCATCTAAAGCAAAACACGTTTATTGAAGCATTATTTTTAGTATATTTGAGAGTAACAACCTGGTCCGGAAGAATAGTTTTGATTATTAAAACCCCCTTTTTATGGCAACCAGAACATCCTCCGGGATAATCTCTGAAAATGTAGTTTACATTGGCATTGATATTGGATCAGTCTCTCTTAATACAGTAATAATTGATGCTGACAACAGCATTAAGGAATACTTTTACGATTATGTTCATGGCAGGCCTTTCCATGTCTTAAGGGAAAAGCTGTCACTTATCCTGGAAAAATATCCTCCACAGGTCATTAAAGGTATTGCGTTAACAGGATCGGGAGGAAAACTCGCCTCTGAGCTGATCGGGGGCATTTTCATCAATGAAATAATTGCCCAGGCCAGCTCAACATCATCTTTATACCCGGAGGTAAGAACAGTTATTGAAATTGGAGGCGAAGATTCAAAGCTGATTCTTCTGGACAAGGATCCCGATAACGGTCAGTCAGTGCTGGCCGACTTTGAGATGAACAGCATATGTGCGGCCGGGACAGGATCATTCCTGGATCAGCAGGCAAAACGTATAGGCATTGCAATTGAAAATGAATTTGGGGAAATGGCCCTCAGATCGGTCAATCCTCCCAGGATTGCAGGGCGTTGCAGTGTGTTTGCCAAGAGTGATATGATACATCACCAGCAGATAGCCACCCCTGTACACGATATTGTAGCCGGTCTGTGCTTTGCACTTGCAAGAAATTTCAAAAGCACCGTAGCCAGGAGTAAGGAAATACATAAACCCGTATTATTTTCAGGTGGTGTTGCCGCCAATACCGGGATGATAAGGGCCTTCCGGGAGACACTTGAACTTAGGGATGGTGAACTGATGATCTCACCATATCATGCTTCCATGGGTGCAATAGGAGCTGTCTATTACTCCAGGTTAAACAACCATAAAACCAATAGTTTCAGGGGTCTTCATGAACTTGATGGTTACCTTGCCCGTTCTGTAACTTCCTTCGTCAGTCTTCCCAGGTTAAAGGAATCAGAAGCCGAATACAACAAGATGATCCTTACCAGGAAAAACGGCAAAGAAAAACTCCCTGTATATCTCGGTCTCGATATAGGATCATTAAGCACGAATGTCGTTCTGATCGACAGCAAGCACAGGGTAATAGCCCGGAGGTATCTCCCTACAGCAAGTAAACCACTGGAAGCCATAAAAAAAGGGCTGAATGAGATTTACAGCGAAACAGGAGATACAATTTTAGTTGTTGGCGCCGGGACAACAGGATCGGGACGTTACCTGACAGGTGATTTCATCGGGGCCGATATTGTGGTAAACGAAATCACTGCCCAGGCTACTGCAGCTGTTGACCATGATCCGTCAGTCGATACTATCTTTGAGATTGGTGGTCAGGACTCAAAATATATCAGTATTGAGAACGGTGTTGTTATCGATTTCGAGATGAACAAGGTGTGTGCTGCAGGTACAGGTTCATTTATCGAGGAACAGGCTGAGAAGCTGAATATCAACATAGTGGAGGAATTCGGAAACATGGCCCTTAAGGCAAGTGATCCGGTTAAGATGGGTGACCGGTGCACCGTATTCATGGAATCGGACCTCAACTCTTTCATGCAAAAGGGAGCTACAACTGAAAATCTCATTGGCGGACTGGCTTATTCCATTGTATATAATTATCTGCAGAAAGTTGTGGGTGACAGACGGGTGGGTAACAGGATCTTCTTCCAGGGAGGTGTAACAAACAACAGGGCGGTGGTAGCTGCTTTCGAACAGGTACTGGGTAAAAAAATAATAATACCTCCACATTTTGACGTTACCGGTGCCATTGGCGCAGCAATACTGGCCAAAGAAGCCATGAAAGAGGGACAGAAAACGCGTTTTAAAGGATTCGGGATCAAGGATGCAACCTATAAAGTCAGCAGGTTTACATGTAAAGGATGTACCAATCATTGTGAAATAAGCAGGGTGAAAATAACCGGAGAGAAGGGATCCCTGTTCTATGGTGGCAGATGCGAGAAGTATGAAACTGACAACAGGAAGAAGAAGCCTACTGATATTCCTGATCTGTTTGCAGTAAGGACAGAAATGCTTATGGAAGGTTATGAGGAGAAGGAATCAAGGCGATCAACAACTATCGGGATACCACGGGCACTTATGGTCTTTTACCAGCAATTCCCTTTCTGGAGAACTTTCTTTGAAACACTGGGATTCACAGTTGTTATTTCACGGGAATCGGATAAAGCCCTTGTTACCAAATCTCTGGAAACTGTTGCAGCTGAGACCTGCCTTCCAGTTGAACTGATGCATGGTCATGTTGAGGACCTTATCAGCCAGGGAGTCGATTATATCTTCCTCCCGTTTATAGTTAACGGGAAGGAGATCCCGGGGAATGCCACAAGTAATTGTAACTGTCCCTGGATCCAGACTTATCCCTTCATGATCAAATCAGCATTGCGCGAAAAAATTGACGAATCGAAATTACTTATTCCTGTCCTGCATTTCAGGTATTTTTCAAAAGCTCTGACAGTTGAGATCACAACCTATTTCCATGAAAAATTCGGGTTACGAAAAAATGATATTAAAGCTGCACTTCATAAAGCAGACGAGAAACAGGTCCTTTTTGAAAAAAGCCTTACAGATTACGGGAGAAAGATACTGAACTCGGTCCCCGCTGGCTGCAGGCCTGTCGTACTTCTAGGCAGACCTTATAACAGCACCGATCCTTACCTCAACCTCGGGCTTGCCGAGAAGCTTATCAATCATAATGTTATGCCGATACCTGTTGATATGCTTGATCTGTCGCCATATAACATCTTTCCGAATTACCGTAATATGTATTGGCCTAACGGGCAGAAAATAATTGCGGCAGCCCAGCTTGTTGCAGGGAATAAGGATCTGTTCGCCGTTTATATCAGCAATTTCAGGTGCGGCCCCGATTCGTTCATATGGCATTATGTTTCTGAAGAGCTTAAAGAAAAACCGTTCCTTCATCTTGAGATTGACGAACATTCGGCAGATGCAGGAATGGTCACTCGTATAGAGGCCTTTCTTGACAGCCTTAAGGGTTATGAAAATAACCAGGCCAGAGATTTGCATGTATTTCGTCCACGGCCGGGACAATCGGCTCCAGATACATCAAGGGTCCTTTACTTCCCTTACATGAATGATTCGGCATATATGATTGCTGCTGCTGCCCGAAGCTGCGGTATCCGTTCTGAAGTGCTGCCAAAACAGACTGATGAAGATCTTGCACTGGGGAGGAAATATACCTCATCAAAAGAGTGCTTCCCCATGATATGCACAACCGGCAGCTTCCTGAAGAAGCTTATGGAGCCCGGATCGGATCCGTCAAAAATGAGTTTCTTCATGCCGGACCACAACGGACCCTGCAGGTTTGGTCAGTATAACCAGTTTCACAGGATACTGTTCGACAGGCTGGGATTCAGCAAAGCAGAGCTCATTACCCCTTCCAATGAGACATCATATAAGGACATTGCCGGTAAAAACTCGGGTAAATTCAGGCTGAATGCCTGGCGGGGATTTGTCGCTGCCGATTACCTGCAAAGGACCAGGAGGGAGATCCGTCCATACGAGATCAACAAAGGAGAATCGGACAGGCTTTACAGCGATTGCCTGCGGCGTCTTGAGAAATGTATTGATAACGGATCAGGCGGACTTCACGGAGTACTCCGGGGTATTGCCTCCGACTTCGGGAAAATTAAAATTGACAGAAGCCATAAGAGACCTGTTGTCCTGGTTATTGGTGAGATATTTATGCGTGATAATGCTCCCTGCAACGGCGATATATCCAACAGACTGGAAGAACTTGGTACAGAAGTCCTTGTAGCCCCATTCGCAGAGTGGGTTTCCTATTCTACATACCGCTTTAAACGTGACAGTATCTGGAAGAATGATTTTAAAGGCATTTTAAGCTCAAAGATCCAGGGCATAGGACAGGAGATCGTTTCCGGTTCACTTCTGCGAGGGTTAAAACAATTTATTGATGAAGGGAAGGATGTCTCCCTGGGGGAGATACTGGGTTCCTGTGGCAAATATGTAAGCAGTTTTTATGATGGCGATCCTGCAATAGCAATGGGAACCTCGGCTGTTCTCGCAAACAGGGGGATATCGGGCATCGCAGCAATTTTACCGTTCACATGCATGCCCGGAACATTAATAGCTTCTGTCAGCGACTCATTCAGAAAAGACCATAATAATATCCCTTTCATTAATATAGCTTATGACGGACAGGATACCGTTTCCCTGGACACACGACTACAAGCTTTTGCATTCCAGGTAAAGGAATATGACAGGGCTTATAACAGTGAAGAAAAGTCGGTTACCTTATCTTAAATGAAATATGCAGACATTCACTGCATTTATGATCAGGCTATTATGCCGAATCCCAGTCTTTCAAGTATCTCAATGACTTCCCGGGAACAGCCATGGAGCTTCAGAGAATATGATGTAAATTCCCGTCTCAACGGGTAGGTGCCTCTCTGACTTTCAAATTCTGCCACACCGGTCCGCAACCTTTTGTCATCATCCTCTATCCGGTATGTATGAAAAACTGCTTCCGCAATAATATCTTCCGGGGTTTTCCCAAAACAATCTATCTCAATTACAGGTACGGCAGGCTGCGGTACGTTGTCCGGATACCAGTCAACCAGCGGAAGATTGAAGAACCTGCTAAGTGCATTTACTGCCATAGATGTTCCGTTGGCCTTCCCATCAGCTGAATAGCCTGCAATATGAGGCGTGGCAAGAAAAACACTTCTCATCAGCTCAGTATCAATGTCAGGCTCGTTCTCCCATACGTCGAGCACGCTTCCTTTCAGCCGGCCTGAGCTTAATGCCCTTTTCAATGCCTGGTTATCCGTTACCTCACCTCTCGATGTGTTAAAGAGCCATGATCCTTCTTTAAACATTCCTAATATATCATCATCAATCAGGTGATATGTTTTATCTTCCCCTGACATATTCAGTGGAACATGAAGCGTTATAATATCAGATTCTTTCAACACCGTACTTAGTGAAACAAATTTTCCTCTGCCTTCCCTCCTCTCCCTTGGGGGATCATTAATAAGCACTTTCATTCCCAGTATTTCCGCCACATCTGCAACTTTTGATCCTACATTACCGGCTCCCACAATACCTATGGTCTTTCCCTTCAGAGTGTATTTCCTGTCACGTTCAAGTTTTAAAAGAGCTGCCGTAATATATTGTTTTACAGATGATGAATTGCAGCCCGGAGCATTAGCCCATCTTATATTGTTTACGGCACAAAAATGTGCATCTATATGGTCGAACCCTATGGTTGCGGTGGCTATGAACTTCACCGCGGACCTTTCCAGCAAATCCCTGTCACATCTTGTCCTTGTCCTGACAACCAGTGCATCAGCATCTCTTACAATATCGCCGGTGATATGTTTTCCGGGGATATATTCAACATTGGCAAAAGGTTCAAATACCCCCCTTAAAAACGGGATCCTGTCATCAGTCACAATATTCAACATAAGCTGCTTATGCTTTTATTTTTTGTGAAATACTATTAAAAATGAAGACGCCATCTCAGCCTGTTGTCACGACCTAATCCACAATCTTCATTTCATTTAAGAGATACCCGGCTCCTGCAAATTTATCTATAAGAAACAGTGCATATCTTATATCAAGACTTATATTACGGCTCTGTTCGGGATTATATGCCAGGTCGCTTGCCACACCTTCCCATGCCCTGTCGAAGTTTATTCCGATCAACTGGCCTTCAGCGTTAATGACGGGGCTGCCTGAGTTACCTCCCGTGGTATGGTTATTTGCAATAAAGCAAACAGGAACATCACCATCATGTGAATAGCGCCCGAAGTCTTTTGTCCTGTACAGCTCTTTAAGCTTTTCAGGAACCTTATAATCATAAACAGAAGGATTGTCCTTCTCCATAATACCGGTCAGGTCCGTCTGATTGGTGAAAAATACTGCATCCCTTGAAAAATAACCTTTAACATTACCATACGCCACCCTGAGGGTGGAGTTAGCATCGGGATAGAAGACCCTGTTCTTTTCAAAGTCCATCTGAGCAGTCATATAAAGCCTGTTCAGCCTCTGGATGCCCTCACTTATCCTGTGAAGTTCCGGCCTGATATTTTCAGCAAGGAAATCAGTTACATTTGATATCAGCAAATAAAAGGGATCCTTACTAAGCTTTGCAAGATCTGAATAGCGAAAATCCTTAACAAAAGCATCAAATCGCAACTGATCCGTAAATACTGAAACAGGGTAGAGCTTTTTGGCCAGGGATGCGAAATCACCATTGCATTCTTTCTTCAGTTCAATATATTCCGGGGCCTGCCATTTTTCATCTATTGCTTCTCCATACATGGTCATCACGGTCGAGAAGAGCTTTTTATCCGTCTCATAGTTATAGTTTTTAAAGAAGCCGTTACCTGTCTGTATCAGGTTTATTTTCATTGCTTCTATCTTATCATTACCGGCCTTTTCTTTTACCAGGCTGGCAAGAGCTCTCATATTACGGGCAAAAGAGACTGCTTCTGTACCATAATAGTTGAATACCTCGTTCGTATAGCTGTTGACCATGTTATATATTTCGAGCTCAGAATATAACTTCCGGTATTGCGGCAGGACATTTCCGTACTTTGCCTTCCGTGACTCATCGGCATTGATCCAATCCGTTATCCTCTTTTCATATGCCTGCTTTTTCTCTATGGTCCCCATCCTGTCAAGACCCTGGTCTTCACCTATCCATCTTTTCCATGAATTTGCTATGCCTGCTTTTTTGGTGGAATACTGTATGCGAATGAGCGGATCGGTATTCATAGCCTCTTCCATTATCTCAATCTTTTTTGTCCTTATTTCAATCAGCTTCGGGTTCATATAATTTCTTATCATTTCAATATGATACGATGGTACATATTCAGAAGTAGAACCCGGATAGCCAAATACCATTGTGAAATCTCCTTCTTTTATTCCTTTAAGTGAAATCGGGAAGAAATAAGATGGTTTGTAAGGTACATTGTCTTCTGAATAATCAGCCGGGCTGTTATCCTTCCCGGCATATATCCTGAAGAGAGAGAAATCGCCTGTATGGCGGGGCCATATCCAGTTATCGGTCTCACCGCCAAATTTACCAATCGCAGAAGGCGGGGCACCAACAAGACGAATATCCCTGTATGTTTCATTGACAAATAGAAAATACTGGTTACCCATATAGAAAGGCCGTACGAAGGCAGAATAATCTGTACCTGCAACAGCCTCTTTCACTATTGCATCAACATTACCGCTAATTATCCTGTCACGGACCTCATCATTCATACCATCATTCACGCCGGATAGTACCTTTCCGGTTACGTCCTCCATTCTCTTGAGAAAAGTAACTGTAAGACCCGGATTAGGAAGTTCCTGCTGCCTTGACATTGCCCAGAAACCATTTGTAAGATAATCGTGTTTGAGGGTTGAATGCCTCTGTATCTGTCCGTAGCCGCAATGATGATTGGTGATCACCAGTCCTTCCGAAGAAATGACCTCTCCCGTACAGCCTCCGCCAAACCTTACGACAGCATCTTTCATGCAGGCTTTGTTAACACTGTAGATGTCCTCGGCACTCAGCTTAAAGCCCTTTTCCTTCATCAGTTTTATATTATACTTCTCTATCAGCAGGGGTATCCACATTCCCTCATCGGCCTTTACAGCCTTTGGCATAATTGATATAAGCATAAGACAGCCTATAAGAAATCTGTTTCTCATGAGTATTTGATTTTATGTATTTATATAATATTAATCCTGGCTTTTCTATCCTGTAACCGGGATCCCATCCCGGAAATATATTTCCAAATATACTTATTCCATACCGTGTTTTATCAGAAAAGTCTGAAGTTCCCTGTAGAGCCTGTGAACCGGAAGCCCGACAACATTAAAATAAGAACCCTCGATCCGGCTGCATGCCGTCAGGCCTATCCACTCCTGAATGCCGTATGCTCCTGCTTTATCGTATGGATTATAGGTATTTATATAAAAACTGATCTCTTCTTCTGTCATGTGTTCAAAAGTAACCATTGTAGTTTCCGAGAACATCACCTCATCTGATTTTGTCATGATGGATACTCCTGTTATGACCTCGTGAGTGTTGCCCGATATTTCCCTGAGCATCGAAACCGCATCATCACGATCGACAGGTTTACCCAGGATCCTGCCGTTACACCATACCACCGTGTCAGCAGTAATTACTACATCACTTTCAGATATTTCCTCCCTGAAACATGATGCCTTTTCATGGGCAACATGTCTCGCTATCTCAGCACCGTCCAATCCACCGGGGAAAGTCTCATCAAATTCTTTTGTCACTACATCGAACCTAAGTCCGGTCTCCTCAAGGAGCTGTTGTCTCCTGGGAGAACCGGATGCAAGTATTATCCTGTAATTTTGATGATTACCGGTCAACATAGTCAGACAAGATTCCAGGTTAAGATCATCTTTACCACAACTGAATAAAAGATACCGGTAAACATCACCAATTTCATGATGCTGCTTGCACTGTGAACATGTTCTTTCTTACTGCCTGTTATTAACCTTATGACAGCAAGTATAAGCGGAACAACAATAGCTACAGATAAATATATCAGTGTAATCCTGTCAAAGATGAAAAAATACCACACCAGGTAAAGCAAAGCTATTGTGATCACAATCAGGCAAACAGATACGATCTTAGACGAAAGGATCCCGATAACCACAGGTACAGTATTTCTTCCGTAGGCCAGATCACCTTCAAAATCCTCTATATCCTTAATTAATTCACGGGTAAGTGTGGTAAGGAATGCAAAAAGGGCAAATCCTGCCACCCAGTAGAATAAAAACCTCAGTGATGGAACAGATATGGCATGTACCGTATAATACCTGAAAAGTGCCGGCCATTCATACAGCACAACCAGTAAGGGAACCATGGCCGTGAGAAAGGCAACAATTATATTTCCGATCAGGAACTGCCGCTTATAGCTCGCGGAGTAAAAATAGAGAAGACCCGATACCAGCAAAAAAAGAACTCCCATCATTGTATAGCCAGAGCTCCACGATATATAAAAACCAATCAGTACACCAATGATGTTGAGTATATTATGCCACATCATCGCTTTTCTTCTTGGTATCCTTGTCCCAACAATTACTTTTCCCTTATTGATAAGATCAGTCTTAATATCGAAATAATCATTAATTACATATCCACCTGCCGTAATAAGTACTGTAGCCAGCACCAGCAATACAAAATCGTACCATGGAAACCTGAGTGTCATCTGTACCTGGTCTCCGGAGCCGTCAGCAAGGATCACCTGTATCCTGCTTACCAGAGGAGCAATTATCGCATAGCGCATGAGTACCATGGTCAGAATTACAATGACCAGGTTTTTCCATCGGATAAGATTAAAAAATTCTTTCATAGTTTACCATGTAAATGCGTCCGTATCCATCCAGTTCTTATGCAACCTGAGCACCTGTTCAATAACATCCCTGACACATCCCTCTCCACCTTTTTTATCGGATATATATACTGACAGTTCTTTAATCTCACTATCTGCATCGGATGGACATACAGGGATGCCTGCTTTTTTCATCACATCAAAATCGGGAATGTCATCACCCATAAACATTACTTCTGCTTCAAACAGATCATATTTCTTTACAAAATCATTGAAACGGTCTATTTTAAGCCTGCTGTTGAGATAAACATCTGTCACCCCGAGCCGTTTAAGTCTCTTCTGATATTCTTTTGACCTGCTCCCTGAAATGATCCCTACCCTGTAACCTTTTTTTACAGCCAGCTGTATTGCATACCCATCGCGAAGATTTACAGTTCTTGATGGTACTCCGAATGCATTCAGGCTTATAGTCTGCAGCGACAGGACTCCGTCAATATCAAAAACGAAAGCCTTAACACGGGCCAGGTTTTCCTTAAAATTAGTCATTCAAAACTTGTTATTATAATAGTTGATGACCTCCATAGTCAGATCATTATAAATCTTTTGCAATTCAGGAGAGAAAGATAATAATTTCAAATGTTTTTCAATAGTATTAAAATCATTTCGCACAGCCGGTCCGGTCTGGGAATTTTCAGGTCCCTTTTCCAGTGCTTTGGCGATAGTTTCCTGTATCAGGGGTTTAAGTATGTCAATCCCGAAGCCGCCTTTTGCTGCGACTTCCTTTCCCACAGTAAGCATATGATTCGTGAAATTACATGCAAATACTGCTGCAAGGTGCAGCCATCTTCTGTGTTCACTATCAACATAATACACCTTTGAGCCCATGCTTTCCGCAAGATTCCTGAGTACTGACAGGGACTCATTATCTGACGCTTCAAGAAGGAAAGGAAGTGCCGAAAAATCCACCTTACGGCCCGATGTAAATGTCTGGAGGGGATAGAAAACACCCTGCCTGGCAATGTGGTCAGGAAAAACATCCATGCCCGTGCTTCCGGCTGTATGAGCAACCAGGATCTTATCCGACACATTCATGTTTACCAGGATCCCGGAAAGTTCATTATCGGGAACAGCAATTATGACAACCGTGGTATCTTGCGGGATTTTCAATTCCGGCGACCACTCCGCACTGCACGATTCTGCCAGGTCCCTGCCTCTTTCCGGTGTGGGTGAAATGATCATATTGATCTTATTCCCGGAGTGATCCAATTGCCTGCAAAGGGAGCCAGCAACCCGCCCGGCACCTATAAAAGATATCACATTCTGAATCATCAGGTAATTTTTCAGAAATATACAAAATTGTCGGTAAATTTAAAGAATTCACTATCGGGGGCAGGAGGTGTACATCGGGACTACCAGGACAACCACCGGCAATGAATGGGATAATTCTACCTGAAGAGAATTAAAATTATTTACCGTAAGGATTAATGCTTATGTCTGTTCCCATAACCTGGTAAACTTTGCGATATGATCCGTAAGGAGAACTGCTGGACTGCATCACGTAGGTACAATCCCAGAAAACATCACCGTATACATCAAGAATGTCTCCCGACTTATAATTTGACAGCTTGGGAAACATTTCTCCGGGGTTACAGAAGTTATATGTGGAATAAGGATCTACGGTAAGTGTGAAAAAAATACTTGATCCGTCTTCATTAAAATAGACATAAGCCTGTGAACCTTTCAGGGTGTAGAGAACATCTCCGTTACAACCACATTTTGCCTGTTTCTTACAACCTGTGTATGATAAAACAGGAGCAAGAAGCACCAGGGCAATAAAAAGCTTTCTTATTAAATGTATTCTCATCTCAGATATGTCATTACCGATTATTGTTATACGGACAAAGTAATATTATATTTCATTCATTACAAAAAAATAAGCCGTCAAATCGAAAATATTGACGGCTTATCTATGTGGAGTTAAGAGCAAAATTATGCCTGAGCAGTCGGACCGCCGAAATTAAGAGGCATAGCAGGTCCGGATCCTTTTACTTCCTTTATGGTTCCGTGCACCGATTCATACTTGGCAATGTTATCCTCGAGGGCAGCCACAAGTCTCTTGGCATGCTCCGGGGTGACAATTATCCTCGATTTTACCTGTGCTTTTGGAATACCCGGCATTATACGCACAAAATCAATTACAAATTCCGATGCGGAATGAGTTATCACGGCAAGGTTCGAATAAGTGCCCTGGGCAATTTCCTCATTCAGTTCGATACTTATCTGTGAAGGATTTTTAGGATCATTCATAATCATAATCTTTTTTTAGTTTTCAACTTCTGTCTCAGACTCAGCTTCTTTTTCAGCCCCGACAAGGCTTTCATATTCCTCAAGGGATCCTACAATAATGCTGTTATAATGACGCTGTCCCGTCCCTGCAGGGATAAGGTGCCCAACAATAACATTCTCCTTCAGACCCTCAAGTCTGTCTACCTTACCCAATATTGCAGCTTCATTAAGTACCTTGGTGGTCTCCTGGAATGAAGCAGCTGAGAAGAAGCTCTTAGTCTGCAACGAAGCTCTTGTAATACCCTGCAGAACCTGGCTTGAAGTTGCAGGAATTGCATCCCGCGATTCAACTGTCTTGAGGTCGCGGCGTTTAAGCATGGAATTTTCATCCCTTAGCTTACGTGCTGATATTATCATACCTGGTTTCAGGGACTGTGAATCACCGGAATCAAGTACTACTTTTTTGCCGTATATCCAGTCATTCTCGTCCATGAATTCTATCTTGTCAACTATCTGTTTTTCAAGGAATTTAGTATCGCCAGGGTCAACAATCTCAACTTTACGCATCATCTGTCGCACGATGATCTCAAAGTGCTTATCGTTTATTTTCACACCCTGAAGGCGGTAAACCTCCTGTATCTCGTTAACTATATATTCCTGAACCTTGGTAGGTCCCTTGATAGCAAGAATATCAGCCGGAGTTATTGCCCCGTCGGAAAGCGGGATACCTGCTTTTACATAATCATTCTCCTGAACAAGTATCTGTTTCGATAATGGGACTAGGTATTTCTTTATCTCATCGGTCTTTGACCTGATGCTTATTTCCCTGTTACCTCTTTTTATCTTACCGAATGTAACCTCCCCGTCTATTTCTGAGACTATTGCAGGATTGGACGGGTTACGGGCCTCAAACAACTCTGTAACGCGTGGGAGACCACCGGTAATATCACCTGATTTTCCAACTGCTCGTGGTATCTTTGCAAGCACCTCTCCTGCTTCCACCGCAGAATCGGTTTCCACCACAAGGTGAGAACCTACGGGCAGGTTATAAACTCTCAGCTCTTCTCCTTTCGGGGAGAGTATTTTAATAGCCGGGTTCTTGGTCTTATCACGGCTTTCTATGATAACCTTTTCCTTGAAACCTGTTTGTTCGTCTGATTCCTCACGGAAGGTGATACCTTCAATAAGATAATCATAAGCTATCTTACCTGCAAGCTCCGATATTATAACGGCGTTGAACGGGTCCCATTCGCAGATGAGCTTCCCTTTTTCAACTTCCTGACCCGATTTGATATACAGTTTTGATCCGTAGGGTATTGTGTGTGTAGTCAGGGCAATGCCTGTTTTCTTATCAATAATTCTCAGTTCGGCAAGACGGCCGATCACTATATCAATATCGCCTTTTTCAAGATCGTTCTTCGGAACTGTTCTCAATTCGTCAATCTCGGCTATACCTGCATAACGGGCAATAAGTCTCGATTCGGTTGTTATGTTCGATGCAGTCCCACCAACGTGGAAAGTACGGAGGGTCAGCTGTGTACCAGGTTCACCGATACTCTGTGCAGCAATGACACCCACTGCTTCACCTATCTGTACCATACGGCCTGTTGCCAGGTTACGTCCGTAGCATTTTGCACATACACCTTTCTTCGATTCGCAGGTAAGCACTGAACGTATCTCTACCTGTTCTATCGGAGAGTCTTCTATCTTTCTTGCAAGCTCTTCGGTAAGCTCTTCACCGGATTCAACAATAAGTTCACCGGTAAGAGGATGATATACATTATGAACAGTGGTACGTCCGAGAATCCTTTCGTACAGTGATTCAACCACTTCCTCACTTTTCTTGATAGCCGTGGCAACCAGGCCCCTCAAGGTTCCGCAGTCTTCCTCGTTTATAATTACATCCTGTGAAACATCAACAAGACGACGGGTAAGATAACCGGCATCAGCCGTCTTAAGAGCTGTATCAGCCAGACCTTTACGGGCACCGTGAGTTGAGATGAAGTATTCAAGGACTGACAGGCCTTCCTTAAAGTTAGAAAGGATCGGGTTTTCAATGATCTCGGATCCTGTAGCCCCGGATTTCTGAGGCTTGGCCATAAGACCCCTCATACCTGACAGCTGACGTATCTGTTCCTTGGAACCCCTCGCACCCGAGTCAAGCATCATATAGACCGAGTTGAAACCCTGCTTGTCATTCGACAGCTGTTTCATCAGCGACTGGGTAAGACGGGCATTGACATGTGTCCAGATATCAATTATCTGGTTATATCTCTCGTTATTGGTGATAAATCCCATACTGTAGTTGTTCAGCACTTCCTCAACCTGTTCATATCCTTCATCAACAAAATTAGTCTTCTCTTCGGGTATGATCACATCGTCGAGGTTAAATGACAGTCCCCCTTTAAAGGCTGTCAGGAATCCAAGGCTCTTTATTGCATCAAGGAAATCGGCTGTCTTGGCAGTTCCTGCCAGCTTAAGAACACGGCCAATGATATCCCTCAGCGATTTTTTGGTAAGGATATCATTAATATAACCTACCTCTGCCGGAACGTACTGGTTGAAGATCACCCTACCCACTGTCGTTTCGATAAGGTGGTTCACAGGCTGACCCTCTTTCAGATCATCTACCTTAACCCTGATAAACGCATGAAGATCTATACGGCCCTCATTATATGCGATATTAACCTCTTCGGGGGAATAGAATACAAGACCTTCTCCCCTGACCTTTTCGGTAGCTGTACTCTTACGTCCCTTTGTTATATAATAGAGTCCGAGAACCATATCCTGTGACGGAACGGTAATAGGTGCTCCGTTTGCCGGGTTGAGAATATTATGAGAAGCCAGCATAAGCATCTGTGCCTCAAGTATAGCTGAATTACCGAGAGGAAGATGTACAGCCATCTGGTCACCGTCAAAGTCGGCGTTGAAAGCAGTACATACCAAAGGGTGAAGCTGGATGGCCTTACCCTCTATCAGCTTGGGTTGAAATGCCTGAATACCAAGCCTGTGAAGGGTTGGAGCACGGTTAAGCAATACAGGATGACCTTTAAGAACATTCTCAAGAATATCCCATACGACAGGATCTTTCCTGTCGACAATTTTCTTTGCTGATTTTACAGTCTTTACAATTCCTCTTTCAATAAGTTTCCGTATTATAAAAGGCTTATACAGCTCTGCTGCCATATCTTTAGGCAAGCCACATTCGTGCAATGATAGCTCAGGTCCAACGACAATAACGGAACGTGCAGAGTAGTCAACCCTTTTACCAAGAAGGTTCTGGCGGAAACGTCCCTGTTTTCCTTTCAGACTGTCGCTGAGTGATTTAAGAGGACGATTGGCATCCGTCTTAACGGCATTGGCTTTCCTTGAATTATCGAAGAGTGAATCCACAGCTTCCTGGAGCATCCTTTTTTCGTTCCTGAGGATAACCTCCGGAGCTTTGATTTCAATAAGCCTTTTAAGACGATTGTTCCTGATAATGACCCTCCTGTAAAGGTCATTGAGGTCGCTGGTGGCAAAACGGCCTCCATCGAGAGGTACCAGTGGTCTGAGTTCCGGTGGAATGACAGGAACAACCTTGATTATCATCCATTCCGGCTTATTGACCGATACGGAATCCCTGAATGCCTCGACAACCTGGAGCCTTTTAAGCGCTTCATTTTTACGTTGCTGTGAAGTCTCGGTACTTGCCCTGTGACGAAGGGAATATGACAATTCATCAAGGTCGATACGGCTTAGCAGCTTATGAAGAGCTTCTGCGCCCATATCTGCAACGAACTTATCAGGGTGATTATCTTCCAGGTACTGGTTTTCCTTCGGCAGCGACTCGGTAATCTCAAGATACTCTTCCTCGGTTAGAAAATCGAGGTACTTAATACCATCAGCAGCCTTGATACCTGGATTGATCACCACATATCTCTCGTAATAAATAATTGAATCGAGTTTCTTTGTCGGTAACCCCAGTAGATAGCCTATTTTATTTGGCAATGAACGGAAGTACCATATATGGGCCACAGGAACAACGAGTGATATATGCCCCATTCTTTCGCGACGTACCTTTTTCTCTGTCACTTCAACACCACAACGGTCGCAAACGATCCCTTTATAGCGGATCCTTTTGTATTTTCCGCAATGACACTCGTAATCTTTTACCGGGCCGAATATACGTTCACAGAACAAACCGTCGCGTTCGGGCTTATATGTACGGTAATTGATTGTTTCAGGCTTCAGTACCTCACCACTTGAACGATCGAGGATCTCTTCCGGTGAAGCCAGCCCTATCGATATTTTCGAGTAACTGGTCTTTGTTTTGTTATCTCTTCTGAATGACATATGCTGAATATTATTTTTACTTATAACTATAAACTCATTACCCGCTGGATACTTAGTCAAGCAAAACGCTTAGTCCAAGACCTCTCAGTTCGTGCAGAAGAACGTTCAGAGATTCAGGTATTCCCGGATGTGGCATAGGCTCTCCTTTCACTATTGCTTCATAAGCTTTTGCGCGGCCTATAACATCATCCGATTTAATTGTCAGAATCTCCTGCAGAATATGAGCAGCACCAAATGCTTCGAGTGCCCAAACCTCCATCTCACCAAAACGCTGACCTCCGAACTGGGCTTTACCACCCAGAGGCTGCTGTGTAATAAGCGAATATGGACCGATAGAACGTGCATGCATCTTATCATCGACCATATGACCCAGTTTAAGCATATAGATAACGCCAACTGTGGCCGGCTGGTCAAACCTCTCACCAGTTCCGCCGTCATACAGGTAAGTCTTTCCATATTTAGGAAGAGCTGCATCATCTGTATAGCCGGTTATCTGGTCCAGTGTCGCTCCATCGAATATAGGTGTGGAGAAAGTAAGTCCGAGCTTCTGTCCGGCCCATCCAAGAACTGTCTCATAGATCTGTCCCAGGTTCATCCTTGAAGGAACACCCAGAGGATTAAGAACTATGTCGACAGGTGTACCGTCCTCAAGGAATGGCATATCTTCCGACCTCACGATCCTGGCAACAATACCCTTGTTACCATGTCGGCCAGCCATCTTATCACCCACTTTGATCTTGCGTTTTTTAGCAATATACACTTTTGCCAGCCTTACAATACCTGCAGGCAGTTCATCGCCGATGGTAATATTATATTTCTTACGCTTATAGACTCCATCCAGCTCCTTGAACTTGATAATGTAATTATGCAGCAGCTGTTTGATACTGTCATTTTTCTTCTTATCAGTTGTCCATTTGTTCGGATTGACATTCATATAGTCAATATCCTGGAGCTGCTTCAGGGTGAATTTACTTCCTTTAGGGATTACATCCACATTCAGATAATCCTTAACGCCCTGTGATGTCTTTCCGTTCACAAGTATAAACAGCTTATCCACCAGGCGGGCTTTCAGTTCCTCAACACTCCTGTTGAAGTCTGAATCTATCTTATCCAGTATGGGCTTCTCTACAGCCTTGGCTTTCCTGTCTTTCACAGCCCTTGTGAATAGTTTCTTGTCTATAACGACACCCTCAAGAGAAGGTCCGGCTTTTAGTGATGCATCTTTTACATCACCTGCTTTGTCGCCGAAGATGGCACGAAGGAGTTTTTCTTCAGGTGAAGGATCAGATTCTCCCTTGGGAGTGATCTTTCCAATAAGAATATCACCAGGCCTGATATGAGCGCCGACCCTTATCAGTCCGTTCTCATCCAGGTTCTTTGTAGCCTCTTCACTAACATTTGGTATATCAGATGTAAGCTCTTCAAGTCCACGTTTTGTGTCACGGACCTCAAGCTGGTATTCATCAATATGCACGGAAGTAAAATAGTCTTCCTGCACCACTTTCTCGGAAATCACGATGGCATCCTCAAAGTTATATCCCTTCCAGGGCATAAAGGCAACCTTCAGGTTTCTGCCAAGCGCCAGTTCACCTTTTTTGGTGCCATAGCCCTCTGTCAGGACCTGTCCTTTCGATACCCTTTCTCCTTTCCTGACCACCGGGATAATGTTAATACATGTATTCTGGTTGGTCTTCTTATATTTAGGAAGGATATACCTTTTAATATCATCATAGAAGCTGACAAATTTCTCCTCGTCGGTACGTGTATACCTGATCACTATCTCGTTGGCATCCACGTATTCAACAATGCCGTCACCTTCGGCTGTGAACAGAATACGGCTGTCCTTTATAACCTGTGCTTCAAGACCCGTGCCGACAATCGGAGCTTCAGGATTGATAAGCGGAACAGCCTGGCGCATCATGTTCGATCCCATGAGTGCCCTGTTGGCATCATCGTGCTCGAGGAACGGGATAAGAGATGCTGCGATGGAAGCTATCTGGTTCGGTGCAACGTCCATCAGGTTAACTTTATTAACCTCTTCAAGCGGGTAATCAGCTTCATACCTGCATTTAGCCCTCTGGTTGACAAAATGGCCATCATCCATAAGGGCAGCATTGGCCTGGGCTATCACTTTTTCTTCTTCTTCCTCAGCACTGAGCCACAGGATACCGTCTTCACTAAGATCGACCCTGGCTTCATTAACCTTAAGATAGGGAGTCTCAATAAATCCCAGGTCATTGATCTTGGCATAAACACAGAGAGAAGAGATAAGACCGATATTGGGTCCTTCCGGTGTCTCTATCGGGCAAAGCCTGCCGTAGTGTGTATAGTGAACGTCCCTGACTTCGAAACCCGCTCTCTCACGCGACAGACCACCCGGACCAAGAGCAGACATACGACGCTTGTGTGTCATTTCTGCCAGCGGATTGGTCTGGTCCATGAACTGGGAAAGCTGGTTGGTACCGAAGAATGAGTTGATAACCGAAGACAGAGTCTTTGAGTTAATAAGGTCGACCGGTGTGAACACCTCGTTGTCCCTGACGTTCATCCTTTCCCTTATAGTACGTGCCATACGTGCAAGGCCAACGCCGAACTGGGCATACAGCTGCTCACCAACGGTACGTACCCTCCTGTTGCTCAGGTGATCAATATCGTCAATATCTGTCTTCGAATTGATAAGCTCGATAAGATACCCTATGATCTTGATAATATCTTCACGTGTAAGGATCTTAACATCCATTTCCGTATTAAGACCCAGTTTCTTGTTGATCCTGTAACGTCCAACTTCCCCGAGGTCATAACGTTTATCGGAGAAGAATAGTTTATCGATGACGTCCCTTGCAGTTGCCTCGTCCGGCGGTTCAGCATTTCTCAGCTGGCGGTAGATATAGATAACTGCTTCTTTTTCCGAGTTACATGGATCTTTCTGAAGAGTGTTATAAATAATTGCATAATCCGACAGAGAGGTATCATCCCTGTGGAGCAGGATGGCTTTTGCGCCTGAATCAACTATCATATCGACATGTTCTGATTCAATGACTGTCTCCCTGTCGAGAATTACCTCATTTCTTTCAATGGAAACGACCTCGCCGGTATCCTCATCAACAAAATCCTCGATCCATGTCTTTAGCACCCTGGCAGCCAGTTTGCGCCCGACAAGCTTCTTGATGTTTGTTTTGGATACTTTGTGTTCTTCAGCAAGGTTAAAGATCTCGAGAATCTCCTTATCGCTCTCGAAACCTATTGCACGGAGAAGAGTTGTTACGGGCAGTTTCTTCTTCCTGTCGATGTAAGCATACATCACGTTATTGATATCGGTAGCGAATTCAATCCATGATCCCTTAAATGGAATGATCCTGGCTGAATAAAGCTTGGTACCATTGGCGTGAATGCTCTGACCGAAGAAGACACCGGGTGACCGGTGAAGCTGTGATACAACTACTCTCTCAGCCCCGTTAATGACAAAAGTACCGCGTTCGGTCATATAAGGCACTGTTCCAAGATAGACATCCTGAATAACAGTATCAAAATCCTCATGTTCGGGATCGGTACAGTAAAGTTTTAGTTTTGCTTTGAGAGGAACGCTGAAAGTGAGTCCGCGTTCAATACATTCTTCTATGGTATATCTTGGTGGATCAATATAATAATCCAGAAATTCCAGGACAAAATTGTTCCTGGTATCAGTAATTGGAAAGTTCTCCGTAAAGACCTTAAAAAGTCCTTCCCTTTTTCGGTTTTCAGGAGTTGTTCCAAGCTGGAAAAACTCACCGAATGATTTCAATTGAATCTCCAGAAAATCAGGATAATCAATTTGATTTTTCCTGGATGCGAAACTTATTCTTCCGGTATTATTTGAGGACATTTATTAAAAGATTAAGTGAACTTATAATTAAAAGAACGAAAAGGCTTAGTCCCGAAAATACGGGACTAAACCTGTAACCCATCAATTAGGTATAACTTATTTAAGTTCAACTTCAGCTCCTGCTTCTACTAATTGACCTTTAATTGCTTCTGCTTCTTCTTTGGATACACCTTCCTTAACAGGAGCCGGAGCAGAGTCTACCACTGCTTTAGCTTCTTTAAGACCAAGACCGGTGAGATCCTTTACCAGTTTTACTATCTGGAGTTTCTGGCCACCCGGGCTTGTAAGAATAACATCAAAAGATGTTTTTTCTTCAGCAGCAGGTGCGTCGGCACCGGCTCCGGGTCCGGCAACAGCTACTGCAGCAGCAGCAGGTTCAATGCCATACTCTTCCTTCAGTATATCAGCCAGTTCGTTTACTTCCTTTACAGATAAGTTAACCAGTTCTTCTGCAAATTTCTTAAGATCTGCCATTTCTATTGATTTTTAATTGATTATATTTTACTATTCTTCTCTTTTTGAAAGTGTTTCAAGAACACCATGTAATTTATTTCCACCCGACTTAAGTGCTGAAATAACATTTTGGGCAGGTGACTGCAACAGCATGATCACATCGCCGATAAGCTCTTCTCTTGTTTTTACGGAAACGAGGGTGTCGAGCATGTTATCTCCTATGTAAATAGATTCCTGAACATATGCACCTTTAAGAACAGGTTTATCATGTTGTTTCCGGAATTCCCTTATAAGCTTTGCAGGAGTATTTCCGGATTGAGTAAACATGATGGACGAAGTACCTTTAAGAACCGGATAAAGTTCTT
>Ga0307440_1000293_pt1 | contig 24143 bp, 23 predicted proteins | sample SalMarWE160410MG_FD_202150 | JGI IMG/M metagenome (GOLD analysis project Ga0307440, IMG submission 202150) | Salt marsh sediment microbial communities from the Plum Island Ecosystem LTER, Massachusetts, United States - WE1604-10 | ecosystem: Environmental > Aquatic > Marine > Intertidal zone >...
GCCCCTCTCCACGTGCTTGCGCTCGTGGCGCCGGGCGATCTCATGGTCAACACACCGATCGAGTTCATTCTCAAGAGCTCTTCCGTCGTTCTCGATTTCCTCTACGTCCTGCCCGACCGTCCGTTGCCGGCCGAGATCCCGGACCACGACGTGGCGTTCGTTGCAGTCAGCGAACCCGACGACAACGAGGCTCTCCTGCACCGAATCTCGCGCATCGTTGCCGAATGGCCGCGTCCGGTCATCAATGACCCGAAGCGCATCCTGTGCCTCTCCCGGCAGGGAGTATACGAGCTCGCGCGGGATATTCCGGGACTCGTGATCCCGGCCACACGTCGGATCTCACGATCCGGTCTTTGGCAGGTTGCGGCCGGCGGCCCACTTCGCGGTCCTCACAACGAGCCGATCGACTTCCCGCTCGTCGTGCGGCCGATCGGTTCACACGCCGGGGAGTCACTGAGCAAGCTGGACAACCTCGTCGCGCTTCGCGAGTACCTTGCGAGCGTCGACTCTCCTGAGTACTACCTCATGCCGTTCATCGACTACCAAGCCGATGACGGCCTGTACCGGAAGTACCGGATCGTATTCATCGACGAGACGGCCTATCTCTGTCACATGGCGGTCTCGGAGCGATGGATGATTCACTATCTCAACGCGGGAATGACCGGCAACGAGGCGAAACGGCGGGAGGAGGCTGCGGCGATGGCAGGGTTCGACGAAGATTTCGCCCATCGTCATCGGAGCGCTTTCGAAGCACTCCGTAAACGGATCGATCTCGATTACTTCGGTGTCGACTGCGGCGAGACCCGAGACGGGAGGCTGCTCGTTTTCGAGGTCGACGTCGCCATGGTCATCCACGATATGGATCCCCCCGGAATCTTCCCCTACAAGGGACCGCAAATGGAGAAGGTCTTCACCGCCTTTCAACGGATGCTCGAAGCGGCCTCTCACGAAAATCACGGGTAGGGTTTACAATAGAGCTGCATACGGTAGCCCGTTCGCCGGGTCGATTCAGGCGCTCGGATAGGGGGTGGGTATGGACTATCTCGAGTTTCGGTTCGCAGTACACGCGCGCGACTTCGTCGCGAGTGTCGGTTTCTATCACAAAATCTTGGGAATGAAATACGTCGGAGGATGGGATCGTCCCGACGGCAAGGGGGCTCTGCTGTCGGCAACCCCTGGCAGCGTAGTGGAAATCTACGGGCCGGCCGAAGGGAAACGCTACGAGGGGCCGGCGCCGCGGTCGGTCAACCTTGCTTTTCGCCTTGCCGACGAGGCTGCGCTCGAAGCGTTCTACAAAGAGCTGCAAAGCCGTTCGGTGAAGTTGAGCGGGCCCCCGCAGCAGCGGCCATGGGGACACAGGTCGTTCATCGCCTTCGATCCCGACGGTATCCCGGTTCACCTCTACTGCGAGCTTCCCGCTGAGTAGGTTTCCGTGGCCCGCTCTCGTCGTCAGCGGCGCCGAGAGCTCAGGATAGCTCCTTTGCCATGATGAGATCTGCTACTTCAAAGCCGAGATCGCGGTAAAGCTCGATTGCCCGGGAGTTGCTTCCGAAAACGTGAAGGGAAACGCGCGCCACCTTCCTGCGCCGGAGCTCCATCTCCATTGCCTCCATAGCCGCCCGGCCATAGCCTCTGCGTCGGAACTCTTCGTAGACCAGCAGGTCATAGACGAAGGCTGTCGTCCTGTTCCCTTTTGTCTCCACGGCGAACCAGAGATAGCCCACCGCCTCACCACTCGCGTCGTCGGTGATGAAGTTGACGGATTGATTCTTGGTTGCCACGCCCTCGGGCAGCAATTCTTCGAACGACCTGCGCGCCCGTTCCACTGCCTCTTCAGAGCTCCAGTTGCCGGCCTTCTGGTGCTCCGCCGCGTAGGTCGGAATCGAAGCCTCGACGTATGCTTCGAGCTCTGCCTCGTTCATGGGAACGAGTCGAACCATGTTTGACTAGCTTCCTGACTGCTCGCGCCGCGCCCGAGTGACCGAGTCGAGTGTAACCGCGAGAAGTAGGACCGCGCCGGTTACGATGAAACGGACCGACGAGGCGAAGGCGAGGAGATCCATCCCGTTCGCGATGGAGCCTATGACCAGGGCACCGAGAAGCGCCGACCAGGTGCTGCCGCGACCGCCGAAGAGGCTCGTACCGCCGATGACTGCCGCAGCGATCGAGTTCAGCAGGACATCGCCTGAGCCCGAGGACTGGTTGACGGCGAAGAGCCGCGAGCCAGCGAGGATGCCGCCGGTTGCCGCAAGTGTGGAACCGAGGACGAAAACCGTAATCCTGATTCGGTCGACGTTGATACCGGCGCGCCTGGCCGCCTCCGCGTTGCCACCGACCGCGAACATCGAGCGCCCGAACTGAGTTCGCACCGTCACGAAGTTGAAGACTATGATGAGGCCGATGAAGATGATGACGCCGGTCGGGACCCCTTCGATGGGCACGGTTGCCCGGGGGTTGCGGTTGACGCTCATGATGGCAAGTGCCGCGAGGATGACCGCGGAAATCAACGCGGTCCTTGCCACAACGCTTGCCGTCGATTGTGTCGGCAGCCCGCTGTGTGCCCGCCGGGCACGTTGGAGTATGCTGCTGACCACGAAGAAGACAACGATAACGAGGCCGATTGCCCAGCCGAGCCAGACTGCAAGGCGTGTGTTGACCAGACCAACGATGAACGGATCGTTCAGGTTGATCGTTCCGGTGCTTCCGAGAACCCAGAGAAGCGCACCGAGCCATCCCAGGGAGCCCGCCAGGGTGACGACAAACGAAGGTACTCGAAACTTCGTGATCCAGGTGCCCTGAAACAGCCCGATAACGCTTCCCGTAAGGATTCCGAAGAGCACGGCGAGAATGCCGGGAAGGCCCACTTTTACGGAAAGCACTGCCATCACGGCGGCACAGAATCCGCTCACCGCGCCGACGGAAAGATCGATCTCACCGAGCAGTAGAATGAGCACTACCCCGGTGGAGATCGTGCCGATTGCGGAGATCTGAACCAAGAGGTTCGTGATGTTGAGGGGTGTGAGGAAGTTCGAGTTGGCGATTTGGAACACGATGGCGATCAGGACCAACCCGGCGAGCACGGGGAGCGATCCGATGTAGCCGGTGCTCATCCCCCCGAACAATCGTTTCCAGAGTGATTTGCGGCCCTCCGCCGCCTTCGCTGCGTTCTGACTATCGGTTATGTTGTCCATGACATCCTTTCCTGGCCCTTTCTCTATTTCGAGCCGTTCATCTCACCAAACTCGGCCCCGGTAATCGCGGCTACCACCTGCTCCTGATTGGAGGTGTGAGTCTCGAAGGTCGCAACCCGTTTGCCGAGACGAAGCACGATGATACGATCGGCGACGTCGAAGACGTCCGCGAGGTTGTGACTGATGACGACTACCCCGAGCCCCTTCTCGCGCAGCCGGACGATGAGCTCCTTGACCTGGTGGGTCTGCTCGACTCCGAGTGCCGCGGTCGGCTCGTCAAGAAGCACGACCTTCGAGTTCCACATCACCGCGCGGGCAACTGCGACCGACTGCCGCTGTCCGCCGGAAAGCGACGCGATCTTGGAGCGCAGCGAGGGAATCCGTACGTGGAGCTCGTCGACAAAGGTCATTGCCTCCCGCTCCATCTCGATTTCATCCAGCACCGTGATCCCGGGGATGAGCTTTCGATGCTGCTCCCGGCCAAGGTAGAGGTTCGCGACGACATCGAGGTTGTCGCAGAGCGCCAGATCCTGGTACACGGTCTGTATGCCAAGATCTCGCGCATCGCTCGGATTGGTGATCTCCACCTTTCGGTCGTCGAAGTGATACTCGCCTCCGTCGGCTCTATAGGTTCCGGCGATGATCTTCACCAGCGTCGACTTCCCTGCTCCGTTGTCTCCGACGAGGCCGACCACCTCGGCCGGATACACTTCGAAGTCGACCTCCGAAAGCGCCTGCACCACGCCGAATGATTTGCTTATTCCCTTGAGCTGCAAAATAGGTTGGGTTTTTGAGTCCTGCATATGCACTCGCTTGCCTGTTCTTGCCCTTTCAGAAAGCCACCCGGGCAAAAAGCCCGGGTGTACGCTTTCATTCTATCGAAAGAGCTCCGCTCGATTGTATCAGTCCATCCCTCACCGCGGAAGAGTGAGGGTGGGCGGACGCGGAGGCTACTGGAGTCCGGCAGCCTGGCAGGCGCTCTGATACTGCGAGGTGCAGATCTGAGATACCTTCCAGAAGCCGTCCTTGACGACCGTGTCTTTGATATTGTCCTTGGTAACCGCCACCGGTGTCAGGAGAACCGAGGGAACATCCATCGACCCGTTGGGGGTGGTTTTCCCGTTGGTCATGCTGGCGGGGACAGGCTTCTTCGTGAGCAGATCGTAGGCGAGCTCGGCTGCCGCTTCGGCTTCCGGCTTGATTGCCTTGTAGACCGTCATGTACTGCTGACCGACGAGAATGCGCTGAATTCCTGCGAGCTCCGCATCCTGCCCGGTAACCGGCGGGATCGGGTTCAGACCGGCGGCCTTCATTGCTGCAATGGCGCCGCTTGCGGTACCGTCATTCGCGCAGTAGACCCCGTCGACCTTGTTGCCGAGTGCGGTGAGAGCCTGCTGCATCTCGTTCTGCGCTTGATCGGGGCTCCAATCCGGGGTGTCATACTCCTTGGCGATAACGAGCTTGCCCTGCTGAACGAGGGGATCGAAGACGCTGTGGGCGCCCTGCTTGAAGAGCTTGGCGTTGTTGTCGGTGGGAGAACCGTTGATCATGACGATCGTCGGTTTGGAGAGACCCATCGAATCCAACTTCTTCATGAGGCTCTGGGCTTGCAGCTTGCCGACCTCGACGTTGTCGAACGAGATGTAGTAGTCAACTCCGGTGCTGTTGAGAATCAGACGATCATAGGCAATGACCGGAACGCCTTGGGCCTTCGCCTTGTTGGCGATTGCGGCTGCTGCTGCGGAATCGACGGGGTCGAGAACAAGAACCTGTGCACCATTGGTCAGGGCTGCTTCAGCCTGAGAGAGCTGAAGATTCGCATCCTGGTTGGCGTTCGAGTAGATGATCTGTGCGTTCGGAGCAAGCTCCTTCATCTTTGCCTCGAAATCGGGACGATCCGCCGTTTCATAACGAGTGGTCTTCGTCTCGGGCAGAAGAAGAGCTACTTTGCCCGCCGAGGCAGCCGTGCTGCCCGATGACTCTTTCGAGCCGCTTGCGAATGCCGCTGTCAGTACAAATGCGACCATCACGGTTGCGATGAGCGCTATGTGAGCGACTTTTCTCATAGGAACCTCCTGTGTGAGAGATCGTTGCGTTGATCAACTGCAACAAACGTGCCAGGTTTCGGCTAGAATGGCGTTTCCCTAACTCTCGGCTGTGCAGCCAGTTATGCCGCCGGTCGGTACGCGCGACGAGACCTGCGTTCCGTAGACGTCACTCGATGAGTAAGAACTTACTCATGTCCTTTCCCGCACACCTACCCGTTACACGCCGGCTGTTCGGCGCAATCATGTTACGAATCGGAAGACGGTAGTATATAATCATACCATGCCGTTCGAGATAATGATTGTTGATGATGAAAGCGAAGTGTGTCTTTCACTCGGCGAGTTTCTGACTTCAAAGGGATATCACGTCCATGAGGTGGACGATCCGGAACATGTCATGCCGCTGCTCGAATCCGAGCATATCGATCTCGTCATCATGGACGTGCGGATGCCGTCGATCGGAGGGATAGACCTTCTCAAGCTCATCCGCAAGCGCTTTGCCCTCCTGCCGGTCGTGATGATCTCCGGCTACGCGTCGGTGGAAAATGCGGTGCGAGCAATGAAGTACGGCGCGCTCAACTTCTACACGAAACCGATTCGTCTGCCCGACCTCCTGCAGGAGATCGGCCGTCTCGAGCAGTCGGTGAACACCCGGCGCCCGACGAGCGAGGTCGACCGTATTACGACCTCGAACGCCTCCATGAGGAAGACCCTTTCGCTCGTGGAAAAGGCCGCGCCGACGGAAGCTTCGGTCATCATCACCGGTGAGAGTGGGACAGGCAAGGAGCTCGTCGCGGATCTCCTCCATGCGGCGAGTCTGCGGCGCGACAACGCATACATCAAGATCAACTGCGCCGCTATTCCGGATAACCTGCTCGAGAGCGAAATGTTCGGCCACGAAAAGGGCGCGTTCACCGATGCGCAGCACCAGCAGAAGGGAAAGGTCGAGTTGGCCGACGGCGGGACGATCTTCTTCGACGAGATCGGCGACATGAGCCTGAAGACACAGGCGAAGATGCTTCGCGTGCTGCAGGAGAAGCAATTTACCCGGCTCGGGGGATCGGAACCCCACAAAACGGACTTCCGGGTTATTGCGGCGACGAATCGCGACCTGGAGCAGATGATCAGAGAGGGCACATTCCGCGAGGATCTCTATTACCGGCTGTCGGTCATCGTCCTTACTCTCCCCCCGCTGCGCGACCGCAGGGAGGATATCGTCGCGGTAGCGGAGCAGTTCATTCGGCGGTTCAACGCGGTGTACGGTAAGGAGGTCGCCGACTTGTCAGACGAGGTTGCGGATGTGCTGCTGCGTCATAGCTGGCCCGGCAATGTGCGGGAGTTGAAAAACATCATCGAGCGCGCCGTCATTTTCTGTGAGGGAGAACGGATCGAGCTCGCCGACCTGCCTGAGCAGTACCACATTCTCGCCAAGGAGGGAACCGAACCGACGGGAGACCTCTCCGAAGTCGCCACAGAGAGCGCACGAGCGGTGATCCTCGAGGCGCTCAAACGCAGCAACGGCTTGAAAGGTGAAGCCGCACGACTTCTCAATATCACGCGAAAGACCCTCTACAACCGTATGAAGCGCTTGAACCTTGAGTAGCCGGATGGAACACAGTGCCACAGAGGCCTACGCGCCCGTTCCGAAGGTGCTCGTGCAGATGCGCAACATCCACGTCAACTATCGCACGGTGCAGGCCCTGAACGGTGTCGATTTCGATCTCTTCGAAGGTGAGATCCATGCGCTTGTTGGGGAGCACCGTGCAGGGAAGTCCTCACTCGTCAAGCTCCTGAGCGGCGCGGTGCAGAAGAGCGCTGGAGAGATCGTCTACCTCGGCAAGGAGGTGAAGTCCTTTTCCCAGAAGAGCGCCCTCGATGCCGGCATTGCGATGGTTTACCAGGACCTGAGCGTGCTGCCGAGCCTCAATGCAATCGAGAACATCTTCGCCGGGCGGATGATCCAGCGGCGGCTCCGCGGGCTGGACTATGTCAGCATGGCTTCGAGCGGTGAGGAGCTTTTTCGACGACTGAACCTCGACATCGATCTCGAGGAGCCGCTCTACAAGCTCACGCAGGCCCAGCAGCTCATGGTCGAGTTCGCGCGGATTCTTCTCCTCGATCCGAAGGTGATCATCCTCGACGAGCTCTCCAACAAGCTCACCCCCAAGGAGATGAGCACGATCTACGACATCATCTTCGACTACCGGCGTCGGGGCAAATCCATCATCTACATCACTCACGACATCGAAGAGACGCTTCGCCTCGCGGATCGCGTTACCATCCTCAAGAACGGCTACCGGCGCGGCACCGAACGGGTCGCCGATCTCGATCAGTACCGCCTGTTTCAGCTCACCTATTCATTCGCCCTCGGCAAACGGGAGATCGAGACCGACCGAATGCGGTTCTACCTCTTGAAACGCTACAGCGAGAGCTTCATCCGTCATCTCCCGATCGGAATGGTCATCCTCGACACGAGGGACTCGATTCAGCTCGCAAACTTCGCCGGTATCGAGGCGCTCGATTTGCCCGAGGGGCAGCGCGGATTCAAGAGCTTCGACGAGCTCATCGAGCGGCTCGATCTGCCGATCGCAGACGAGATTCGGGAGCGAGTCCTTGCCCGCGAGGAGGGTTCGTGGGACGAAATCCAGGTGGGCGAGGAGAAGCTCGTCAAGGTCGACGTCTTCCCGCTGCGCGACGACGAGGGCGACTTTATCGGTACGACTTTGCTGTTGCAGGATGTCTCGATCGATCGCTACATGAAGGACTACATCATCCGCGCCGAGAAGATGGCCACCTTGGCTCAGGTTGCGGCCGGAGTCGCACACGAGATCAACAATCCCCTCTTTATTATCCGCAACTACGTGGAGCTCCTGAAACAGAAGGGACTCGACCGGGACTCCGGCGAAAAACTCGACAAGATCGATCGCGAGCTTCTGCGCATCGACGAGATCATCGGGAGCCTGTTGTCGTTCTCCCGATTCAAGGAGCGACCGGGCGGGCGGGTCAATCTCGTCGAGGTGGTGGAAGAGGCGCTTCTGCTCCTGCAGCACAATCTTTCGACGAAGAACGTGCATCTCGATAAGGCGATAGACGCGACGAATGTCGAAATCTCCGGAGACGAAAACCAGCTCAAACAGCTCTTTCTCAATCTCGTCATCAACAGCATCGACGCCGTGCTCGACGGCGGAACGATCCGCATCGGTCTTACCATCGACCGGCGCGACCGATTCGCGGAGGTGACGGTTGCCGACAACGGCTACGGAATTCCAGCGGACGTCCAGCAGAACATCTTCAATCCTTTCTTTACCACCAAGGTGAACAAGAAGAACACGGGGCTGGGGCTATCGATCTGTCACCAGATCGTCGAGGCCCATGGGGGGGTCATCTCGTTTACGAGCGTCCCCGGTCGGTCGACGGAGTTCAGCGTCCGGCTCCCGATGGAGTGACCTCTCGGGAGCCGAGGTGCGCACGTAGGTCCACACCTTGTCGTGATTCTCAGGCGAACGCAGAAACCCCGTTTCGATCACCGTTGCCCACGTCGATTCGGCGTCCAGTGAATGATCGCGATAAGAGAGAATTCCGTTCGGCCGGAGGACGCGAAGAAGCTCCCGGACGACCTTCGTGCGGTTGTCCACGTCGTGCAGCACATCGTAGAGGAGCACGAAATCGAGCGACTCGTCGGCAAGGGCAAGGGCACCGTCGCTCAGCATGGTTTGGATGTTCGAGACGCGATGCCGTTTCGCCGACCGCTCGACAGCTTCAAGAGCGAGGGGATGAAGGTCTACCGCGTAAACGCGTCCCTTCGCTCCTACCAGTCGTGCAGCCGGAATCGTGTAGCGGCCGGGACCACATCCGAAATCGAGCACCGACATCCCTTCTTCGAGCCCGGAGCGCCTCAGGTTCTCCTCGAGATCGGAGAACAGACCCTTGATCCTGAACTCCATGCTCATGAGACGAAACAGGAAGTCACCCATTCGTTTCTGCATATCTACTCCTTCTGTTCACTTCCGGAAAAGAACGCGTGATAGGCGAGCTCCGCTACGGCATCGCGACGCCGGAGGAACTCCCGCTTCCCCGCTGCTCCCGGTCGGTTCGGCTGGTGCCAGAGTCGGTCGAAGAGCGACAGGACTGCCCAGACGGTGGACTCGAGGTCGATCTCCGTTCTGAAGTCGGCTCGTCCTCGAGCATCACGAGCCGCCTCGAGGAGAGCGTCGTAGAGGCGTTCGTGAATCATGTCCCCGACCTCGGCGATCTTCCGGTTGTTGACGACAAGCTCCGCCCAGCACTGTCTGAGGTAGGCTCGCTCGGGATCGTAGGGGATGGTTTCCTCGAGCGCGTGACGGAGCGCGCCCCGAGGGTCCGTTCGCAGATCGAAGCGAGCTCCTGCCGGTCCGAGAACCACGGAGGCATTGTCTGCGACCAGGGAGAGCAGAATCTGACTCTTGTCCGTGAAGTAGCTGTAGACGGTGCCTATGCTGACGTCGCTTTCCCGCGCTATCTCCTTCGTGGTGGTTCCGTCGACCCCCCTCTCTGCGAATAAGCGCGCCGCGGTGAGGAGTATCCTCGTGCGTTTCTCCCGGCTTCGCCGTTGCTTCGGGTCGCGAGGCGTTTCCATCGTCTCGACGATCGCGCCCAGCTCCTCGTGGAGGGTCGCGCGCTCCCGATCTCCTTCGCCCATTCGAATCTCCTCCTCGGCAGAATATGAACGTGAACTCATATTCATATTCTATTCCTGCCGCGTCGGGAAGTCAAGTACTGCAGCGCCGGTGCGCAGTTTGTATTCGTTCCGAATCGACGGGCAATGTATTACCTTATTAACGTGAGGGGTGGAGCGATATGAAACAAACGACATACGACGGCACCGAACGTGACCGATACCTCACTGTCGACGGGGTGAGGGTCCGTTACTGGGCGGGGGGCGGCGGCGATCGATCGGTGATCTTGATTCACGGGGTCGGAAGCTATATCGAGCGCTGGCGGCACATCTTCTCGGTGCTCGAAGAGCGCCTACAGGTCTACGCCCTCGATCTGCCTGGTCGCGGGCTATCGGAGAAGCCCGAGAGCTTTTCCTATCACGTCTCGAGCCTGGCGCGGTTCGTGAAGCGATTCTCCGAGGAGGTGGGACTCACCCGAACGAGCCTGGTTGGCAGCTCCCTGGGGGGTGCGGTGGCTGCTCATTATGCCCGTCAGTTTCCTGAGGCGGTCGAGCGGCTCGTTCTCTCGAGCAGTGCCGGTTGGGGAAGGGCGGTTACCTCGGCCCTGCGGGTGGTGGGGCTCCCCGGTGTTGGAGAATGGATGGGAGGACGGCAGAGTAAGGAGTCAGCGCGGCGATTGCTTCACACAATCGTTCACGATCCGTCGGTGATAACCGACGAGCTCGTCGAGCTGCACTACCGGATGAGCTCTCTTCCCGGAGCGTGGAAGGGGTTCCTCCGCATACTGAGGGCAAACGGGAACCTGCTTGGTCAGCACCCGTCAGTCTATCGGCCGCTTCGCACGGAGCTCCGACGCTTCGAGAAGCCGGTGTTGATTCTCTGGGGAGAACAGGACCGGATCATCCCCCCGCGGCACGCCGGGATTGCCGAAGCCGCGCTGCCGAACGCCGAGCTGCGAATCCTCAAGGGGAGCGGGCATTTCCTTATGCTCGAGCGCCCCGAAGAGTACGCTTCACTGGTGTTGGATTTTCTCGAGTCTAAGGATACTCGATCTCGAGAATCGTAATCTTCGAGTCTCCCGTCGGCAGTTTCAAGAGGAACGAGTCTCCGACGTGCTTCGTCATAAGCGATTTCGCAATCGGAGAGACCCAGCTGACCAGACCGCGAGACGGGTCGCTCTCCTCCACTCCGACGATTTGATAGCTCTTTCGGCTGTTGTCCTGTTCGACCGTCACCCGTGCACCGAATGCTACGCGGGTCGGATCCTGGTTCCGCAGATCGACGACCTCGAGCATTCTCACCAGCTCGGAGAGATACGCGATCCGTCGGTCGAGCTCCCGGACCTTTCGCCGCTGAACCAGGATGGCATTGCGTTCGGGGTTACTGACGCCACCACTCAATCGGGATATTTCGTCGACGATCGACGGGCGCTGGTTTTCGTTCAGGTCCTTCAGCTCCTCCTTGAGTTTCTGAGCACCGGCGGGAGTCATGTAGTTTTTCGCCCCGGGGGGGAGAGGATTCCTTATCTCCGGAACCTCCTCCTCTTCGAACTGACCGTCGGAATCGCTTACAAATGCTCTGCTCATCTTCTTTTGTCTTACCTCCTTTCTCCCTCTTACTGCTTCGTTTCGATCGCGGGCAATACCTCGGCGAGTTTTTCCGACAGATACGGACGCCCTCTTTCGTCGACCGAGGTTTGGATTATTTTCGCATTCAACACTGGAGTGTGATCCGGAAGTCGGAAAATGTCCTCGTAGAAGGCAAATCGAATCAACGACTCTCTTTTCACCGTGACACCGACGACGAAACGGTCGCCCGAAGTCAGGGGAAAGCGATAGTCGAGCTCCGCCCCGCGACCACGAGGTTGATGCCCTCCCGCACGGCATTCGGCCAGTCCAGGCCTTGCTGCTTGAGATACTCGTGACGTGCATGTTCGAGATAGCTCATGTAGACCGAATTGTTGACGATCCCCTGTAGATCGCATTCGTAATCGCGCACCGTCATCTCGAGAGAGAAGCCGTAGACTTCCACGATACTCATAGTAGCAGGATAGGCGGTCGTTTACCATCGATGAAATTCGACCGATATCTTTAGTGCAGGAGTAAGGCAACAAAGTGCAGCACACTGGAATACGAGGACGGTTGAGCCAGGAAACTCACAAGCGAGCTCGACCCTACCGACAACCGCTCGACGAGCGACGCATCTCAGGCGATCGAATTACCTACGGCCGCTTCAAGACAACACCGCCGCGCGCGAGGGGAAAGCATTCTCCCTTTCGAAATCTCGTCGGTCTCATGTTGATTGCGGGCGTCCTCGGAATCGTCGCATGGTTTCTGAAGCATCCCGGTGATCTGAAGATTCCGACCGGACCTGAGACTCCGGCTCGCGGGGTGTCGAAGGCTTCCGTCCCATCCGGAAGCGCAGGCGCCCCGGCGGTGGAAGCCGGCATCCTTCCCTGGTCGCTCGCAGCCCCGCTCAGCCGGGAGGTCGTTCTCTCGGGAGGCGGGGGAGATGTCCTCATTTTCGGTGGCCTGACCTCGGGCGGTAGATCGGCTCGGGGCATCTACTCCCTCGACACCACGAACGGTAGGCTCACCCTTGTTGGCAACCTCGCCACGCCGCTCCACGACGCCTCGGGAGTGCGATTCGGCAATCGTTACCTCATCTTCGGGGGCGGCTCGCCGGATACGGTGGACTCGGTCGAATCCGTCGAAGGAACAGCGAACGGGCAGAGACAACAGCGGGGGCGCCTCTTCGGTAGGCTCCCCCGACCGCGGTCGGATAGCGCCGCGGTCGTGATAGGAAACGCCGTCTATGTTCTCGGGGGCAACAGCGGGACGAAGCTTTCCAAGGCTGACTCGGCGGTCCTCGTCTCGGCCGACGGCTCACAGTTCACGAGGCTCGCAGAGCTTCCGGTCCCGGTTCGCTATCCGGCCGTCGCCGCAGCCGGCGGGCTCATCTACCTGTTCGGCGGACTTGGCGCCGGCGGCGCGCCGGTGAGCGCGGTGCAGGTGATCAACCCAAAGAAGGGCAGCGCGCACCTTGTCGGGAAGCTGCCGCTGCCTCTCGAGGGAGCATCCGCGGCCGTTGCGGGGGGCAGGATCTACCTTGCCGGAGGAGCCACGAGCGAGTCGGCGGCCGCGGCAGCAGGATATGCCGCCGCCCGATCCGGATCGCACCTCGTGACCGTCGCTACGGTGTGGAGCTTCGACCGCAACAGCAATAGCTTTGCCGCCGCCGGTCGCCTCCCGATGCCTGTCGCCAACGGCGCAGCCGCAGTCGTCGGGAACAGGATCTGGCTCGTAGGCGGGGAGTACGAGGGGACGCCCGTCTCCGCGGTGCAGATGTTCACGCCCAATCGAGGATTCGGGGTGGCGGGCAGGCCGGGGGCAGGCTCCCCCTACCATGGCGGACGACTCCTCGTCGCAGACCGCGGCAACAACCGCCTTCTTCTGCTCGACGACAGTGATCGCATCGTGTGGCGTTATCCCACTCCTTCGGAGCCGCCTCCCCCGAACGGATTCTACTTTCCCGATGATGCTTTCTTCGTGCGGGGCGGCAAGTCGATCATCTCGAACCAGGAGCAGAACGATACGATCGTAGAAATCGGCTTCCCGTCCGGAAAGGTACTGTGGAGCTACGGACACCCGGGGAAGAGGGGGAGCGCACCGGGTTATCTGTACGAACCTGACGACGCCTACCGACTTCCCGGAGGGCGAGTTGCCGTTGCCGACGCCTACAATTGCCGTGTTCTGATCATCAACGAGAACGGCTCAACGGCAGGCCAAATCGGAACGACCGGCCTGTGCAGGCACGACCCACCGGCAGGACTGGGAGAGCCAAACGGAGCGACCCCACTGTCGAACGGCGACTTCTTGATCTCTGAGATCAGGGGATCCTGGATCAGTGAATACACCCCTGCCGGAAAGCTTGTCTGGGACGTACAGCTCCCAATTGCCTATCCGTCGGATCCCCAGCAGATTGGGCCGGACCGATATCTCGTCGCAGACTACACGAAGCCGGGCGGGGTCGTCGAGTTCAACCGCGCGGGGAAGATCCTCTATCGCTATCGTCCCCGCTCCGGACCGGGAATGCTCGACCATCCCTCGCTTGTCGAGCTCCTTCCGAGCGGGACGTTCATGATCAATGACGACTACAACGATCGCATGGTGGCGATCGACCCGCGCACCGGCGCCCTCGTGTGGCAGTACGGCGCTTCGGGCAGAGCAGGGAGGGCAGTCGGTCTTCTTTCGAAGCCCGACGGGTTCGACTTGCTCATGCCCGACGGCACCACGCCAACTCACATCCAAGGCTGAGCCTCTTCGAAGTTCTTTTGAGCTCAGCTCGCAGCCGCCCCTGCCAACGCGCTTGCAGAGGCGGGAGGAGGCGGTGACGCGGCTTTTGCAGCCGGAAGACCGAAGACTCCGCGGGCGAAGAGCACGATAGAATCGAAGACGCGTTTGGGCAAACCGCTGCGGGCGACGTTGGACTGCGCGACGAGCGGAATTTCCCGAACCTTCTTGTTGCCGAGCATGAAGACAAGCTTCCCGAGAGTATCTCCGGTGTAGACCGGCGCGAGAACGTTGCGGTCCACCTCGACCGTCACCTTGAGCTTGTCCTTCTCGCTCTTCGGCACAACCACGGCCGGGGTGCGGTAGGGCTCGACCGTTACGAAGGGCGAAGCGCCCTTCCAAATCCGAATCGGTCCCGGTTTGCTGTAGATGGGCAGCACCTTGGTATAGTTCGAGAAGCCGTAGCCGAGGAGCCTTTCTTCTTCCTGTGCGCGGAGGTGAATACCGCTGATTTTCCCGTCGCCGTGAACCCCCAGCACTACGGCAATGAGCCGCATTCCGTTGCGCTTCGCGGTTACAGCCATGTTGTACCCCGATTGGTCGATGTACCCCGTCTTGAATCCGTCGGTTCCCGGATAGTCCCAGAGCAGCAGGTTGCGATTGTACTGCACGATGGGTTTGGCCTTGCTTCCGTTCGTGAGATTCTTCGGCTTCGGGTAGGTGAACTTCTTCACTGCGAAGATGTTGGCGAGCGAGTCTGGATGAAGCCGTATGAATGCTCTGCAGAACTGGGCGTACTCCTTTGCGGTAATGCGGTTCTTCGAGCTCAGTCCCGATGGCTCGACGAAGTGCATCTCGGGAAATCCCATGCTCTTCGCCTGCTCGTTCATCATTTTGGCGAAGGCCGGGACCGATCCAGCCACGAGGTAGGCGACTTCGTAGGCGGCATCGTTGCCCGAGTCGACAATGAGCCCGGTGAGGAGGGTCCTCACGGTGAGTCGCTGGTTCGGTCCGAGGAACATGAGCGACGAGCGGGGGGGCATGCTGGTGTCCCACGCGGGTTTCACCGGTACCACCTCTTGGTTCCAGCGCAGCTTACCGTTCTCGATCGCGTCGAGGGCGAGCTCGAGGGTCATCATCTTCGTGAGACTGGCAGGAGGGAAGGGGATATCAGGATGCAAGGCGTAGAGAACCTTTCCGGTTTGCGCCTCCATCAGTATCGCCGAGGCTGCGCTGAGCTTCGGCGCCTGCCCGGTCGCGCTGCTCGTAAGAGCGGCAATCGGAAAGACGGAGCATACCCCGCAGAGCGTCAGTGCCAGCACAAAGCGCGCGGGCTGTCGAAAAACTTGTTGCATGGCGAAGAGTATACTGCCTTCCGACTCCTTGCCAAGGGCGGGCCGGCGGTCCGAGTCCGGTCAAGATCTCAGGTGAGCCGTCCGAACCAGAGCAGAGAGAGGAGGGCAGCGATGAGAGCCAGCGCGACGCCGACAGCTGTGAAGATGGCAGTGATCTCGGTCTTGTCCTTCTCCAAGGTGAGCTGCGCGCTCAGAGACTTGTAGATTTCCTTGAGATCGGTCTCCGTTCCGGCCCGGTAGTAGCGGGCCGCGGTGCGGTCGGCAATCGTCTTGAGAGCCTCCTCATCGAGCTGAACCCGCATTCGGCGTCCACCGAAACCGACGATGTTCCCGGAGGTAGTTCCCAACCCCACCGTAAATACCCTAACCCCGAGGTCCGCCGCCTGTCCGGCAGCCTCGATCGGGTCGGGGCCGGTATTCGTCTGACCGTCGGTCAGGAGGACCACCACCGCCGACTTGTATGAGCCGGGTGCAACCGGCTCGGGACGGTCGATATTCTCCGGGCGTCGCTGCCCGAGCGGGGTCCCGCGGTTTTGCGGTGGCTCCAGCGTCGGACCGCTTCGAGACGGCGGTCCAACCTGCCCGAATCGCTGCCCCTCTCCCGGGGGCAACCAAAGGTCGAAGGAGAGGTTTTCGAAAATCGCCGAGAGGGAGGTGAGAATCCCGGCTCCGACCGCGGTTCCCCGTTGAAGGCGAAAACGCTGGAGAGATGCCAGAATATCGTCGCGGTTGGTCGTTGGAGGTTGAACGAGGCTCGCGGTTGCGGCAAAGGCGACCACTCCGATGCGCACGTTCCTCGGTTGATTCGAAACGAACTGACGGGCGGCCGCGAGCGCAGCCTCGATTCTGCTCGGTTCTATGTCGCGCGCGCGCATGCTTCCCGATATGTCCATCGTCAAGATCACGGTTCCATGCTGAGACGGTAGGGTAACGATGGCCGCTGGTCGGGCAATGGCGAAAATCATAACCGCCACCGCCATGAGGAGAAGGAGAGGAGGGACGTGTCGCCTGAATGTGTTCCGCCCGCCCATCGCCTCCCTGACGATGCTCAGTGCGGCGTAGCGAACCCCGGCTCTTCGCTTTCGCCTGAGAATGAGAAGATAGGCACCGATGAGGATAGGTAGAAGCAAAAGCAGCCAGAGTAGGTTAGCCCAGAGAAACGTCATGTTCGCCTCCCCATTTGCTCGGCGGATTGACGCCCGCTACCATGAGGGATCGCTGCTTGCGAAGATCCGCGAATCTGAGCAGGCAGTCGAGGAGATTTTCGTGGGTCGAGAGCTCGAGCACGTCGACCCCTGTATCCCCGAACGCTTTCTGAAGGGTCTCGGCCCGACGCTGCGCCGCCTCCCGGAATCGACGGCGAAATCCTCGGTCGTGGGTGTCGACATAGAGGTTCTCGCCGGTCTCCGAGTCCCTCATGAGGACGATGCCGATGTCGGGGAGCTCCTTCTCGAGCGGATCGAAGAGCCTGACGGCGAGGGTTTCATGCCGGCTGCAGAGATATCGCAGCGGCGCAACCCACCCCGGCAGGCTCAAGAAATCCGACACGATGAACACGAACGATCGACGCTTAATCAGCCGGAATGCGAGCTCGATGAGCTCCCCGAGGGCCGTCTGCCGGGATCGGATACGCTCCGGCTGCTCACTCAGGCTGTGGAGAAGGTAGAGAACGTGTCGCCGACCGCTGCCGGCAGGGATGATCTTCTCCACACCGTCACCATAGATCACCGCCCCGACTCGATTGCCATGACGAGTAAGGAGGCGAGCCATAACCGCGACGAACTCCGTGAGCATCGTGCGTTTCATTACCTCCGCCGAACCGAAATCCATCGAGGGGCTCAGGTCGAGGAGAAGCCACGCGGTGATTTCCCGATCCTCATTGTACTGGCGGACGTAGGGGGTGCTCAGCCGTGCGGTGACATTCCAGTCTATATAGCGGACGTCGTCCCCCGCCTGATACTCGCGCAGCTCGGCCAGATCGAGCCCGAAGCCACGGAAGAGGGTGCGGTAGTCCCCTTGCAGCAACCCGTCGAGGCGCCGGATCACCGTCCACTCGAGCCGGGCGAGCAGGTTCTCAGGGTTCGGACGCGATTTCGACATGACTTTCCAGCGGCTTGTCGGGAACCGCTACCTGTTGTAGCACGCGATTCAATACCTGATCGGGCGATATCGCGTCGGCGATCGCTTCGTAGGTGAGAATGATCCGGTGACGGAGTACGTCGAGCGTGACATCGACGACGTCCTCGGGCAGCAGATAACTTCTGCCGCGAAGGAACGACAGCGCTCGTCCCGCTTCGATGAGGTGGATCGTGGCCCGAGGGCTTGCTCCGTAGAGGATGTACGGGGCGAGATCATCGATACCGGCCGCCTTGGGGTCGCGAGTTGCAGCGGTGAGTCGGACGGCATACTGGATGATCGAAGGGTCGATGTAGTTCTTTCTGCACCTATGCTGAAGCGCAATAATCTCCTCTCCTGTTGCGACTGCACCGGCTTGTACCTCCGGACCCGTCATCCGTTCCACGATGACGAACTCCTCCTCGTCGGAGGGGTAGCCAACGAGCACCTTCATCATAAAGCGGTCGACCTGTGCCTCGGGCAGCGCGTAGGTCCCCTCGGTCTCGATGGGGTTCTGCGTCGCCATGACGAGGAACGGCTCCGGTACGCGGTGCGTCTTCCCCGCGATCGTCACCTGGTGTTCCTGCATCACCTCCAGCAGCGCGCTCTGGACCTTTGCCGGAGCTCGGTTAATCTCGTCGGCAAGCAGCAGATTCGCGAATACCGGACCGAGCGAGGTCGAGAACTCCGAGGTCTTCTGGTTGTAGATGCGAGTTCCGACGAGGTCGGCCGGCACGAGGTCGGGCGTGAACTGAATGCGATGAAAGATACCCCGCATCGTTTCGGCCAAGGTCTTGACGGTCAGGGTCTTCGCCAGCCCGGGGACCCCCTCGACGAGCAAGTGCCCCCCAGCAAGCACCGCGACGAGCACCCGCTCGAGGAAATGATCCTGCCCGACAACGACCTTCTTGACTTCATATAGGATTTGCTCCATGAGCGAGCTTTTCGGATGTCTGTCGTTCACCGTGCACCCCCTTTATCAGAACGGTGAAATGCCGATTCCCCCCATTGCGGTTTCGATCGGTACCGCGAAGCCGATGCCCACGAACACGCGCTGTTCGGTGGGATTGAGAATGGCCGTGACGATCCCCACGACTTCCCCGTCCTCGGTCACGAGTGGCCCACCCGAGTTGCCGGGGTTCGCCGCCGCATCGAATTGGATCAGATTCGTCAGGAGTCGCTTGCCCTCCGGGGAGAAGTAGTCGCGTCCGAGCCCTGAGATTACCCCGGCTGACACTGATGGTCCGATGCCGAAGGGATTCCCTACCGCGATGACCCGATCGCCGGGATGCACCCCTGCAGTGGAGCGAAGAGTCGCTGCCCTCAGATCGTCAGGGATGGTGAGCGGTTTTAGGACGGCGAGATCGTTCTCCGGCATTGCCCCCACGAGCACCGCATCGGAGTCCAAACCGTTGGCGAATCGCACCGCGATCCGATGGGCGCCCGCCACCACATGGAGGCTCGTGAGAATCGTGCCGCTCTCCTCGACCACGACCCCGGTTCCCACACCCTCTTCGGTGTTCTCGGTTTCGTTCGCCGAAAGCCGACTCACTCGTACTACCGACGGGCCAACGACTCCGTAGGCGACGGCGGCGGGTGACGGAGCGCGAGGCAGCGAGTCAAGGGTGTAGAGAACCGCCGAATCGATGTCCTTCTGGGTGAGTTTCTGGGGTTTTGGTGAGACGAGGGTGTAGAGCAGTACCGCGAGAAGCGCTATGACCGCCCCGGAGGCAAGGAGAACCGGGCGCTCGTGCCGCCCAAGAAAGGGACCCAGAGATCGAAGCAGGCGCCGGATCGGTCCCTCCGCCGACGAATTCGGACGGAGGTTCGCCGGCACATCCGCGCCTCCGGACCGTACTATCCTCTTCATCCTACACCCGCCACGTAGTGGAGGCTCTATTATACACTATAAATCGAGCCGGTCGAATTTCGCCTTCGCCAAATATGAGCTTTAGACGAGGGTCAACCGCGGAAAGTTCCTTCTCGCTACTCGGGCTGCGGATCCTCCCCTGCGCCGCGGAGCGCCGAGTCGATTACCTCCTGAGGATAGCCAATGAGCGAAAGGAGCTTGATTGCGTTGCGGGTCCGTACGATCCCCGGGCGAATGAGGTAGTCGAAGGAGAGCCCCGTTTCGGTCGCTCGGTCGGTGAAGTAATGGGCAGCGTAGCGCCCCTCGAGCCTGCGAGCGATCGTTACGTCATGCGTCGCGGCCACCGTGAGCGCATTCCGCTGGGAAAGGTAGTCGAGTATAGCGACCGATGCGCTCTCACGTTCGAGTGAATTGGTGCCGGAGAGCAGCTCATCGATCAGGAGAAGAACGGGCGTGTCGTCCTCCAGGCTTTCGAGCATCCGAAAGATCCGCTCCGCCTCTGCATAGTAGAAGCTCTTCCCCTCCTGAAGGACGTCCTTCTTCTCAATCGAGGACATGACCAAAAAACGGGTCGCCGCGTAGGACTCGGCGAAGCAAGCGCCGATAGTCTGAGCGAGGATGGCGTTGACCCCGAGCGAACGGAGGAAGGTCGACTTGCCGGCCATGTTGGTGCCGGTGACGATCGCTCCGGGCTTGTCGAGCTCTATCGAGTTCGCAACCGGCTCCTCGAGTAGAGGATGGTAAAGACCAACCGCGCTCAGTGCAAGGGTACCGTCGAGGCTTGAGCCGACCTGCGGTGTGCACAACCCCTCGGCCCATTCGAGGAAGGAGCCGACGGAATGAACGGCATCGAGATAACCGACCACGCGATAAATGCGGCGAAGTGGCTCTATGAGCCTGCGGATCCCCTTCACCAGGCGGCTGTAGGCAATGAGATCAATGAGGAAGATGATCTTCACGTAGATCGTGAGGGTTTCGACGATGTCCGCGCCTGCCGACGCGCTTCCCGCCGCCGAACCGGTCAACACGGACCGAAAGGAGCGCGAGAGCCCCGAGGTCTTGGCGAGCTCCTTGCGCAGCGTCTCCGCGCCGAACCCGGTCTCGCCAAAATCGATCCGCGCGATCCTGCTTCCCTGGCGCAGGAGCCTGAACAGACCTCGAAGCGGAGGTACGAGCGCCGAGACCGCCTTCGATTTGCGGTTATAGATCCAGAGGTTGAGGATGAACATCCCGAAAATCGCGAGCAGACCCAGACGCAGCCCGAGAAACGCCGGGGAGAAGAGCGAGGCGAGCGCCGCGAGGCTCAACGCAAGATAGAGGGGGAAAAGTCGATCTTCGATCAGCGCCTCTTTGCTCAGGATAGTAGCGGGGTCATGATCGGCGTCGTTGTCGAGTACCGCGATCTCCTGGAGAACTGCCATACGGAACTGCTCGTCGCTGCGCATTCGCTCGACCAGATTCCGGCGCGTGTCACTCTCGGTTTCGGTCGGCAGGCATTTGCGAAGAAGCGTGTAGAGCTCGTTTCTTCCCGCCGGAGAGTAGCAGACGTCGATTTCCGAGAAGATCTCGTCCATCGCGAGGTCGTCCCACGTGCGGTCGTCGACCGTGCGTTCAGAATCGAGGCTGAGCTCGTGGAGGTACGCGCGTGCCATTCGGTAGCTCGGCGTCTCTTCGTGCACCGGCGGCCGGCCCCAACGACGGGCCACCCTTCGGCGCACGACCGACCGGCGCGCTGCCCGGCGCAGCGCCACGAAGCCGATGATCGGAACTACTGCGGAAAACATTCCCCAGTAGTACCTGGCGCCGGCGTTGTAACCGATCGTCGCGAAAACGACGAAGAGCCCGATCGCGGCGATAACGCAGAACCAGCCAAACGAGTTCAGGGCGGCGGCGGATGGATCGAATGGTCGGCTGCGTTCATTCATAAGGCGGGGCAACTATACCATGCCGAGGTCCGTGACTCAACGAAGCGCCCGAGCTCTCGATCCCATGGCGCGCCCCTCATTCACCTCATTCTACGCCTGCGCGCCCTCGTGGGCATCCCCTGTCGTGGAGGAGAGCCGTTCGGTTTCCACCACGGGAGTCTGTGAGACGGCGAGTGCAGCGTTCGCGAGGATCGCCTCGAGGACGGTCTTCCGGCCTCGCTCGAGAAGCCGCTGAACCGTTCCACGCGAGACTCTCATTCGCTCGGCCGCCTCGATCTGACTCATTCCATCATGATCGCAGAGGCGCATGGCTTCGAATTCGTCGATTCCGACCGTGTAGAGGGCGATCTCGCTCATCGGAATCCTCGGCGGCTTGAAAACCCTCTGACCTTCGAGGAACCGGCACTGGCGGTGTTTTCGATGGGGAGGCATTGCCTACCGACGGTCTTCGCGGTGGCCGCCGCAGCATCCGCCGCCATGCCCGGCTCCCGTGCGATGATGCTCGGCTGAACGTCCCGCGTGGTGGTGACCTATTGCCTCACCTTCGGTCATTTCGGCCGCCTTGCCGTGAAGGTAGCCATCGACCGCATCCACCAGGCGCGCGTGGGAGGTCAGATAGATGCGGGCCCCGCCGGAGCGAAGAAGATCGAACGCCCCATGGCCCATACCCGAAGCCAGCACTGCCTCCGGGTGCCCGTCTGCCGCAAGCGCGGCTCCCCTGCAGCGGCCGCGAAGGTGGCCGGCGTCGAGATTCGCCACAAAATCCACCTTTCTTGATTCCGAATCGACGAACGCAAAGTAGGGCGCTCGTCCGAAGTGACCGCTCACAGCGGCCTCCAACCCCGTATCGTTTTCGGTCGGTACACAGATCTTCATCTATTCACATCTCCTTGTGGTATGTGTGCATATGCACATAATAGTCCCTTCGCTCATCTTCGTCAAGAGAAAGCGCGGCCTCGCTTGCGGTCTCGCAGGCGTCCGGCTATAGTTCGACGAGTAACCAAGATGAAAAGCTCTCTGAAGGTCACCTTTGCACTGCTCACGACAGTCCTCTTCTGGGGCCTTTCGTTCATAGGAACGAAGGCCGCGCTCGTCTTCCTTCATCCCTTTTCACTTGTTTTTCTCCGCTTCGCGGCGGCTTCGCTCGTCCTCCTCATCGTGCTCTTTCGGCGTGGCTTCCCGCGCCTCGGGCGAAAGGATCACCTGCGCCTCATTGTCCTCTCGCTTCTCCAGCCGGTTGCCTACTTCTTCTGCGAGACTTTTGCGCTCGAGCACGCGTCGGCCTCGAAGGTATCGCTCATCATCGGTGCCATCCCTGTCGTGGTCACCGTGCTCGCCGCTCTCATCCTGCGGGAGCCCGCCCGTCCCCGTCAGGTCGCAGCAAGCCTCTTCTCGGTCGTCGGGATTGTGCTCCTCGTCTTCGGGGAGCGCGGCTTCGCCTGGGACAAGTCGGGGAGCATCGAAGGCGACCTTCTCGCCCTCGGCGCCGTTGTGACCGCCTCGCTCTACACCCTCCTCAGCCGCGAGCTCGGAAAGACCCGCTCGAGCCTCGAGATAACCAGCGTGCAGATGTTCTACGGAACCCTGTTCCTCACCCCGTTTTTTCTCGCCTCGATGGGCCGCACGGAGTGGTCGCACATCTCGCTCACTGCGATACTCGCCGTCGTCTTCCTCGCTTTCGGCGCAAGCGTCGGAGCTTTCCTCGCCTACAACTACGCCCTCACGAAGATCTCTGCCTCGCGTGCCTCGATCTATATCAACGGTATTCCAGTCGTAACAACTGTAGCCGCCTGGATCGGCCTCGGCGAGACCCTCACCCTCCTTCAGCTCGCCGGCGGGGCCGTCGTCGTTATCTCCGTCTACATCTCTGCCACCGTCGCCGACCGCGAGGTGCTCATTCGCTAGCTTCTTTTTCTGGGAAGCCCACGCGACGACGCGCCGTGAGCGGTCCGCTCCGGTGGAATCAGGAGGTGAAAATCGGTATGCTGCACGTGCACAAAAAGGGGGTGTGTCATGGGCCCAAAGGCAAGCGACGCGGTTCGATGGGTCGCGTTTCTCAAGGGGATCAACGTTGGCGGCCATACCGTGAAGATGGACCACCTCCGCGAGCTCATCGCGGAGGTGAAAGTCGACGGTCGCGGGCTCGAGGCAGTCGAGACCTACATCGCGAGCGGCAACGTCGTCTTCTCGGCGCCGGCGACCGATCGCCGCAAGCTCGAGGTCGAGATCGCCGCCCACCTCGAGAACTCGCTCGGTTTCCCTGTTCCGGCTTTCGTACGCACACTCGATGAGCTGGCCGTCATAGCAGCCAACCGCCCTTTTCCCGGAACTCATTTCACCAAGGATGGAACCTCGCTCTACATCGCATTTCTTCCCGGCCCGCCTGACTCAGAGACCGCGAAGCGAGTAGAGGCTGCGGGCAACGAGGCCGACCGTTTCAAGATCGACCGCAGCGAGCTCTACTGGCTCTGCGCCACCCGCTTCTCCGATTCCCCCTTTTCCGGTCCGGCGCTGGAAAAGCTCCTCGCTGTGCAGGCGACCGTGCGCAACTCGGCGACGGTGATGAAAATGGCCGACCGGTTCGCGGGCTGACCGCCGGTCTCCGCGGTGGGTCGGTCACCGGCTCGACAATTAATGGCACGGTTCGAGTCGTATATGTCATAATCCAACGATCGAAAAACGATTTCGCCCGATC
>Ga0307440_1000294_pt1 | contig 24122 bp, 22 predicted proteins | sample SalMarWE160410MG_FD_202150 | JGI IMG/M metagenome (GOLD analysis project Ga0307440, IMG submission 202150) | Salt marsh sediment microbial communities from the Plum Island Ecosystem LTER, Massachusetts, United States - WE1604-10 | ecosystem: Environmental > Aquatic > Marine > Intertidal zone >...
TTACGGAATTTGCCATTCTGAAACACCTGGCACACCGGCCGGGATGGGTCTTTACCCGGTATCAGATCGTGGATGCGGTTCATGGTCAGGAATACAACGTGACGGACCGCTCGGTGGATGTGCAGGTCGCTGGTCTGCGAAAGAAACTGGGGCCATATGGGAAGTATATTGAGACGGTTCGCGGCGTTGGGTACCGCCTCAAGGAGTAACCGATGGTGAAACAAAAGCGTTTGCTCTGGCACCTCTATCCGGCGTTCCTCTTTATTGCTCTCTTGTCCATAGTTTCCGTGACCTGGTACGCGGGCAGCTCCTTGAAGACGTTTTACCTGCACCAGACCTCGCTCGACCTTGAGGCAAGGGCCCTCCTGGTGGAAGATCGCATCCTGCCCCTGCTGGAGCCTTTGAACAAAAAGAGAATCGATGAGATATGCAAAAGTATGGGGAAGAGGGCCGAGACCCGCATTACGGTGATTGGGCCCACTGGGCTGGTGTACGGTGATTCCCATCATGATCCTTTGACCATGGACAACCACGGCACCCGGCCCGAGGTCAGGGCGGCCTTGCAGGAGGGAACGGGCAAATCCATCCGTTTCAGCAGGACCCTGCAAAGGAAGCTGATGTATAAGGGCTTGGCTGTCCGCAGAGGAAAAACGATTGCCGCAATTGTTCGGACTTCCATTCCCGTGGATGTGGTGGATAGGGTTCTCCGCCGCATTCAACTGAGGATAGCGCTGGCGGGGTTTTTTATTGCACTGTTTTCAGCGGTCCTGAGCTTCTTTGTTTCCCGGCATATGAGCCGACCGCTCGAAGAAATCCGCCAGGTGGCGGAAGCCTATTCCAAGGGAAATCTTGGAGCAAGAGCCCCTGCTTCCAGGATAAAGGAAATAGACGAAATAGCCGGCACCATGAAAGGGATGGCGGACGGGATGCGTGAGCGGATCGAGACGATTACCCGCCAGCGAAATGAGCTGGATACGATCCTCAGCAGTATGATCGAAGGGGTGATCGCCGTAGATCTTCAAGGGAGGATCCTGAGCATCAATGGGACGGCCGCGCGCCTTTTTCATGTGGACGCAGGAAATAGCATGGGCATGATGATAGAGGAACTTTCCAGAAATCCGAGGCTTGCCGGTTTCGTCAGACGCGCATTGCGCGAGCAGGATACCTTTGAGGAGGATATGACCATCCGGGTGGGAACCGAGGATCGAATGCTCAACCTCCGCTCCACCTCATTACTGGATGCCGATGCAGAGCGTATCGGAACGCTCCTGGTGATCGCCGATGTGACCCGTGTCAGGGAACTTGAAAACATGCGCCGGGACTTTGTGGCGAATGTGTCCCACGAGATCAAAACGCCCATAACGGCTGTAAAGGGATTTGTTGAAACCCTTCTCGACGGTGCGCTGGAGCATCCCGGCGACGCAAGGCGTTTCCTGGGCATCATAGCGAAGCATACCAGGAGACTGGAGGCCCTGGTGGAAGATCTGCTCAGTCTCTCAAGGATTGAACAGGAGGGAGAGCTTGCCAAAACGGCTTTCGAAGAATTCGATTGGAGAGGCGTCCTCAATTCCGCGATCCAGCTCTGTCACGCAAAGGCGGAGGCAAAAGGGGTTACGGTTTCGCTGGGCTGCCCTGTGAAACTTGTGACAAGGGGAAATGCAGGGCAGATGGAACAGGCGGTCGTGAATCTGCTTGACAATGCAATACAATACAGCCCCCGGGAAAGCAGCATCCGCGTCAACGCGCGCGACGAAGACGGGGAGACAGTAATCAGTGTCACTGATGAGGGATGTGGCATTGCACCTGAACATATTCAGAGAATCTTTGAACGGTTCTACCGGGTGGACAGGGGCAGGAGCAGGGCCGCCGGCGGGACAGGCCTCGGCCTTGCCATTGTGAAACACATCGCCCAGGCCCACGGTGGGGAAATCTCTGTCGAAAGCACACCGGGGAAGGGGAGTACGTTCACCATCCATTTCGGGGGCATTCTTCACTAATTACACAAACCCGGGTGTCAAGGTGAAAGTTCAGCATTAGTGTAAGAAGTGAAGAACGCCCCCTCTTTTTCTACTTGCCCAGCAGGCCCTCTAATTTTCCTTTCAATCCCTCCGCTGCTTTCTTGGCGCTTTCCTGGGTCGATTTCAATTGCTCGGTTGAGCCGGAGCCAAGGGCATTCAGGCCGGCACCCAGGGACTTGAGCCCTTTGTTCAAGGTGTCGGTCACTGCAGGGGATGTGATCTTTGCGTACAGGGATTGAAATATTTCCTTGAATGCTTCGGCGGGGGACGCCCCGCCCTTTTTCTTGCCGATATCCGTCAGGTGAATATCAGGAAGAGGGGCAGTGATTGACTTCTCGCCCAGAAGGGACATGGTAAGGTTGACTTTGCCTCCCTTTACGACAAAGTCCTTGATCAGAAGTTTCTTCCCCCCCTCCTTTTTCTCCGGTTGTTTCTTGGCGGCCTGCTTCTCAGACCCGACGGATGATGTTACGTTTTTCATAATGGTCTGAAAGTTGTCACCCCCCTTGATTTTTTCGTAACTGATATCAGGCGACATAACTTCAATTCGATCTATGATAATGGTATCTTTGGTAATGGATTTTTTATCAATATCCACGAGGATGGAACCTACCTTCATGGCATAGGGCGACTTGAAACCCTTCGGGTTCCCGAGGAAGAGTTTCTTTAATTTTGCCTTGCCTGACAAGAGGGAAATATCCACATCTCCGAGACGCACATCCGTTTTGGTTATGTCGGGCCCGTATGTATTCACTGCCTTCTTTATCATGGGTCCAATGTTCGTCGCGATGAGGATTACTGCTACAATGATGACAGCGACCACTACCCCTGCTCCGATCAGTATCCATTTCTTCATGATTCACTCTCCTCTGGTTTTTGCTCGGCGTAAGCGTTTTTTTAATATAACTCCATGGCCTCCAGTGTACCCCTTCCGAATTCGGTCATGGACTCTGCGGCTATGGTCAGCCCCGCTTCCAGAAAGCGCCCGTCGATGCCCGGAATACCATAGGCATAAAAGAGGACATCCCGGGTGGTGTCCCTCACTCTCGTTTTTTCATCGGCGCCCTGGCAGAGGACACACACAATCTCCTTTTCATCCCTGAAGACGATTTCCCCCTCCTTTGTGCGGAAGTCCCGGGCACCCATTCCCCGACAAATCTCTCCCTCTCCTGCAAGGTCCAGTTTCAGACTCCCGTCAAACCTCCGGTAGTCGGTCACGGCCACCAGGATTCCGGCGCACATTTCCGCCAAGAAATGCGCATCCACCATGAGGTCATACCGGGGGAAACCGCTGTTGACTGTCCTTTTCAGGTGTTCCGGAAGCGGGCATTCCTGGCCGAAGGCCGCAAAAAACCTGTCATAGAGGCCTATGCGGTCCTTGATTTCCGAGAGCGTTTCACGTTTCCTCATCTTTCGCAACCGTTTCCTCTTGTATTGATCGAACCCAGGGGGATTTAAATGGTTGGTACAGCCCGTGATCAGGGCCAGACCAAAGGGAACATCAGGATAGCGTGCCCGGTAGCTTGAGGACTTGGAAAAATCGATGGTCATACCCATTGGCCTCCCCAAAATGGAATGGTGGGAACACGGGCGAGCACGCGACAGAGCGATGAGAATGAGTGGAATTGCCCGTTGCCAATGTTTGCATATTTTTCAGATATGTCAAGGGTGAATTGACACGGTAATTTTGTTCTAATGGCGCAAGGGGTAGAGATAGATGAATGGAGGTCTGAATGATGAGAACAAAGACAAAAGCGAATGGAGGGAAATAGATGCAGCATCGGAAAAGCCATCCTTTTTTTCATAATATCCTCATGCCGCTCTAACACATCCCTAACAATCGATCCTTACCATTGTCTCACATCATTTGAACGAAAGGAAATCAGAACATCCGACTATATTGAGAGGAGGTGATGACCGGGAGGTGCTCATAAAATCCTAATATCTTCTTAACGAAAATCTAACAATTCAGCACTAAACTCAAAAAATTGTATGGAGGGAAAAAATGCTTAAATCAGCTCTAAGAATGATGGCTATCATTATGGGTATGACCCTTTTGTTCACCGTTCCTTCCGGGTATGCGGCAGAGTTGAAGTCCATTTCCGGCGCAGGGGCCACTTTCCCTTATCCGGTCTATTCGAAATGGGCCGATGTCTACAACCGGGAAACGGGCATTAGGTTCAATTACCAGTCCATTGGTTCCGGCGGAGGGATTAAACAGATCAAGGCAAAAACCGTCGATTTCGGCGCCTCGGACGCCCCATTGAAACCCGGGGATCTTGATAACTCCGGCTTGCTGCAATTCCCCATGATCATGGGGGGAGTGGTGCCGGTAGTGAATATAAAGGGGGTGGGACCCGGAGGCCTGAAGATGAGCAATGCATTGCTGGCTGACATCTATCTCGGCAAGATTAAAAAGTGGAACGACAGCCGTATCAAGGCTGAAAATCCGGGTCTTTCATTGCCCTCGAAGAGCATTATGGTGGTCCACCGATCAGACGGTTCCGGTACAACCTGGATTTTTACCAACTATCTCTCCAAGGTCAGCGCGGAGTGGAAGAACAAGGTGGGGAACAACAAGGCGGTGGCCTGGCCGGTGGGGATCGGCGGGAAAGGCAACGAAGGCGTTGCCTCTTACGTCAAGCGCATTAAGGGGTCCATTGGGTATGTGGAGTATGCCTACGCCCTGCAGAATCGTTTGGCCCACATAAAACTGAAGAACCGTGACGGCGGATATGTTGAGCCGTCGAGCGGGACATTCCAGGCGGCTGCGGCAAACGCGGACTGGACCCATGCGAAGGGTTTTTACATGGTGCTCACGAACCAGCCCGGGAAAGACAGTTGGCCGATTACCGGCGCGAGTTTTATCCTGGTGTATAAGAAACAGGCAAAACCGGATACTGCCAGGGCCGTGTTAGCGTTTTTTGACTGGGCCTATCGTAACGGCGCAAAAATGGCCCAGGACCTGGACTATATTCCCATGCCCGCCAACGTCGTAAATCTGGTGGAAGCGGCGTGGCAAAGGGAGATCAAAGATCTGCAAGGGAGCCCAATCTGGAAGTGATGTCTGGTCTCAGGTTTCAGTGTTCAGAAAGTCTTCTCTGGACAACTGAAACCTGGAGCTGACAGTCGGCCCTGAAAAGCCGATCTTAGTTCGGTAAAAGAGGGTACGCAAATGAATTGGGAAGAGACACTTGGGAGTGCCATGAACACCCGCATTCGGCGAGGTGTGTTTCTTGACAAAGTGTTTTATCACGGCACCCGCATTTTCGCGTGGGCGGTCCTGGCAGTGATCATAGCCATCCTTGTGTCCCTGTTTATAGGCGCAGCTCCGGCCCTCAAGAAATTCGGATTCGGTTTTCTTGCCAGCAGGGCGTGGAACCCGGTAACCGAAGAATTTGGCGCCCTTGTCTCCATCTACGGCACCCTGATCACTTCGGCGATCGCCATGGTTATCGGGATTCCCGTCAGCTTCGGGATTGCCCTCTTTATCACCGAGCTTAGCCCCATCTGGTTGAAACGCCCCATAGGAACAGCCATTGAATTGCTTGCCGCCATCCCAAGCATTGTTTACGGGATGTGGGGGCTGTTTGTGTTCGCGCCGTACTTCGGCGACACCATCCAGCCCTGGATCACTGATCATCTGGGCCCTGTGCCTCTGATTGGAGCGCTCTTCAGCGGGCCGCCGCTGGGAATCGGGGTTTTCACGGCCGGCATTATCCTGGCCATCATGGTGATCCCTTTTATGAGCGCGGTGATGCGGGATATGTTTGAAGTCGTACCGCCTGTTTTGAAAGAATCCGCGTACGGCATCGGAGCAACCACCTGGGAAGTGGTTCGTCACGTGGTACTGCCCTATACCAAGATCGGAGTAGTGGGGGGCATTATGCTGGGGCTGGGCCGTGCCTTAGGCGAAACCATGGCGGTCACCTTTGTGATCGGGAATGCAAATCGTATCCATGCCTCCCTGTTCATGCCGGGAACTACCATTTCATCGACCCTTGCCAATGAATTTACAGAGGCGGTTGGAAAGATGTACACCTCATCATTAATAGCACTGGGTCTGATCCTTTTCTTGATTACGTTCGTGGTATTGGCAGTGGCAAAGTTTATGCTGTTTCGGCTTGCCGGCCGGGAAGGGAGCCGGAGCTGATGCAAGCGCTGACCGATATGGGCCTTTATCGCCGCAGGCGTTTCGTAAACTTCTTGATTCTAGCCATTTCTTTGTTGACAACGCTCTTCGGATTATTCTGGCTGATATGGTTATTGTGGACCTTGCTGAGCCAGGGTCTGCCATATCTCGATTTGTCCATCTTTTATCAGGCGACCCCGCCCCCGGGCAACCATGGCGGCCTAGGCAATGCCATTCTGGGAAGCATTGTCCTGACGGTGGTGGGTGTCTTGATTGGTGCGCCCGCTGGGGTATTGGCCGGCACCTATCTCTCTGAATTCGCACGGAAATCAAAAACTGCGTCGGTGATCCGTTTTGTAAATGACATTCTACTGAGCGCTCCCTCCATCATTCTCGGGGTGTTCGTGTACGAGGTTGTTGTGCTCAGAATGGGACATTTTTCAGGGTGGGCAGGTTCACTGGCGCTGGCGCTGATTGCGCTGCCCATTGTGGTTCGTACCACCGAGGATATGATGCGCCTGGTACCCAATTCCGTGCGCGAGGCGGCGGCCGCGTTGGGAGCGCCGCAGTGGAAGGTCACCGTTGCCATTGTGTTTTGTGCAGCAAGGAGCGGCATCCTCACCGGCATCCTGCTCGCTGTGGCGCGTATCAGCGGTGAAACAGCGCCGCTTTTGTTTACCGCACTAAATAATCAGTTCTGGAGTCATTCAGTCAACGAGCCCATCGCCAACCTGCCGGTGGTGATTTTTCAGTTTGCCATGAGCCCTTATGACGATTGGCAGCATCTGGCCTGGGCCGGAGCCGTATTGATCACCTTGACTATTTTGCTGATCAACATTTTGGTGCGGGTGTTCCTGAGGACGCCAAAATCGAGGTATTAACACCATGATGATGAATCATGTTGCACCGGGAATATCACTCCTGGAAAATGGGCCCAAGGCAGGGCCTGGTCCGGAAATTCGGCAAACGGTCACTCCGAGGGGGGTGCCCGAAAAAATGGGCGAGATCAAATTGTCAGTACGCAACCTTGATTTTTTCTATGAAAAATCACAGGCGCTATTCTCCATTTCTCTGGATGTCCGGGCTAATCGCGTCACCGCCTTTATCGGTCCCTCAGGGTGTGGAAAGTCGACCCTGCTGCGGTGCTTCAACCGCATATACGAGATGTATCCCAAGCAGCGCGCTGAGGGCGAGATTCTGCTTGACGGTCGCAACATCCTTGGACAAGGTGAAAATCTCAACCTGCTGCGGGCCAAGGTCGGTATGGTGTTTCAGAAGCCGACCCCTTTCCCCATGTCCATTTACGATAATATCGCCTTCGGCGTGCGGTTGTATGAGCGGCTCTCCCGCGTGGAAATGGATAAGCGGGTGGAATGGACGCTCAGAAAAGCGGCCATATGGGATGAGGTAAAGGACAAGCTGAATCAAATCGGCACGGATATCTCGGGAGGGCAGCAACAGCGCCTCTGTATAGCGCGTGCCATTGCCATCAAACCGGAAATTCTGCTGCTTGACGAGCCGGCTTCTGCCTTAGACCCCATTTCAACCCTGAAGATTGAGGAACTGATTGACGAATTGAAACAGGATTACACCATTGTGATCGTTACGCACAACATGCAGCAGGCGGCACGGGTGTCTGATCATACCGGATTTCTGTACCTGGGGAAACTTATTGAGTATGATGAGACATCAAGAATATTTACCAGGCCCGGGAAAAAACAAACGCAGGACTATATTACCGGGAGGTTCGGGTAATGAAAAGACATCTGCAGGCTGAGCTGGAAAGACTCAAGAAACGAATCCTGCTCATGGGGGGAATGGCGGAAGAAAGTGTGCAGAACGCGGTCAAGGCCCTCAAGTCCCGGGATCTGGATCTTGCGGAACGAACCATAGAAGGGGACCAGGCCATCAACGAAATGGAGGTGGAGATCGAAGAAGAATGTCTGAAAATCCTGGCGCTCCATCAGCCCGTGGCCGTGGATCTCCGTTTTATTGCGGCCGTTATTAAGATCAATAACGATCTTGAGCGTGTGGGTGATATGGCGGTGAATATTGCCGAGCGCGTCCTGGTCGTGGCAAAAACACCTCCTGTCTCTCTTGCCTTCGAATTTGACGCGATGGCATCAAAGGTGGAGGCCATGCTGAAGATGAGCCTTGATTCTCTGGTGAACGGGGATGTGGATATGGCCTACAAGGTAGGGTTCATGGATGATGAGGTGGACGGCCTGAATCACCGTTGTTATGATCTGATCAAGGAGGCGATCCAAGAGGAACCTCGCAGGGCAAGCTGCCTCATCAATCTTCTGCTGGTCTCCCGTCATTTGGAACGTATTGCCGATCATGCCACCAATATTGCGGAAGAGGTCATCTATATGATAGAGGGCGAGATTCACCGACACAAGGGCGAAGTTTTTCGATAACCTGTGAAAAAGCAAGGCACCACATGGTAGATCCTGCTGTTTTGTGCGGGAGGAGCGACGGCTGTATAGCCAGTACGTCGCAAGGAAGGGTGACCGAAGGCAACGCGGCTCCCGAGATTCCGCGCAGCGGGAAGATGATACCTTTATGGCGGATCAGGGTGCCCCGCGGACTGGTAAAAGCGGAGAACGATGATAAGGGACTGGGGCGTTCAGGATAGGGAGGTGGGACTGGTAGGCTGCCTCTTGCGCAAGTGAAAATGCAGACCGATTTTTTTAGCGACGTACCATATCAGATAGACAAAGAAAATGGACACCACAAACCAGAAGACGGCCCCCACTATGATCTCCTTTCCCTGGAAACCACCGAACTTGAAGACGTAGCTCCGCCCAAAGCGCTTCAGGAGATTTCCGGGCTGGTAGGTCTCATTGACATAGGCTAAAAGGATAAAGATGGGAAGATATTTCGTGGCAAGACTGTTCAGAAAACCCTCGAAAAAGTAGTCATAATAGACCCTGTTCAGCTTGGCCTGATCAATGTTCTTGGTCAGCAGTCTGGCCTTTTCAGGGTCTTCACATTGCTGGGCTTTCTGGCGAATGTTGTACCAGTGGACAAATTGCTTCTGAAGTTCCCGGTATCTTTTTGTCTTGAATTTGGCAGACAGCAGTTTGGCCACAGCCACGGCCACTAGTGCGATGATCAGTATGGCAAACGCCGGCCCTGCAGCGTTCAGGGGCCCGAAAACCCAATCGAGAAAGTGCTTGATTTGCTGAATCCCGGCCAGGATGTAATCCCAGAGACTATCCATAATGTTTTCCATTTGGCCCGAACCTGTCATTGTCGATTGGGAGGGGGAAGGCCGATGACCCTCCCCTCCCGCTGAGGTTAGATCGAAAAATCAAATCCAGATTTCAATCTTGAAAAAGCGGAAGAACAGGAAGAACAGCGTTACCGCCAGGATAATCTTCAAGGCCCTTTCGCTGAAGAGTTTCTGTGCCCGGCTCCCGAGCATGCCGCCGACAAATCCGCCGATAATGATAGAGACCATGAGCCAGAGATCAGGCAGGTATCCGTTCATCAGGTATCCCAGGAAGGAGCCGATACTGCTGAAACAGGTGCCGATGAGGGAAATCGGCACGGCCACGTACATGGGAAGGGCGCCAAGTGTGGTCATGGCCGGTACCAGCAGAAAACCGCCGCCGATGCCGAAGCTCCTCGATACGATGCCGATGCCCACCCCAAGCAGGCCGAAAAGCAGGGGGTTGATGGTGAACTCCTCGCCCCAGAACTTGAACCGGTAATCAGTCAGTCCTGTTTTGACCGGCTCGATTCGGCCCATCTCCACGGAGGTGCCGTCGGCCTTGGCCTTGGCAACCGCTGCGTTGAACTTTTTGACCATGGCCTTGATATTCTTTCGTTTCTCCATGACCTTCGGCGAAAGCTCGAAAAGGGTTCGAATGCCCATGAGGACCACGAGGATGGCCAGCCATTCCTTGTAGGTTTGCATCGGGAGGTACTGGGTGGCATATTTTCCGAGCCAGATGGACCCTATGAAAATACCCACCCCGAACGAGATGCCGACCGGCCAGGCAACCCTCCTTTCCTTGACCGCATAGCGGTAAAATGAACCCAGCGGTGAAAACAGGGTTAAGGCCATGTTGGACGGGCGCAGCACGTTGGCCGCATTGATCCCCACCGGTCCGGCGGTCTGAACGATCATGACCTGAAAGGCTGCCATAAGCATGCCGCCGGCGGCGCCGATCATGGAGAAGTAGGTGCCGACAATAATGGCGCCCAGGATAATCCAGAGCGGGTTCATGTATCGACCGGCAAGGCTCAACCAGAATCCCTTGGCCTTGACATTGTAACTGCCTGCCGTGTTGCCGTTGACGTAGACCTCAAACTTCGTGTTTGGAGGCGTGTGGCGAAAGGTCTTGAATGAGGCGGTAAATTTCCCCGTCTTCTTGTCCAGGGAAATACTGGTGCCCTTGTCCCAGTAATTCTTGGAGGTGGCGTAGTCGGCCAGGACACTGCGGGAAAAGATGGTGACCTTGCCCACAAGGGTTTTTTCTTTCACGACCGTTTCGATGCCATTGCCGTTCTCGTGGGCATACTTCAGAAAATTCCACTGTTCGGCCGTCTTTATGGGACCCAGAACGGCCTTGGCCTCCGGGTTCAGCTGGTCATATTTGGCCAGCTTGAACATATTGGTTTTATAGAGGCCCCTTTTGCCACCCTGGGTAAAAAAGGAAGGCCCACCGAATTTCTTCTGGGACACCTTGCCGAAATCTTCAGGGGCTGTTGTCAGCATGTAGAAAAGGGGAGGTATGGCGGTGTCAAGACCAAAGCCCTTCTCCTTGGCATCCTTCTTGAACCGCTTGCCCTCATTGACGCCGCTGGAGTCCTTGGGCGCAAACAATTTCTTTTCCGCGATGGCAATAAAAAGGTCCTGGCCCGGGGTGATGGTGCCTTCTATTGTCACTGTATCTCCGGCCTTATAGTCCGTAGCGGATAGGGTCGCCGCTGCGAACGCACCGGTGGGGACTATCCAAAGGCCCGCCAGAACCACAAGCAATGAAAAGAACAGGGGTAATTTTTTTCTCATTTTTTCCTCCTCCTAGGTTTTAAAATTTATTCTTTCCCCAATAAGCCAAGTGATGAAATCGTAAGGACTCCGTCCATGGGCTTTTCGATTTCATCGATAACGCCTCAATTCATCCCTTAAATTTGAGATATTTGATCGCCAGCCAACCGCCCAGCGCACCACACAAACCGCCAAGGCCTGAAAGCAGTGCCAAATCCGTAATCCCGAAGAGAGCAATCCCGGTAAAATAGAAAGAGAGGCCCGTCAGTACCGTCAAGGTCATGACCACATTTAAGATGCCGGCTCCCACGGAAAGCGGAAGTTTGTGTTTGAGGGCATCGCGGGTCTTGTCGACCAGGGAAAATCCGCTCATGGCCGTGTTGAAGCCGACGATCCATGGGAGCAAACCGAGTGTCCAGGATAAAGTCAAGAATGTGGCCAGAAACATCACGATCAGTGTGGTCCCGACCACGCCGATCGAGACGGAAATCGCCCCCTGTCGCAGTAAGTAGATGGTCTCTATATCAAATAATTTCGAACGAAGCATCAATTTTGTGGAGTAGCGCTCTTCTTCTTCAGTTCAGCGCTGATGATACCAAACAGGTCGAAAGGGTTCCGGACTACGGCGAGCTTGCCGTTCACAAAAATGGTCGGCGTGCCGCGGACGCCTATTTTCCTGCCGTTGACCACATCCCTGGTCACGAAATCCCTGATGGATCGGGAGTCCTTGTCTTTATTGAACTTTTCCATGTCAAGCCCGAGACCTTTGGCGATGTCCTGGATCTTGACATCGTTGATGGACCGATAGTCTTCAAACAGCTTCTGTCGGAACTCCCAGAATTTTCCCTGGGCGTTTGCCGCCATGGCGGCCTGGGCTGCCTTTCTCGCAAACGTGTGACTTCTGAGGGGGAAGTTCATCGGAACCAATCGGACTTTTTTCGGGTATTGATCCAGCACCTGCTGGATAAGGCGCTCCATCCGCGCACAGTAGGGTCACTGGTAATCATCGAATACAGCCACGGTGACCGGTGCGTCGGAAGGCCCCTTGAAAGGGTGGCCGGAAATATCGATCTCCTGGATCGGTTCCACCCGGACAATCCTGAGCCTCTTGGAGGTGCTCCCCGTCAAAATGAGGAGCTTGCTGCCTTCCGAATAGGTTACCCTATCGAAGTCCGCGTCCACGACAAGGCTTTTGGTGACCTTTTTTTCAGGCACGGAATAGACCAGGAGTTTCCCCGGCGCCAGCAGGAAGACAAGTTTGCCGTCTGTCGATGTGGCGACATCCAGAGGCCCCACATCAAGTTTGATGTCTTCCATAGATGTCAGGTCCACCTTGGCGTGGGCCGACTGGACAGACGTCCACATGACCATGACGGCGATAAGTAGAAGAGAGATCCGATTCCTTCTCAGAAAAGGGTTTCCAGCCATTTTTTCAAGTCTCCCTATGGCAAAAGGCCTATGGCTTTTCCGAAGGCTTCTGCGTTTTGGCGGTCATCTCGTTCAATGCCTTTCCAAGGCCTTTCAACTCCTCCCCGTATCCGGACCAGTTACCCTGACGTGAATAGGCCTTGGCCTTTTCAAAGTGTTTCAGGGCTTCGTCCAGGACCTCCTTAATGGCACCGGTAACCGGCGCCATGACCGTGCCCGTGCCTGATTCGGCGGTGGGGACTTCCTCCCCCAGGACACCGTAGAGGGCGCTTTCCAGATTTTCCCTCATGATCAGACGACCCCCGAAGGAAACGATGACCCTTTTCAGTTCAGGCAGGGCCGTGCCGGGCTGACCGCCCACGCCCCCAGGACCGGCCGCACCCGTTGATCCGGGTTTCCTGAATCCCCTGCGTGTTTGAGGAGAAGCCTGTTGAGGTTGGGCGGATTGCGAATCGGACTGGTTGGCTTGCAGATATACGGGCTCCACATAGATAAAGGTGTTGTCAATGGGAATGGCAAGGAGGTTGCCTCTGATGACCGTGGAACCTCCCTGTCCCCACAGAGTCATCTCTCTTGAAATGCTCGTCTGCTGGTCCACCCTCGCCTCAATCTGCATCGGACCGTAGATGAGCTTATCCTTGGGAAGTTTGTACACGATCAGGTTCCCGTATTCGGGAACGTCGCACCTTGCCGCAAGCCATGCGATCATATTGTCTTTTTTGGAAGGCGTAAAGGGAAGCATCAGGACGAACTCTTCGCTCTTCTCTTCGGGAAGCCGCATGATGATGTAGTAGGGCTCCATCTTCCGCGTGTTGCTGGCGTAGATTTCATTGGGGGTTTGCCAGAGGTCTTCCTGGTTGTAAAAGACCTGCACGTCCTTCATGTGGTAGATCTTGTAGGTGTCGGCCTGAATCTTAAACAGGTCCTTGGGATAGCGGATGTGTTTCTTCAGATCGGCGGGCATTTTGCTGAAGGGTTTGAACAGGCCCGGAAATATGCTCGCATAGGTCCTGACGATGGGGTCCTTTTGGTCGATCATGTAGAAGGATACATCGCCGCTGTAGGCATCGACGACCACCTTGACCGAATTGCGGATGTAGTTCAAGCCCTTGTAAAAATGGCCGTAGGAACGGGTGGAATAGGGATACATGTTGGAGGTGGTGTAGGCGTCCTGCATCCAGTAGAGCCTGCCGCCCGAGACGACCAGGTATGGGTCGCCGTCATAGTCGAGAAATGGTGCGATGGCCCGGACCCGTTTGTCGATCCTGCGGTTGTACATGATTCTGCTCTCGGGACTCAGGTAGGTGGTGAAGAGTATCTGAGGATCCATGAATTCAAGGGAAAAGAGTGCCCTCCTGACAAATGACGTGATGAGAACGCCTCCCGTCCCTTCATAGTGGGTATAGACGTTCTCGTCTCCCTTGGGGTAGTCGAATTCCTTGGTCTTGGTCTTCACGAGGACATAGTCGTTTGTCTTTTCCCCATAATAGATTTCAGGATGGTCGATCTTCAGATTAAAGTCAATGGTCGGAGGCAGATCCTTGATGATGAGGTCCGGGAGCCCTTCACTGGTCACGTTGTTGACCGGGCTCATGGTCAAGCCGTAACCATGGGTGTAGATCAAGTGTCTGTTGACCCAGGTGTTGGCCTGAGCCGGTAGCTGGTTCACGTTGAGTTCCCGCGCGGACAACATGACCTGCCTGTAGTCGTTGTTGATCTCATAACGATCCACGTCCACATCGTTGAAGTCGTAGTACAGCCGTATGGATTGAAGTTGATCGTAGGTCTGCAGCAGGGGGCGCTTGTCCCATATCCTGATATTGTTGATGGTCGCCCGGTTCGACTGGATATTCTTCTTGGTCAGTTTGTCACCGACCGGGAATTGGACTTCTTTGATCTTGTTGAGGTTGTAACCCTCGCGGGTATAGTCAATATTGTAGGCGATATAGGGCGATTCCTTCGCCAGTTCGTTCGGCTTGACCACGGTCTTCTGCACCACCATTGGGATGACGGTGGCAAAAAGCACGATCAGTCCCACCCAGACGCCACCGCTGAGCCAGATCATTTTTCTTTTCATTCCGAAGCCTTTGAAAAGCAGGATCAATGCGAAGGCCAGAGAAACAAAAATCAATACCCCGTATGCCAGGAGCGTGACATGGATGTCGGTATAGCCTGCACCGAAGGCGGCTCCCTGGGTCGAATACAGGAGGTTGAACATCTTCAGGCGATAACCCCAGGCCATGAGCAGGACGATGATGCCTGCCAGAAACATGAGGTGTCTGAATACCTTGGGGTCGATGTCGATTTTGGGCATGGCGGGCGGTTTACCTTCGGCCTGGGCCAGCCCCTCAAGATTGGATACCTGGATGGTGCCGTTTTTCAAATACGACCCCACCGTGACGATGCCTGCAAAAACAACAAGGACCATGAGGCCACTCTGGAGGAAGAGATAGAACGGCAGGGAAAATACATAAAACCCTATGTCCTTGTTGAAGACAGGGTCCTTCCCCCCGAAGGGCTGTTGATGAAAGAAACGGAGGATCATGTCCCATTGGGAGGCGCCCTTTTCGGCTATAACAAAACTGATCACCATCACCAGGGCTGCCAGGAGAAAGCCGGCGGATTTTCCTGAAAGTCCGAATTGGGCGAGAAGAGCATCACCAGGCCCCTGTACCGGTCCGGATCGCGAAAGGGCCTTGGAACGGCCGGCCACCCAGATGTTCAGGGCAACGAGAATCATCAGGAGGAGCCAGATCCCCGCACCGATGCCGAACTTGCTGTAGATCATCGTCCAGAAAACATGAGAATAGTGGAGTTTCCCGAACCAGAGCCAGTCAGGGTAGATGGAAAGGCCCCACCAGACAAGGATCAGGGCGATAAGGATCAGGCCGATTGTCACTCTCTTTTTCATAAAGGGTTCTCCTCAAGTTCTGTTTTCAGAATGATAAACGCAGTCCGCGAAGCATATTCCTTTCAAGCGCAGGGTGCAAGGTATTTTGTGAAGCCCTGATCCGCCATCAAGATATCATCTCCCCGGCGGGCGGGATCTAAAGAGCTAGTTGCCTTCGGTCGCTCCTCCCGCACAATACAGCGGGATCTACGATGCGCCGCCTTGCATCTGACAACTTGCTGGTGATCAGGAAGCTCTCCAAATCCCCCGTCCAAGTACATGATGCGCAAGTTAGGCGGTGGATTTGGGTGAAGCTGGACAGGGGCATTTCACCCCCCTGTCCATTCCCTAGGAGACGGTGAAGGCCGCGGTCCTTCCGTGCCCATCATGATGACGCCCGCAACCGGTATGGAGGCACAAACGGTGATGATGTGCCTGGCCCCCAGTCGGTCTGGCATGAACCCATCGCTCCTGTCGTGTCCTGTCGGCGTGATTCAACAACAGGTGATTCTTCCCCCGGAATAGGGTTGGCGGGAGAGCATTTTCAAATGGAGCCTTTTCAGAAAATCGATCACCTGGCGGACATATTCAGCGGGCCGGTGGTCATAGGTGTTGTGGCCGCATCCCGGGAGCACTGCCAGTTCTCCCTGGGGCAGGTGCCGATAGAAGGCCACCCCCTGCTCGATATCAAAGAGAAAACTCCGGTCCGGATAGAGCACAAGGGCGGGGCAGGCGACTCGGGACAGCACGGGCCTGAGGTCGAAGACGTCTTTTCCGTAGGCGCCCCCGAATCTCCGGAACTGGTTGTAGAAAGGGCCGGCCCGGTCTTCCCCATGCCAGGCAATGAGCTTCTGCTTGAGGTCCGGGTCCAGTTCTTCAAAGGTGTTGGGGAACTTGGGCTTGTTGAAGGCAACCATGGGAATTTCGCTGTAGCATTGGGTGCTCGAGGTGGTCACCGATTTCACGCGCTCCGGATAGGCGGCAGCAAAGTCCACCGCAACGACACCGCCTTCGCATTGTCCCATGAGATGAAAGGCGTCCAGACCGAGGATGCCGGCCAGGGAATCCAGTTCCTCCACGCTCTCCCTTCGAAACCTGTCACTCACATAAAATGCCTCGAAATTGTCTCCCCCGTCCGATCTGCCGTATCCCCTCCGGTCATACATGATCACTCTGTGGCCGTTCTGAACGAGAGGCGGGTAGATAGCTTTCCACATCCTCGTACAGCCGAAGCCGTGGTGGAGAAGCACGATGGGGTCGCCTGCTCCATGTTCCTCGTAATAGATATTCAGGTCGTTTATTTGTGCAAACGACATTTCCTGCTCCTTTGCAAATGTGAACGTACCATAATAAGTTTTTTCCTAGACTTCCGAGGATGTGGTGACCCCCAAGAGCCAGGCAAACGGCATATTCCAGAAGCCCAGGCGCTTTCTAATCGCTAGCCTTAAACCCCAAATGGGCGTCCATCTCCTCCGGCGTGTTTAGAAAGCCTACGAAAAAGAGTGTCAGGTTCGGCCCAATGCCCCTCGACTTCGTTGTTCATAGGCTGCCCTTTGCGGCATAATCCCGCCTTTTACGAAGTCATCAAATGCTGATGGAATCGTAAAAAGTCCGTCCGTGGACTTTTTACTGACGAAAACCGAAAAGCGTGGTTTTCGTTTTCCTTACAAATCAATGGGTTAAACTGCAACCCATTGATTTGCGCGCCCGTCCCTGGGCACGATGATGACTTTTTGCAAAGTCATCAATACTGCGTGTTCATCGGGCAGCCTCGTAAATTCGCAGGGTATCGGTTACCCTGGTTTGAATCAATCCCTTGTCTTCCAGGATTTCGAGGTGCCCCACGGTCTCGGACATGCCGAGGAAGATGTCCCACGCCTTGAGTTGGGGAAATACGGTCATGGTGATTTCAAACAGGGTCATCCCTTTTCCCGCATCGGGAGCGGAACGGAGGATCCGGAGGATCTCTTCTCTTCGCAACGTGTGGTGCTCTCTTATCTTGGCAATCCGTCTCTCAGGATGAGAGAAAACCTGCCCATGCCCTGGCAGGACTGTATTTACGGGCAAAGCCTCCGTCCGTCTCAGGGTGGGGACTGAATCCTCGATGAGATAGATGTTGACCGCTTTGACGGGAAAGGGGATTGGTATCTCAATCCTGTTGAAGTTGCTCATGCGTTGCTATTCTCCTTGGTTTTCAGCGGAACATCAACCGCCCGGTATCATTTACTCCAAAACCAACTAGTATAGCAGAATCAGCTCTGTTTGTGAACACGAGTTTTATTAGAAATCCTCCGGCAACGGACTGGAAAAGTCCTTGATTTAGCGATCTGCTTTGTTTATTTTTGCAGAAGTTCCCGGAATCGGGGAATGATGTGGCTTTGTGCCAGGACGAGTGGCATGACAAAGAAAAAGATCATTGAATTTGAATCTAAAGGGGCTCTCCTCGGCAGGGCAAAGGGTTACCTGGAATCCGTGGAACGCTTTCTCGAAGAGCGTGAAAAGGCCGTTCCCCTCCTCCTGAAGGCCTTAAAGCTGGGCGACGATGACCTGAAGCACGAGATCATTCTCCTATTGGGCAGTTTCGCCAAACAGGATGCGGCCTGGCCTCTCTACGAGATGATGACAGACCCCGAGGAAAGCGAGGACAGCCGGCACCATGCCTCCATCCAACTGAGAGTCCTGTTTCGTTTTCTGAAAAATCCGCAACCCCTCATAGATCGACTGTTTGAAGATCTCAAGGCCCATGACCCCATAGTGCGTCTGAACGCCGCCTTTGCCCTGGGTTGGGAAGGGAATGCCCAGGCCGCCATCCCGCTCATAGAGCTGTTGTACGATCCCGACACGCGGGTCCAACAGACGGCAGTCAATGCCCTTTCCAATCTCCGGGATGACCGCATTTTCCGCCTGATGCTGGACAGATTGGAACACGGCTCGGTGGTGCAAAAAATCACCATCCTCCTGAACCTGTGGCGCTTCTACTCCAAAAGGGATGAAGTGGTGTCCGTGTACCTGAAGTACGCGGAACATGAAAACGCGGAACTTCGTTTGAACGCCCTGGTATTCCTGGGGACGGTTGCCGAAGTCAAACCCCATCTGCCGGTATATGTCCGCTGTCTCTCCGACAGGGAACCAAGGATTCGGGCCCTTGCCCTGAGAGAATTTGCAAAACTCGATAGAGCCGACTTCTTGAAACTGGAGAGCAAAATCAGGGACATGCTCAGGGACCCGGACATGAAAGTCAAAAGGGCGGCCATGGAGGTCTTGAAAGCATTCTAGCCCGGGTTCCTCACCGACACCTCAGTCCCGCACATCGCGGGTTGAGAAATGCGGGCCAATGTGGGCCTGAGGCTAATTGCGGCCAAGGCAAGTGTGATGACTTCGTAAAAAGTCATCATCGTGCCCATCGACGGGCACGCAAATCGATGGGGTGCGTCGCAACCTGTTGATTTGTAAGGAAGCCGAAAATCACACTTTTCGGATTCCGTCAGTAAAAAGTCCATGGACGGACTTTTTACGGTTCCATCAAGTGTGGTGTCCCCGGAATTCACGGGGACTGTTTTCCGTGACAGTACCAAAATAATTTCCAAAATAATTTCTTGACAGTGGGTGGAAGTTTATTTACTATAATCGCAAGCCATTTACGATAATAGTAAATTTATTGCAATATGGTCAAATATGTCGCCTGAAAAACAGTATTTCTCGACCTCATTAGAAAAAGGGCTGAAAATACTTTCCCTGTTCGATACAGAAACCCGCAGCCTCACCCAAACCGAAATTTCACGAATTTTAACGCTGAACATGACCTCCACCTATCGATTCGTTAATACCCTCGTGGAACTGGCGTATCTCGAAAAAGACGCCAAGACAAAAGAAGTAAGGTTGGGAATCAGATCCCTGGCACTCAGCACAAATGTCATTCGATCAAGCGATGATTTACGACTTATAAAAAAGTTAGTCGACGAGGTTTATAACCGGTACAACATTACCATAGACGTTGCTTTTGTGGTGGATGACAATCTCATGAGAGCTTATCAGCGTGAGGCTAAAGAAACGCTTACCTACCACCTTCCTGCTGTGGCTAGGAATTCCCTTCACAACACTTCAATAGGAAAGGCTTATCTCTCTACTCTCCCTGATGATTCTCTGAAGAAAAAAGTTGCCAGGATAGAGTTCACAGCGAAAACCAAAAAAACCATAGTCGCCAAGGACCAATTGCTCAAGGAAATCGAAAGGACAAAAGGCCGGGGTTATGCCATGTGTGTTGAAGAGTATTTACCCGGACTTATCACTATTGGTGCCCCTTTGATCAATCTGGATACCGGTAGGGGATTGGGCGGGGTTTCGTTTGATTTTTCGATTATTCAAAAAGTTGCTCAAGCGATGGAAGAGGAGTATTCCGGCCTTATACTTGAATTGGCTCGCTCAATTTCCGAGGTGCTGAAAAGGGAGGATAACGACGAGTGAAGATGAGCGTGAATTTCCAAAGGTTATGAGAGATGCAGAATAAGATCTGGAAACCCATAGCACTGCTTGCACCGGCCATGAGCGCCGTTTTCCTGCTGCTCGTGATCCCCGTATGTTTTATCGTGGTTTACAGCTTCTGGCTCCGAGCTCCAACAGGAGCCGACATCCCGGCATTTCAGTTGGGAAATTATGCCAAGTTTTTTGCGGACTCATTCTATCCCATGATTCTTGGGCGCACCATTAGAGTTTCGCTGGAGACGGTCCTGCTGTGCGTTGCCATGGGATATATCCCTGCCTATTTTTTTAACCGGAGCAAGACGAAGAACAAGGCACTGCTCCTGCTTCTCATTATGCTCCCTTTCTGGATCAGCTTTATTATCAGAACCATGAGCTGGATCAATATCCTGGGTGATACAGGTCTCATCAATCATTTTCTGCTGAAAATCCATTTGCTTTCCCGTCCATTGAGCATGCTCTACAACGAGGGATCGGTCCTTATGGGGCTCATTCAATATCTGCTCCCTTTTATGATCCTGAATATATATGTCAGTCTGGAAGGGATAGACGAAAGTCTTCTCGAGGCGGCCATGAGTATGGGCTGCACGGAATGGCAGGCCTTCAGGGAAGTGACTTTGCCTTTAAGCCTTCCAGGCCTCAGCGCGGGCTGTCTGCTTGTCTTTGTATTGACGGCAGGGACGTATCTGCCGCCAATGATCCTGGGCGGCCCCGGGAACCAGATGATCGCCAACCTTATTTTTGCCCGCGTTATCGGTACCCTGGACTGGCCTTTCGGTTCTGCTATCAGCGTTGTGCTCCTGACGCTGCTGGTGATTATCGTGTGGACCTATAACCGTTATCTGGGGATCAACCAGATATTCAAAGCTCTTCAATGAGGTATTTGGGTATGATGAAGGTATCGGGATGGTCACTGATTCGGTTGTACACCATTTTAATATACGTCTTCATGTTTACCCCCATTGTTGTGGTAATGGTTTTATCTTTTAATCCCCAACAATTCGGATGCTTTCCCATGACGGGCGTCAGTCTGAAGTGGTTCTCCGAGTTGGCCCATGACGATGCCATACTGACGGCGTTTAAGAATTCCATGGTCCTGGGGGCTTTTACCTCTGTGATTTCCACAGCCATAGGTATCCTGGCTGCCATGGCGTTTGTCCGGTTCGATTTTCCCGGCAAGAATACCTTCAACACGCTTCTCCTGGCGCCGATTATGATCCCGGAAGTCATCCTCGGCGTGGCCCTGCTTCTCTTCCTCCGTTGGCTTCAGCAACCCAAGTCTTTCGCCCTTCTTGTGATAGGACATGTCGTTCTCACGCTGCCCTATGTGCTCCTGATCGTGCAGGCCCGGCTGGTGGGCATCAAAAAAGAGTATGAGGAGGCGGCGCAGTCCCTGGGTGCCAATGCATTCCAGACGTTCCGAGAGATTACTTTTCCCCTGTTGGCACCCGCCATACTGGGAGGAGTCCTTTTTTCCTTTACCATATCCCTGGACGACATTACCGCCACATTGTTTTGGGCTACCGCCGAGAATCAGACCCTTCCTGTCAAGATATTCGGGATGCTCAGAAACTCCATCAGCCCCGAGATAAACGCACTGGGAACGATTATGGTGATCCTCACGGTTGCGATACCACTCTTGGCAGGTTATTTGATCCGCAGATTTTCAAAAACAAACCTGTGACGAAAATTGCACGTTGAGAAGCTGTTTTGATTGGAACGCTGGACAGAGAAGGCCGGGATGGGACACATGAGATGGGTCCTTGTTTAAATAACTATTAATCAAAGAAAGGAGTAGAAACATGGCCAAGGTTTGGAAAGAACGACTGGACAGGGTTTATGATCGCTACAGTAATGGAGAGATAAGCAGGCGTGATTTTTTTAAGTACCTGGGGATAGCCGGTGCTTCCATAGGCCTGGTCGGGGGGCCCTTCGGATTCCTTCCCCGGCAGGCGTGGGCGGCCAATTCCATACGCTTTGACGGTTGGGGTGGTGTGGTCTCCAAAGCCTTTCGCAAATACGCCTTTGACCCATTCACCAAGGCAACCGGTACCAAGGTGATAGACGGCGAGTTTGGAGACATGGATACCTACCTGACGCGGGTCAAGGCGTCCTTTCCCCCGGGTGGTGAATTCAATCTCGCTCATCTGAGCGGTGTTTTTGATTACGCCAGGTATGTGAAGCTGGGCTACAGTGTGGTTCTGGATGAAAGCAAGATCCCGAATCTAAAGAATGTGATGGCGGCCATGATGACGCCCTACCGGGCGATTACAAACGGCACGCTTTCCGCTGTGCCGTATGACTATGGCCAGACCGGAATTGCCTATAACACCAAGTACATCTCCAAGGCCAAGGCGGAAAAAGCGGGTGCAGCCCTCCTCTGGGACAAGGACCTCAAGGGCAAGCTCGGCAGTTGGGGGGACTGGCGCACCAACATCTGGTACGGCGCACTCTATACGGGGCAGAATCCAAACGACATAAAAGACATGAAGGCCGTGTGGGATGCCTTGCGGGAACAGCGCGGGATGATTAAAAAGTACTGGGGATCGGGCGCCGAACTTATGAGCCTCCTGGCCAATGAAGAAATCTACGCAACAGTAGCCTGGTCGGGAAGAGTAGAGGCACTCCAGACCCAGGGGCATCCCATTGGTTTTCTCTCGCCTTTCAATTGTTACTCCTGGCAGGAGTGTATTTTTGTGTTGAAGGGGACTGATCTGGAAGTGGCCCAAAAACTGCTCAACTTCATGCTGGCCCCGAAGGCCTCCATTGCCGTGGCTGAGGGGCAGAAGTACCCTTCCAGTCTCGATCCAACCAAGGTCAAGATGCCCATGGCGGTCCAAAAACTGCCTGCTTTCGATCCGACCGGAAAACTTAAAGGTTACTTGTTTGCCAACCCTGACTATTGGAACGGTCACCAGCAGGAATGGGCCGAAAAATGGGACAAGGTCAAGGCAGGAGCGTAATCAGTAAATTGTTTATTGCGGGATCTGAGGGAAAAAGCTTCGTGCGGCCGGCATTTTGTTGCACGTCCTTCTGACCCGCAATAAACAAGATTGATGACTTTATTAGGAGGCTTTCAAGCTGTGGACAAGAATCCTCGCCCCCCGGCAGTGGAGTTGAAAGGCGTTGTCAAATGTTTCGGAAAATTGGTTGCCGTTGAAAGAATGAACCTGGAGATTGAAGATGGTTCTTTTGTTACCCTCCTGGGTCCTTCCGGGTGCGGCAAGACCACCCTTTTGAGGATGATTGCCGGCTTGGAGACGCCGACAGAGGGAGAGATCTATATTGAGGGGAAGCTGGTCAACGACATCCCTATTCACAAACGAAACCTCGGGATGATCTTTCAAAATTACGCCCTCTTTCCGCACAAGAACATTTTTGACAATGTCGGCTTCGGTCTGAAATATAAGGGTGTTCCTAAAGAGGAAATCAAGAAGAAAGTGGAACAGGCCCTGGAAATGGTCCGCCTCCCCGGGGTTGAAAAGCGGATGCCTTCACAGCTATCGGGTGGTCAGCAGCAACGAATCGCCCTTGCGCGGGCCATTGTCATGGAGCCTGTCGTTCTCCTTATGGATGAACCGCTCTCGGCCCTTGATGAGAACCTTCGAGAGGAGATGAGGCGGGAGATAGATAACCTCCAGAATGTCATTGGCATAACGACCATATTTGTGACCCACGACCAGCGTGAGGCCCTTTCCATGTCGGACAAGATAGTGGTGATGAAAGACGGTGTCATGCAACAGGAGGGAAATCCTGAAGAAGTCTATAATTATCCAGCTAATCACTTTGTTGCCGATTTCTTAGGCCATTCAAACTTTTTTGACGGAACGGTTATCGAATCCAAGGGTGATCAGGTCAAGGTCAAGCTTGATGACGGAAATAAAGTGCTGGTCCGGCAACCCGGGGACTGGAACGTCGGGGATCGGATTGAGCTTGTGGTACGTGCACAGAAATTCGAAATCGCCCCTGAGGAGGGGAAAAAGGTAGGGGGAGATATCAACTCTTTTCATGGAAAGATCGCGGAGCGAAGTTACATGGGCGGTGAGGTGAGCTACTTTGTTGAAATAGGGAACAAGGTTGTGATTAATGTGATAGACACCAGTAAATCCCGACCGCTTCGCCGGGGACAGGACGTTCGTTTACAGGTGCCTCCGCAACAGTGCGGATTATTGC
>Ga0307440_1000296_pt1 | contig 24036 bp, 18 predicted proteins | sample SalMarWE160410MG_FD_202150 | JGI IMG/M metagenome (GOLD analysis project Ga0307440, IMG submission 202150) | Salt marsh sediment microbial communities from the Plum Island Ecosystem LTER, Massachusetts, United States - WE1604-10 | ecosystem: Environmental > Aquatic > Marine > Intertidal zone >...
ACGGGTGGCCTTCTGATTTTCATTGGTGCGATTGCCATCGTCGTCTTTGGCATCGGTGCGCTTGTGATATTGATTGGCGAAATCATTCAGGCAGTCGCGTTCTTCTCCACTCAGGAAAAGACCCCCGATTCGATTGAACCGCCGAGTGCTTCTGCCGGCTGATCGATCTCCGACCGTTTGAAAAAAGGGCCGCCTCGATATGAGGCGGCCCTTTTTGTTCAGCGCTTTGGCCGAGGCTCAGTGCCGTGTGCTTTCCTTTTGCCATTTGGCGAGTAGAGTCTCGAGTTTCTTGCCGTACTCGGCATAGACCTCACGCTGCCCCTGGGTGGGCGCGGCATCCGTCATTTCCAGCTTGGTGGCCAGTGTATCGAGCACGCCGGTCACCGAGTCCAGCGATCCGCGCCAAGCCTCCAGTCGCTTTGTTTTGGAGGCTTGAGCGCCTTGCTCCTGGAGCTTGCTGATATAGCGTCCACTCTCGTGATAGGCCGCCACTGCCCGGCCTAAGTCCGAGGCCAGCCGGCGATGCATGGCCATGTTGGCTTCCATGTCCTTCAAAGTGGCGGTTGCCCGCGGATCCATCCGGACCCTCAGCGGTGCCGAGTACGTCTTGCCATCCACGGAGAGCGAGACGCTGTAGTGCCCGGGCAGGGCCAGTTCGCCCTGGGGCACGAGCGGGGTGTCGCCCGGGAAAACCGCCGAGATTGAATACTGATAGGTAATCGCTGCCGGGCGTGCTTCACGCAGGTTCCAGACAAAGCGGTGCATGCCGGCGCTGGTGGCGAGCCTCGGCTCTGTATCGCCCGCCCACTCGGCCTCGAAGTAGCGATTGGCCTTCAGGTTCGCGGGTTTCGCTTCGCTGGAGAAGTAGCGCACGACATGGCCCCTGGCGTCACGTACCGTGAGCGTTACCGGCCCGGAGGCAGGCTTGCTCAGCCAGTAATCGATAATCGCACCCGTGGGCGGGTTGTTGGCCTTCGGCTCCGAGGGCGGCGGCGGCGTGTCGCGGTTGTTGTCGTTGCGCAGCCGGGTCGCCACCGCCGGCTTGAACAGATGCGCGTGCGTTGAGGCGGATACCGACGCAGACTGGCGCAGCGGCGTAATGTCGCTAAGTGTCCAGAAGCCGCGGCCCATGGTGGCCGCAACCAGGTCATTGCCGTGCACGGTCAGGTCGCGTACCGAGGTCGTGGGAAGATCGCGGCCGAGGGGATGCCACAACTCGCCATTATTGAATGAAACGAATACGCCGTGGTTGGTTGCTGCATAGACCAGGCCGGACTGCTTCGGATCGGCTGCGATGCTGGTGGTGTACTGGTCGTGGGGCAGTCCATGGGTGATCGTGCTCCAGTGCCGGCCGCCATCGGTGGTGCGGTACAGCAAGGGGCGGAAGGCGCCAAGACGGTGCGTATCGACGGCGACGAAAGTCGTGTCCGGACGCAGCGTGGAAGTTGAGATCGCATCAATTCGCGCCCATAGCGGCATGGCCTTCGGCGTCACGTTTTCCCAATGCTTGCCGCCATCGGTGGTGAGCTGAACCTGACCGTCGTCGGTGCCCACCCAGATCGTGTCCGGATCCGTGGGCGAGGGGGCAATCGTGAAGATGACGCCGAAGCCGCAGGCTTTGGCACCGGTCATTGAATTTTGCGCCTCGGCGCAGTTGCTGGCATGCGGGTCGCTGCCCGAAAGGTCGCCGCTGGCCTTTTGCCAGTGGTTGCCGTCGTCGGTGGAACGGAATAACACCTGCGATGCGAAGTACAGAGCCGGGTTCTTGCCGCTGCCGAAGGCGACTGGGTCAATCCAGGTGTAACGGTATTTCACCTTCCGCGGGTCGGCGCCGTAACTCGAGACGGGCCAGGGCGAAACATCGGTGACCTGGTGGGTCGCGGCGTTCCAGCGCGAGACGTAGCCGCCCAGTCCGCTGCCGAAGACCAGATTCGGATTGCCCGGTTTGGGTACGTCGTAGTCGCGCTCATCGCCGCCTACCGGATGCCACTGGCGTTCTCCGATAACGCCATTGGGTCCGCGGCTTGCGATCGCGACCGTGCCCGAATCCTGCTGGCCGCCATAGATCCAGTAGGGGAAGCGGTTGTCCGTGGCGACGTGGTAGAACTGCGCGGTGGGCTGGTTGTACCAACTCGACCAGCTCTTACCGCCGTTGACTGTGACCACGCAGCCCTGGTCGGCCGCGGTGATCATGTGATCCGGATGTTTGGGGTTGATCCACAGGAAGTGATAGTCGTCGCCGCCTGGCGAGCCCTTGATGATGGTGAAGTGCTTGCCGCCGTCGGTGGATTCGTGGATGGAGCGGCCCACCACGTAGACGGTATCCGCATTGTCCGGATCCACGGTCACACGGCCGAAGTAGGACGAGGAGAGTTCCGGATCGGCGTTGACCAAATGCCAGTGCTTGCCGCCGTCGGTCGAAGCATACAAGCCCGAGCTCCCGCCGGTCATTATGTTGTCCGTGCCGATCTTGCCCGAGGCGGACACGATCGAGGCATAAACCTGCGAGCCCTTCACGGCCAGGCCGATGCGTCCCAGGTTCCCGCCGGGCAGACCGTGGCCCGAGAGCTTGTGCCAATGACGGCCACCGTCGGTGCTCTTGTAGATGCCCGACCCTGGTCCCGCCTGCGGCTGGAAGTAGTCCAGCCAGGGATGCATGCGCATCTGCCAGGCGGACGCATAGACGACGTTCGGATGATTCGGGTCGCTGGCCAGATCCACTGCGCCGGTCTTGGCGTTGACGAACAGCGTCTTGTGCCAGGTTTTGCCGCCGTCGGTGGTGAGGTAGACGCCGCGTTGCGGGTTGTCGTTAAAGATGTGGCCGAGGGCCGCTACGAGCACATGGTTTGGGTTGCGCGGGTCGATCACGATGCGACCGATATGGCGCGTGTTTTGCAACCCGACGTTCTTCCAGGTTTTGCCGCCGTCGGTGCTCTTATAGACACCGTCGCCGCCGGCGATGTCGTAACGGGCAGCGACCTGCCCCGTACCCACATAGATGATGTTCGGATTGGACCGGGAGACGGCAAGGGCGCCCACAGTGGCGGAGGCTTCATGCTGCATCAGTGGTTGCCAGGTACGGCCGGCATTGATGGTCTTCCAGACGCCGCCGTCGGCGGCACCAAAGTAGAAGGTATTCGGTTGATCGGGTACGCCCACGGCCATGGTGGCCCAACCACCGCGGAAGGGCCCGACCAGGCGCCATTTCAATGCCGAGGCAGCTGCACCCGCGGGGCTGTTGTTGTTCGAGGCGGCCGCCGGCAGGGCGGCGCAGGCGAGGAAAAGAACGGAAACGCAGAGGCGCTGGAACATGAAGGTCTCCAAATTAGGCTCGGGGCGACCTCGAATTATGCGCGGAGCAGGCCTCATAAGACAAATCCGAGGCGATTACCGTGCACCGGGCAGGGCTGGATGGCATCGTGCAGCGGAGCTGGTCGATCTAGCCGAGCTCGAAGCTCGTCACCCCGTAAATACGGTTTACGTCGATATCGGGTGTGTGTCCCTTGTACATGCGGGCGGTGCCGAATACTTCCTTCATGCCGTAGTCGGCGGCAAGCTGCATGGCCTCGAAATTGATTTCTGGCACGTCGAGATAGATTGGCCCGTCTGCCGCGGTTTCGTGACTCAATCCCAGCAGCAGCGTTTCCGCGACCGGACGTGTGTCGGCGAACAGAGGGCCGATTTTCCAGCCCTCGCGGCAACGTCTGATGACCCCGTAGCCGCGTATCGTACCGTTGTCGCGCCAGGCGTATGCCGCGGAGTCAGGCATGCGCAGCCAGGCATCGAGAAAAGCGTGACGCGGGGCCGGGAAGCAGAGCCGGTCGTAGTGCTCGATGTCATCCGTAGCTGTTACCCGAACCAGTGCCGCAGGCGGATCGGGAGGTTGTTGCCGCCCCTGCCATTCATAGCGGATGTTCCTGTAGGCCAGGCTGAAGCCCAGTTTGCTGTAGTTGTCCTGGCGCTCGAAAACACCGTCAATGCCGGTAGTTATACCCTGCAGTCGCCGCAGTCCGGCGCGGGCCAACAACATACCGTAACGGCTTTCGCGGTATTCGGGTAAGACGATGTAGAAGCCGATGAATCCAAATTCCTGCCCATAGCGTACGGCGGAAATACAGCCAACCGGGGTATCGCCGAGCATCCCGACGAGAAATCCCTCCGGATCGGCGGCGAAGAATGCACCTGCATCGTCCAGTCCGGGGTTCCAACCCTCGTGCGCAGCAAGGTCAATGGCAAACTCCAGCTCGGGGAGACTCATGGGGCGTATGTGGAAATCCGGGTCGGGCATGCCAAGCCTCTTGGCAGTATGTTGTTGTGATTAGCGATCATAGCTTATCTGCTGCGGATCAATGCAGGGAGGCGCAGGGATGTGGACGCTGTTAGCATGAGCAAGACTGTTGCCTACCCAAGAGCCGGAAGAACAATGACAGCCAGCACAGAGAGCCATTTACTCTTGCAGGAAAAACCGCCGCGTCGGCTTGGTGCTTTCACCGGGATCGCCATCGTCGTCGGCATCATCATTGGCAGCGGTATCTTCCGGGTGCCTGCGATCACATCCCAGCACCTGCCCTCGGTGGGCTGGATACTCGCGGTGTGGACGGTCGGCGGACTGATTTCGTTGGCGGGGGCGCTCAGCGTCAGCGAATTGTCGGCCATGTACCCGGAAGCGGGCGGCCTTTATATTTATCTCCGTGAAGCTTTCGGTCCCGGAGCCGCGTTCGTCTTCGGCTGGATGTGGCTGATCACTTCACCGGCTTCGTGGGCGGCCCAGTCGGTGGTCTTTGCCGCCTACCTGGCGAGCGTGGTGCCCATGTCGTCCCACTGGCCGCCGTTCATCGCGGCCGGACTGGTGATCGTTGTTGCGGCTTTGCAGTATGTTTCCGTGAAAAGCGGTGCGGTGCTACAGAACGTTTCCATGGTGGCCAAGATGGGGGCCATCGTCGTACTTTCTGTCGTGCTGTTTGCCTTGGGCGGAGGCACTGCTTCCAACGGGGGGCATGCGGTGGCCGTAACCGGCATTCACGCGGCTGGTTTCGGTGTGGCCCTGATCGCGGTGCTCTGGGCTTATGACGGTTGGGAAAACCTGACCGCACTCTCGGGCGAAATCAAACGCCCGGGCCGTAATCTGCCACTTGCCCTGATTTTGGGAACGGTTTTGGTGATCGGGGCCTATTTGTTGATCAATGCGGCATTTTTGAATGTGTTGAGCCCGGCAACGATCGCTCATAGCCCCTCGGTTGCAGTAACCGCATTGGGAACCGTGGCCGGCGATTCCGCCAAGAGTCTTATTGCCGCCATGGTGATGGTGTCGGTCATCGGCTCACTCAATGGCAGCACGATGTCCGACCCACGTGTCTTTTTCGCCATGGCCGAGGACGGACTGTTCTTTGCATCGGTAGGGCGACTGCACAAGCGTTTCCGCACGCCGCACATAGCGATCGCGATGACTGCGGCGCTCACCCTGGTATTCATTTTCTGGCGTTCCTTTCAGGAGCTCGCGGAAGCCTATGTGCTGGGCGTGTGGCCGTTTCTCGCTCTTTCAACCGTCGCCCTTTTCCGGTTGCGCCGCATGCGTCCGGATCATGAGCGCCCCTATCGTGCGCTGGGTTACCCTTTTGTGCCCGCCTTGTTCGTGCTTGCCTCGGTGGGTGTGATGATATTTGCCCTGATCAAGACGCCCGTGGACGCCGGCATCAGCTTTGGTCTCACCTTGTTCGGCATCCCGCTCTATTATCTGTGGGGCTTCCTGCGGCGGCGTTCCTGGTCGGGTTAGGCCATCGGGTAATATGAGCAATTCAACAAGTCTGCGGATCGATCAACAATGAATAAAAAAAGAGTCATGATCTTGCTTTGCGCTGCTTCGATGTTTTCTCTCGCTGCCCTCGGCGGCTGCAATGGCGGCACTTCAATCAACACGGCCGTGCCCAACGATATCAAGGCGGTATTCGACAAGCCGGCTTACCAGGGGGCGACCTGGGGGCTGCGGGTCGTGGATGCCGACACCGGCCAAGTGCTGATCAACTCGAATGGCGACAAGCTGCTGTATATCGGTTCCGTGCGCAAGACTTTTACGGTGGGTGAGCTGCTGAACGCGGTCGGTCCCGGCCACCATTACGATACCCCCGTCTACAAGCAGGGCAGCGTGGACAGCTCGGGCATCCTGCATGGGGATCTGATCATCCAGGCTTCCGGCGACCTGACCATGGGCGGGCGCACGAATCCCGACGGGTCGGTGGCCTACACCCAATATGATCATAACGAGGCCAATTCCCTCGGCAACGCGATCCTCACCAAGCCGGATCCGCTGGCCGGGTACAAGGCGTTGGCGGCCCAGGTCGCTGCCGCCGGAATCAAGGAGGTCACTGGAGAGATCGCCATCGACGATCGCCTGTTTCAGCCTTTCCTGTTCCGTAACCAGTTTTATGTAAAGCCTATTTTTATTAACGATGATGTCGTTGACTTGACCATCAACCCGAGCACGGCAGGGCAGCCCGCATCGGTGGTTTGGCGCCCGCATTCCGCGGCTTTCACGGTAAATAACACGTTAACGACCAGTAACGCAGGAACCGACTATACGCTGGCGTTGAATCCGGAAGTCCCGCAATGCATCGGCGCTCCCGGATGCAGTGCCGGCATCAGCGGCGACCTGCCTGTCGATGACATGCCGCCCTTGACCGGCGTTTTCCCGCTGGTGCAGACCTTCCGGATCGCGAATCCCGCCAATTACGCGCGTACCGTCTTCATCGAGGCGCTCGAAGCGGATGGTGTCACGGTGGACGCGCCCGCGGTGGAAGCCAACCCGACGCAGATATTGCCGGCCAAGGATTCCTACGCGGGCGGGGATCAAGTGGCGAAGCTGACCGGTCTGACCTATGGCCAGGATGCGACCTATATTCTCAAGGTGAGCTACAACATCGGCGCCGACACCAGCCTGGTGCTGTATGGATTGACGCAAGGCGTGGATAGTATGTCGGCCTCGCTCCAAGCTGAACAGACCAATCTGGCGGACAACTACGGCATCCCGAGCAGCGAGTATTCTTTCGTGGACGGTAGTGGCGGCGGGGAGACCCAGGCCACCACAGGAGCGGTAACCCGGTTTCTGACCGATATGCGCGGCAAGCCTGCTTTCAGCACCTTCAGGGATGCCCTGCCGGTGCTGGCGAAGAGTGGATCGCTGGGATTCGTGACTGACTTCGAGTCCGATCCGACCCTGGCCGGCGCAGTGGGGCAGGTTCAGGCCAAAACGGGCACTTATGTGTTGGCAGGCTCGTCCGGCGGCCTGGACGTCAAGGGGCAGGGCCTTGGCGGATACATTCAGACCAGGAGCGGGAGAAACCTGGCCTACATGTTGGTCGTCAACAATGTCCAGGTGGGTTCGATAGCGGACTTGATACAGATATTCCAGGACGAAGGGACGATATCCGCCATGCTGTGGCGTGATTATTGAGCCGCATTTACAAGGGATAGAGCTGCCGTCCCGTGCCCGCTGAGCGGTAGCGAACACGGGCGACATATTCCCGGGTCAGTTGGAAGACCCGACCGGAGCGGCAATGTCATCGAGGTAGTCCTGTGTCCCCTGAATGCGCTTCAGGTGTGGATAACGCAGGCCGCCTGAATAGTCGATGACGTAGGTGCGGGTAACGCCCGAACCGCTGGCGACCACGGTCAGGTGGCCATGGCCGGGCTCGCTGCTGTTGGCAATGGCTCGCTTGAGTAAGTCGGGGTTGAAATCGGACCCGTTGACGGACACGATCTTCATGCCCGGCGCCATGCCGGCCTTGAAGGCTGGGCCGTTCCAGAGAACGTCATTGATGCCGCCCTTGAGCCCTACGGTGAGGCCAATGGAAAACATGGCGTCGCTGTAGTCGTGGAGGGTTTCACGCGCTTTTTCATAGGGGTTAGGCGTCGAGCTGTAAACCAGCTTCCAGCCGCCGCGCTCGATACCGCCCAGGGGTGCATGGTTGTTAGTCCGATCCAGCCGTTTGCTCAGATAGCCGGACCAGTCATAGGGGGCGACCGTGTCCAGCGCCTTGACGATGTCGTCGAAGGTATACGTCTTGGTGACGTAGCTGCCGTTGTCCATGCCGAAGAATTTCTTTGCGAAATCGTCCAGCGAACGCTTGTTGTGAGTGAGTTCGCGGATCTTGGTGTCTACGCCCAGCCAGATAAGTGCGCCTTCGTCGTAGAAGTCCGTGCCTCGGCGCCAGTTCTTATAGAAAGCGGGCGAACCATAAAGTAACTGCGCAGCGACGGCCGTGTCGATCAGCGGGCGCCACTCCCGGCCCGGATGATGATCCATCTCGGCGGCGTAAAAAGCCATCATGGCGCGGTATTGGCTGGCGCTCCACAGACCGCTGCGCGCTGCCAGGACTTCGCCCCAGTAATTGGTCAGGCCTTCGTACACCCAGAGCATGCGGGTGTGCTCGGGCTTCTGGAAGTCGGGTTGCCAGAGCTTTGCGGGCCGGCGGAACTTGCCATTCCACGAATGGGTGTATTCGTGGGGCAGCAGGCTCGCTTCACCGAGCATGGTCTGCTTGTCGAGAAACAGGTCGGCATTGATGCGGTCATCGCTCGATTGATGGTGCTCGAGCCCGAAGTGGCCGGTGTGATCGGAAAGCGTCAGCAGGAAGTGATAGTTCTTGTAATGATGTGAGGCGAACAGCCGGTCCGCCTGGGCGATCAGGTTCCGGTAATCCTGCGTATAAGCCGGGCCGATGGCGAGGGCCCCGGGATAATCGGCGACCATATCGAGATAACGGTGAACGCTGTCTCCAGGCGCGAGGTCTACCTTGCGGAAGTATTCGCCCGCTATCAACGGCGAATCGACCAGGTTATTGAACGTCACCGGCGCGAAGGCATACGTGTCTCCGTTAGTCGATTGAGTGACCAGTGCCGTGCCATACTGCCAGCCCGAAGGCAGCGTAATGCGCGGACGAAAGTCTATGTCCTTGGTCGGTAATCCAGCCGGGTAGAGCGCGACCTGGTTCCACTCCAGGTCCACGATACGCGGTGTCATCGAGACGCCCGCGGTGAAGGCGCCGCCGCCGACTGGCGACAGGAAGTCGAAGTGAATGGTCAGGGAATCGGCGCCCTTGGGGATGTCCAGGCGGAAGGTGTACATGTCGACAGGGTCACGCGACCAGGCCAGCGTCTTGCCGCCGGCATTGAAGACCAGCCCCGCCATATTGTCGATCGGGCCGGTGGGGCCGTGCTCACCCGGAATGTATTTAGGATAGTAGAGCGTCAGCTTCCCCGGAGTGACCGGGATTTTCTCAGTTATGTAGAAAACGTGTTGCTGGGGTGCGGTGACCTTGACCGTCAGATCGATGGGCCCTTTTGCATAGCCTGCGAGGGCGGGTGTGGTGGCTATCAGGGCCAGGCCCGCTAGAGCCGTCTTCTGAAACAGGGACATAGCGAAGTCTTCAAGCGAGGTGGTCCGTACAGTAACCCCGGTCTGCGGGAGACTGCAAATTCTGGGTTTTCACCCGTGTAGGATTATTCCTACTGAAATCAATCCTTGCCTTGTCTAGAATTGGAAACGGCTCCGCAAGAAAGCGGAGCTATTTGTCACCCGACCTGACAGCATTGACAAGGAGGTTCAAATGAAGAAGGTCTTGATGCCCGTAACGGGTCTGTTTTTCGCTGGTGCTCTGGCTTTTTCCACGCATGCTTCGGCGGCGTCCACCCAGCACCATATGACGCCGCAGCAGAGCAAGTTTGCGGCCTGTGCCCACCAGTCAAAGGGACTGAAAAGAAAGGCACATAACAAATTCATGCATGCGTGTTTGACCGGAGACAAGAAGGAAGCGGCCAGGATCAAGGCCGCAGCGAGCGCCAAACCGGACAAGGGCGGCCACGGGCACGCTTGAGCCGGGGTGGTTTGAGAAGGGTAGAACAACTCTGCACGTAGAGAGAGGACACGGGGCGCCGTCGGGGCGCCCCGTTTCATTATTGCTACCGATTGCGCGCGTGCGGCGCCTCGCTTAGAATATGCAGTTCGGTCGGGGTGTAGCTCAGCCTGGTAGAGCACTACGTTCGGGACGTAGGGGTCGTAGGTTCAAATCCTGTCACCCCGACCAATCATTCCTTTCCGCCGCATTCCTTCACGCCCCGGGCAGCGTGACCGGCTCGAGATCGGCGGGAATCCCTGCAAAATGTTTCCAGTGCCAGGCGAAGGTCTGCCCGGTCTCCGGGTGAAGGCGCGCGGGCGCCAGTTCGGCCAGGGGGCGCAGCACGAAAGGATATTGCAGAATATCCGGCCGTGGCAGGACCAGCCCGTCACGGCGCAAGATGCTGTCGCCGTACAAGAGCAAATCCAGGTCGAGTTCGCGTGATCCCATGCCGCTTACGTGGCGATTCCTGCCCGACTTCTTCTCCAGGGCCTTGAGATCTTCTATCAGAGCATCGAGACCCGCGTGGCTGGTTACGCGAACGACGCCGTTTATGAATGCGTCCCCTTCGAAGCCGACCGGCGGCGACCGATACAGCGGCGAGACGGCTATGGGCCCCAGGCTCTTTTCCAGCGCGGCCAGGGCCCGGTCCACATGGACCTCCGGCTCGATGTTGCTGCCGATACCTATGTAGGCCTCGATCTCATTCATGGCCGCGTTCGATGGTGATGCCGACCGTGGCCGCACCGGTGACGGCACCCGGTTTGCGCACGGTGACCCGCACCCAGGGGATGCCGAATTCCTCACGCAGGCAGGCGGCCGTCGCCTCGGCCAATTTTTCCACGAGCCCCCAGCGCCCTTCGCCGGCCAGCTGGGCAACACGCTTGGACACGGCCTTGTAGTCCACCGCGTCCTCAATGCGATCGCTCTCGGCCGCCCGCCGGGCATCCGTGCCCAACTCGAGATCGAACACGACTTGCTGGCGGATGCGCTGTTCCCATTCGAAGATGCCGATACTCGCTTCGACTTTCAGGGCTTCGATCAGGACTTTATCCATCATGGGGCTCCTTTGAGGGCGGGCGGAGACTGTCGAGCGGCCAACGGGCCCGCACATCGTACGCCCGGCGTTCACCGGCGTTCCAGCGCAGCCATCCGGCGTAGGCGATCATGGCGCCATTATCCGTGCAAAGCGCGGCGTCCGGGAATCGCACCTGTGCATCGGGCAGTTCGTACAGCCGCTCACGCAGGCGCTGGTTGGCTGCGACTCCGCCGGCGACGATCAGGGTGTCCAGGCCAGTCATGCCCAGGGCCCGCTTGCATTTGGCTACGAGCGTGTCGACGACAGCGTCCTCGAAGTCGTGCGCCAGGGCCGCACGGCCCGCCTTGTCGTCCGGCGCCAACTCCTTGACGGCATACAAGGCAGCGGTCTTGAGGCCGCTGAAAGAAAAATCGCAGCCCGGGCGGTTGAGCAGGGGCCGAGGCAGCGTGAAACGCCCGCCTTCCGAAGTGGCGGCCAGCTTCGCGAGTGCCGGCCCCCCGGGGTAGGGCAGGTCCAGCAGGCTGGCGGTCTTGTCGAAGGCTTCTCCGACCGCATCGTCGAGCGTGGTGCCGAGCAGCTTGTATTCGCCCAGCCCGCGTGCCTCTATAAGCAGCGTATGGCCACCCGATACCAGCAGGGCTACAAAGGGAAAGCCGGGCGCGTCGGGTTCCATCAGTGGCGCCAGCAAGTGTGCTTCGAGATGGTTGATGCCGATGGCGGGGATGTCGCGTCCCGTCGCCAGCGATTGACCGAGCGCCGCGCCCACGAGCAAGGCTCCTACGAGTCCCGGACCGGCGGTATAAGCCACCACATCCGGCGCGGGGCCTTCTTTCAGGGCCGCTTCCACCATGCGGGCCAGGCGCTGGAGGTGATCCCGCGCGGCCAGCTCCGGTACGACGCCGCCGTATTCGGCGTGCAGATCGATCTGGCTGAACAGGCGCTCCCACACGAGACCGGAGTCGCTGTCCCAGATGGCGACTCCGGTTTCATCGCAGGAGGTTTCGATGCCGAGTACGTGCATGGATTGACGGTTCAGTGCAGATACTTGTTCATCCAGCCCAACCAGCGCCGGTAAACGTCCGTGGTCTGCACGATATCTTCCGGAAAATGGGTGTCTTCGGGATAGGCATAGAACTCCACCGTTACGCCGTTGTCGCGCAGCGCGTGGTACCACTCGTAGCTGTTGACCAGCGGCACATTGGGGTCGCCCACGTCGCCCATGATCAGGGTCGGGGCCTTGACGTTGCGCGCGTACCGGATTGGCGACTGTTCCCGCCAGATCTTCCAGTAATCCTTGGTCCAGGGCGATCCGCCGAAGAAGTACAGGTCGCCGCGCTGGTAGTAGGCGATGGTGTAGTCCATGACCCAGTCGGTGAGCGCTGCGCCCGACACAGCCGCTTTCCAGACGTTGTAGTGTCCGGTGAGCCAGGTGGTCATGTAGCCGCCGTAGGACCAGCCGCTGACGCCGATGCGGTTTTCGTCGACGATGCCGAGTTTCTCCACGGCCTTCAGCCCTGCCATCACGTCTTCGCCCGGCCCCTTGCCCGTATCACGGTAGATGGCGTGCTGGTAGGCGTCGCCGAGGTTGATGCTGCCGCGGTAATTGGGCTGGAAAACGAGGAAGCCGGCACTGGCGAACAGTTGCCGTAGCGGGTCGAACCGCAGTGTCGAGGCACCTTCCGGGCCACCATGGATGACCAGCACCAATGGATACTTGCGGCCCTTGCGGTAACCGATCGGATAGGTCAGCACGCCATCCTCCTGGAATCCGCCGGGGCCGGTCCAGTCGACCGTCCGGCTGCGGCCCACCGCGACATCCGTGATAAAACCATTGACGTCGGTCAAACGCCGCGGCCGTGCGTGTGCCGAATTCATCACGTACAACTCATCGGGGCGGTTCGCGGTGCTTCCTACGAATGCGATTTCCCCGTTCCGGGAGACGTTCATATCGGAGCTTGCCTGGACCGAACCGAGCGATAATTGTGTTGCGGAACCGTGCATTGGCTGCACCCAGAATACGGACTGCGTCCCCAGTTGCCCTTCCAGCAGTAGTTTGCCGTTAGGCAGCCAGGCGTAGTTGTTGAAATTGCGTGCCAGGGCGTGCGTGGCATCGAACGTCTTGCCGGCTTCATTGACATAGACGGCATAGCCGTTGTTCTGGTCACCGTCGCGCGGGCGTATGAATGCGTAGGCTTTGCCAGCGGGCGTGAATGAGAAATCGGTCGAGGTTTGTGCCCGCACCACGATCCCCAGCTTGCCGGTCTTGACGTCTACCGAGGCGATGATCGAGTGGTAAGACGGTCCCCAGTAGGGACTCGGATACCGGGTGAAATAAATCCTTTTTCCGTCCTTGCTCCAGACCAGGGGCGATGCCCCGCCCTGGTCGGTGTCGAGGCTGAAGTCGCCCTTGGTCAGGCGCCGTGCCTTGCCGCCGGCACTGGATACGATCCAGAGATGCCAGGGTGCCAGGGCCTCGCGCAACTGGAAATTGCCATTGGTGATCCGGAATGACTGGTTGTGGTTCTTGATGGCTTTTTCGTTCAGTGGCGCATCTTCGGTTACATAGGCGATATATTTTCCATCGGGGCCCCAGCTGAATTCGACCACGCCCTGTTTCGCATCCGTTACGGGCCGGGCGTCGCCACCATTCATCGGCATCACGAACACCTGCATCTTCTTGGTTTCCGTGTCCTTGGCCAGGAAGGCCAAGCGGCCGCCCGATGGTGACCAGCGGGGCGAGGAGACATCGTTGCGGTGCCAGGTCAGGGTCCGTTGCGCCCCCGTGGCGGCATACACCAGCACGAGGCGGTTTGGCCGGGTGTCTTTGGCCCAGTCGGGTGTGGAAGCGATTATGGCGATGTACTTGCCGTTCGGGGAAATTTGCGGGTCTGATATATGCGAAATCTTGCGAACGTCCTGAAGCTGGAAGCCTTTCCCTGCAGAGGCGGCATGTGCCAACGGAACGGCGATGCAGGTTGCCAAGCCAGACACGAGAGCAATCAGATGAGTCTTTTTCACGGCAAAGGAACCGGATGGGAAGACGCTCATCTTATCGCGATGCATTCCACGAGGTGCCGGGATCAGCTCGCCTGAAGCCGGGTAGCCCGGATCATATGACTGTTGAATGGTGTGTGTCCGAACATGGGCAGCGTTTCGGCGACAAGACCAGCATCTTCCAGCGGACGCATCAGTTCGCCAATTCGTGGATAGTGCTTGACCCCTCCGGGTATCCAACGAGAGCCCCTGATAACCGCTTCCTCTACTCGCGTTACAAGGAATCGCCATGAACGGTCGCGTATGACCGTGCGTATGGTCAGCGATGCGCCGGGCGCGATCCTGGAAATGGCGGCGCGTAGTAACAAGGTCTGCTTTTCTGCATCCAGATAATGAAGCACGTCGAGCATCGTTACGTGTCCTTGCCAGTTGGGCAAAGGCAAGCAATCCGCCTGCTCGAAGCATACATTTGCAAGTCCGGTTGCCGCTGCCCGTGCGGAATCGATTTTTCTCTTGTCTGCATCGAGTCCGCGATAAGGAACCTGAATGCAACAGGCGTTCAGGTAATGTGCCAAAAGTCCCGGCCCGCAGCCGATGTCGAGCACGGGGGCCGGAAAAGCGGCAATGATCGCTGCTGACTTGGCGTAGACAGGGTCGTTACGCAGTTTTCCACGCACGTAGCCCTGCAGCCAGTGTCCATTGAAGTTGGAAGAGATTTTGCCTATGGATTCGCGGGAAGGATCGGTCATTTCCCCGTCAACGGCGGGGCTCATTGCTTGTTCATCTGCGTTTGACGACGGCGGCAGTCTTCTTGTGATGCTTGAGCAGTTTCTCGGCCTCGCGAGCAATGAGCAGGTAACCCGCAGAGCGTGCATCGGTTATAAGTTGCTTGATTGCGCTCTGCTCCTCGGCCGTTGCAGTGTCCGCTCCGGCCCGGACCTGGGCCAGCGCCAACCGCGCCTGCAATGCGATCATGGTCAGGCCGAGACCTTCGCTCTTCTTGCGCACGCCGGATAATGCCTGGGACGCTTTCCCCGCATTACCGAGACCGGCTTCTATTCGTGCACGCAGCATGTCCAGCGTAAGCTTCTCCAGTACGTTCTGTATGTGAGGATAGAGGGCTTCAACTTTCGCCAACTCTGCGCGAGCTGCTTGGCGGTGACCTTCGTTCAGAAGAGCCAGGCCGAGCACGGCACGTGCGTGGGCCTCGTCGGTACCCGCTTTCTCGTTCCGGTAGGCTTTGGCCGCCGAGAGTGCCAGCTTGCCGGCTTCTGTCGGTTCGCCGGACAACAGGGTCAGTTCGGCCAGATCCCGTTCACTTCGGGCAATCCCATTGCGCATGCTTTTCTTTTTACGTATAGCGAGTGCCTGCTGGTAGAGCCCACGCGCAGCAGGCAACTTGTCTTCCTGTGTATCCACGTTGGCAAGGGCGCTCAAGACGAAGGAAAGGTTGGCCTCGTTTCCGCTTTTATTGAATATAGCCCGGGCCTGGTCGAGTGCATTGCGTGCTTTGTGCAGATCTCCCGAGATGGTGTAGTCGAGGCCAAGGTTGTACAAGGTGTCGGCGGCACGTGTCTTTGCTCCGGCTTCCAGCCGAATGGACAAGACGGTCTGGTAATTTTTGATGGCACCCAGTACGTCGCCCTGATAGCTGCGGATAACAGCGATGTTATTGAGAACATAACTCGCGGTGAGACTGCGATGGGCGTCTTGGAAGAGCGGCAGCGCCATCTCGAAGTAGCGCCGTGCCTCGGAGAGTTGATTGCGCCGGTAGTAGATGTTGCCGATGTTGTTCAAGGAAGCGCCCTGCAAAAAGCGATTACCGATACGGGCGAAGGTCTTGTTGGCCTCGCGGAACAGTTTGATCGCCGTATCGTAGTCGCCCTGGGCGCCATAGGCGTTTCCGAGCATCTCCAGAGCCTTGCCCCGGCCCGCCGGGTCTCCCCCGACTTTTTCATATAGTGCACGCGCCTTGTGTAAATGATCCAGCGCTTTTGTGTAGTCGCCCAGAAGAATCTCCGAACGGCCGATATGCGAAAGCGCCTGCGCCTGCAATAGCAGCGCGCCCCGGGCCTGTGCCTCGGTGACAGCCTGGGTGGCGGCCTTCCTGGCGCGTTTGCTGTCACCGAGCGTGTCGGCAGCATCGGCTTCCACGAGGTCCACACGTGGATCATTGCCCGCGGGCGGAGGCAGTTTGCGCAACGCCTGGATGGTCACCAACGCATCGGCAGGTTTGTCATCCTTGATCTGGGCGCGCGCGAGCAGAAGTCCATACTGCAGGTCGTCTGGGTAGAACATGAACAGCGCCCGGTAGTCTTGCACCGCTTGCTTCCATTTATGGCTCGCCTCCCGGTACAGGCCATCTATCAGAAGCCGTTGTCTGCGCGATAGTCCCGCCGAATTGTTAAGGGCTTTCTCCGCTGCTTCACGTGCATTCACTTCATCGCCCAAGGCCATCCAGGTCTGCGCCAGGCTCACATACGCAAGCGGGAAATTCGGTTCTGTCGCCACTGTCCGGTTAAAGGCCGCAAGCGCATTAATGGGATCGCCTTGTCTCAGCGCCCGCAGGCCTTCGGCATAGGCACGGGCAGCATCCGGGGAGCCGGGCATTGCCGCGCGCAACTCACTCTCTTGCGTAGCATTCAATCCCGCAATGCCGAGATGGTCACGCAGGCCAACCCCGAGCGAGCGCACGAGGCTGAATAATTCATCGGGTTTTCCCGTTTCGCTAAGTGCCACCACGGTTTTGCCGCTGCTTGTATCTATGAGTCTCATGTCCACACGCAGTCGCGCCGACTGACCTTGCCCGAGCGTCAGATATGCGCCGGTGGCGACGTAACCGGCGTCGAGATTGGTGCGTAGCGCGCGAAGCGCCGCATCGCTTGGTTTCGCATCACCCAGAGTCAGGTTCAACTCACGGCTGCTGCGTGCCACGTCCTTAGCCGGTGTGGTTCGAACTTGTCCGCCGACCGCGAGGTCGGTACTCACCATTTCGGCCAGTGCGGTCCCAATCCAGGCCGTCTTGGCGTTGCCGGAGAGATTCCGGAATCCAAGTATTGCTACGGCGGGTCGCGGTGGCGTTGCACGGGGTTGGTGCCGGGTTTCAGAGAGGCGGGGCCATAAGATCAGCAGTGAGATTGCCGTGGCCGCCGCGGCCCCTCCGATCGCCGCGGCAATTCTCCATCGCCAGCGGTGAACCGGTTTTTTCTGGGGCTTCCCGACCGCAGCAGTTTCCTGGGTCACCGGCGCGATGAAGCGGTAACCGATACCACGCACGGTTTCAATGTACTGCGGTTCTTTCCCATTGTCCCCCAAGGCCTTGCGCAACGCGTACATCTTGGTTGCCAGGCTCTGTTCACCCACGATGCTGTTCGGCCACAAGGTATCGATCAGCGTTTCGCGGGTCTGGAGTGTGCCTGCCCCGGAGACAAGGATCAGCAACAGGTCGAAGACTTTGCGGGTCAGCCTGACCGGCTGGCCGTTTTTGTGCAAGGTCCTTTCAGCCACATCCAGCACGAACGGGCCGAATGTGAACAAGACATTGTTTTTACTAAATAATTGATCTTCCATGACGGTTTTTGGATGGGTTTTTAAATATAAAAATCATGAAAAAAACATCCAAAAATCAAGCTAATCATGTTTCTTCCCGACAAACTTTACCACTAGTTAACAGCGGAAGCCATGTCGCCTCGCATCTTCGTGATTGAGGTCAGGCGAATAAGGAGAACAGAAATGACAGAAGACAATAATCCAGGAATGCAGGACGCGAAAGCTCCAGGTCCGAGCGGTTATGAGGTCGATTTGGAGGCTGGCGAATGGATCCCACTACTCATCAGCAAGACAATGAGCAACTGGGCAGCAGTGCTCGTAAACCCACTGAAGTTCTTTGCCGGCATGGAGCGAACCGGAGGCTACCTGGAGCCGCTGGTCTTTGCCGTGGCAGCCGGTCTGGCGGCCGGCCTTGTTCGCATGGTGATCGGACTGGCGGGATGGGGCTTTTACATGACCGCCGGGGCCGCTCTGGTTGCCATCGTGCTGACGCCGATTTTCGTCGGCATCGGCAGTTTCATCGGCGGCGGCATTTTCTACTTGATTTGGCAGGCGATGGGCTCGAAAGCTTCATTTGAGACCGCCTATCGGTGTGCCGCCTACGTGACCGCCATTGCGCCCTTCGCGGCGCTCATAAGACTTATTCCATATGCCGGCGGGGTTATTGCATTGGCTTGGGGTTGCTGGTTGCTCGTCGTAGCCAGCGAAAGGGTGCACGGCATTGCGCGCAACAAGGCGCTGGTCGTGTTCGGGGCCGTTTTTGCGGTGCTTGCGGTGCTGGGCCTGGTATCCGAATACCATGCCCGGCACCTCATTTACGCGCTGGGCAACTGGCGCGTGCATATCGACAGCAACGGTTGAATGAAAAAGTAAACAGGGAGTGGATTCATGAGTTTTGTGTTTCGTATGCGGATGATGCTAACCACAATAGGTGTTGCCACGATCATAGTGGTAGTGCTCCCAGCATCACCCGCGCGGGCTTGGAGCGGTGATCCGACTGAGAGTGCGCTCGTTTACGAGCACTCGACCAGTGCCGATGCCGCGGGCGTCGCGGAACTCCTCGCTGACGGCAGCGGCGGTTTCTATGTGGCGTGGCAGACGTCTGGCTACTCGACATCTACATTCGATGTGCGCGCCCAGCATTATGATGCACAGGGCGTCGCGCGGTGGACCGCCAATGGTATCGTGCTCTCTGCTTCCGGGACCGTCAGCGCGTTTCCCAAACCGGTGTCCGATGGCAGTGGCGGAACGGTTGTCGGCTGGATACAGGCCCCCAACGCCAGCACGAGCACCAGCGAAATCTATGCGCAGCGCCTGAGTGCCGACGGAACAGCCCTGTGGGGCACCGGCGGAATCGCTCTGACCACGGGTAACGCGGCCAGGTTTTTGGCAGGAGCGATTGCCGTTAGCAACGGCAATACGATCCTCGTCTGGTACGACCAACGTAGCGGCGCTCCCGGAATCTATGGGCAGCGCCTCGATGCTAACGGCATTGCGCAATGGGCCGCGGGCGGAAAGCTCTTGGCTGCCGAGAATAGCGCGACGCCGGTCGGCGTTCTTCCCGAAGTGGTTTCCGACGGCAGTGGCGGCTTCATCGTCACATGGGGAGTTTCGCTCGGCTATCCCTATTTCGACATTGTTGCGCAGCGTTTTGATGGTTCGGGCAATTCGGCATGGACCACCTCGCCGGTAGTCGTGTCTCACAACGAACAGGGAGTCAGGGGGCTGTCGACAACTTCGGATGGTGCTGCCGGAGTGATTGCTTCATGGGTATCAAAAGGCGTCAACGGCAGTCACAACGCTTCGGGTGTCTTTGGTCAGAGACTCGACGCATCCGGTACGCCAGTATGGAACAGCGGCGTTCCGGAACTCGTGGCGCCCGTATCGGCCAACCAGTACGACGTCGATATCGCCGGTGACGGATCGGGCGGCGCGGTATTTGCGTGGAGTGATACGCGTAACGTAAGCAACTTCGACAGCGACGACGTCTATGCGCAGCGCCTCGGTGCCGTCGGCGACCGGCAATGGGGTTCGACAGGCATGCGTTTGAGCGCCGCGACCGGGGACGCGCAGCAGCCCCGGTTGAGATTGGATGCCGACGGAAATGCCTTGGTCGTATGGCCGGATGCCCGGGAGAGCGAAAGCGTAAATATCGGCAACGCGGTCGACGTGTATGCACAGAAGATCACGCCATCCGGCACGCTGGTGTTTGCCAAAGGCGGCAACCTTGTCAGCGATTTGGGTACGGCGACCACGCGTGTCGCACGGCCGCTACCCGACGGACAGGGCGGCTTGTTCGCTGCGTGGATTTCGCAACCTCCGGGGAACGGGAGTTGCACAGGTCAACACCAATGCGACCTGCGGGCTCAACGCCTCTTTGGTGACGGCACGCTCAGTTCCGTGAGCCGTCCCGTCAACACTGCTCCTGCAGATGGGACGGTTGCGAGCCCCGCCCCGATCCTTCTGGGCAGCGCTTTCAGCGATTCCAGTGGTGCGCTGTCGCTCACGGGCGGGCAGTGGCGTCTTGGCGTCAATCAGCAATTTTCGCCCGATGGCCAGGTCTTTGCGTTGCGCACCGACGATAGTTACCGGGTATATCAGCTGCCGTTCACGTTTCCATTTCACGGTCGCTCAATCACGGCCGTGTCGGTCAACAGCGACGGTTTGCTGGAGCTCTTGGAAAACGGTGAGCAGCCGCGGCTGTTCTATGAGCCTGGTTCACACCAGACGGGCGACTTCCCAGGTTCCGATGTGGTCTTCGCTATGAATGATGATCTGGAGACAGACGACGGGTCGTTGAAAATCCTGGATCATGGTGACCATGTCGTTTACGACTTCAACGGATCGAGCTATGAAAATGGCGATAGTCAGAATTACCCATTGGAGTTCCAGGTCATTCTTTACCAGGATGGCCGTATCCGGTGGAATTTCATAGCCGATGGCGTCGATACGTATGACGATGACCTCTATTCCGGGATTTATGCCAACGAGGAGGCCACCGATACGCCTGTCGGGCCCGGCACGGCCGTAGGCAATACTTCTGCATTCAATGCAAAGTCCTACGAATACGATCCGGCTACAGGGGTGATTTCGAACGTTCCCTACGCTGTGGACCAGGATGCGTTCTTTGCCTTCGGCTCGGGGACTATCTCAGGAACTTCAAGTGAATACGGCGTTCCGGGCAATGCGGGCCTGAGCGGCGGCCAGCGGTATTACTGGAGCTATCGCTACCAGGACAGCAACGGATATTGGAGCGCATGGAGTTTGCCGACGTCCTTCACGGCCGATAATCCGCCCTCTGTCGCCGACGGGAGTGTCAGCACAGAGCAGGATAAGGCCGTCAATGCATCGTTGATCGCTAATGATGCCGATGGCGATGCGCTGACGTTCAGCGTCACAATGCAGCCGGCCCATGGTTCCGTGAGCCTCACTGACCCAGCGACTGGAGCGTTCACCTATACGCCGAATGCGGGGTACTCGGGAAAGGATGCGTTTGATTTCGAGGCAAGCGACGGTTCGCTCTCCTCGAACACAGCGACGGAAACGATAACGGTAACGGCCTCAAGCACGAGCGGTGGAAGTGGCGGAAGCGCCAGCAGTGGTGGTGGGGTTTTCGGCGGTTTCGCGTTGATTCTTCTTGCCCTACTGGCCGCCAGTATCCGTTTTGCAAAATTCAGAAGGGATGTCTGAAGTCGTGGCTGCATCTGACCAATATCACGACAGGGTCACGCAGTCTGCAAGTGCTAATAACTTTTACAAGGGAGATTTGAACATGAAAATCAACAGAGCGGCCATTGTGTTTGCACTTTTTTCGGCATGCCTTTTCGGTGCAGCATACGCAGGTGTTCCTGCTTATTACTGCACGTCTAATGGATTTTGCAAGGCAAAGATAAAGCGCATCAATGTAAATCGAGGCGATATTGATTTCACGCTACAGTTGCCGGCATCCGAATACGACAATCTCCCGTGCGCGGCGGGGAGTCCTGTTGCCGGTTTTCGTTTGCCGCCCGAAAGCGAAGGCAATCAACGATATGCGCAGATGTTCAGGATGTTGACGCTGGGTGCGACCCGCGGAATTCCTGTCGAGCTGCTGGTCAGAGGCGGTGCTTACGACTGCCAGGCAGACGCCATCGCCTTGTCCTTCGGGGGCAAACATAAACGCTGAGGCAGGTAACTCATGAAGCCGCCTGTCCACATCACGATATATGCGAACCCGAATGTCCACTTATGACTATGGAGTGAAACGATGAATGCCCGTAAGTATTTTCCGATCGCAGTAGCCGCTGTTCTGGTTTTCTCGACAGGCCTTGCGCTAGCGGCCCCAATTGCGCCGAGAGTTCCGGTGACCAAGTCCGGCAAGGCAATCAATTATGGCTGGAAAGGGGAATGTCCCGATGAAAGCCTGGTCGGCGTGCCGGCTTATCCGGGCAGTTTGTGCACCAAGGCGGCGAAGTTCAACAACGCCTCCGCCTTCGTCGAGCTGGTCACGGGCGCGGGTGCCGGGGCCGTCGTGTCTTGGTATTCAGGTCACCTCTCCGGCTGGGGGAATAAAAAAGTCATGAGTGGAGACGTTATTTTTGTGCCGCCCGGTGTCGATCTGAACAGGGTATATCCCGGTTACGCCGACGTGAATATCACCATAGAAAAGCTATCGCCTGCGAACGCAAAAATAAAAAAGATGATTTACGCGTTCAAGAGCACGCCGAAAACGCTGATCACCATCTACTACGACATCAAGGGAGGTGGGAAATGAAAATCAGCAGCATTGCCGCGATGTTGGTGTATGCAGGCCTCGCGACGGCGTCAATTTCCGCGGTGGCGGCGCCTATCGCTCCGCACTCGCTGTTCAGTAAGTTCGCCTTGAAGATACAGGGTGCACAGCATCGCTTCTTGCGCCCGGGCTGGTCGTTGGATCACTTCCTCTACGAGCCGGAAATCCATATCGTCAAGGCGGTCAACCAGAACCCCGCGCTTTACCGGATGGGTTTCGTGCTCAAGGGGATGCGCACGTTATACCAGATTCGTTACGTGCCGAATGGTGGGGCCGGAAAATGAAGTACAGATCAATTATCGTCGGGATACCGGCGTCTATTCTTGCGTGCGGAATCGCTTCAGCCAATGCGGCCCCCTACGCTCCAGCCAGTCACTCGAAGCTGATCAGCTGGTATACGAAAATCCCGGATGCCAGTCAGGTAGACGTGCCGGCCTATCCCGGAGCAATTGCAATTGATAGCGCTTCGCGCGTGTGTGCCCGCTCGGCCAGCGGTCTGCTGCAGTGTCCGGCGTTGAGTTTGCCTTATGTGGTCCTGGTCACGAAGGCACCGGAATCGGCGGTGCTTGCCTTTTACCGGAAGCATTTGTCCGCTGGTTGGTCGCCGATCGCCAAGACGCTATCGGAGAAAACGCATGTGTGGTCGTTCAATGGCCCCGATCTGACGCTTTCTGACAAGAAGAAGTATTCAGAGCTTGTGGATATAGAGCCGGTTGAAAAGGCGCTTTCGTCAGACGAAAAGCAGGCATATATGCCAGGCGCCCAAACCTGGATCAAGGTCACCTATGTTCCCAGGGCTATGCGCGAAGCGAGGAATCCCGCCACCGTTAATTATCCGCTAGCCAATGAATCTGCCGGAAGCGATTGAAACAGGAGAACCGTAATGAAAGCACTTGCGACAATAATGTTGGCCATGTCTTTCGCCGCCGTCGCGCTTGGCGCCGAGGCTGCGGTGGCCGACACGGCAGAGCCTGTTGCCCCCGCGTATCCGCAAGCCGTATCTGGCGGGTCCGGACCGTATTCCCTCACTTATTTGACTAATGACCCGGTTTCCAAGGTCAGTGCCTTCTATGCCTCGCGCCGTATACAGCTTGCAAAGGACAAATTTCGGGCAGGTCTCTATTCAGCTGTCGTTCTCGATCAGCGCGCGGTCTGCCTAGCCGAAAAAGCTACTCACAAGCATGCTCCGACTGAACTTGCGAACGCGCCCAAGGGCGTGACCGATTTTCCACCCGATACGGCCCGCGTAACGGTAAGTGGCAATAAGGAGGTGCCGCCGAAAGCGACTAGCATTTATCAGGTCAATGTTGACAAGACGTCGGTATTTTCAGGGCTCCAGAGCGAGACGTTTAATAATCATCATACAAAGGCCGAGTTTCTCAACGTTTACAACAAGTACCGGTGGCTGGAGGCGGCGTACTACCCGCAGCACAAGACATCGAAAGGCAGCGAGTCATACTACAAATGGCTGGTCGCGACGACATGGGCTGGGATCAATGCGCCCCAGGAAGCTGTTAACGCAGGCGCCCAACAAATGGGTCAGGGAGCGGCAGCAATCGCCGCCAGAATGCAGAAACTGATTGCCGAGGGTCACATGCAGGAGGCGCAGAAGCTTGGCGAGCAGATGTCAAACAGCATGCAAGGCATGGGGCAGGTCAACCAGGCTGAGCAGACCTTGTCGCAGCGCGATCATTGGAAGCAATGGATGGCGGTAGTCAAGAAACTCGTCGCGCATGCGTACAAGACAAAGATCGTCATTAACAAGAAACCGGCGACTTGGCCGATGCATAACA
>Ga0307440_1000298_pt1 | contig 24017 bp, 28 predicted proteins | sample SalMarWE160410MG_FD_202150 | JGI IMG/M metagenome (GOLD analysis project Ga0307440, IMG submission 202150) | Salt marsh sediment microbial communities from the Plum Island Ecosystem LTER, Massachusetts, United States - WE1604-10 | ecosystem: Environmental > Aquatic > Marine > Intertidal zone >...
CAAGATGACGGTGTCGCTGATTGCTCCGATCGCGATGGAAGAGGGGCTTCGCTTTGCGGTGCGCGAGGGCGGCCGCACGGTGGGCGCCGGGGTGGTCTCCAAGATCATCAAGTAAACCTTTGAGGCAACCCGGGCCACGCGGCCCGAGTTGCCGATTCGGAGTACAGGCCAGTAGCTCAATTGGTAGAGCAGCGGTCTCCAAAACCGCAGGTTGGGGGTTCGAGTCCCTCCTGGCCTGCCAATGGCGCAAATGGCAAGTTACGCAGCAGGTAAACGATGACTGATATCAAGCCCGACATCAAGACCCACGTTTCGCCGCTGGATGCGCTGAAACTGGCAGCAGCCGTAGTGCTGATTATTTTTGGTGTTGGCCAGTTCTATTATTACGGAACGCATCCGCTGGTCTACGGCGGTGAGGCCCACCAGATCTCTGCCGCCGTGCGCCTGTTGGTGCTGCTCGGCGCCTTGGGTCTGGCGGTCGTGCTGGCGCGTCTCACCGGAATCGGTACCAGTTCCTGGCGTTACCTGATGAGCGCGCGAGCCGAAATGCTGCGCATGGTGTGGCCCAGCCGCCAGCAGACCATTCAGACGACCATCGTGGTGATCGTGATGGTGGTGCTTTTGGGTGTTGGCCTATGGCTGGTCGATATGGCCAGTGCCAAGCTCCTCGGCTTGATCACCGGCGTTGGCGGGTAAGGGTGGCATGGCGATGAACTGGTACGTGGTGCATGCCTACAGCGGTTTCGAGCAGCAGGTCAAGCGTGCGCTCGCCGACCGCATTGCTCATAGCGGCATGGAGTCGAGTTTCGGCGAAATCCTGGTTCCCACCGAGGAAGTGGTGGAGATGAAGGACGGGCGCCGCCGCAAGAGTGAGCGCAAGTTCTTCCCCGGCTATGTGCTGGTGCAGATGGAAATGAACGACCAGACCTGGCATCTCGTCAAGAGCGTGCCCAAGGTCATGGGCTTCATCGGTGGCACCCCGGATCGGCCCGCGCCGATTCCCGACCGTCAGGCACAGGAAGTGCTCGACCGGATGAAGGCCGGCGCGGACAAGCCGCGGCCCAAGGTGTTGTTCGAGCCGGGCGAAGTCGTGCGCGTGATCGACGGGCCGTTCAACGATTTCAGCGGCGCCGTGGAAGAGGTCAATTACGAGAAGAACCGGCTCAAGGTGGCGGTGTCGATTTTCGGTCGTGCAACCACCGTCGAGTTGGCCTTCAACCAGGTCGAAAAGACCTAGGACAGTTTTCAGGAGCGGGCCTGCGGTGATGCGGGCGCGTTTTACAACGGGGAGCCGGAGCGTGAGCGATGGCGCTAGGACCCATACAGAGGTGAACGATGGCTAGAAAGATTCAGGCATTCATCAAGCTGCAGGTGCCGGCCGGACAGGCCAATCCCAGCCCGCCGGTGGGTCCGGCGCTGGGTCAGCACGGCGTAAACATCATGGAATTCTGCAAGGCCTTCAATGCCCAGACCCAGGGCATGGAGCAGGGCCTGCCGGTGCCCGTGGTGATTACGGTCTACACCGATCGCAGCTTTACCTTCATTACCAAGACGCCGCCGGCGTCGGTGCTGTTGCGCAAGGCCGCCGGTATTCCGAAGGGCAGTTCCGAGCCCAACAAGAACAAGGTGGCGAAGATTACCCGTGCGCAGGTCGAAGAAATTGCGAAAGCGAAAGAGCCCGACTTGAGCGCGGCGGATCTGGATGCCGCGGTCCGCACGATCGCAGGCAGCGCCCGCAGCATGGGCATTGAAGTGGAGGGCCTCTGACATGTCCAAGTTGAACAAGCGCCGCAAGGCCATCATGGAAAAAATCGAGCAGGGCCGCACCTATTCGGCAAGCGAAGCCTTTGAGCTGTTGACGTCCCTGCCGCGTGCCAAGTTTGTGGAAGCCGTGGAAGCGGCCGTGAACCTCGGTGTCGATCCGCGCAAGTCCGACCAGATCGTGCGCGGCGCCTCGGTGCTGCCGAATGGCACCGGACGCACAGTACGCGTGGCGGTTTTCGCCCAGGGCGCCAATGCCGACAAGGCGAAGGAAGCCGGGGCCGACATCGTCGGTTTCGAGGACTTGGCCGAGCAGGTCAAGGGCGGGCAGATCGACTTTGACGTCGTCATCGCCACGCCCGACGCGATGCGCGTCGTCGGCCAGTTAGGCCCGGTGCTCGGTCCGCGCGGTCTGATGCCGAACCCCAAGGTGGGCACGGTTACGGCCGACGTGGAGAAGGCGGTCAGCCAGGTGAAGTCGGGCCAGGTACGTTACCGCACCGACAAGGCCGGCATCATCCATTGCCGCATCGGCAGCGTCGAGTTCAGCGCCGAGGCGCTGGCTCAGAACCTGTCGGCCCTGATTGCCGACCTGAACAAGGCCAAGCCCTCGTCATCCAAGGGTGTGTATCTGAAGAAGGTTACGGTTTCCACCACCATGGGACCGGGCCTGACAGTTGATCACGCTTCGCTGTAAGCGGGGCGTGCAGGAATGGCAGCGCAAGCTGTCGTGATGGCCGGCCACCGGGCCGGCCAGTCGAAGACCGCAGGTGCCGTGCAAGCGGCTTAATGGCCTGCGCAGACGGGTCCCGAGTCAGTTGCCTGATCGGGGCGCCGTCACCGGGTCCAGGAAGGGCCCAGTGGGACGGCTCCACGGGGAGCCGAACGGAAGCCTCAAACCAGGCTGGAGGTAGCCATGCCGCTACGACTTGAGGAAAAAAAGGTACTGGTGTCGGAAGTGAACGCCGTGGCCGCACAGGCATTGTCCTGCGTGGGTGCGGAGTATCGCGGCCTGACGGTCGAGCAGCTCGACGGACTGCGTAAGCAGGCCCGGGCCTCGAACGTCTATGTGAAGGTTGTGAAGAACACTCTGGCCCGCCGTGCCGTGGAAGGCACCGACTTCGAATGCATGAAGCCGGCGCTTAAAGGACCGCTCGTACTCGCTTTCTCAAGCGAGGAACCGGGTGCGGCGGCGCGCATATTCCGTGATTTTGCCAAGGGCAACGAGAAGCTCAAGGTCACCGCGGTCGCGATCAGCGGCCAGCTGTTGCCGGGGAGCGATCTCGATCGGGTGGCGAGCCTGCCCACGCGCGAGGAAGCCCTCACGCAGTTGGCAGTGGTGCTCAAGGCGCCGATTACGAAATTCGTGCGTACGCTCAACGAACCGCACGCCAAGATGGTGCGCACGTTCGGCGCGGTCCGAGACCAGAAACAGGCCGCCTGAACCCACCCGGTTCGCGTGGCCTCATTTGTTGTTTAACTGAACGATTCGGGAGTCAATCATGGCAGTTTCGAAAGAAGACATTCTGGAGACGATCTCCAATATGACGGTGATGGAAGTCGTCGAGCTGGTCTCGGCGATGGAAGAGAAGTTTGGCGTTTCGGCCGCTGCTGCTGCAGTCGCCATGCCGGCTGCAGGCGGTGCCGCCGCCGGAGGAGAGGCCGCTGAAGAGAAGACCGAGTTCGACGTGGTTCTGAAGAGCTTCGGTTCGAACAAGGTTGCGGTCATCAAGGCCGTCCGTGCCATCACGGGCCAGGGCCTGAAGGAAGCCAAGGATATGGTGGAAGGCGCGCCTGCTACCGTGAAGGAAGGGGCATCCAAGGAAGACGCCGAAAAGATGAAGAAGGATCTCGAAGAAGCCGGCGCTGAGGTCGAGGTCAAGTAAAGATCCGACCCGTGCCCACAGCAAGCGTGCGCGTCAGGCTGGCAGCAATGCCGGCCTGCGCGTGCGCGTTATTGTCGTTATGGCGCCCCGCAAGCGTCATGACTGGATCGATTCACGCGAACGGCGAGGTGAATTCGCATGGCGTATTCGTTTACTGAAAAGAAACGTATTCGTAAGGACTTTGGCAAGAGTGCCGGAGTACTGAAGGTTCCATACCTGCTGGCTATGCAGCTCGACTCCTACCGCCAGTTCCTGCAACTGGGGCGGAAGGTGGACGAGCGTGGTGCCACGGGGTTGCATGGTGCCCTCAGCTCCGTGTTCCCCATCGAGAGCTACACGGGGAATGCTGCACTTGAATACGTGGACTACGCGATCGGCGAGCCGCCGTTCACCGTGCGTGAGTGCCAGATCCGCGGTCAGACCTACGCGGCGCCGCTGCGTGTGAAAGTGCAGCTCCTGCTGTACGAAAAGGTCGGCAAGGAAGGTCGCCGCATCAAGGAGAAGAAGGAGCAGGAGGTTTATCTCGGCGAGCTGCCGCTGATGACCGACAACGGCACGTTCGTGATCAACGGTACCGAGCGCGTCATCGTTTCGCAGCTGCACCGCTCGCCGGGCGTGTTCTTTGACCACGACCGCGGCAAGAGCCACTCTTCGGGCAAGCTGCTCTATTCGGCGCGAATCATTCCCTACCGCGGCTCGTGGCTCGATTTCGAGTTCGATCCGAAGGACTGCGTGTTCACCCGTATCGACCGCCGGCGCAAGCTGCCGGTGACGATTCTGCTGCGCGCGTTGGATTTTACCAATGAGCAGATGCTCGAAATGTTCTTCGAGCACAACGTATTTCACATCAAGGGCGAGGAGATCAGCCTCGATCTGGTGCCCGAGCGCCTGCGTGGCGAGACCGCGGCGTTCGATATCAAGATCAAGAGCAAGACGCTGGTCGAAACCGGCCGCCGCGTAACGGCGCGCCACATCCGCGAACTCGAGAAGGCGGGCATCAAGAAGCTTGATGTACCGCGTGAGTACCTCGTGGACAAAATTATCTCCCACGACGTCGTGGACGAGAACACCGGCGAGATTATTGCAGCGGCCAACGACGCTCTGACCGAGGAGCAGGTCGACGCCCTGCTGAAGGCGGGTCTCAAGGAAATCCGCACCCTGTTCGTCAACGACCTGGACCGTGGTCCCTACATTTCCGACACGCTGCGCCTGGACCCGACGACCAGCCGCCTGGAAGCACTGGTCGAGATCTACCGCATGATGCGTCCGGGTGAGCCGCCGACCAAGGATGCGGCCGAACAGTTGTTCGACAATCTGTTTTTCAACGCCGAGCGTTACGACCTGTCGGTCGTCGGCCGGATGAAGTTTAATCGCCGCCTGGGCCGCGACGACCATACTGGTCCCGGCGTATTGAGCACCGAGGACATCCTTTCGGTTATCCGCACGTTGATCGACATCCGCAATGGCCACGACCAGACGGATGACATTGATCACCTGGGCAACCGCCGCGTGCGCAGCGTGGGCGAGATGGCGGAAAACGCTTTCCGCATCGGCCTGGTGCGCGTGGAGCGCGCGGTGCGCGAGCGCCTGGCGATTGCCGAATCCGAGGGGCTGATGCCGCAGGATCTGATCAACGCCAAGCCGGTTGCGGCGGCGATGAAGGAGTTTTTCGGCTCCAGCCAGCTCAGCCAGTTCATGGACCAGAACAACCCCTTGTCCGAGGTGACGCACAAGCGCCGCGTCTCGGCGCTGGGCCCGGGCGGCCTGACCCGCGAGCGCGCGGGCTTCGAGGTGCGCGACGTGCACGCCACGCACTACGGCCGCATCTGTCCGATCGAAACGCCGGAAGGTCCGAACATCGGCCTGATCAACTCGCTGTCGTGCTACGCGCGGACCAACGAGTACGGTTTCCTCGAAACGCCTTACCGCAAGGTCAAGAACGGCAAGGTGACCGATGAGGTGGAATTCCTCTCGGCCATCGAGGAAGGCCGTTATCACATCGCCCAGGCCAACGCGCGCCTGGGGTCGAAGGGCGAGTTCCTGGACGACCTGATCTCCTGCCGTCATATGAACGAGTTCACCATGACCACGGTGGACAAGCTCGACTACATCGACATTTCGCCGATGCAGACGGTGTCGGTCGCATCCTCGCTCGTGCCGTTCCTGGAGCACGATGACGCCAACCGCGCGTTGATGGGTTCGAACATGCAGCGCCAGGCCGTCCCGACCCTGCGTGCCGAAAAGCCCCTCGTGGGTACCGGCATGGAGCGCGTGGTCGCGGTCGACTCCGGCGTGACCATCGTCGCCACGCGCGGTGGCACGGTCGACGTGGTCGATGCTTCGCGTATCGTCGTTCGCGTCAACGAAGACGAGACCCAGCCGGGTGAGGCGGGCGTGGACATCTATCGTCTGACCAAGTACATGCGCTCGAACCAGAACACCTGCATCAACCAGCGTCCGCTGGTGCAAAGCGGCGACGTGATCGCCCGCGGCGATGTGCTCGCCGACGGTCCGTCGACGGACATGGGCGAGTTGGCGCTGGGCCAGAACCTGCTGGTTGCCTTCATGCCCTGGCACGGTTACAACTTCGAGGACTCGATCCTCATCTCCGAGCGCATCGTGGAAGAAGACCGCTTCACCACGATTCACATCGAGGAGCTCACCTGTGTCGCGCGCGACACCAAACTGGGTTCCGAGGAAATCACCAGCGACATTCCTAACGTCGGCGAGGCCGCCCTGGCTAATCTCGACGAGGCGGGCATCGCCTTCATTGGGGCGGAAGTGCGCACCGGCGACATCCTGGTGGGCAAGGTGACGCCCAAGGGCGAGACCCAGCAGACGCCGGAAGAGAAGCTGCTGCGTGCGATCTTCGGCGAGAAGGCCTCCGACGTGAAGGACACCTCGCTGCGGGTGCCGCCGGGCATGGACGGCACGGTCATCGATGTGCAGGTCTTCACTCGCGACGGCGTCGATAAGGATGCGCGTGCGTTGGCCATCGAGGAAAGTGCGCTGGATCGCGTGCGCAAGGACCTGGCCGACGAGCGCCGCATTTTCGAGGACGACATCTTCGAGCGTCTCGAGCGCATGCTTACCGGCAAGGTCGCCGAGGGTGGTCCCAAGGGACTCAAGGCCGGCGAGCGCATCACCAAGGGCTATCTCGAGGAACTCGAGCGCAAGAAGTGGTTCGAAATCCGTCTGCGCAACGAGGACGCCAACGTTCAGCTCGAGGCCGAGCGTGCTTACTACAAGCGCCAGGACGAAGCCTTTGCCAAGCGCTTCGAGGACCAGAAGCGCAAATTGACGGCCGGCGACGACCTGCCGCCCGGTCAGCTCAAGATGGTCAAGGTGTTCCTGGCCGTCAAGCGCCGCATCCAGCCCGGCGACAAGATGGCGGGCCGCCATGGCAACAAGGGTGTTATCTCGCGCATCGTGCCGACCGAGGACATGCCCTACATGGACGACGGCACCCCCGTCGACATCGTGCTCAACCCGCTGGGCGTGCCTTCGCGCATGAACATCGGCCAGGTGCTCGAGACGCACCTGGGTTGGGCCGCGAAGGGCGTGGGTCTGCGCATCGGCGAAATGCTCGACAAGCAGGCCAAGGTTGCAGAAGTGCGCAAGTTCCTCGACGAGGTCTACTCCACAGGGGCGACGCGCAAGACCGATCTCAAGTCATTGACCGACGATGAAATTTCCACGCTGGCGCAGAATTTGCGCGGCGGCGTGCCGGTGGCGACGCCGGTCTTCGACGGTGCGCAGGAAGACGAGATCAAGGCGTTGCTGAAACTCGCCGGCTTGCCGGAAAGCGGGCAGACGCAGCTCTTCGACGGACGCACGGGCGAAGCCTTCGAGCGGCCGGTGACGGTGGGCTACATGTACATGCTGAAGCTCAACCACCTGGTCGACGACAAGATGCACGCGCGTTCCACCGGCCCGTACAGCCTGGTCACCCAGCAGCCGTTGGGCGGCAAGGCGCAGTTCGGCGGCCAGCGCTTCGGGGAAATGGAAGTGTGGGCGCTCGAAGCCTATGGAGCGGCGTACACCCTGCAGGAAATGCTCACGGTGAAGTCCGACGATGTCAGCGGACGTACGCAGATGTACAAGAACATCGTCGACGGCGAACACCGCATGCAGGCGGGCATGCCCGAATCCTTCAACGTCTTGGTGAAGGAAATTCAGGCGCTCGGCATCAACGTCGCGCTGGAGGCATCGGAGGACGATTCGTCCAAGTGATGTACGCAACCGCCAGTTATTGGATTACCGATCAGTCCGCAACAGGACGGGAGAGGCCATGAAAGAACTCATGCAATTGTTCAAGCAGCCGGGTCAGCCGCAGGATTTCGACGCGATCCGGGTAGGACTTGCATCGCCGGAAGTCATCCGGTCCTGGTCGTATGGCGAGGTCAAGAAGCCGGAGACCATCAACTACCGTACGTTCAAGCCGGAACGTGACGGCCTGTTCTGCGCGCGGATATTCGGTCCAAACAAGGACTACGAATGCCTGTGCGGCAAGTACAAGCGCCTCAAGCACCGTGGCGTGGTGTGCGAAAAGTGCGGCGTCGAGGTCACCACGGCCAAGGTGCGCCGCGAGCGCATGGCCCACATCGACCTCGCCAGCCCGGTCGCTCACATCTGGTTCCTGAAGTCGCTGCCTTCGCGCATCGGCCTGATGCTCGACATGACGCTGCGCGAGCTGGAGCGCGTGCTCTACTTCGAGGCTTACGTCGTGGTCGATCCGGGTATGACCCCGCTCGAGGCGCGCCAGCTGCTCAGCGAAGAGCAGTACTACGAAGCCATCGAGGAGCACGGCGACAGCTTTGACGCGCGCATGGGCGCCGAGGCCGTCCGCGACCTGCTGCTGCAGATCGATCTCAAGGCCGAAGCCGTGAAGCTGCGCCAGGATCTGGCCGATACCGGTTCCGAGACCAAGAGCAAGCGCATCGCCAAGCGCCTGAAGCTGGTCGAGTCGTTCCTGGAATCGGGCAACAAGCCCGAGTGGATGATCCTGACCGTTCTGCCGGTGCTGCCCCCGGATCTGCGTCCGCTGGTGCCGCTCGACGGCGGCCGCTTCGCGACCTCGGATCTCAACGATCTCTACCGCCGGGTCATCAACCGCAACAACCGCTTGAAGCGTTTGTTGGAACTCAAGGCGCCGGACATCATCGTGCGCAACGAGAAGCGCATGCTGCAGGAGTCGGTGGACTCGCTGCTCGACAACGGCCGCCGCGGCCGTGCGGTGACCGGCACCAACAAGCGCGCCCTGAAGTCGCTCGCCGACATGATCAAGGGCAAGCACGGGCGTTTCCGCCAGAACCTGCTTGGCAAACGCGTCGATTACTCGGGCCGTTCGGTCATCGTGGTCGGCCCGACGCTGAAGCTGCACCAGTGCGGCTTGCCCAAGCGCATGGCGCTAGAGCTGTTCAAGCCCTTCATCTTCTCCAAGCTGCAGTTGCGCGGCCTGGCGACGACGATCAAGCAGGCCAAGCGCGCGGTCGAGGACGAGATCCCGGAAGTCTGGGATATTCTCGAGGAAGTTATCCGCGAGCATCCGGTGCTGTTGAACCGCGCCCCGACCCTGCACCGCCTGGGTATCCAGGCCTTCGAGCCGGTGCTCATCGAGGGCAAGGCGATCCAGCTGCATCCGCTGGTCTGCACCGCGTTCAACGCCGACTTCGACGGCGACCAGATGGCCGTGCACGTGCCGCTTTCGCTGGAAGCCCAGCTCGAGGCGCGCGCGTTGATGATGTCGTCGAACAACATTCTTTCGCCGGCCCACGGCGAGCCGATCATCGTGCCGACCCAGGACGTCGTGCTCGGGCTGTATTACATGACCCGCGAGCGCGTGAACGCCAAAGGCGAGGGCATGGTCTTCTCCGACGTGGCGGAGGTGCACCGCGCCTACGACGCCAAGGCGGTCGAGCTGCATACCGGCATCAAGGTTCGTGTAGAGGATTACGTCGAGGACGAGAACGGCGAGATGCAGCCGCGCATGCGCCTGGTCGAGACCACGGTGGGCCGTTCGCTGCTCGCCGAGATCCTGCCCAAGGGCATGCCTTTCGAGCTGATCAACCGCGACCTGACCAAGAAGGTCGTCAGCGGCTTGATCAACGAGTGCTACCGCTACCGCGGGCTGAAGGAAACCGTGGTCTTCGCCGACCAGTTGATGTACACCGGTTTCTACTACGCCACGCGCGCGGGCGCCTCGATCGGCGTCAACGACATGGTAATCCCGCCCGAGAAGGCCAAGATCCTCGAAGAGGCCGAGGCTGAGGTCAAGGACATCGAGGGGCAGTACGCCTCCGGTCTCGTGACGACGGGCGAGCGCTACAACAAGGTGGTCGACATCTGGTCGCGCACCAACGAGCAGGTCGCCAAGGCGATGATGAAGCACCTCGGCAGCGAGGAAGTCACCGATGCCGAGGGCAACAAGGTTAGCCAGGCCTCGTTCAACCCGATCTACATGATGGCCGACTCCGGAGCGCGTGGTTCCGCCGCCCAGATTCGCCAGCTGGCGGGCATGCGCGGCCTGATGGCCAAGCCGGACGGCTCGATCATCGAAACGCCGATCACGGCGAACTTCCGCGAAGGTCTGACCGTGCTGCAGTACTTTATTTCCACGCACGGAGCGCGCAAGGGTCTGGCCGATACCGCCTTGAAGACGGCGAACTCGGGTTACCTCACCCGCCGCCTGGTCGACGTGGCTCAGGACATGGTCGTGACCGAAGAGGATTGCGGCACCGATGAGGGCCTGGAAATGAAGCCGATCGTCGAGGGCGGCGAAGTGCTGGAGCCGTTGCGTGAGCGCGTGCTCGGCCGTGTCCTGGCCCGGCAGTTGACGGTACCAGGTTCGGACGAGGAACTGATGCCGGCCGGCACTCTGCTTGACGAGCGCGCGGTAGCCTACCTCGAAGAGGCGGGTATCGATAACGTGATTGTGCGTTCCGCGATTACCTGCGAAACGCGTCACGGCGTCTGCGCCCAGTGCTATGGGCGTGATCTGGCGCGCGGGCATCGCGTAAGCATCGGCGAGTCGGTGGGCGTTATTGCCGCCCAGTCGATCGGCGAGCCGGGCACGCAGCTGACGATGCGGACCTTCCACATCGGCGGCGCGGCCTCGCGTTCCGCCGCGGTCAGCCATATCGAGGCGAAGGCCGCGGGCACGGTGCGTCTGCACAACTTCAAGTACGTTACCAACGCCGAGGGCCACCTGGTTGCGATTTCGCGTTCCGGCGAACTGGGCCTGGTGGACGAGGTGGGCCGCGAGCGCGAGCGTTACAAGATTCCTTACGGCGCCGCAGTGACGGTCAAGGACGGCGAGGCGGTCGAAGGCGGCCAGATCATCGCCAACTGGGACCCGCACACCCACCCGATCATCACGGAAGTGGCGGGCCGCGTGCAGCTGGAGGACTTCGCCGAAGGTGTGTCCTCGCGGCAGGAAGTCGACGAGATCACGGGCCTGTCGAGCATCCACGTGCTGGATCCCAAGCAGCGCCCGGCCGCCGGCCGCGAAATGCGTCCGATGGTGAAGGTGCTGGATGCCAAGGGCAAGCCCCAGACGTTACCGGGAACCGACATTCCAGCGCAATACGTACTGCCGGGCGGCGCCCTGGTCATGCTCGAGGACGGTGCCCAGGTGGGCGTGGGCGATGTCGTCGCCCGCATCCCGCAGGAAACCTCCAAGACGCGCGATATCACGGGCGGTCTGCCCCGTGTGGCGGATTTGTTCGAGGCACGCCGGCCCAAGGAGCAGGCCATCCTGGCCGAGGCCACGGGCACCGTGTCCTACGGCAAGGACACCAAGGGCAAGCAGCGCCTGGTGATCACCACCGAGGACGGCGAACAGGTTGAGATGCTGGTACCGAAGTGGCGCCAGATCAACGTGTTCGAAGGCGAGCACGTGGTCCGCGGCGAAATGATCGCCGACGGCGAGTACGATCCGCACGACATCCTGCGCGTGCTCGGCGTGCGCCGCCTGACCGAGTTCCTGGTGCGTGAAATCCAGGACGTGTACCGGCTGCAGGGCGTGCGCATCAACGACAAGCACATCGAGGTGATCGTGCGCCAGATGTTGCGCAAATGCGAGATTACCGAATCGGGTGATACCCGCCTGCTCAAGGGCGAACAGGTTGACTGGGCGCGCGTGGTCGAGGCGAACGAGGCGGCGCTGGCCGCCGACGAGCAGCCGGCGAGCTACAATCCGGTGCTGCTCGGCATCACCAAGGCCTCACTGGCGACCGAGTCGTTCATCTCGGCGGCATCGTTCCAGGAGACCACCCGCGTGTTGACCGAAGCGGCCGTGCGCGGCTCCCAGGACGACCTGCGCGGCCTCAAGGAGAACGTCATCGTCGGGCGCCTGATCCCGGCCGGCAGCGGCTACGCCTACCACCGTGCGCGGCGCCGCGTATCCGCGACCGAGAAAGCGCGGGCCGAAGCAGAAGAGTTGTTTGCCGGCAATGGCGAGCAAGCGGTGGAAGTGTCGGAAAGCGCGGAGGACGCCGCTAAAACTTGACAGTAACAAGGGACATCTATAACATTTCCCTGCTTAGGGCGAGGCCGGCTTAGCCGGCCTCCTTTTTCCGTATTTTTGAGGGGAGCCGATGGCAACCACCAATCAGCTCGTGCGCAAGCCACGTCAGCAGCCGCGCGACAAAAACAAGGTTCCGGCGTTGGCCGGCAGTCCGCAGAAGCGCGGCGTTTGCACGCGCGTATATACGACGACGCCGAAGAAACCGAACTCGGCGCTGCGGAAAGTTGCGCGTGTGCGCTTGACCAACGGGTTCGAGGTCACCAGCTACATCGGTGGTGAGGGCCATAACCTGCAGGAGCACTCCGTAGTGCTGATCCGCGGCGGTCGTGTGAAGGACTTGCCGGGCGTGCGCTACCACACGGTGCGTGGTTCGTTGGACTGCGCCGGTGTCAACGATCGTCGCCAGGGGCGTTCGAAGTATGGCGCCAAGCGGCCTAAGTAAAGATATCTGAGGAATAGAGATCATGCCGAGACGACGCGAGGTTCCCAAACGCCAGATTCTTCCGGACCCCAAGCACGGAAGTGAGCTCCTGGCCAAGTTCATCAATATGGTGATGACGAGCGGCAAAAAGTCGACTGCCGAACGCATCGTCTATGGTGCGCTCGACAAGCTGGGCGAGCGCGGCGAGCCGTTGGCCATGCTGGAGCAGGCGCTCGAGAATACCCGCCCCCTCGTCGAGGTCAAGTCACGGCGCGTGGGTGGTGCCACCTACCAGGTGCCGGTCGAGGTGCGTCCGGTACGCCAGAATGCGCTTGCCATGCGCTGGGTGATCGACGCTGCGCGCGCGCGTTCCGAGAAATCCATGGCGATGCGCCTCGCGGGCGAGTTGCTCGACGCGTCGCAGAGCCGCGGCAATGCGGTCAAGAAGCGCGAAGACGTGCATCGCATGGCCGAGGCCAACAGGGCTTTCTCCCACTATCGCTGGTAAGGCCAGTTCCATTTTCAGGCACCGGTGCGCCGGTGCCTTTTGTTTGAATCTCGAGGTTAACCGTGTCCCGTAAGACTCCGATCGAACGTTATCGCAACATCGGCATCATGGCTCACATCGATGCCGGCAAGACGACGACGACCGAGCGCATCCTGTTCTACACTGGCATTTCCCACAAGATGGGCGAAGTTCATGAGGGCACGGCCGTCATGGACTGGATGGAGCAGGAACAGGAACGCGGCATCACCATCACCTCTGCTGCGACGACCACGTTCTGGCAGGGCATGGACAAGCAATACCCCGAGCACCGGATCAATATCATCGACACGCCCGGACACGTCGACTTCACCATCGAGGTGGAGCGTTCCCTGCGTGTGCTCGACGGTTCCGTCTGCGTACTGGATGCCAATGCCGGTGTCGAGCCGCAGACGGAGACGGTGTGGCGCCAGGCCAACCGCTATGAAGTGCCACGCATGATCTTCGTCAACAAGATGGACAAGATGGGCGCCGACTTCTACCGCTGCGTGAAGATGGTCAAGGAGCGTCTGGGCGCCAACCCGGTGTCGGTGCAGCTGCCGATCGGGGCCGAAGATCAGTTCGCCGGTGTGGTCGATTTGATTCGTATGCAGGCGATCTACTGGAACCAGGAAGATCGCGGCGTGACCTATGAGTCCAAGGATATTCCCGACGACCTCAAGGACAAGGCTGCCGAGTGGCGCGAGGCGATGGTGGAAGCTGCTGCCGAAGCCGACGAAGAGCTGATGGAGAAATACCTCGAAGAGGGCGACCTGTCGGCCGAAGAGATCAAGAAGGGCTTGCGCAAGCGCACCCTGGCCAACGAGATCGTGCCCGTGCTTTGCGGTACGGCGTTCAAGAACAAGGGCGTTCAGGCCATGCTCGATGCGGTCATTGAGTACATGCCGTCGCCAGTCGACGTGCCCGCGATTCGCGGAAACCTGGACGACGCTGACAATACGCCGGCGGAGCGTCATTCCGATGATGATGAGCCGTTCTCCGCGCTGGCCTTCAAAATCGCGACCGATCCTTTCGTGGGGTCGTTGACCTTCGTTCGTGTTTATTCGGGGGTGCTCAAGTCAGGCGACTCCATATACAACCCGGTGAAGGGCAAGAAAGAGCGTGTGGGCCGCATCCTGCAGATGCATTCCAACTCGCGCCAGGAGATCAAGGAAGTGCGCGCCGGCGATATTGCGGCCGCGGTGGGTCTGAAGGATGTCACCACAGGCGATACGCTGTGCGATCCGGACAAGATCATCATCCTAGAGCGCATGGAGTTCCCGGAGCCGGTAATTTCCGTTGCGGTGGAGCCCAAGACCAAGGCTGATCAGGAAAAGATGGGTATCGCGCTGCAGAAGCTGGCGCAAGAAGATCCTTCCTTCCGTGTACGTACCGACGAAGAATCGGGGCAGACGATCATCTCCGGCATGGGCGAGCTCCATCTGGAAATCATCGTCGACCGCATGAAGCGCGAGTTCAAGGTCGAGGCTAACGTGGGGCGTCCGCAGGTGGCCTACCGCGAGACGATTCGCACCGCGGTCGAGCAGGAAGGCAAGTTCGTGCGTCAGTCCGGCGGCCGCGGCCAGTACGGCCACGTCTGGATCAAGGTCGAGCCGCGCGAGCAGGGTGCCGGCTACGAATTCATCAACAAGATCGTGGGCGGTGTGATTCCCAAGGAATACATCCCGGCGGTCGACAAGGGTATCCAGGAGCAGACGCAGAACGGTGTTATCGCCGGCTATCCGGTGGTCGATATCAGCGTCACGCTCTACGACGGTTCCTACCACGACGTCGACTCCTCGGAGATGGCGTTCAAGATCGCCGGCTCCATGGCGTTCAAGGCAGCCATGGCGAAGGGCGGCGGTTACCTGCTTGAGCCGATGATGAAGGTCGAGGTGGTGACGCCCGAGGAATACATGGGCGATGTGGTCGGCGACCTGAACCGGCGCCGTGGCATGGTCCAGGGCATGGAAGAGGCCCCGGCCGGCAAGATCGTACGTGCCGAAGTGCCGCTGGCCGAGATGTTCGGCTACGCCACGGCCATGCGGTCGGCTACGCAGGGCCGCGCCAACTACTCGATGGAATTCAGTCACTACGCCGAGGCGCCGTCCAACGTCGCCGAGGAAGTTATCAAGAAAGCATCCTGATACTCACGAATCCGCGTTAGACAGAGGGAATACAAATGTCCAAGGAAAAGTTTGAGCGTACGAAGCCGCATGTGAATGTGGGCACGATTGGTCACGTTGACCACGGTAAGACGACGCTGACGGCGGCGATCACGAAGGTAGCGGCGGAGCATTTTGGCGGAGAGTTTGTGGACTTTGCCAAGATTGACAATGCGCCTGAGGAGCGTGCGCGCGGTATTACGATTGCGACCTCGCACGTGGAGTATTCGACGGACAAGCGCCACTATGCGCACGTGGACTGCCCCGGACACGCGGACTATGTGAAGAACATGATCACGGGTGCGGCGCAGATGGACGGAGCGATTCTGGTGGTTTCGGCCGCGGACGGTCCGATGCCGCAGACGCGCGAGCACATTCTGCTCTCGCGCCAGGTGGGCGTGCCCTACATCGTGGTGTTCCTGAACAAGGCGGACATGGTTGACGATGCGGAGCTTCTGGAGCTGGTGGAGATGGAGGTTCGTGACCTTCTCTCGAAGTACGAGTTTCCGGGCGACGACACGCCGATCATCACCGGTTCTGCCCTGAAGGCGCTTGAGGGCGACCAGGGTGAGTTGGGTGCCCAGGCGGTGATCAAGCTGCTGGAGGCGATGGACGACTACATTCCGGTGCCTGAGCGTCCGGTGGACCAGCCGTACCTGATGCCGATCGAGGACGTGTTCTCGATTTCGGGTCGTGGCACGGTGGTGACGGGACGTATCGAGCGCGGTATCGTCAAGGTTGGCGAGGAAGTGGAGATTGTCGGCATCAAGGACACCACCAAGACCACGGTCACGGGTGTGGAGATGTTCAGGAAGCTCTTGGACCAGGGTCAGGCGGGTGACAACGTGGGCGTATTGCTGCGTGGCACCAAGCGTGACGAGGTCGAGCGTGGTCAGGTGCTGGCCAAGCCTGGGACGATCACGCCGCACACGGACTTCGAGTGTGAGGTCTACGTGCTGACGAAGGAAGAGGGAGGGCGTCACACGCCGTTCTTCAAGGGGTATCGCCCGCAGTTTTACTTCCGCACGACGGACGTGACCGGTGCGGTGGAGCTGCCTTCGGGCACGGAGATGGTGATGCCGGGCGACAACATCAAGATGACGGTGTCGCTGATTGCTCCGATCGCGATGGAAGAGGGGCTTCGCTTTGCGGTGCGCGAGGGCGGCCGCACGGTGGGCGCCGGGGTGGTCTCCAAGATCATCAAGTAAACCTTTGAGGCACCCCGGGTCGAACCGGGGCGCAGGATGGAATTGAAATGGCAAGCAATCAAAGTATTCGCATTCGGCTGAAGGCGTTCGACCATCGCCTGGTGGACAAGTCGGCGCGTGAGATCATGGAAACGGCGCGGCGTACGGGCGCCCGAGTGAAGGGGCCAATCCCTCTGCCCGGACGTATCGAGCGCTTCACGATCCTGATTTCGCCCCACAAGGACAAAGATGCCCGCGATCAGTACGAATTGCGGACGCACAAGCGATTATTGGACATTCTCGATCCCACGGATAAGACCGTGGATGCCCTGAGCAAGCTGGAATTGGCTGCAGGTGTGGACGTCCAGTTGCGCTTGAATTAACCGCCGTTTCTGCTGTTATAATGATCGGCTCGCCCGGAGTGCCGGGCAGCTAAATTCGGCGCCGGCAGTTCTGCCGGCGCCGTCACTAAGGACAAGGTGCGATGAGCCTAGGTGTAATCGGCCGCAAATGCGGCATGACGCGTATATTCAAGGATGACGGCACGGCCGTGCCGGTCACCGTCATCGAAGTGCTCCCGAACCGGGTGGCGCAGTTGCGCTCGAGCGAGCGTGACGGCTACCGCGCGGCCCAGTTGGCCACCGGAACTCGGCGTTCCACCCGCATCAGCCGGGCGGTCGCCGGCCATCTGGCCAAGGCCGAGGTGGGCGCGGCCCGCCTGCTGCGCGAATTCCGGCTGGGCGAGGATGAGGCTGCCGAATTGGAAACGGGCAAGGAAGTCACCGTTGAGATTTTCAGCGCCGGCCAGAAGGTCGACGTGACGGGCCGCTCCATCGGTAAGGGCTTTGCCGGTACGGTTAAGCGGCATCATTTCCGCACCCAGGACGCTACGCACGGTAACTCGCTGTCGCATCGCGCGCCGGGCTCGATCGGTCAGAACCAGACCCCGGGACGGGTGTTCAAGGGCAAGCGCATGGCGGGCCATCTGGGCGCGGTACGCCGCACCCAGCAGAACCTGGAAGTGGTGCGGGTCGATGCCGAGCGCAACCTGCTGCTCGTCAAGGGTGCCGTTCCGGGCGCGGCGGGCTCCGACCTGTTGGTGCGTCCGGCGGTCAAGGCACGCGGCTGAGGGAGAAGATCGAAATGGAATTAAAGCTCCAGGATCAGGCGTCGAAGAAGGTCAAGGTTGCCGACGCGGCGTTTGCTCAGGCCTATAACGAATCCCTGGTTCACCAGGCGGTCGTCAGCTATATGGCGGGTGCCCGGGCCGGGACCAAGGCCCAGAAGACCCGCTCGGCAGTGCGCGGTGGCGGCAAGAAGCCATGGCGCCAGAAGGGCACAGGCCGCGCGCGTGCCGGCAGCATTCGCAGCCCGCTGTGGCGCGGCGGCGGCAAAATTCACGCAGCGGCTCCCCGGGACCATTCGGTCAAGCTGAACCGCAAGATGTACCGCGGCGCGATGCGCAGCATCTTCTCCGAGTTGGCGCGTCAGGATCGCCTGGTCGTGTTCCAGGATTTCAAGATGGATGAGCCCAAGACGCAGGAGTTGATCAAGACACTCGCCGGACACGATTTGAGCGACGTGCTCATCGTGACTGCCGAGTTCGATGAGAACCTGGCGCTTTCGGCCCGAAACCTGCCGCGTGTTGATGTAACCGATGTGGCCGGACTCGATCCCGTCAGCCTGGTCGCCTTCGACAAGGTGGCGGTGACGGTGCCGGCGCTGAAGCAGATTGAGGAGTGGCTGGCATGAGTGGAGTCAGTGCAGGGCGTCTCGCGAACCTGATCCTCGCGCCGCACGTCTCGGAAAAGAGCGCGCGGATCGGTGAGGCCAATCGCCAGATTGCTTTCCGAGTGCGCCGGGATGCGACCAAGCCTGAAATCAAGCAGGCGGTGGAAACGCTTTTCGAGGTCGAGGTCGAGACGGTGACCACGATCAATCAGCGGGGCAAGGCTCGCGGCATGCGGAGCAACCGCGGTCGCCGTTCCGACTGGAAAAAGGCCTATGTCACCCTCAAGCCCGGGCATGACATCGACTTTGTCGGCGCCGAGTAAGGGAGCGAATCATGGCACTACGTAAAACCAATCCGACCTCGCCGGGACGCCGCTTTGTTGTCCAGACGACGACCGAGGGGCTGCATAAAGGCAAGCCGGTCAAGGCGCTCGTGCGCAAACAGTCGAAGAGCGGCGGGCGCAACAACCAGGGCCGGCTGACCGTACGCCACCGTGGTGGCGGTCACAAGCAGAGTTACCGCGTCGTCGATTTCCGTCGCGACAAGGATGGCGTGCCGGCGCGCGTGGAGCGTATCGAATACGATCCGAACCGCAGCGCCCACCTGGCCTTGCTGCTGTATGCAGACGGCGAGCGCCGCTACATCATTGCCCCACGAGGGTTGGCCGTTGATGACCAGGTTTCGTCCGGTACGACCGCGCCGATCCGTCCCGGCAACAGCTTGCCGCTGGGCAGCATTCCCGTGGGTACCGAGGTGCACTGCGTGGAACTGCGCCCCGGACGTGGCGCCCAGATGATCCGCAGTGCCGGCGGTGTGGCTCAGCTCGTCGCGCGTGAGGGCCGCTACGCGACCCTGCGTCTGCGTTCGGGCGAAATGCGCAAGGTGCTGGTGGACTGTCGTGCCACGATCGGTAGCGTCAGCAATTCCGAGCATAGCCTGCGCTCCTTGGGCAAGGCGGGCGCCAAGCGCTGGCGGGGCATTCGCCCGACCGTGCGCGGCGTGGTGATGAATCCGGTCGACCATCCGCACGGTGGTGGTGAGGGCCGCACTTCGGGTGGCCGTCATCCGGTCAGCCCCTGGGGTACCCCGGCCAAGGGATACAAGACTCGTAGCAACAAGCGCACCGACCGCATGATTGTGCGGCGGCGCAAACGCAAGTAACGGAGGCAGCCGGTGGCACGTTCAGTCACGAAAGGACCGTTTATCGACCCACACTTGGCGAAGAAAGTCGCCGAGGCAGTGGAAAGCAAGAGCCGTCGCCCGATCAAGACCTGGTCGCGACGCTCGATGGTTTCGCCCGACATGATCGGTCTGACCATCGCTGTGCATAACGGCCGTCAGCACGTTCCCGTGCTCATCAGCGAAAACATGGTGGGCCATAAACTCGGTGAGTTCGCCGCGACCCGTACCTTCAAGGGTCACTCCGGCGACCGCAAGGCGAAGTAAGTAGGAACCGTCATGGAAACCACGGCAAAATTCCGCTATGCCCGCATCTCGCCGCAGAAATGCCGCCTGGTCGCCGACCAGGTGCGCGGCAAGGCAGTGGGCGATGCGCTCAATATTCTCGCTTTCAGCCCCAAGAAGGCTGCAGGCATGGTCAAGAAGGTGCTGGAATCGGCGATTGCAAACGCCGAGCATAACCATGGCGCCGACATTGACGAACTGAAAGTGACCGCGATCATGGTCGACGAGGGACCCACGCTTAAGCGTTGGCGTCCGCGGGCCAAGGGACGGGTCAATCACATCATGAAGCGGACCAGCCACATCTCCGTGGCGGTTGGCGACGGCAAGGCCGCATAAGGGGGCAAGCGTGGGACATAAAGTCAACCCAATCGGTTTTCGTCTCGGGGTCTCCGCCGGCTGGAGTTCACGGTGGTATGCCGAAGGCAAGAATTTCGCCGATTACCTGTATTCGGACTGGCAGCTGCGCGAAGAGCTCAAGAAGCGTCTCTCCGGTGCATCGGTCAGCCGCATCGAGATCGAACGCCAGGCCGACAAGCTGCAGATCCTGATTCACACGGCCCGCCCGGGCGTGGTGATCGGCAAGCGTGGCGAAGACATCGAGAAGCTGACGCGCGAACTGCGCGCGCGCCTCGGCATCGAAGTGCACGTGGCGGTGGAAGAAATCCGCAAGCCTGAACTCGATGCCCAGCTGGTGGCCGAGTCCATCGCCCAGCAGCTCGAGCGCCGGATCATGTTCCGCCGCGCCATGCGCCGGGCCGTGGGTAACGCCATGCGCCTCGGGGCGCACGGCATCAAGGTGCGCGTAGCGGGCCGGCTGAATGGCGCGGAAATCGCGCGCAGTGAGTGGTATCGCGAGGGCCGCGTGCCGCTGCACACCCTGCGTGCCGACATCGACTACGGTCTGGCCGAGGCCCATACGACCTACGGCGTGATCGGGGTCAAGGTGTGGATTTTCAAGGGCGAGATTCTGGATCCGAATGCGCTCAAGGAGCGTCAGTCGATGGCCAAGGAATCCGCCTCCGAGACCAAAGGAAGCTAAGCCATGCTGCAACCACGTCGTACAAAATTCCGCAAGCAGCAGAAGGGGCGCAACCGAGGGGTTGCCTCGCGCGGCAATACGGTCGCGTTCGGCGATTTCGCGTTGAAGGCCACCACGCGCGGGCGTATCACTGCTCGCCAGATCGAAGCGGCGCGTCGCGCCATGACGCGCCATGTGAAGCGCGGCGGCAAGATCTGGATCCGGATTTTCCCGGACGTGCCGGTTACCAAGAAGCCCATCGAAGTGCGCATGGGTAAGGGCAAGGGCAACGTCGAGTACTGGATCGCGCAGATCAAGCCCGGCCGCGTCCTGTATGAAATGGAAGGGGTGTCCGAGGACGTGGCGCGCGAGGCTTTCCGCCTGGCCGCGGCCAAGCTTCCGGTCAAGACCTCGTTCGTCAGCCGGCAGGTGGGTTGAGCATGAACACGAGTGAACTGCGTAACAAGGATGAAAAAGCTTTGCGGAAAGAGCTCGCCGAGCTCCGCCGCGAAGGCTTCAAGCTGCGCATGCAGCAGGGTACGGGCCAGCTTGGGCGGCCCAGTGAAATCAAGCGCGTGCGCCGGGACGTGGCGCGGGTGCTTACGGTATTGGCCGAGCGCGAAAAGGCGGGTGACAAGTCATGAATGAAGCAGCTCAGACCGAAACGAAGGAACGCCTCCTGACCGCGCGTGTCGTCAGCACGAGCATGGAAAAGACCATCTCGGTGCGGGTCGAGCGGATGGTGAAGCATCCGGTCTACGGCAAGTACATCCGCCGCAGCACGAAAATGCTGGCGCATGACGAGGCCAATGAATGTCGGGTGGGTGATACGGTCACTATTACGCCTTGTCGCCCGCTGTCCAAGCGCAAGTCCTGGCGGGTGACCGCCGTGGTCGAGCGTGCAGCAGGCACGGCTGATGCCGGCGCAGAAGCCTAAGGAGCGGTTCTCATGATTCAGATGCAGACCGAACTGAATGCGGCGGACAACAGTGGTGCCAAGCGCCTGCGTTGCATCAAGGTGCTGGGCGGGTCCAAGCGCCGCTACGCCGGTGTCGGCGACGTAATCAAGGTGAGCGTGGCGGACGCGATTCCGCGTGGCCGCGTGAAGAAGGGCGAAGTGTACAACGCCGTGGTGGTGCGTACGCGCAAGGAAATCCGTCGTAACGACGGCTCGGCGATCCGTTTCGATACGAATGCGGCCGTTCTGCTCAACGCGCGCTTGGAACCGATCGGAACCCGTATCTTCGGCCCGGTGACGCGCGAGCTCAGGACCGAGCGTTTCATGCGCATCATCTCGCTTGCGCCCGAAGTGCTTTAAGGAGAGGTCGAGATGGAACGTATTCGCAAGGGTGACGAAGTGATCGTCACGACCGGCAAGGACAAGGGGCGACGGGGTTCCGTTACCCGGATCTATGCCGACGGGCGGGTGTTGGTCGAAGGCATCAACGTGGTGCGCAAGCACATGAAGCCGAACCCCGCAACGGGCAGCAAGGGAGGCATCGTGGACAAGGAAATGCCGCTCGACGCTTCGAACGTGATGCTTTACAACCCGGTCACCAAGAAAGGCGACCGTATCGGTTACAAGCGCCTTGATGATGGGCGCAAGGTCAGGTTTTTCCGTTCCACCGACGAACTGGTGGATGTGTGAGGGATAGTCAATGACGGGCTTGCAAGAGCAATATCGCAAGGAAGTTGTGCCGGCGCTTACCAAGCGTTTCGAGTACGAAAATCCGATGGCGGTGCCGAAGCTGGTGAAAATCACGCTCAACATGGGTGTGGGAGAAGCCGTATCCGATCGCAAGGTGATCGAGCACGCGACGGCGGACCTGGAGAAGATCAGCGGGCAGAAGCCGCTGGTGACCCGCGCCCGCAAGTCGGTCGCCGGCTTCAAGATCCGCGAAGAATGGCCGATCGGCTGCAAGGTGACCCTGCGCGGAGCGCGTATGTACGAGTTCCTGGAGCGCCTGATCACGGTGGCCATTCCGCGTGTTCGCGATTTCCGCGGCTTGTCGCCGAAGTCGTTTGACGGCCGTGGCAACTACAGCATGGGCGTGCGCGAGCAGATCATTTTTCCGGAAATCGACTACGACCAGATCGATACCATTCGCGGCCTGGACGTGACCTTCACGACCACCGCCCAGACCGACGAGGAAGGACGTGCGCTTCTTGAGGCGTTCAACTTCCCGTTCCGTAATTGAGGTAACCATGGCCAAGAAATCCATGATCGTGCGTGACGAAAAACGCCTGAAACTCGCCGCCAAGTACGCCGAGCGCCGTGCTGCGCTCAAGCGCGAAATCAAGCGTCCGGACGCAACGATGGAAGAGCGCATGCGCGCGGCTCAGCAGCTGGCAGAATTGCCGCGCGACTCGAGCCCTTCGCGCCAGCGTCGCCGTTGCGCCATTACCGGCCGGCCCAAGGGCACGTATCGCAAGTTCGGTCTGGGTCGCAACAAGATTCGTGAAGTCGTCATGCGCGGTGACGTGCCTGGCGTCTCCAAGGCCAGCTGGTGAGGGTGGCAAGATGAGCATGCATGATCCGATCTCCGACCTTCTGACCCGTGTGCGCAATGCGCAGCAGGCGCGCCATGCCGAAGTCGTGATGCCGAGCTCCAAGATGAAGAGCGAGCTTGCGCGTGTACTCAAGGACGAGGGCTATATCGAAGATTTCTCGGTAACCGAGGAAGAAGGCGGCAAGGCCAGCCTGAAGATTCGGCTCAAGTACTACCAGGGGCAGCCTGTGATCGACGAACTCAAGCGAGTGAGCCGTCCGGGGCTGCGGATTTACCGAGGCAAGGACGAGCTTCCGCGGGTGCGCGGCGGCTACGGCGTTGCCATTATTTCCACCTCGCACGGCTTGATGAGCGATCGCGCGGCACGCGCGGCTGGTCACGGCGGCGAAGTGATCTGCGAAATCAGTTGAGGAACCGGCATGGCACGTACCGCCGTTAAACCGATTCAGACCCTGAAGGGCGTCGAGCTCAACATTGAGAGCCAGACCGTGCGGGTCAAGGGACCCAAGGGTCAGCTCGAAATGGTTGTCAATTCTGATGTGGCCATCAGCACCGAGGATGGAACGATCCTGTTCTCGCCTAAGTCGGGTGGGAAGGACGCCATTGCCCAGTGCGGCACGGCTCGTTCGCTGATGCGTAATCTGATGCAAGGTGTTACCGAAGGCTATGAGCGCAAACTCGCCTTGTTCGGCGTCGGTTTGCGCGCCCAGGCTCAGGGCAAGAAGCTCAACCTCACGCTGGGTTTTTCGCATCCGGTCGACTACGAGGTGCCGGAAGGCATCACCGTCGAGACGCCGAGCCAGACCGAGATCGTGGTCCGCGG